>FZPS01000192.1_pt39 | contig 113312 bp, 115 predicted proteins | sample 1817821 | NCBI WGS metagenome assembly FZPS01 (sample SAMEA104158645, study PRJEB21678) | metagenome | place: Germany | collected 2015-04-21
TTTTTCATGACCGATGGCATGAAAATTGCACACATAAATGTGTGTAACAGTTTACTCGGTTTAGAACGGTTTACTCGAGTAAACTGCAGCATGCCGGGGAAGACGGACGGGTCTTTTCCCGGATAGTAATTAAACCGGTAAGTCAAGTGCCATGGATTTACCGGTTAATAGTTAAATGATTGAAGGGGGATGATGCCCGCAAAAGATGTGAAATATAATGAATGACCCGTGGCAGTTATCCGGGTTTCTCTGCGTAAATACCAGTCACGCCTTTCGCAGCATGAGTTAAATTGCAATGTACCGATCAGTGAAGAGTATGTGACCGGTATTTCCGTGGATTCATCAATGCACCACCAGAATACAGTTGGAAGGGAGGATCTTTCTATGAATTCAACCGATGTTAAGGCTAAACCGGCACCGGCTGGAAATATCCGCTGGATGATCATGGTTGCCATTTTTATTGCTTTTGTTATCGCTTATTTTGATCGCACCAACATCAACCTGCTGGTGGCCGACAAAGCCTTTACTGATGCCCTGGGTATTACGGGTGACCTGACAAGACAGGGGATGCTGATATCCGGATTCCTGTTGTGTTACGGTATTTTTAATTTTTTTGTCGGTCCCATAGTTGACCGATTTGGCCAGCGGAAAATATGGATCGGTGCTGTTTTTGTATGGGCCGGTGTTATGCTGGTAGGCGGTTTGACCTCAAGTTTTATCCTTCTCCTGGGTACCAGGGTACTGTTGGGGATCGGTGAATCCGTTAACACCCCGGCTACCAACAAAACCATTAAAAACTTCTTCCCCCTCCATGAAAGGGGTAGGGCTAATAGTATTTGGCTGACCGCAACGGTCGGAGCCCCAATTATTGCTGTACCAATCGTTGCCTGGCTAATCGCACAGTTTGGTTGGAGAGGCAGTTTCTTTGCCCTGGCGGGAATCGGACTGCTCCCGTTAATCTTCATGGCTTTATACCTGTATAACCACCCGAGAGAACATCCCCGCCTGAGCAAGGAAGAAGCCGCTTATATCGAAGCCTACAACGCTTCGGAGGAAGCACAGGAAGAACAGACGGGCAAGATGGATTGGAGTTTTCTCAGGAGCCGCCTCTTTTGGCTGGCAACCATAGGTAATGCCATGGTAACAGTTTGTCTGTTCGGCATAACCAGTTGGATGCCCAAGTACCTGGTGGAGACTCTAGGTTTTTCCTGGGCCGAAATGGGCTTCCTGGCGACACTGCCGAACGTCGCCGCGGTTGCAGGGGCCTGGATAGCCGGTATCGCTGCAGATAGGATGAAAACCAAAGCACCGCTGACCATCTATTCATGTATCCTGGGCGGACTAGCTATTTGGCTGGCGGTCACCTTTAAGAATCCCTGGGCAGCAGCCTTTATGATATCGGTAGCAACCGGAGTAGCCTATATCGCTGTTCCTATTTGGTATGTATTGCTTCAGAAATCAGTTAACCCCGGAGCTATGGCTACCGGTGCCGGATTCTACAATGGTACCTGTTATGTTTTGTCCTCGATTGCCCCGGTTGTTTTGGGTTGGGCTGCAGGCATTATCGGCAGCCAGGCATAACTTTATCGATACGTGGTAATCCGAAAAGGAAAAGGAATTGTACCTACGGATGAATACTTCTCAATCAAATAAATTCGGCGTTTCCAACTTATACCCTTAATATAATAGACGAGCATACCCGCCCGCCAAGGCGGGTATGTTTATCTATCCAAATCAGCGCCTACCGGTTATTGCGCTGGCAGGACCAGGCCCGTCATTAACAATTATGCCGGCATCATGTTGATTGGGAGCACGATTAATTGAGACGGGATACATATTCTTGAATTGGCACCTGGTAAAACGGAATCCGGGCGCAGTAAAACAGGTATTAAAGATGAGCAGACTTGCTACGATAGATCGATCAGACAGGTCTGCTCCTTAATTATCGAAAATCCTGGGCGAGCCAACTCTATCATACATCTGATTGAAAAAAGACAGGTTAGCGTTATGCCAGACTGTGAGCTATGCTGCTTTGACCAACCTGAACCGTGCAAGCCCCTAGTGTGCAAAATATTTAAGCAGGTAAAAGGGAACCAACCAGGGGAATCGAATATCAAAAGAAAGGGTGGCTCGGGGGGACTAACCCTAATCGGCAGGTAAATACAATTCACATTTTCGTCTTTGACTGCTTATTGACCTTGCATATACTCCCCTTGTTCACTGACTTATAAACGTTGTTTGAAGTAGGTAATCATACATGAATCAAAAGGTTAAGGTGCCGGCCTCAGAGATCGAAAGGCTCCATGCAATGACGAGCTATGAACGCAACCTTTTTGCAGCCGGTGTGCAGTACATAGCCGGCATTGATGAAGCCGGACGGGGACCCATAGCCGGTCCGGTGGTGGCGGCGGCGGTAATCCTGCCCCGGGACTTTTTCGTACCGGAAGTCGATGATTCCAAACGGCTCAAACCATCACTGCGCAAGAAACTGTCGTTAGCAATAAAGAGACAGGCCCTGGACTGGTCGATTGGGATAGTATCAGTATCCTGCCTGGATCAGATAAACATTTACCAGGCTACCAAGCTGGCGATGATTACAGCTTTTAACAACTTGAGATTAAGAGCCGAGCACCTGATAATTGATGCGGTTAAACTACCCGAGCTCAGTATCCCTCAAACCTCGCTGATCAAGGGTGATTCCCTAAGCCTTACGGTGGCCTGCGCTTCCATTCTGGCTAAAGTGGAGAGGGATGAGATTATGGAAGGTTATGATAAGCTTTTTCCCGGTTACGGGTTTGCCAAACACAAAGGCTATGCCACCCGTGAACATATAGAAGCACTGTTCCGGCTCGGCCCCTGTCCGGTTCACAGAACCAGTTTTGAGCCGGTAAAATCATGGCCGGGAGAGATAGACTATGCAGGTCAGTTATAGAAGTGTCGGCAGTTCGTTGATGAAACTGGGCTCCGTCCAAACCGGGGTACCGGAGCTTCATAAGGGTGAAATTGTTCAGGCGGTTGTCGAAAAAGTCCTGGGTGAGGGTTTATTAAGAGTAAACCTGAAGGGCATGACGGTGGAAGCAGCCACCTCCCTGCGGTTGAACCCGGGGCAGCAGCTCCTGTTACGGTCGGAGGGGATTGAGAATGGCCGCCAGGTTCTGCGGATAATTAACCCGGCTGAGGAGCAGTCATCGAAGGTGGCCGCCATTCTGCATGAACTGGGGTACAGGACCGATGAGCGTCTTAACGCGATAACGACCAAGCTCATGCAGTATGGGCTGCCGCTGACCAGGGAGAACATAGACTATGTGCTTAACTCTACCCGCCAGTTGGGTGAATTTTCCCCAATGAATCTTGAGATCGCCACCTGGGCCTTAGCGAGCCAGGTGGACAGCAGCCCCGAGATCCTTAACGCCATTCGCAGTTTCTTAACCGGACCTCAATCCATAAAAACGCTGGTCCAACAAATAATGCAGGGACTGTCCAATGTCGGAGTAAGAACAGGGGAGGGTGTAACCACCGGACAACCTGTTCTCCAGCAATTACCGCTGAATGCGGGTCAGGCAGACGCAATGCAGAACCCGCAGACGCCGGGAAGGACCGCACCAATGCCATCCGATGCAGCCAACCTGCCGCCGCAGGCTTCACAGCCGGTTAGCGGGGATGGCACCGGCAGAGCAGGAGGTGCGACAATAAACACACCCCCACCGATTAACTCCAATCCTGAAAGCATTGGGGTACATAGTCCCCAGATTGCCGATATGAATGGCGATGTTAACAGGCTCGCCGGCGAGATGGTCAAGAGCGGCCTTCTTAAGCCCAGTCCTGATGGTATAAAAGGACTATTGGCGACCGATGTTATTCCGACCGCTGACCCACATTTGACCAGGCTTGACGGTATCAAAGGACTATTGGCAGCCCTGGAATCGGTGATGAGTCTCAGGGGCACAGACACCCCGGAGATGGCACGGGTGAATCTACAGAACTTTATGCAATCAAATAATGAGTTTATCAAAGCCCTGTTGTTAATAAAGGAAGTACTGAGCAGGTTTCCAGATACCACCCGGCAGGTGGGAGAACAGGTGGTGCAGTTGCTGACGGCAGCCGAGGAGGAACTGCTTGGTCAGGCGGTCTTCAATTCGGCTGAAGGGCGGATCAACAGCCAACAGCCCGGGTTTTACTATTTTGCCATACCTTTGGAGGCAGCCGGACAGAATCGGGTTATGGAGTTGATTGTATATAAGGACGCCCAGGGGAAACGACGCCTGAATGAGTTGGAAGAGGTCCGGTTGGCAGTGGCTCTTGATACCGTCAATCTGGGAATGGTTGTATTCCACGTCACCTGGAAAACAGATGATACCCTGGTGATTCAAGGTGTGATCAGCCGCCAGGGGTCACTGGAGATAATTGAACGCAGTATTGATAAACTCTTTGAGCGATTGGCTGAGAAAGGGTTTAAGGTTGATTATCGGGGGATGAAGCTGGCTTCGGAAACCCAAACTCTGAGACCGGGATTTCAAACGAATGAGTTAGATATACCGGTCTTGGGGATTGATATCACCGTGTAGACTGCTTGGGCATCAGGCTGTCCGGTGCAGTTAAGGACGTAAAGAGGTGTATGGACGGTGGAAAGAGAGGTACCAGACAAAAAAGCTGTAGCCTTGAAGTACAACAGCGAAGAGGACGAGGCTCCCCGGGTTGTGGCCAAGGGCGCCGGGTATGTAGCCGAGAAGATTGAAAAGCTGGCGCAGGAATCCGGGGTTCCGGTAAAACAGGATCAGGAACTGGTGGAATATCTAAGCGCGTTAAACCTGTATGAAGAAATACCACCGTCTCTATATACGATCGTGGCCGAAATCCTGGCCTTTGTTTATCATCTTGATTCGCGAGGAAAGACTATATGAGGAAGGAGACAGGTCGGCGGGGAGAGGAACTGGCAGCATTATACCTGTCCCGGTTGGGCTTCGAGATTGTGGAGCGCAATTATCGCTGCCGGTGGGGAGAGATTGATATTATCTGCCGGCGAGGAAACCTCATGGTTTTTGTTGAGGTGCGTTCGAAAAGCACGGAGCGTTTCGGAACCCCCGAGGAGACCATCAACCGGACCAAAGTATCCCGCATCCGCAGGACCGCTATGGAGTACCTGAGGGAAAAGGCGGCGGGACGCCCGTTTAACATGCGTTTTGACCTGATTGCTATTACCTTTCAGAAAGGCCAGGGGAATATAAAGCATATCAAGGGGGCTTTTTGAGTGCCGGATGAAAAAGTGCCATTCCCGCGGCTGGGATGCCACCTCTCCATAGGCAAGGGACTGGATGTAACGTCCAGGAACGCGGCCAAAATGGAGGTGGAAACCTTTCAGGTATTCCTGCGCAATCCGCGCGGCAGCGGTTTCCGGGTCTGGGGAGACCGGGAGATTCAGCAGTTTAAAGAAACGATAAATAAGCACAGGATTTATCCGGTGGTAGCCCATATTCCCTACATTGTTAATCCTGCCAGCCCCCGGGATGACCTGTATGAACTAGCCGGGCGTGTGATTACTGAAGACCTTAACCGTTGCGACATCATTGAAGCTCCGTACCTGGTGCTGCATCCGGGATCAAGAGGGGACGCCACCACGGAAGAAGCTATAGACCGGTTGATTGCCCTGGTCAATAATATCCTGGATGGTAATGAGGGAAAGGCCGTACTGCTCATCGAGACCATGTCCGGCATGGGCAAAGAAATCTGCTCCAACTTTGATGAGATGAAACAGCTATGGCAGGGAATAAAGCGTAAAGACCGGCTGGGGATATGTTTCGACAGCTGTCACCTCTTTGCCGCCGGTTACGATGTGGCTACAACTGACGGACTCAGCCGGCTCCTGGATGAGATTGACAGCAAGGTCGGCATCCGGTATCTCAAAGTAGTGCATATAAATGACAGCCTCCGGGAGTTGGGTTCGCGTATTGACCGTCACGCGCCAATAGGCAAGGGCCACATAGGTGTTGTAGGCATCACTAATATAATGAAGAATTCGGTATTAAAAAAACTGCCCTTCATCCTGGAGACACCGACTGCCACGATAGAACAGGACCTGCAGGTTCTGCGGGATATCAGGGCTTCAATACAGCAAGACTGAATCATTTATATGTTAAGTGCCGACCGCACACCAAAACGCTTACCGCCCGTGGATAGGGAAAGAATTCCTTATCCACGGGCTTCATTTTGCAACAGCTATTTGGCAACTCCAGATAATGGTTTTGCAATGTGAAAAAATCATCGCCCGAAAGATTAATCGGTAGCAGGAATCTTAAATGTGATGTTAAAATAATAATAAGTATAGCCTAATTACTGCACAACGTTGTAATAGCATACCATAAACAACCATTCAGGAGGTTAGTATTATGAGTTCCAGGATAACTCTTTCGGTACTTAAGGCTGATGTAGGCGGTTTTGTCGGACATGGCAGCGTCCACCCCGATATGCTGGAGAAAGCAAGACAGACATTAAAACAAAAGGGGAAGGATACATTAATTGATTTTTTTGTTACCAATGTGGGTGATGATATAAACCTGATACTGACTCACCGGGAGGGAATTAACTCCGAAAAAATACATGCCCTGGCTTGGAAAACATTTCTGAACTGTACTGAAGTAGCAAAAGGATTAAAGATGTACGGTGCCGGTCAGGATCTTCTGTCTGACGCCTTTGCCGGAAATATTAAAGGCATGGGGCCGGGATTGGCAGAGATGGAATTTACGGAAAGGACCAGTGAACCGGTTATCGTTTTTATGGCCGACAAAACTGAGCCGGGGGCCTGGAATCTACCGCTTTACAAGATATTTGCCGACCCGTTCAATACCATAGGTCTGGTGATCGACCCCAAAATGCATGCGGGCTTTGTATTTGAGGTGATGGATCTGATCGAAGATAAACTGATTACCTTTTCATGTCCCGGCGAAATCTATGATTTATTGGTTTTTCTCGGCGCATCCAATCGTTATGTAGTCAAAAGCATCTATACCCATAGCGGTGAAATAGCTGCAGTTTCCTCGACTCAGAAGCTCAACCTCATGGCCGGTCGCTATGTGGGAAAAGATGATCCGGTGTTGATTGTACGTTGCCAGAGCGGTTTACCGGCGGTGGGAGAGGTGCTTGAACCCTTTGCCCATCCGCACCTGGTGGCGGGGTGGATGCGGGGGTCCCATTACGGCCCAATGGTCCCGGTATCACAGAAGGACGCGGTTCCCACTCGTTTTGATGGCCCGCCGCGGGTGATAGCAATGGGGTTCCAGTTGGCCCACGGAAAACTGATTGGTCCGCAGGATCTGTTTGCTGATATGGCCTTTGACAGAGCCCGGCAGACCGCTCTGGAAATAGCTGATTACATGAGGAGAATGGGTCCTTTTGAACCCCACCGTCTACCCCTGGATGAGATGGAATATACCACCTTGCCCCAGGTAATGGAGAAATTGAAAGAGCGTTTTAAATAGGAACATGAGACAATTCCATAAACGCTATTCGGCAGATGACCGGTTGACGGGTTTTCACGTTCAACCGGTTATCTGTTATACAGGTTTAGTTGCACAATTTAATAATTGGGCATCCGGAATAATCAAGGATGTAAAGAAGAAAAGTTTTTTCTTAGAAACAGTGTTGCAAAGCTGTTTTTTAGTTGTCTTATAAATTAAGAAGACGCTTGAAAGCCAATGGGATCTAAATACCCAAGGCTGGTGGGCAACGTACTGCTCGCTCTCAGCACCGTTATATTGATCAATCAAGCGGATTATCGAATTATTTCTGTCAGCAATTGCTGGAGGGAAGGGAGATGATCTCGCTGATTGCTGGAGTGTATTAGTCCTGAGTATGGCAACGGATGGCAAATTAATTGTAAATACAAATCATTTACCAGGTTGCGCTAAGGGTAGAACAAATTTGGTTATAGTAGTAAAAATTTACTAAATCAGTTGGGGGGCGATTCTAAATGATTAGGTTTCTCAAGAGTCTCGCTTTGTATTTCGTATTGAGTGCTGCAATAATTGGCATTATATATCCCTCATTATTACTGTCCCATGATACCATTTGTTAACTCGGTTTTTTGGTTCCCTGATAGCAGCGTTTCCGTTGTTGTCACAAGCTGCCATATTCTGGGGCATAGCAATCATACTTGATATATTCCTCGAAATAAAATCCCAGTGATAACAATAGTTGGGAATTATCAGAGTAAGCAACCCCGGGCAGCGATTGCTGTTTATTTCTTCAGTAAAGGAGCTGCACTTGGATGATGTTAAGAAAGCTTTTGAAGTTAATACTGTTTGCTTCTTTGATTGTCACTATTGTTTTAGTCCCCGGCCAAGCATACGCATTGGGCGATTATCATTGGTTGTGGGTGAACAAACAGATTCCAGTTATTGACCATAACAACATCAGGATAGAAATCGGCTGTGAGGTGTATTGCTTTTGGGATCGTGTAATTGACATTGACCCAAACACAGCATATGTATTTATCGTTAACAGTCAAGAATTTGAAAAAGCCGGCGAAGTCCTACATGTATATAAAATAAACGATCATGAGATCAAAATTACGGGTGTGGTTTCGTTGAGGACAACCAAGGAATTTAGCGAACGAGATGCCCTTAATAAGGGTTTAGTCAGCACAGGATTTAGCAGGTTCGGTCAGTCCGGTAATGACGGCAAAACGAGCTATTACTACAAAAAGGTTGAGATAAACCAAAGCATTTTTATATAGAATTCTGCTGCTACCTGACATTCGTAACTCAAGTCGAGGGCCCTTGCGAATTCAGGAAGGGCAAGTTTTGAACATGTTTAATTCAAAAATGGCAATAGGAAGATTGGAATTGCAGTGGCTGCTCAACGCTGTTTGTTTGGCTATTTATGGTTTCGTTATGGAAAGATTATACCCGCCATTGCTTTATTGATTCTCACGTTTAGATGGGTTATCGGATTCTTTTAACAATCGATCGCTCCACATCGCAGTATACATTTTTACATAGATCCTTGTGATTTTCCTGGCCAACATATGATGAACAGTATCGCGACTGGTGTGCTCCCGGTCCGGTCCTTGCAGAAACCCAAAGTTAACCGGGATTAGCTGAAAATACATTTTTTCTCGTGATTCCGTGCGTCTTTATTAATGGTACTTGCGTTCCAGGCTCCGGTACTGGATGGCCTCGGCAACATGAACTGCCCCGATTCTTTCTGAGCCATCCAGATCCGCAATCGTACGCGCTACTTTCAATATCCGGTCATAGCCCCTCGCACTAAGGGCGAGGCTACTGAACGCTGTCCCGAGCAGCTGGTGGGCATCATCATGCAGGCGGCAGAAAACTTTTAGATCGCGCGGTCTCATCCGGGCATTGACCTTGAAGTCATGCCGGCGAAAGCGTTGATTCTGGATTGCACGTGCCTTCTCGATTCTTGCTCTGATCGAGGATGAATCCTCCGGGGTTGCAGTATCAGTCAAGGCCTCATATTTAACTCGTGGTACCTCGACCTGTAAATCAATACGGTCCAGAAGCGGTCCGGAAAGCTTGCCCATATAGCGTGCAATCTGAAGCGGAGAGCAGTTGCAGTCGTGTTCCGGATCACCATAAAAGCCGCACGGGCACGGATTGCAAGCCGCAACCAGCATGAAGCTGCACGGATATGTCGAGGTGGAATGGGTACGGGATACAGTAACAATCCCATCCTCCAGCGGCTGCCGCAGGCTCTCCAGTACATCTCGCGAAAACTCGGTAATCTCATCCAGGAACAGCACTCCGTGTTGGGCCAGGCTGATCTCACCGGGACGAGGTATCCTTCCGCCGCCGATGATGCTGTTGGCAGTGGCATTACGGTGAGGAGAACGAAAGGGTCGGGTAGATATCAAAGGCTGTTCGGGAGTGAGCAGCCCGGCTACCGAGTAAATCCGGGTTGTATCCAGGATCTCCTGCCGGCTCATCTCCGGCATGATACCGGGTATGCGGCGGGCCAGCATGGTTTTGCCGGAGCCGGGGGGACCCAGCAGCAGAATGTTATGTCCTCCGGCCACGGCTACCTCGATGGCCCGCTTGGCGGAGGCTTGGCCCTTGATGTCGGAAAAGTCCTCCTGGTAGGTACCCGGCTTAATACACAGGTCTGCAAGTTCGGTCGGGGGAAGGTCCTGTTCTCCATCCAGGAAGGAAACCACTTCTTTTAAGGACTGAGCCATTAGGGAGGGGTAATCCACTAAGGAGGCTTCCGCCTGGTTAGCCGAGGGAATGATGGCTTTAGCCCGGGGAAAGCTGCGACTCAAGGCCATTATCATCGGCAGAACTCCGGGAACGCTCTTAATGCTTCCTTCCAGCGACAGTTCACCGATCCAGAAGAACTCATCCAGAGGCGCAAACACCTGCCTGCTGGAGAGCAGGATACCCAGAGCAATGGGAAGATCCAGATGACTTCCTTCTTTGCGCAGGTCAGCCGGGGCCAAATTGACGGTTATGCGCTGCAGGGGGAACTCAAAACCGGAGTTTTTTATAGCCGACCTGACCCTCTCTTTCGCCTCACGGATAGAGGCTGAGGGAAGCCCGACCAGTTCAAAACAGGGCAGACCGTTCTGTACATCGACCTCGACCTGCACTGGAATGGCTTCGATCCCGTTTAGAGTAAGGCTGTGGACTAAAGAAAACAACCTAATCACCAATCCTCATAGAAAAAGGAATAAAAGGACGAAAATACCAAACACTGTATAAATTCATGGATTCGGGCAAAGAGCCCCAAATTCCTGCAAGTGAAGGGAGAGAAGAGCAGGGGCGGGAATCGATCGGATGAATCGGCTTTAACGGGCGAGGTCCGAAAACTCAACGGTTTGGGTATTCCTGATGATTTGTACCGGGTACTTGTTTCCTGCCCAGGCCGCAGGCAGCAGAGGTCGAAATAATATAAACTGCCAGCCCCAGAATAACAAAAATACTACGATGAGATTCAGTTATTAAACCTACAGATGCAGGAATTCCAATTATCATTAATTGCAGGAGTATAGCTTCTCCAAACTTCGGCCATCGCATTATCCAATCACCTGGGCTTTCCTCTGGTGCGCTATATTCCAGCATGCGGTTATGAGCGGCAATGAGAGAATGAACAATCCCTTTAACTTAAAGCCTTTAATGAGCAGCAGCAGTCCAAACAGGACTCCGCATAAGATAGCCCAAAATATCGGCATCCAATTAATACCTCCTTATGGAATACTACTATAATTATACCGGCTCGAGTAGCCAAGGCTGATTATTATCGGATTGGACGAAGATTTTGGCTTCCGGTGGTTCTGAAAGCGAATCCTGCCGCATAATCCTGCCCTGAAAAGGGTGAAAGGTATGGATTTTCGCAAAAGGGCAACGATCGGAGCTATAGTTATTGTTATCATGTGGTTCGTGGTGAGGCTGCCATTCTATTATACTGGCAGAATCGGCGATGATGCGATTTTAATGAAAACCGATCATATGCAGTTTCCGTGCCCGTTGACCGCCGGCGAGGAAAGAGCTTTGACGAGGAGCTGGTATTGGGCCCGCCGCTTGCCGGTTGCTGTTCCGGTAACGCCCCCGGATTACATTCTGAAAACCGGGGACAGATCAATACGCATCTGGAGAGCGGCCCGGGTGGCCTGTGATGAGAAAGAGGTGTTATTTAACCTGCCGCCCGGTTCCTGTATCTTGCTCGATGATGTTATTATTCGGCTGGAAACTATGCTGGCGGATCGGTTTGGGGAACTGATGCCCTGGGATGAGGTAAAAGCCTATTTTGCCATGTACTGTCGGGCGGAAATCATAGATTTGGAAACGGGCAAGAGCTTCCGGGTGCAAAGAAGGGGCGGCAGGTATCATGCTGACTGCCAGCCGTTAACCCGGGATGATACCAGGGTGATGAAAGAGATTTACGGAGAATGGTCCTGGGAGCGGCGGGCGATAATTGTAGTGGTCGGCGGACGGAGGATCGCGGCCTCTATGGCGGGTATGCCCCACGGAGCCGGACTCATAAAAGATAATGACTTTCCCGGCCATTTCTGCGTACATTTTTGGGGCAGTAAGGTTCACGCCACCGGCAAGGTTGACCCGGAGCACCAGAGACGGGTGTTGGAAGCAGCAGGAAAGAATTGACTATAATCTTTATGGTGAGTAAACTTTGATTAAGTTGCTCGGCAGCGGAGTGTTCCGTCGGGATGGGGATACGATGAGCAGTGAGAAGGCCTGTCTTTTGTGTATACTAAAGGTGCGCGGCCTGGGCCCCCAAAGCCTGGCCCAGCTCAAAAGTAAAATTGGGAGCTACCGTGAGATCTGGAAGGCACCATATGCCCAGGTAGAAAGAATCATCGGCAGCAGCTTGGCCCAGGGGCTGATGGAGGTTCGGTGTACCTGCGACCCTGAGGAAGAATTGGGTAAGTGTATTGGCTTGGGTATTCAAGTTATGGCAGAATATGAGGATGAATACCCCCGGGCCCTGCGGGAGATACGCTACCCGCCTCCACTGCTGTTCTACCGTGGGAATTTAAGGTCTTTGGAAGGATTAAGTATTGCCGTTGTCGGTTCCCGAAAGGCAACACCTTACGGCAAAATGGTGGCCAGGAAACTGGGGCGCGAATTTGCGCAGGCCGGTATGGTCGTAGTCAGTGGTATGGCCCGCGGGGTGGACGCGGAAGCACATCGGGGATGTATAGAAGGCGGGGGCATGACCATCGGCATCCTGGGAAACGGGATCGATATTGTATACCCCCGCGAAAATGGTATGCTTTATAACGAGGTTCAAAAAAAGGGGTTATTGTTGTCTGAATTTCCACCTGGAACCAAGCCGGAACCCGGGAACTTTCCGATTCGTAACCGGCTGATTTCGGCATTGTCACGAGGGGTGGTTGTAGTTGAGGCCCGCGAAAAAAGCGGGGCCATGATAACGGTGGGGTTTGCCCTGGAACAGGGCAAAGACGTATTTGCTGTTCCGGGTCCGATTTCCAGCACGAACAGCATCGGGCCGCACAGGCTTATAAGGGAGGGTGCTTGCCTGGTTACCGGAGTAGAGGACATTTTGCAGGAGTGGGGTATTGAACAGCGAACCGTATCCAATGTCAATTCCTCTGATCAAGAAATCAAGGAATATCCGTTATTGAAATATATAGGATATGAACCGGTTCACCTGGATCGCATTCTGGCGATGTCTCAGCTTACTCCGGGGGAAACAGCATCACAATTGCTTAGATTGGAGATGACGGGTAAAATAAAATCTCTTCCCGGGAATACATATGTTAGACTGTGATTGTTTACTGCTTACTTTGAGGTGATGAATTGGCAAAAAAAACACTTGTAATCGTGGAATCAGCAGCCAAGGCCAGGACAATTGGCAAGTTTTTGGGACAGAATTATAAGGTCAAGGCATCGGTGGGACATGTGCGGGACCTGCCCAAAAGTAAACTGGGGGTGGATGTTGAAAACGGTTTCCAACCCAAGTATATTACTATTCGCGGCAAGGGAGCATTGATAAAGGAAATTAGAGAAGAGTCGGAAAAGGCTGACCGGGTGCTGCTGGCTACTGACCCCGACCGCGAAGGGGAAGCCATAGCCTGGCATCTGAGCCAGGTGATCAATCTTCCGGAGGACGCGAAATGCCGGATTGAGTTTAATGAGATAACCAAAGAGGCAATAAAGAAAGCGGTTAAGGCTCCCCGCGGCATTGATTACGATAGGGTTAATGCGCAACAGGCGCGGCGAATTCTTGACCGACTGGTTGGTTATTCGCTCAGTCCACTGCTGTGGGCAAAGGTCAGGAAGGGATTGAGTGCCGGAAGAGTACAATCAGTAGCAGTACGTTTAATCTGTGAGCGGGAGAAGGAGATTCAGGAGTTCAAACCTGAAGAGTACTGGACGATTGAGTGTATCCTCCACAATGAAAACGGGATGCCGTTTTCAGCCAAGCTGCATTACGTGGACGGCAAAAAGCCGGTTGTCCCCAATGAAGCGAAGGCCCAAGAACTGGTTAACCGGATCATGCGGGCAGAATTCTCTGTGAGCAGAATCAAACAAAAAGAACGCCGTCGCAAGGCCCTGCCGCCATTCACCACCAGTACCTTGCAGCAGGAAGCTGCCAAGAGGCTGGGTTTTACACCGACACGGGCTATGAGGATTGCCCAGGAATTATATGAAGGAATAAATATCGGTGCCGAGGGAAGTGTAGGACTGGTTACTTATATCAGGACTGATTCTGTGCGGGTTTCAAGCGACGCACAGGCCGAGGCTCGCGCGTTTATCATGGAAGCATTCAAACCGGGCTATTATCCTAACAAGCCCAATGTGTACAAATCTCGAAAATCCGCTCAGGATGCGCATGAAGCCATACGACCTACCTCGGTCTACCGCCGACCGGAAGACCTGAAGGCCTTCCTTTCGCGCGATCAGCTGCGGTTATACCGCTTGATCTGGTCTCGATTTGTGGCCAGTCAAATGGCTGCAGCGGTATACGACACGGTTACGGTAGATATCCACGGGGACAAGTTGGTCCTGCGGGCGAACTCCTCGCAGTTGAAGTTCCCGGGTCACCTGGCCGTGTATGAGGAAAAAGAGGATGATTACGGGGGTCAGAACTCTACCAGCAGACTACCGGAGTTGCAGGTAGGCCAGAAAGTGGTGGTGAAAGAGGCTACCCCGGAACAGCATTTTACCCAACCACCACCGCGGTATACCGAGGCCAGTCTGGTTAAGTTGTTGGAGGAGAAAAATATTGGTCGGCCCAGTACCTATGCCCCCATCATCGAAACCATCATAAAGAGAGGTTATGTGGAGCGTAAGGCGAAGCAGCTCTATCCAACTGAACTGGGAATAATAGTGGTTGATTTGTTAAAGCAGTATTTCCCGGAGATAATGGAAGTTGAGTTCACCGCTGAAATGGAGGAAAACCTGGATCAGATCGAAGAGGGTGAACGGTCCTGGGATCAGACGGTACAAGAGTTTTACCATCCCTTTGCTTCCCGTTTGGAGAGGGCTCGTGAAGAGATGGAAAAGGTAAATATCCCTGATGAGCCTGCAGGAAAGGAATGTCCTCAATGTGGGAGGCCTTTGCTGATTAAGATGGGCAGGTTTGGAAAATTTGTTGCTTGCTCCGGTTTTCCTGAGTGCCGTTATACAGAATCGATCAATGAAATTGTCGATGCCAAATGTCCTCGATGCGGGGGAGATATCGTGGCATTAAGAACGAAGAAAGGCCGCCGGTTCTATGGTTGTAAGAACTACCCGGATTGTGACTTTAAGTCATGGAACAAGCCTGGTGAAGCGTCCAAACCTAAGGATAGCAAGACAGGTATGCAGGCCGGTGAGAGCCCCAGCTAGCACCGCAGGACGGGTGAGCGAAACCTCCTTGGAGGTCGTTGGACTGTAGGTGCCACATAATGCGGCAGTATACCAGGCAGTAAAAAAGGCAGATGATTACCTGGCTTATCAGCCGCGAATTGCAGGTGAGATATGATATACGATAGAGTTGTGGTTGTCGGCGGCGGCCTGGCCGGATGCGAGGCTGCTTTTCAGCTGGCCAACATGAACGTGCCGGTTGAACTGGTAGAGATGCGCCCCGCCAGAAGAACAGCCGCACATAAAACCGGTTACCTGGGCGAACTGGTTTGCAGCAACAGCCTAAAATCCGAAGATATTAATACCGCCCAGGGAGTTCTAAAACGGGAAATGCGAAAGTTGAATTCGCTCATTCTAATGGCGGCCGATCGCTGCCGGGTGCCGGCCGGTTCAGCCCTGGCGGTGGATCGCGAGCTGCTGGGCAAGTTGGTGACAGAAATCATAACCGGCCATCCACTGATTCAGGTAACGATAAAGGAGATGGAAAACATTCCCGAATTCGGAATAACGGTGGTTGCCAGTGGACCACTCACATCGGATGCCCTTTCAGCTTCAATTGCCCGGCTGACCGGTGAAGAACACCTCCATTTTTTTGATGCGGTGGCGCCGATAATTGCTGTCGACAGTATAGACATGAACAAGGTGTATGCGGGTTCACGCTATGGCAAGGGTGAAGGTGACTATCTTAACTGCCCGCTGAATCAGGAGGAATACGAAGTATTCTACGAGGCACTGCTTAAGGCCGATTCAGTACCCCTTGAAGGTATAGACGAGGGCCTTTATTTCAGTGCCTGTGTTCCCATTGAAGTAATGGCCCGTAAAGGAAAGGATAACCTGCGTTTCGGCCCCATGAGGCCTGTGGGACTTCCCCATCCGGAATCGGGACAGGTACCCTATGCAGTGGTCCAGTTGCGGCAGGATAACCGGGAGGGCACCATGTTTAGCATGGTTGGCTTTCAGACCCGCATGAAATGGGGAGAACAGGAACGGGTATTAAGGCTGATTCCGGGACTGGAAAAGGCAGAATTCCTGCGGCTGGGAGTAATGCATCGCAATACATATATCAACAGCCCTCGAGTTTTAACTGACACCCTGCAGTTCAGAGGAAAACCGGAACTGTTTTTTGCCGGACAGATTACCGGGGTTGAAGGCTACATGGAATCGGCTGCTACCGGGATAGTGGCTGGAATTAACGCCGCCCGCAAATACCGGGGACTCGAACCGGTGGCATTGCCCCGAGAGACTCTAATCGGCGCTCTGTGCCGGTACATAAGCGATCCTGCCCATAGCAACTTCCAACCCATGAATGCTAATTTCGGCATACTGCCGCCACTGGAAAACCGGATTAAGAATAAGAGGTTGAGGAATCAACACTTGGGAGAAAGGTCTTGGCAAAAGATTGGCGAATTTTCAGAAGAATTCGTAAAATAAGTTGTAACCCGCGTAATTGGTATGTTACTATTAACTTCAAGGGAAAAGCCTTGGGAGGGAAAATACTGTGCTGTTTCAACATATTGAGGGTTTCCTGAATCACCTGCGAGTTGAAAAAAATGCTTCCGGGATGACTATAGTGAGTTATCGAACCGACTTGAATCAGTTCTTTGAATTTCTTTCGCACGTAAACTCACTGCCTCCTGAAATGGTGTCCAAGGAATCATTCAATCATAAATCGGTGCGTGACTACCTTACTCATCTTCAGAATAATGGGATCAGTCGGGCTACCATGGCGAGGAAGTTGGCGACTCTTCGTTCCTTCGTCAGGTACCTGTGCCGGGAAGAGGTTTTGAAAGGGAACCCGATCGCAGCAGTTGCCACTCCTAAACAGGAAAAGAAACTGCCGAGATTTCTATACCCTCAGGAGATTCAGACTCTTATTGACGCTCCGGATACCGGGCGGGTCAATGGTCTGAGAGACCGGGCGATTCTGGAATTGCTCTACGCCACCGGGATTAGAGTGAGTGAATTGGTGGCCTTGGATATAAACGATATTGACACCAAGAACGGTTTTATTAAGGTTGTGGGAAAAGGCGACAAAGAGAGAATCGTTCCCATGGGTAAAAAAGCCTGTTTGGCTATGGATAAGTATCTTAAGGCAAGAGAAAAAATAGTCAGAAAAAACTGTAACGTGGGAACCGCTTTACTTTTGAACAAATTCGGACAACGATTGACCGCCCGCAGTATACGCAATATAATAAACAAGTATGTTCAGCAGGTGGCATTGAATCAAAAAGTAAGCCCTCATATACTGCGCCATACCTTTGCCACCCATTTATTGGATGGCGGGGCGGACATAAGATCAGTTCAAGAGTTGCTCGGTCATGTTAAGCTGTCAACCACCCAGATATACACTCATGTGACCAGGGATAGAATAAAGAACGTTCACGATAAAAACCATCCCAGGGGGTAGCACTTGGTGTTTCAAGGAACTACTATTATAGCCGTCAAAAAAGGGTCGGTGTCAGCGATGGTCGGCGATGGTCAGATAACCCTGAACCAGAATACGATCATGAAGCATGGGGCCAGGAAAATAAGGAGGATCTATCATGACCAGGTCCTGGTTGGCTTTGCAGGTTCAGTAGCCGATGCAGTTACCCTGTTTAATAAGTTTGAAGGCAGGCTGGAAGAGTTTCACGGAAATCTCTCCCGGGCGGCGGTTGAAGTGGCACGGGAGTGGAGCGGAGATAAAATACTGCGTCGTCTGGAAGCGCTGCTGGTGGTTATGAACAAGGACGAAATGTTTTTGGTCTCCGGCAGCGGCGAGGTTATTGGCCCGGATGACAATGTGCTGGCCATCGGTTCGGGAGGGGCCTACGCGCTGGCAGCAGCCCGTGCATTAATGAGGCATTCCGAGCTCGATGCACGCGAAATTGCGGTTGAATCATTAAAGATCGCGGCTGACATTTGCGTATTTACCAACCATAACCTTACGGTGGAGGAAATCAGAGAATAGGAGGCGTTATGTGAATAACTTAACCCCCCGACAGATAGTAGGGGAACTGGATCGTTATATAATTGGACAAAGCAAAGCCAAGCGAGCAGTTGCGATTGCTTTGCGCAACAGGTACCGCCGCCGACAACTTCCTGATTATTTGGGGGAAGAGATTTACCCCAAAAACATAATAATGATTGGACCAACAGGTGTTGGTAAGACGGAAATAGCCAGAAGACTGGCCCGGTTGGTCCAGGCGCCGTTTATTAAGGTAGAAGCTACAAAATTTACTGAAATCGGCTATATTGGCCGTGATGTTGACTCTATGGTTCGGGAGTTGGTCGAGACCTCCATACGCATGGTAAAGCAGGCGAAAATGGCAGCGGTTCAGGAAAAAGCTGAGAAAATGGCCGAAGAGAGACTGCTTAATTACCTGGTTCCATCTCCGCGAAAAAAAGGTCGATTAAGCCGGAGTCCCCTGGATATACTCTGGGGACCAAGTGAAGAGAATAATGATAACGACCTGGATAATGAACGGCTGAAAGAGGCCGAAGAAGAGCGTTTGATTGTAGCCCAGAAACTAAAGCGTTGGGAGCTTGAGGATCGGATCGTAGAGATAGATGTGGTGGAGAAACCCATGTCATTCCTGGAAATCGTATCCGGTTCCGGGGTTGAGGAAATGGGGATCAACCTGCAGGATTTATTTGGCGGCATGATGCCGAAAAACAAAAAGAAGCGGAAGATGACGGTAGCTGAAGCGCGGCAGTACCTGGCGGCTGAAGAGGCCCAAAAACTTATCGACATGGATGAGGTTACCAGGGAGGCCATGACTAAAGCCGAGAATGATGGTATCATTTTTCTTGATGAGATTGACAAAATTGCCGGAAAAGAGAGTTCTTATGGGCCTGATGTTTCCCGGGGCGGGGTACAAAGAGACATCCTGCCAATTGTTGAAGGTTCAACCGTAATGACCAAATACGGACCGGTGAAAACTGACCATATACTATTTATTGCAGCCGGGGCCTTTCATACGAGTAAGCCTTCAGATTTGATACCGGAATTGCAGGGAAGATTTCCTATTCGTGTAGAACTGGATAGTTTGACCAAAGATGATTTCGAAAGGATTTTAACTGAACCCGACAATTCATTGATCAAACAATACGTAGCATTATTATCCACAGAGGATGTCAGGGTCGAGTTTTCGCCCGAAGCTATTGGTTACATTGCAGAGGTTGCCTATGAAGTTAACAACCGCATGGAAAACATCGGGGCGCGAAGGCTGCACACGATATTGGAAAAGGTCATGGAAGACCTGCTCTTTGACGCTCCTGAGCGCTCGGGGACCAGATTTGAAATCAGCAAGGAATACGTGGTTTCCAAGTTGTCCGGAATTGTCGAAGATAACGAAATAAGTCGTTACATTTTATAGGGGGTAGAGGAAATGAGTAAGAGTCTACTAGAAAAATCGAGAGAGCTGAATAAAATGGTGCGGCAGATACCAGTCCATCCCAAAAGGCCGGATTTTGAAGGCGCTGCCCAAATGATGGCTGAAAACTTGGAGTGCAGTGTATACATTCTCGGCCGCCGCGGCATGCTGCGAGGATGGGCGTTCCAGCCCGGTCAGGAGTGTGTAGACATAGATGCCATAACCAAGTTCTCGGAGAGATTTCCCGGTACTTTCAACCAGCGTTTCCTTGATGTACAGGAAACAGAAGTCAATATACCTTTACCTGCTGGGACCTGCATATTCAAAGCCGACAATGTAACTTGCCCGCATGGTGACAGGATGGCTGCGGTAGTTCCAATTTACGGCGGTGCCGGAAGAATGGGTACCTTTTTGCTGGTTAAAAATGATGGAACTTTCAGTGAAGAGGATATTATTTTGGCGGAATACGGGGCAACGGTGGTGGCTAATGAGATAATGAGGATTCGTGCCGAGCGGATTGAGGAAGAGGCGCGGAGCAAGGCTGCGGTGCATGTGGCGGTTGCTACCCTGTCGTACTCGGAACGTGAGGCTATTGAGCACATCATGGCGGAGTTGGATGGAAATGAAGGGTTTGTAGTAGCCAGTCGAATTGCTGATAAGGTAGGTATAACCAGATCCGTTATTGTCAGCGCCCTGCGAAAGTTTGAGAGTGCAGGTGTTATTGAATCCCGTTCACTGGGCATGAAGGGAACCTACATCAAAGTTCTTAATGAATACCTTTTCGAGGAACTCCAGAAAAAGTAAGGACAACTCTCATTAATGCCGGGAATAAAAATATAGGTTGGCCTGAAGAAGAGGAACTTTTTTCAAGGAAGTTCTTCTTCTTTCTTGTTTTTATTGACAGGAATTTTGGCTTATTATGCTGAATAACCAATAATGTCCATCGAAATCGGTATTTTTTAGCAGGACTTTTGATAATGGCATCGAATATCCAATCATGGCCAAAAAATTCGGCATATTTTAGCAGGACTTTTTTGAATTGTATAGAATAACCAGGACTATAGTCTGGGAGGGGGTTCAATGATCGACATTATAAGCAATCCCATTATTCAGGGAATGGAAAAGGCTCTGGACGGTTCGGCTTTAAGACAAAAGGCGATTGCCGCCAATATAGCCAATGTAGACACGCCTGGCTACAAGAGCATCGAAGTATCGTTTGCGGAACAGCTCAGGGGCGCATTAAAAAATCCCGGGAAGGTTATCAGGCTCCGGACTACTCACCAACGGCATCTTCAGATTAATAACGCTTCTACCATGAAGGAATTTGTAATCAGCCGGCAAAACACGCAGGTTCGCAATGATGGAAACAATGTGGATATAGATCGAGAAATAGCCAAGTTGACCAGCAATGAGATATATTATGATGCCATTTCCAGGTGTATTAACGATGAATTCAATTTACTGCGAAAAGTTATACAGGGGAGGGTATAACATGGGTCTGCTTAACAGTGGGTTGGATATTTGTGCCTCAGGTCTGACCGCCCAGCGCTTGAGAATGGATGTTATAGCAAACAACCTTGCCAATGCCACAACTACCAGAGCACAGGACGGTGGACCCTATCGGCGTCAGATTGTGGTCTTTGAAGCGCGTTCCCATACAAGTGATTTTAAGCGACTCCTGGAGAATGAACTTACAGGGTTATCCGGGGTTCGCGTTAAACAGATTGTAACCGACAATTCACCACTACGTCAGGTCTATGATCCTTCGCATCCCGATGCAGATCCCGAGGGGTATGTATCCTATCCTAATGTCAATGTCGTCGCTGAGATGACCGACATGATATCAGCTACTCGTTCCTATGAAGCCAACATAACGGCTCTGAATTCCATAAAGCATATGGCGGCCAAAGCCATAGAAATCGGAAGATAGTTACCCTGAACGCCACCGGAGGTTGATAAGGAGGGTTATTTTTGAGAATTAACGAGATTCCTCATGTAAACTTGTTCAGAATTGGCCCGCAGGAGACGGGCCGGCAATCAGAAATATCCTTTTCCGGCTATTTGAAAGATGCCTTAAACCAGGTGGGCTTCCTGGAAGAACAGGCGCGTTCTGCAGCCATTGACATGGCCGTAGGAGATGCTTCCCAGATACACCAGGTCATGATTGCCTATGAAAAGGCTTCGCTGGCTCTTAGTCTTACCATTGAAGTCAGAAACAAGATCGTAGAAGCCTATCAGGAGCTCATGAGGATCCAGATGTAAAACTTAGTGGAGTATTTTCAGCATGGAGAATTTTCGGGTGATTATTGGGCAGTGGTCAGCCAGGATAAAAGAGTTCTGGACTGGACTCAGCTTAAATCAAAAAGTATTGCTTAGTGGGGCCTTATTATTCGTCATCACCGCAGTTATTGTTTCCTCAGCTTCCATTTTCAGGAGCGATTATGAACCGCTCTTTACTGGACTGGCGATAGAAGATGCGGCCGCGATTACCGCGCAACTTGAAGAGCTAAATATTGATTACCTGTTGGAGGATTCCGGTACCACTATAATGGTACCCGCCGACTTAAAATACAAGACCCGACTGCAGCTGGCCAGTGCCGGATTACCGCAGGGAGCCGTGGGTTTCGAGATATTCAATCAAACAACGTTCGGCGAGACTGAGACTGACAAGAGGGTCAAGTACCAGGTAGCACTGCAGGGGGAATTGACAAAAACCATTCAAAGTATGGACAAGGTTGAGGTCGCCAAGGTCAACCTGGTGATACCACAAAAGACTCTGTATTCCGAACAGCAGCAGGAGGCCACGGCTTCGGTTCTTATCAAGCTTAAACCACATACCAGCATGGAGAACCGCGAGATACAGGGGATCGTTCACTTAGTGACCAACAGTGTCGAAGGCCTGAAGCCGGAAAACGTAACGGTAGTTGACACCAAAGGCAATATACTATCATCCGGGCTGTCTGAGGAATCAGATTTCAAAACCAGCACCGTTGAACTTACACAAGCCCAACTGGGTTTACAACGCCAGTATGAAAGAGAACTGCAGAATTCGGTGCAGTCGATGCTGGAACACGTGCTCGGTCCCGGCAAAGCAGTGGTCCGGGTAAGTGCGGAGCTCAACTTTGATGAAAAGGAAAGCCGCATGGAGATCTACTCTCCGCTGCAGGATAAAAAGACTCCGGATAGATTTGTGCGCAGTGAGAGCCGTTTAGAAGAATTTTCAGAGTCTGCCGGGCAGACTGCGGCTGCTTCTCCCGGTACTGATACCAACATACCTACGTATCAGCAGGTGGAGCCAACCACTGAGAGTTCAACCTTAGAGAAGACCGAACGGATAACAAACTGGGAAATTGATAAGGAAGAGATATTACAGAGATTTGCCCCCGGTTCAGTAAAAAGGCTTACGGTCGCCGTTGTTGTAGACCAGGAGTTGGATGCTTATCAAGAGGACCAACTCCAGCGAATGGTAGAAACCGCCGTGGGCATAGACAGAGACAGTCCTGATCAATCCAGCCGTACCGTTTCCGTAACCGGCATGAGATTCAGCCAAATTCAGGAGACGCCTGCGGAGAAAACCATATGGCAGGCATTGCCCTGGTACGTATGGATTCTGCTGGCCGTCCTGGCGCTGGTCATTGTAATACTACTGCTGCGGTTGATATCCCGGAGAAAGCCCGATGAAGAAGAACTGCAATTTGAAGCAGTAGCCGATGAAGAGCTCAAACTTAGAGACCTGTTGGATAAGGATCTTTCCCCGGAGGAGAAAGAAAAGAAGATGATTCGCGAAGAAATTGAAAAACTTGTGGATACAAGTCCTGAAGATGCAGCCAATCTCATCAGAACCTGGCTCTGGGAGGAAGGGGTGTGATGATGGCTACCAGAAAGGCAGTAAACGGAAGACAGAAGGCCGCTCATCTTCTGATATCCCTAGGGCCTGAAAAATCAGCGAAAATTTTTAAGCACCTGAAAGAGGATGAACTGGAGCAGATAACCCTGGAAATTGCCAACGTTCGTAAGACCACCTCGGAACAACTGGATGAGATTATGCGAGATTTTTACGAACTCTGCCTGGCCAATCGGTATATACAGCAGGGCGGCATTTCTTATGCCCAGGAGGTACTGGAAAAGGCATTGGGTCATGAGAAGGCCATGAGTATAATAAGCCGTATTTCATCTTCACTACAGGTAAGACCTTTCGATTTCGTTCACAAGACGGAACCAACCCAGGTTTTAAGCTTTATTCAAGGGGAACATCCCCAGACCATAGCTTTAATTTTAGCCTATCTTGATTCTGCCAAATCAGCCATCATCCTTTCGGCTCTGCCACCGGATCGACAGGTGGATGTAGCGAAAAGGATTGCCTTGATGAACAATACCTCTCCTGAAGTCATCAAGGAGGTTGAAAGGGTTTTGGAGAGAAAGCTGTCATCCGTTGTTCCCCAGGAGGTCAGCAGTGCCGGGGGAGTTAAATCCGTGGTCAATATCCTTAACCGGGTGGACCGGGGAACGGAAAAGACGATACTTGAAGCGCTGGAGATACAGGATCCAGAATTGGCAGAAGAGATTAAGAAGTTGATGTTCGTCTTTGAAGACTTGGTTACTCTGGATGACCGTTCCGTACAAAGGATCCTTCGCGATGTGGAAAACCAGGATCTGGTGCTGGCTTTGAAAGGTGCCAGCCAGGAGGTGGCCAACAAGATTTTCAACAATATGTCCAAACGAGCCTCGGATATGCTGCGGGAGGATATTCAGTTTTTGGGACCGGTCAGGCTGCGTGATGTTGAGGAATCACAGCAGCGAATTGTTAACGTGATACGAAGACTGGAAGACAGCGGCGAGATTGTCATAGCTCGTGGCGGAGGGGATGAGATAATTGTCTAAAATCATCAAACCCCATGAGATTATCCTTGAGGAACCGATTTATCTTGAGATACCTGAAATGGATATAAGGGTTGAAGAACCTCCCCCGGAGATAGATTCTGTCGATGTCGAGGTTGATGCCAGGGAGGAAGCCGAAAGGATAGTTAAAGAAACCGAGGAGATGGTTGTCGAAATCCTCGAAAAGGCTGGTATGGAGGCCAAGAATGTAATTGGAGAAGCTGAGGAAGAGGCCCGGGAGATCCGATTGGCAGCAGAAAATGATGCCGCCCTGCTGCGGAAACAGGCTGAAGAAGAAGGTTACAAAAGTGGATGGGAGCAGGCTATGGAGGAAGCGCAGCAGAGAATCGAGCAGGCCAAGCAGCAGAGTGAAGACCTCCTTGAACAGGCTCGGCAGGAGAGACTCAGCATCTTGAGTTCATGTGAAAGCATTATCGTAAGGATGGCTCTGGACATTGCTGAAAAAATTGTAGAAAAGGAACTTACTGCAAATTCCGATACAATTACTAAGCTTGTTCACAACATTATTGACTGCATGAACACCGCCGAAACATACAAGATCCTGGTGAACCCTGATGATTATGTGAACCTGGCAGCAGAAATTGCAGAGCGGAAACTAAACCCGACCGGGGACGACAAAATGGAATTGGTGGCGGATAGTAGTATTACCCGGGGCGGTTGTGTGGTGGAGACCGATCTGGGTTCAGTTGATGCCAGGTTGGAAACCAGGATCGCTTCCGTGCGGGAGGCCTTGATGGATGTGGTTGAGACATGAGCAAAGCCCCTGCAGTTTTGATTGACTTGGAAAAATACCAGAAGGCAATACAGAGGACCTCGACCTGGAAGCAAAAGGGGCGTATTTCTCAAGTTGTCGGGTTAACTATTGAAGCCATTGGGCCCCGCGCCAGTCTGGGCGAACTCTGTTATATAAGACCAGGTTCTGCTGGTGATTTCGAACTGTTGGCTGAAGTGGTTGGATTTAGAGGCAACACCACCCTGCTGATGCCCCTGGGAGATATGGAAGGGATCAGCCCCGGGTGTGAAATAACCGCTACCGGCAGAAGATTGAGCGTTCCCGTTGGGGTGGGACTGGTAGGAAGGGTCCTTAACGGCTTGGGACAACCCATAGACAACAAGGGATGGCTCCAGACCGATTCTGAGTACCCGGTTATGAACCCTCCCCCGAATCCTCTGGATCGGGCCCGAATAACCGAGGTGCTTTCTCTGGGGATAAAAGCAATTGATGGTTTGATTACCCTGGGTAAAGGCCAGAGGATTGGCATTATGTCCGGAAGCGGGGTGGGCAAAAGCACCTTATTGGGAATGATTGCGCGCAACACCAATGCCGACATAAACGTCATTGCCTTAATCGGAGAGCGCGGCCGCGAAGTAAGAGAGTTTCTGGAAAGGGATCTGGGGGAAGAGGGATTGCGGCGTTCGGTAGTGGTGGTAGCAACCTCGGATCAGCCGGCGTTATTGAGGATTAAAGGAGCGTTTTTGGCTACATCCATTGCCGAGTATTTTCGGGATCAGGGATGTGACGTTTTGATGCTTATGGATTCAATAACCCGCTTTGCCCTCGCCCAGCGGGAGGTAGGATTGGCCATTGGAGAACCGCCCACTACCAGGGGGTTCACTCCTTCGGTCTTCGCCCTCCTGCCGAAACTTCTTGAACGGGCCGGGACTTCCACCATGGGCAGCATAACCGGTTTATACACCGTTCTGGTGGAAGGTGATGACATGAACGAGCCGATAACTGATGCCGTACGAGGCATTGTCGACGGTCATGTTGTGCTTAACCGTGAGCTGGCGGCACTTAATCACTATCCGGCCATCGATGTTCTGCAGAGCGTCAGTCGGCTGATGACCGAAGTGGCAGCCGAGGAGCATTTGGAAATGGCGGCGCGTTTCCGCAGCCTGCTGGCCATTTATGAAGATGCCAAGGATTTAATCGATATTGGGGCCTATAAATCAGGTACCAATCCCAGGATCGACGAAGCCATAAGATATATTGACCGCTGTCAGGAATTCCTCCGGCAGGGGGTTAATGACCGCTTGAGTTTTGACGATATAATACAACAACTTCGGAATACGGTGGTTGAGGATTAAGCATGAACAGATTTAAGTTCAGGTTGCAGACACCCTATGATCTGGCTTCCTGGCGTGAGAAGCAGGCCAAACAGGAGTTAAGGGAAAAACAGATGGTGTATGACCGGGAGGAAGAGTGCCTTAACGAAAAACTGGCGGGGATGAGATCTCTGATCGACGAGGAACGCAGTCTACAGGGAAAAAACGTTTCCATTGACAACATGGTCATGCTGAAGGAACTGCAGAATTTGTCAAAAGCCGTGGTTCAACTGCAGACAGAGGTAGTGAAACAGGCGTTGACAGAATTGGAGGAATCACGCCACGAACTAAAAGAAGTCAGCAGGGAAAAGAAGTCCATGGAAAAATTAAGAGAACGCCGCTATGCCCGATACCTGTACGAATGCCAGTGGCGGGAGCAGTCAGCTATTGATGAGGCGGCGGTAACAGGCTTCTGGAGGAAACACAACGGGTCAACCTGACCCTATAGGGAGATAACAGAGTTATGGGAAGGGTCATCAAGATAATACTGGTAATACTTTTACTGCTGACATCAGGTGCTTTGGCCGCCATGTATTTTGATGTGGTTACACCGCCACAGTTTGTTAAGAAAATCCCTGTATTGGGCAAGGTGCTGACCGACGACCAAAAGGATAAAAAGGATAAAAAGGACAAGGGTGTAGATGAGAATCCCTATTTAGCTGAGATTGACCGGTTGAAGTTGGAACTGGAAAACGCGGAAGCAGTCATTGTCAATCTGGAAGAAGAAAATTCGGAACTGAAGCAGCAGCTCAGTGTGGTGGAGAAAGAGCGCAATGAGCTCAAGGCTGTTAACGAGGAGAACAGTACCAGAACCGAACAACTGCAACAGCTTGCTGAATACTATAGCAACATTAGAGTGAAGAAGGCGGCCGCCATCATGGCCGAATTGGATGATGATACCATAATTGGAATCCTGTCCAACATGGGGGATGAAACTGCAGCCGGCATAATTGGCGAACTTGAACCCCAGCGGGCTGCGGTTTTGACCAAAAAGATGCTGAGTGCGAAAGGAGGTGAATAAATGCAGGCACAAATGCTGCTTCCGTTCATTGGCGAAACAGCGGGAAATCTGAAAGCCATTAAGTCTGATAAGCAGACTACTGAGGGCATAGCCGAACCTGGTTTCGCAATCATACTGCAGTCGGCGAGCCAGATGGTCCAGAAATCCTCACCGGACATAGTAGTGACCGTGAATCATGAAGGGGGGAATCTCCCGGGTGGGATTATACTGCCCCTGCTGGAAACTAACGGCGCTGCAAAAGATCCTGGACTGCCGTTAGAGGTGGACGACATAATGCCCGAAATGTCAGATGACGCGTTAACCGGTTTATTTGCGCTTCAACCCGTGAGACCCGAGCTTACAAACGGCGAGGTACAGACTCAGGGTGCTTATATTAATAATGGAACAGCCGAGCCCGACCCGGGGATTATTGCCGGGCTAAATGGTGGAGAGACACCGGAAAATGAAAAGACTTTGCCGGTGCCGAGCCATAATTCCCAGGATTTTCGCGGCGCACCGCGGGAGACAAACCGGGAAACAACCAATGGTGCAGTCTGGAAACCCAACTGGTCAACCGAAACCGCCAACCGGCAAGGGCAAGACCAGATATGGCGGGGAGAAGACCCCGGCAGCAGCCACCCCACAGGGGGCGGTAAGGCCAGATTGCCATCCCCTGGTGGCAGTGAAGTATGGCAACCTCAGCAGTTGATTGCCGCCGAAATGGAAAAACATCACGGGGTTAAGGTGTCGATGCCGGCTAGGAACGACGGTATTATGACTGAAACCCCGCAGCAAAGCCCAATCAATCTCACCCCGAATGAAATAACCGTTTTGGAAAAGGCGCCTGTACCTCAAGAAAAGGTGTCGACCCAGGATATTATTAATCAGGTGGTGAGAAAGATTGAACTCTTCACCGGCCCCAAAACCAATGCAGTAAGCATCAAACTGGAACCTGAATTTCTCGGCCGGCTGCAGATCAACCTGGAGGTCGTAGATGATGTACTGATAGCCAGATTCAGCACTGACAACCTGCAGGTAAAGCAGCTTTTGGAATCCGGAATCGGACAGCTGCGGTCCCAACTGGAGGCCAGTGGAATTAGGCTGGAGAGGGCAGAGGTTAACATCGATTTGGGCCATCAGTTTGGAGAATATCAGAATCCAAACGAATCCGGCTACCAGAATCGTCAGCATGTACCGTATGAAGCCACACCCTACTACAGCGAGGCACCAATTGGCGATTCCATAGCGCAGGATATGGGCGGAAGCTCGCCGGAAGCCGGGGAATTACATGAAGGAACCGTCGATTACTTGATCTAGGAGGTGAACAAGTTATGGGAGTTGCAGGCGTTTCATCAGCTAACCCGGTAGCTACAAACCAGTACAGTACCGGGGGTTTAACGAAAACACTGGGACAAGATGCATTTTTCAAACTGCTTATAACCCAGCTTCGATACCAAAATCCTTTGGAACCCATGCAAGACCAGGAATTTATAGCCCAGTTGGCAACTTTCAGCACCCTGGAACAGGCAACCAAACTTAATAACCAGTTTGAGAAGATGACCACCAGTTTGCAGGATAGCCTGTTTGCTATTACTTCCATTCAACAGGCAACTGCGTGTCTGGGCAATGTGATTGAGTACCATAACGGCGAAGAGATCTGTTCCGGCAGGGTCGATTCCGTCAGGATTGAAGGGGGACTGCCCGTGCTCATAGTTGGTGGAGCCAAGGTTGACCTCTCCAGTGTGGTAGCCATCAACAGCCCGGAACCGGTGATTACCGGGGAGGAGAGTGCTGACGAGTTCGTAGGCGAAGAACAGCGGGGTGTGGACATTGACAGTTGATAAACTGCTTTTATCACAACAGGTACAGCCGGTATCCCCACTAACCAGAGCCGGAGGCAAACCGGTTCAGAAGACTGGATCATCTGTATTTGACAAGGTCTTGGCATCGCAGACCGAAGAGATCAAGTTCTCCAGTCATGCCCAGCAGCGCATGAGATCCAGAAACATCAGTTTTGGACCTCAGGAGATGAATCTCCTGCAGAGCGCTGTGAAAAAGGCCCGTGACAAAGGGGCTCGGGAGAGCCTGATACTAATGGGCGATATGGCCTTGGTCGTCAGCATCAAGAATAATACCGTAATAACTGCGATGGATGGCCAGAGCATTAAAGAAAATGTCTTTACCAATATTGACAGCGCAGTAGTGCTGTAAAGGCTGGACCTCAAAGGAGGAAAGCCTGATGCGTGGAACGAATGAAACGCACCGCTTTGAAAAGGAGGTCATTTAATTATGATGCGCGCCATGTATTCCGTTATTTCCGGATTGAGAAACCACCAGACCAAGATGGATGTTATCGGAAATAACATTGCCAATGTGAACACCTACGGTTTCAAGAAAGCCCGGGTGGTTTTTAAGGACACCCTGTACCAGACGATGAGTACCGGTTCCGCGCCCCAGAATGGCCGGGGGGGAACCAACCAGATGGCGGTAGGACTGGGAATGATGCTGGGAAGTATTGATACCATATGTACGCCGGCACCCTCACAGACTACCGGGAAGAATACCGACCTGTGCATCAACGGCAACGGCTATTTTTTGGTCCAGTACGGTGATGAGGTATTATACACCCGTTCCGGGGCTTTCGATTTTGACGTGCTGGGCCAGTTGTGTGCCGGCGGCAACGGAGCCCTGGTAATGGGCTGGTTGGCCGATCCCAATAATAACTGGGCTATCGATACCAATGCGGCACTAACAGCGATAGACATCGGTCGTCTGAGCGTACTGGAACCCAAAGCCAGTGATTGGATGGAGTTTGCCGGCAACCTGGACGCAGAAACCCCAATAAGTGATTCGTCTGCACCGGGTTATCCGCAATATCCCATTGTTACTTCCAAGGAGGTTACCGATTCCCGCGGCAATACCCATACCGTGTATTTCCGGTTTTTTAAGACTGGTGCAACGGCAGGTTCCACTACCTGGAGGTATCAGATATCCTACAATGACATGGATTTTGTGGATGACGAAGATGTCAATGCGGATACTTGTACTCTGGAGTTTGACAGCAGTGGGAAATTGGTTAACATCAACGGTGCCAGTCCCGCTTCCACTGACCCGATAAACTTGCCCATTCCTCTGTCCAACGGTGCAGCCGACATCTCGCTTGAGATCGATTTCAGCGCCATTACTGAACACCGGGGGAAATCAGATGTCTGGGCTGAGTATGTTACTGGCTATCCGGCGGGTGAGCTGTCCAGTATCAGTATTGGTTCCGATGGAGTCATAACGGGCATCTTTTCCAATGAGGAAAGAAGAGACCTGGCCCGGATTGCGCTGGCAACCTTTCAGAACCCGGCCGGTCTGACCAATGTGGGGGAAAGCCTCTACCGGGTATCGAGCAATTCGGGTGATGCCCATGTAGGCATACCCGGTGAGGGGGATGCGGGTGCGCTGATCCCGGGTAGCCTGGAGATGTCCAATGTGGATCTCTCCGAGGAGTTTGTGGATATGATCACCACCCAGCGCGGGTTTCAGGCTAATTCCAGGGTAATAACTGCTTCCGATGAAATGCTGCAGGAACTTGTCAACTTGAAGAGATAGTACTGTAACCAAGGGCTGGCGGTGGGAGGGGATCCTTGTTAAATGATGAGGTATGGATATGATTGAGCTTACCAGATTAGGTGGACAAAAAATTGTGATAAATCTTGAGCTGATTGAGAGTCTGGAGGAGACTCCGGATACTGTGGTTACGCTTACTACCGGGAAGAAATATGTAGTGCGCGAGAAACCTTCGCAGATCATTGCGGCAGTTATACGATTCAGGAAAAAGACTAACCTGGGTGTAAAAAGTTAGGAGGGGTGTTAGGTGTCTCAAGACATCAATGGGAAATCAGGCAAATCATCAGGGTTTAGTGTCGGGCTGATTGTGTTTGGAATCGTATTGTTTATGCTGACAACCGCTGGATGCTATTTTGTGATCAAGAGTGCCCTAGCACCTCTTATGCCCCATGAGATGCAGAGTCGATCGAAATCGGATGGTTTGCTGGTTCAACTGGGCGAATTTACAGTTAATATTTCCGATGTCAGCATGTCGCGTTTTCTGAAGACTGAGATAGTTATTGAGGTAACAGACTCCAAGATTAAGAAATCAATGGAGGAAGAGCAGCTTCCGGTGTTGCGTGATCAAATTATCAGCATACTCTCATCCAAAACGGTAGCTGATCTTGACAGTCCGCATCGCACCGAGCTGAAGGAGGAGATCAAAACTCAGCTTAACAAACGATACCACAATGCGGTGAGTAATGTATATTTCAATTCCTTCATTATGCAGTGAGCCCTGTGTACCTGTTCAACATCCGGCATTAAGTAATGTGAAAAAGGGGGGAACACCGTGAGCGAAGTTCTGACTCAAGAGGAGATTGATGCGTTATTAGGCGCCCTAAACCGTGGGGAAGTCGATGCGGAAGAACTTAAACTGGAACAAACCAAGAAGAAGGTAAGGATATATGACTTTCGCCGCCCTAATAAGTTCTCCAAGGAGCAGATCCATACTCTGCAGGTGATATTTGAAAACTACTCCCGTTCATTGGGAACGTATTTTTCGGCGCAGCTGCGAACTCCGGTTACGGTTGATGTCCTCTCGGTAGAACAGATTACATATGACGAATTTGTACGCTCCATAAACAATCCAACCATACTGGCCATATTTTCTATTCCGCCTCTGGATGGGAATGCCATTTTGGAGATTAACCTCGATCTGGGGTTTGCCATCCTTGACCGTATGTTTGGTGGTCCGGGGGTGTCTATCGGTAAGGTGCGCGGCCTGACCGAGATTGAAGAAACGGTAATGGACAGGATCTGCGACAAGATGCTGTCTTACCTGGAGGAACCCTGGGCGACCATTGCACCGCTTAAGCCGATGTTAGAGCGTATTGACTCCAACCCGCAGTTTACCCAGATCGTATCTCCGGGAGAGATGGTGGTAATCGTGTCACTGGAGACGAGTATGGGTGAGATTATGGGAGTAATTAATGTTTGTATTCCGTTCATCGTGCTGGAGCCGATTATTAGCAAACTCAATGTCAACTATTATTACGCCTCGTCGGTTAGACAGAAAGACCCGGGAGATACGAAGGCCATCCGCAACCGGCTGCAAGAGGCTGTGATTCCGGTTCGGGTTCTGTTAGGAAATACGGTGATAACAATCGCGGATCTGATCGAACTGAATGTAGGAGATGTTGTGCCCCTAGACAGGAGGATGGATGAGGAACTTGAAGTGATAATCGGCAGCAAAACCAAGTTTTATGCCAAACCGGGAACATTCAGCAACCGGATAGCAGTGCAGATTACCCGGGTAGTTGAGGAAGGAGTTGACGAGGATGAATAACGGTATATTGTCCCAGGAAGAAATTGATGCTCTTTTGAAGGGTCAGGGCCAATCAGAGCCTGCCGAATCGGGGCATGAATTGACTGAAACCGAGGAAGATACGCTGGGCGAAGTAGGGAATATCTGCATGGGAACTTCGGCGACCACCCTGTCAACTCTGCTGGGCAAGAAGGTTCGTATAACCACCCCCCGTATACGATATACCTCCCGCAGTAAATTGTGCAGCGAATATCCCATGCCGTTTCTGGTGGTCGAGGTTCAATATCGTGAGGGGTTAAAGGGTACCAACTTGCTGGTGATCAAGAATGATGACGCCAGCATAATTGCCGACCTCATGATGGGGGGGAGTGGAAACGTCGGCGAGTTAAATGAGTTGGGTTTAAGCGCGGTAAGCGAGGCCATGAATCAGATGATGGGTTCGGCCACCACCAGTATGTCATCCATGTTTAATCAGCGCATTGATATCTATCCTCCGAAGCTGGCCATGGTTGATTTTGGGAGTAATGAAGCCGAGGTCGTACTTGACAGTGAGTACGATAACCTGGTTCAAATATCCTTCAAAATGGAGATTGAAGGTTTGCTGGACAGCGAAATCATGCAGCTTATCCCCATAAACTATGCTCGGGAAATGGTTGCAACGCTGATGAACAATATGACGACTTCAGGAGACGCGGTTGTTGATAATTTGACAACCGAACCCCTCGAAGTTCACGAAATCATCAATGGTGGTGAGACCAAAATGGAAGCTACTGACAGTGCTGTTTTTCCGAGAAGCCAGGCATACGATGCCAGTATGCCCACGAAGCCCGTACATTCGCCGCGGTTAGAGGAGAACCGAAACGGAATAAAGAATGGGCATGTTCCAGTTCGTCCCGTTCAATTTGCCGGCCTGGATGAAACCGAACATCACCAGGAGGTGAGAAATATCGATATTATTCTTGATGTTCCCCTTGACATAAGTGTTGAACTGGGGAAAACCAAAAAGAGCATTAAAGAAATACTGGAACTGGGTCCTGGCTCTATAGTCCAGTTGGACAGGCTGGCTGGTGAGCCCGTCGACCTGCTGGTTAACGGCAAGCTGATCGCCAAGGGTGAGGTGGTGGTGATTGACGAGAGTTACGGTATTCGCATATCAGCCATCATTAGTCCGATGGATCGAATGACAAAACTACAGTAGATGGGGAGGGTAAAATGAGTAAGACAATACTGGTTGTTGATGATGCAGCATTTATGAGAATGATGATCAAGGACATATTGACAAAAAACGGGTATTCGGTTGTGGGTGAAGCCGATAACGGTCTGAATGCTATTGATAAATATGAAGAATTGAAGCCGGATCTGGTTACCATGGACATAACCATGCCGGAGATGGACGGGATAACCGCAGTTAAAGAAATTAGAAAGAGAAACCCCAATGCGCGAATCATAATGTGCAGTGCGATGGGGCAACAGGCTATGGTTATCGATGCAATACAGGCCGGCGCCCGGGACTTTGTTGTCAAGCCATTTCAACCGGATCGGGTACTTGAAGCTGTTGCTAAAGCTGTAAGCTGATGAAACCACAGACGTTGAGGATGGTAAGAATCATAGCCGGTATTGTTCTGATTTCTTTATGTTTATTGTTTCTGGACGGCGGGGCTCAAGCACTTCCTGTGGAGTCAGAGCAACAGGAGGTGCAGTTGAACTACCAGGAACAACAGAAACTGGAGACTCCCGGTGTTTTCTGGATGATAGTTCAGACAATATTGGCACTGTGTTTTGTCCTGATCCTTGCCTGGGGAATGTTCCGCATATTTGGTCGAAACATGCGCAGCCGCATGCAGGGCAGGTATATGAGGGTGCTTGATGAGATTAGTTTGGGACCAAATCGCGGAATAGTTGTAGTCGAGGTTGGTGGGAAGGCTTTTATAATCGGAATAACCGATCACCAGATTTCAATGCTGGGGGAATTGAACGATGCCAGGGTTATTGAAGATATGATAATGACCTCCATGGAGGATACATATGGATCTCAGGCGACTCCGGCCACCGCCTGGAAGTATGTTAAAGAAAAGCTGGCAGGAGTACCGGCGGAAAAACAAGCTCCCAGGTTCGACACCATGGTCGACTGGAAAATGCAAGCTCTAGAACGAATGTCCCACCGCATAAGAAAATTGGATAAGGGCAGCCTCCGAGACGATGATGATAACAGGTGAAAAAATGAGGGGACGTAAACGGCGGGGACTCACGGGTAAAATCGTAATAGGAATTGCAGTCATCATATTGCTGGTTGGGGTTATCACCTCACCTTTACATGCCCAGCCTTTCCAACTGCCTGACATTAGTCTGTCGGTAGAAGGCGGGACTGGAGAACCGGAGAGCGTATCCCGAACTCTGCAGTTGCTGGCATTATTGACGGTTCTAACTCTGGCTCCGGCAATACTGATACTGCTCACTTCTTTTACCCGGGTTATAGTAGTCCTGTCCTTTTTACGCAGTGCTCTGGCTACTCAGCAGATGCCTCCCAACCAGGTACTGATCGGGCTGGCATTGTTCCTGACCTTTTTTGTTATGGCCCCTACCTGGAAAGAGATAAACACCAATGCGCTACAGCCGTACATGCAGGGGGAAATGGGTTATGAGGAGGCTTTTGAAACAGCCATGGGCCCGGTGAGAGCATTCATGTTTAGACAGACCCGGGAAAAGGACCTGGCCCTATTTGTTGAACTCTCTGATATTGAACGCCCTCAAACCTACAGTGATATACCCAACTATGTTTTGATACCGTCGTTTATCATCAGCGAACTGAAAACGGCCTTTCAAATTGGTTTTATGCTATATGTTCCGTTCCTGGTTATCGACATGATTGTGTCCAGCGCGCTTATGTCCATGGGAATGCTGATGCTGCCGCCAATGATGATATCGCTGCCGTTTAAGGTGCTCTTGTTTGTACTGGTAGACGGCTGGAACCTGGTGATTCAATCGCTGATCTTGAGCTTCAGGTAGGTGCTGTTTGTGTACGATAATACAGTCTTGAGTATAGCCAAGGAGGCCATATGGACAGCCATACTGGTCTCGGCTCCCATACTGGGCGGAAGCCTGTTGATTGGATTGTTGGTCAGCGTCCTGCAGGCTACGACTCAGATTCAGGAACAGACCTTGACCTTTATTCCGAAGATAATTGTGGTATTTCTTGTTTTGGTTTTTTTCGGACCGTGGATGCTAAACATCATGGTAGGATTTACCAACAACCTGTTTATAGGCATACCAGAACTTATTTCATTCCGGTAGGAGGTTATCATGGCTCTTGGCTGGGAGGGGTTTTTACTGGTAATCGGCCGGATATCGGGGCTTTTTATCAGCAGTCCGGTTCTCAGTGCCCGTCAAATCCCGATTCAGGTTAAAGTCCTTTTGATAGTAATGCTTAGCGGGATGGTAGCCGTTGTTACCCCTCTAACATCCGCAGTTCCAATAACCCATTCCGCGATGTTTATAACCGCCCTGGCGGTTGAGATATTTATCGGCTATACCCTGGGATTTGTGGCTTATGTGCTTTTTGCCGGGATCCAACTGGCCGGGCAGCTCATGGATATGCAGATGGGGTTTGGACTGGTTAACGTAATCGATCCCCAGTCAGGAACTCAGGTTCCGTTAATCGGCAATTTTAATTACCTGGTTGCTATCATCATCTTTCTAAGCATTAATGGACACCATTATCTGCTGCAGGCCTTAAGTAACAGTTATCAAATGATACCGGTACTAGGAGCCAGCTTCAATGGACAAATCCTGGAATATTTAATGCAACTGGGTGCTCATATGTTTGTAATCGGGCTTAAGCTGGCCGTGCCGGTAGTAGCAGCGTTATTCATGGCCGATTTGGCCCTGGGATTTATCGCCCGCACCGTACCCCAGATGAATGTCTTTGTGGTTGGGCTGCCGTTCAAAATTGGAGCCGGCCTGGTGATGGTGCTACTGACTCTGCCGATATTTATATGGTTCACCCAGATTCTGATGGACAGGTTCTTTGGTTATCTGGACGGCCTAATTATTCTTCTCGGGAAGTGAGATTTTGCCGGAGCTGGTTTTCCTGGACCTGCAGCTGTTTGCAGGGGAAAAAACCGAAAAGGCGACCCCGCGGAAACGGCAGAAGGCCAGAGAAAAAGGTCAGGTATTCCGGAGCAACGATTTGAATTCCGCTTTAATTGTTATTGCCGTGTTTGCAGTAATATTTTTTGGTTTTTCCTATATGCTGGAATCAATGCAGGGCTTTACCCGCGAGTACCTGAGTGGCCGCTGGATACAGGATTTTACCATGGTGACTGCTCGGACAATCCTGCTGGAATCGATTTATGTGCTGTCCAGAATCATAGTTCCTATTCTCGCGGTTGCTACCCTGGCAGGTTTGGTCGGCAATCTTATGCAGGTGGGCTTTCTGTTTTCCACTGAACCTCTAACCATAAAGCTGGAACGCTTAAATCCGATAGAGGGACTTAAAAGGATTTTCTCCAAGCGGGCGATGGTGGAGTTTATTAAATCTGTATTAAAGCTGACCTTGACTGCCGGCATTGTTTTTCACGTGATCTCGAAAAACATCAGTCTTTTCCCGCTGATGATGGATATGGAGATCGCACAATCAGTAAAAAACCTCTTAAACCTGATCTTTGAAATGGCCATGAAAATTGGAATTGCGCTTTTCGCCCTTGGAGTCCTGGATTATTTGTATCAGCGCTGGGAGCATGAAAAAAGCCTTAAAATGACCAAGCATGAAGTGAAGGAAGAGCATAAACAGATGGAAGGTGATCCCCAGATAAGGGCTCGCCAGCGGCAGAGGCAGCGGGAGATGGCCATGAGAAGAATGATGGCTGAAGTTCCCAAGGCTGATGTGGTTATAACCAACCCAACTCATTATGCTATCGCCTTACGGTATGAGGCTGAATATATGGATGCTCCAATGGTGGTGGCCAAGGGAGTGGATTTTATGGCCCAAAGGATCAAAAAAGTAGCCCGGGAAAGTGGGGTGACGATAGTCGAAAACCAGGAACTGGCCAGAAACCTTTATTATATCTGTGACCTGGGTGATGTTATCCCCGAAAACCTTTATCAAGCGGTGGCCCAGGTCCTGGCTTTCGTCTATCGCCAAAAACAAGTTCAATAATTACCTTGTGTATCACGGTATGGTTGAACTGCGGCTAGATTTAGACTGGGGAATACGAGGTGGATTATGGATACGGCTCCCGGTACAACGTTGAATCGAATGATTGCCAATTCAGATGTCCTGATCTCAATTGGGGTGATCTGTGTGGTAATGATGATGATTATTCCCATACCCAAAGAGGTTCTGGACATATTCTTAACCTTTAACATTGGTTTTGCCCTGGTAATTCTGCTGGTGTCAATGTTTATTCAGGATGCACTGGAATTCTCCGTATTTCCTTCACTGCTCCTGATAACCACAATATTGAGGTTATCCATGAACGTATCGGCTACCAGGCTTATCCTGGGAGAGGCGGATGCGGGAGAGGTGATTCACGCCTTTGGCACTTTCGTGGTCAAAGGTGACATAGTTGTAGGTTTTGTTATCTTCCTTATCCTGGTCGTTATCCAGTTCATAGTCATAACCAAGGGAGCAGAAAGGGTATCAGAAGTAGCGGCGCGCTTTACCCTTGATGCCATGCCGGGCAAACAAATGGCTATCGATGCCGACTTGAACGCCGGGATGATCGATGAGGGTGAGGCCCGCAGGCGGCGACGCGAGATCCAGCGGGAAGCTGACTTTTATGGAGCCATGGATGGGGCCAGCAAATTTGTAAAAGGTGATGCCATAGCCGGAATCGTTATTATTCTTATCAATATCATCGGCGGCCTTATAATCGGAGTGGTGGAAAAGGGATTTACTCTTAGCGAAGCTGCCCAGCGATACACCGTCCTTACGGTAGGGGACGGCCTGGTAACCCAGATACCGGCCCTGCTGATATCAACCGGAGTGGGTATAGTAGTCACGCGCTCCGCTTCCGAGTTGAATCTGGGGCAGGAGATTACCAGGCAGGTTCTGGCTCAGCCTCGAATTCTGGCCATTGCCGCCACGGTTCTTATTATGTTCGGTCTGATAGGACTCCCGAAAATGCCAATGTTTATTATGGCCGGACTCTTGATGTCCCTCGCCTTGATCTACCGCCGGGGAACAGCGGTTACTGAAGAGACATCCCCCGAGGAAGCCCAGCAGGAAGTGGCGGAGATAAGGCGGCCGGAAAATGTGATGGAGCTGCTGCATATCGAAAAGATGGAACTGGAGATCGGGTACACTCTAATTCCCCTGGTGGATGCGGACCAGGGTGGGGATCTGCTGGATCGCATTATTATGATCAGACGGCAGTCGGCGGTTGAACTGGGATTTATTGTCCCCCCTATCCGGATCAGGGATAATATGCAGTTGAAACCCAACCAGTATGCAATCAAGATTAAGGGTTTGGAGATAGCCCGGGGCGAACTGGCAGTTGACTCTTATCTGGTCATAGGACCCGGGATTGAGGATGACAGGGAACTGCATGGAATTGATACGGTCGAGCCGGCCTTTAAGCTGCCGGCCAAGTGGGTTGATGTCCAGGGAAGAGAGATTGCCGAAGCCAAAGGCTATACGGTAGTTGATCCCCCATCAGTCATTGCTACCCACCTGACCCAGATAATAAAAGAGCGCGCTCATGAACTGCTGGGCCGGCAAGAGGTTCAAAGCATGATCGACTACATCAAGGAACAAAACCCGGCGGTAGTGCAGGAATTAATCCCGGATCTGGCGTCTATCGGCGATATCCAGCGTGTATTGTGCAATCTCTTACAGGAACGGATACCAATACGCGATTTAGCGACCATTCTCGAAGCTATGGCGGATTATGCCCGGTTAACAAGAGACCCGGATATTTTGACCGAATATGTAAGGCAGGCCTTGAAACGACATATTACCAAAAAGTATGCCGACGAGGACGGCCGGATAAGTGTAGTAACCATGGATCCCTCGTTGGAAGAATACCTGAGAGAATCTCTGCAGCCAAGTGATTTCGGTTCCTACCTGGTGGTTGATCCGGCCCGGGCCCAGAATATGGTGCAGCAGATCAACCGCCATTTGGAAGACATGGCGGCCCAGGGAAGGAATATCGCCATACTCTGTGCTCCCATACTGCGAATCTATCTTAGAAAGCTCCTGGATAAGTTCATTCCTGGGATTGTGGTGATTTCTTATAACGAGATAGAAGCCAGTGTTGAGCTTGATATAGTGGGGATGATTTCTGCATGAAGATAAAACGGTTTGTTGGTGATTCTTTTCCTGAAGCCATACGACAAGCCAAGGAGCAGATGGGTAATGATGCCGTCATACTCTACAGCCGCAAGTATAAGGAAGGCGGGTTGTTTGGGCTGTTTGGCCGCGAGAAATTTGAGATCACGGTGGCTGTGGACGAAAATTACCGTAATGGTGCAGAGCATCTGACAATACCCGCCGACGATTATATAGAGATAAGCGAGCCGGATTCCAGCCAGTTTGAAGTACATTCCGCCAATGAGATCCTGCAAGAGATCAAGTTAATGAAGGATATGGTCGAGGAACTGCGAGAACGGATTGACGATGAAAGCACTCAGGACATTTTTGGCCGGAATGGCCGCCTGCTTTTTAAACACCTGGTTTCCCAAAATGTAGATGAAAAGCTGGCCAGCCGGATAGTGAGAACGGTTGAAGAACGGGCGGAAGCGGAGCAGGTTCATGATTATGCTCATGTCAGGAATCTGTGCGTACAAGTGATGGCGGAATTAATAAGAAAGCCCCGGGATATCGAATTCAAAAAAGGCAAGTCCAGGGTTGTTGCCCTTATTGGGCCAACGGGAGTGGGGAAAACCACCACCATTGCCAAACTTGCAGCCCGGTTCAGCCTCATTGAAAAAAAGAAAATCGGTTTAATAACTCTGGATACATACCGTATAGCAGCGGTGGAACAGTTGAAAATCTATGCCGACATAATGGGCCTGCCCCTGCAGGTAGTATATAAGCCGGGTGATCTGAAAGCAGCGGTTGAGCGTTTCTCCAACCGGGATCTGGTATTTATTGATACTGCGGGGAGGAGTCCGCGGAATGATGAGCAGATGGCGGAGTTGGTTGCATTATTTCAAGAAGCGGAGCCTGACGAAGTAATTCTGGTTTTGAGTGCCACCACCAAAAGTGAGGATCTATTGGACACCTTTAAGCGATTCAACATTATAAAAATCGATAAAATTATATTTACTAAACTGGATGAGACCAACTGTTACGGCTCGATCTTGAATACCATCCACAGAACCAAAAAGCGTGTATCATACGTAACCAATGGCCAGAATGTGCCCGACGACATTGAATTGCTTGACGATATCCAGCTTGCCCAAATGATTATGGGGGATGATTTGGGATTATGAAGGACCAGGCCGACAAGCTCAGAAGCATGGCTCGAGATATCAAGACGAGGATAGAATCAGAAATATTTAAGGGCACAAAACGAACTCGAATTGTTACTGTGACCAGCGGTAAAGGGGGAGTGGGCAAAACCAACTTTGCAATTAATCTGGCCATCTCCTTAAGTGATCTCGGCTACAAGACAATACTATTGGATGCAGACATGGGGCTGGCGAATGTGGATGTAGTCCTGGGCTTGGTGCCCCGGTATAATCTTTATCATGTTATCAGGCACGAGATACCACTAAACGACATTCTCATGCCAGGACCCAGGGGAATCCAGATAATTCCCGGAGGGGCAGGGATCTTTCAACTGGCCAATCTAAAAGAATATGAGATTAAAGATGTAATATTGCAGTTAGGAAGGTTGGAGGGGCAGAGTGATTTTCTGATTATTGATACCGGGGCGGGGATCGCCGAAAATGTATTGAGCTTTGCGGTTATGGCTGACGATATTATCGTTTTAACCACCCCGGAACCCACATCACTGACTGATGCTTATGGTATTATCAAGTCGGCGGCGGCCATGGAAGCCCGGGGGAAATACCACATAGTGGTTAATCGTGTTTTTTCGGAATCCCAGGGAGTTGTGGCGGCGCAGAAGCTGAAAACAGTTTGTGAAAAGTTTTTGGGCGTGGAAATAGAGATGATCGGCTTTGTATCTGAAGACCGTGCGGTTCGCTCAGCGGTTATGAACCAGGAAGCACTTGTGGTTTATGCCCCCGCCTCCGATGCGTCTAAAAACATACGCCAGATAGCCTCATCCCTCTGTGAAAAAGCTCAGGTGGTAAACGAACAGCCGATTGGTATCAAAGGGTTCTTTCGCAGCATTACCAACCTTTGGAAGAAACAAACTACTTTATGAGCACAATGGAGGTATTATTGAGTGACAGAAATCAAGGTAATGGTAGTGGATGACTCGCCGTTTATGAGAAGGGTGATCAGTGACATAATAAACGGCCAGGCAGACATGAAAGTAGTTGCCACCGCCCGCAATGGCGAAGAAGCGTTATTGGCTGCCAAAAGATTTGCTCCTGATGTAATTACTATGGATGTTGAGATGCCGGTTATGGATGGGCTCGAGGCTTTGCAGAGGATTATGAAGGATAACCCCCTGCCGGTAGTCATGTTGAGCAGTGTAACCAAACAGGGTGCAGATGCAACGGTGAAAGCGTTGCACCTGGGAGCCGTAGATTTTATTACCAAACCTTCCGGCACGTTATCACCGGACATTAATGAAGTCGCCCGGGATATTGTCAAAAAGATCAGGATCGCGGCGCTGGCCCGGGATAAACTTCGGCTCACACAGGTTAGAGTGGATAAACGCATCAAGCCGCCGAAAGTTTCACCGGCTGGAATTGATAAAGCTCCGGAAAAGGTTATTCTGATTGGTACTTCAACCGGCGGACCCAAAGCCCTGCATGAGGTTATACCCAAGCTACCGGGTAATATACCGGCTGCCGTGCTGGTGGTCCAGCATATGCCTCCCGGATTTACCCGGTCTCTGGCAGAACGGATAAATGGCATGTCCGCTCTGAATGTAAAAGAGGCGGTAGACGGTGAGCCGGTATTGAGCGGTAATGTATACATTGCTCCCGGCGATTACCATCTGAAAGTAAAGCGTTTGGGTGAAGGTCTGGGGTGCCGGCTTATTATTAGGCTGACCAGGGAACCTCTGGTTTCCGGGCACCGTCCCTCAGTAGACGCCATGATAGAATCTGTAGCGCAAGAATACTGGTCTGAGATACTGGCGGTTATTATGACCGGCATGGGGCAGGATGGAACCCGTGGGACCGCCAGCGTAAAAAACAGGGGGGGTAAGGTTATTGCGGAAGACAGTTCAACATGTATAGTGTATGGCATGCCCAAGTCGGTCATAGATTCAGGTTATGCCGATCTGGTTGTACCGCTACCGCAAATCGCCAAAAGGATTGTGGAAAACCTTTAGGCAAATATTTTTCCTGAATTGGCTGTATTCGGCAGGACAATGATATCCCAATGGAAAAACATTAATATATCGAAGAAACGTAAATTCTCCGACAATATGTAGCTTTTCGATATTAAAAGATTGGGGAGGTGTCGTTTTTTGAACATGGATATGTCGCAATACCTGGATGTGTTCCTGGAGGAGTGCAGGGAACATCTGGTCAATCTGAACGAAAAATTGCTTGAACTGGAAAAGAACCCGCAAGATCTGTCGAGCCTCAATGAGATCTTTCGGGCTGCCCATACATTAAAAGGGATGTCCTCTACCATGGGCTTCAATGATATGGCGGTTTTGACGCATCACATGGAAGATGTTCTCTCTTACCTGAAAGAAGGGGTTATCAAGGTTGAAGTCCCGATAATTGATATCCTTTTTGACTGCTTTGATCGGCTGCAGATGATGGTAGGAAACATTCAAGAGGGAAAACCGGCGGTTGATAACACCGATCTTATTGAGATGCTGGAAAGTATTAAGAACAGGGAAAAAAGTTCACCTTCCTCCGAAACTGATAACAAGTCGTCCACCGTTACCCCGGAGCAGAAGGATAGAGAGCTTGCCGCGAAAGACAGTATGCCGTTTGAGTTTAATCAATATGACTTAACCATATTAAAGGAAGTCCAAACCCGCGGCTTGAACGCCTATTATATCTCCGTAAAGGTAGCCCCGGATTGCCTCATGAAATCGGTGCGGGCTTTTATGGTTTTTAAGTCCCTGGAAACAGACGGCGAAATCATAAAGACCTATCCACCGGCTCAGGACTTGGATGAAGGGCGGTTTCAGGACCGGTTTCACCTGGTACTTATCAATAAGCTGGACGAGGATACCATTCGTCAGCGAATTGACAACATCACTGAAGTTGAGGCTGAAGTTATTCGATTGATTGATCTGGACAGTAGTCAGGAAGTCAGACCCGAAGCTCAAGTAGCTAAAGGCTCTGCTGTTTCTCGAACCCCACAGATTGCAGCCGCAGGGGACAGGCTGCCGGAGGAGAGCTTCAGGAGCAACAAGGTTAAACAAACGGTAAGAGTGGATATAGAAAAACTTGACAACCTTATGAACCTGGTGGGTGAACTGGTTATCAATAAGGGCCGTCTGGAGCAGATCGGTTTAACCCAGCAGCATCGCGGTGACTTAAACGATGTCATTGAGCAGATGGAACGGATAACCAGCGATTTGCAGAATGTCGTAATGAACGTGCGCATGGTTCCCATTGAACAGGTATTTAACCGTTTCCCGAGGATGGTACGGGATCTGGCCAAGGAGTTGGGCAAAGAGGTAGATTTTGTTATTGAAGGCAAGGAAACGGAGTTGGATCGTACGGTAATTGATGAGATTGGAGACCCGCTGGTTCACTTGCTGCGCAATGCCGTTGATCATGGGATAGAGTATCCTGAAGAACGCCGACAGAACGGCAAACCTGCGGCGGGACTGGTGCGCCTGGTTGCCAGACATGAAGGCAATAACGTGTTTATCGAGGTTTCAGATGATGGCCAAGGACTTGACCTGGATTTGATCCGCGACAAGGTCGTAGAGAAGGGTTTGACTACCGCCCAGGAAGTAAACAACATGACGGCTGCACAGGTGGCTAATTTCCTGTTTCGTTCCGGATTTAGTACAGCCGATAACATTACCGACATCTCCGGCCGGGGTGTGGGGTTGGATGTGGTGAAAAACAAGATAGAGAGCTTAAACGGTGATATAGTTGTTGACACTGTTTGGGGCCAGGGGACCACGTTCAAGATCAGGTTACCCCTTACACTGGCCATAATCCAGGCCTTGCTGGTCAAGGTGGGCGATGAAACCTATGCTGTCCCTCTCTCATCCGTAGACGAGACTACCATGATATCAAGAACGGATATTAAGATCGTACAATCTCAGGAGGTTGTCCTCTTAAGAGGGAAAGTACTGCCATTAGTAAAGGCCAGATACCTCCTCGAGTGCCCCGAACACGAAAACAATGAGGATGTCATGTATGTGGTGGTAGTACGTAAGGGGCAAAAACAACTGGGAATCGTAGTGGATTCCTTAATAGGACAGCAGGAGATTGTCATCAAATCTCTAGGTAGATTGCTGACCGGTATTCCTGGAGTGGCCGGGGGCACAATTTTGGGTGATGGAGCTGTCTCATTGATCCTTGATACCGGAACACTTGTGTGATAAGGGAGGTTTTCCGATTGAAAGAGATCCAGGTGGTTGCTTTTACATTAGGCTACCAGGAATATGGGGTTGATATACTTGATGTCCAGGAGATTATAAAGGTTTTGACCATAACCAGGGTGCCCCGGGCCGGGAGGTTTATTGAGGGAGTAATAAATCTCCGGGGTAATGTGATACCGGTATTTAATCTCCATAAACGATTTGGTGTGTCCCCGGTGGAGGACAGGGGAGAGGCACGAATCATCGTATTTCAGTTTGAGGATACCAGAGCTGGAATAATAGTCGATGGGGTTTCTGAGGTGATACGAATTGGAGTAGAAGCTATCGAGGGTGCAGATAAAGTATATCAAAACATGGAGGCTGAATTTATTCAAGGAGTGGGCAAGGTTCAAGGCAGGTTATTGCTGCTGCTCAACGCGAAAAAGCTGCTGGGTCTAGAATTATAAAGGTGGGATTAGCTTCATGGTCGAAGACTTCAGAGACCTGACAGGACTTCAGCTTGATGCGCTTAAGGAAATAGGAAATATCGGAGCCGGGAACGCGGCGACCGCCCTGGCGGTAATGACCCGGGATCGCATTGATATGAGTGTACCCCGCGTCGGCATATTACCGTTTGACCAAGTAGCCGAGCTGGTAGGTGGACCCGATACAGTAGTAGTTGGAGTTTACTTTCAGGTAACCGGTTCTGCGAAGTGTAACATCTTATTCTTATTGTCCATTGAAAAAGCGGTATTACTGGCTGAATTGCTTATGGGGGTTCCCCCCAGTAACAAAGATACACTGGGGACTATGGAATTGTCAGCAGTAGCCGAAGCCGGCAATATAATATCCAGCACCTATCTCAACGCTCTGGCCATGTTTACCAAGATGACACTGATTCCTTCGCCCCCGGCGGTAGGCGTTGATATGGCGGGAGCTCTGCTTGATGGGGTACTGGCATTGTATGGAGAAATTGGGGATTATGTGCTGGTATTGGAAAACAAGTTTCGGAAAGGCGAACTGGATGTAATTGGCCATTTATTCCTGTTACCAGAACCCGAAGCATTAGACAGCATACTGAACGCTCTTGGGGTGAACTATTGAAATGTCTGAATTATTGCAAGTAGGAATGGCCGATTTTAAGGTGGCGCGAGCGCCTGATAGATTGATTACTGCCGGTTTGGGATCATGTATAGGTATCTGCCTGCTTGATAAAGTAGCGAAAGTAGGAGGAATGGCTCACATCATGCTGCCGTCAAGTGAGAGGGCCAGGAGCAATCAGAACCGAGCGAAATTTGCTGATACCGCGATCGAAGACATGATCGCATTAATGGTTAAAATGGGATCCTCTCCCAAACGGATAACAGCAAAAATTGCCGGGGGAGCTCAGATGTTCAATATTGGCAGCAGTGATGTTATGAAGATTGGGGAGAGAAACGCCAAAGCGGTGGTTGAGGTTCTGGGCAAAAACGGGATACCAATACTGGCCCAGGACACCGGTGGTAATTTTGGGAGAACAATAATATTCGACACTGCATCCGGTGAACTGCTGATCAGAACCATAGGTCTGGGGGAGAGAGTTATTTAATGAAACCTGACCTCATGCAGCTCTGGCAGAGATTTAAGGAAGAGGATGATCAGAATGCCAGAGAGGAGTTGGTAATCCATTACAGCTATCTGGTCAAGTACATGGCCAATCGTATGGCGATCAATCTTCCACCATCGGTTGAGGTGGATGAACTTATTTCTTATGGAATCGAAGGACTGATTGAAGCTGCAGACAAGTTTGATTACCAGCGTAAGATAAAATTTGAAACCTATGCCATTGCTCGTATCAAGGGAGCAATGATTGATGGCCTGCGAGCCATGGACTGGGTACCGGTGTCGGTACGTCAGAAGAGCAAAGAACTGGAAAAAGCTTATAACCGCATTGAGATTAAACTGGGGAGAAACGCTACCGACCAAGAGGTAGCTGAGGAATTGGGAATAACTTTGGCACAGTTTCAGGCGCTGCTGCGAGATGTCGGCCTGGCAACAATTCTGTACCTGGAAGATTTCTTACCCGGAGAAGATGGCAATAATCGACGGATCATTGACTTTATTGAGGATGAGCAGGCTGATAATGCTTTAAACATAGCGGAATTCATGGACACCAAGCGACTGCTGTCCGAGGCCATTAGCAGACTGCCGGAGAAAGAAAAACTGGTGCTGGAACTGTATTATTACGAAGGCCTCAATCTCAAGGAAATCGGGGCAGTTATGGGTCTCTCGGAGTCAAGGATTTCCCAATTGCATTCCAAAGCCATACTCAGGCTCAGAGGTCGACTGAGCCGTCGTAAGAGTCAGTTGATATGAGATGAGGGTGGGATAAATGTCAGGTACCAAATTAAGTCAGGACGGATACGTAAAAGTTCATATAACAGATGACGGCATGGCTGCATACGTAACGGTCTACGGACCGAAAAATGGCGGCTGCAGCGTTACCATGCAGGAGGTTCTAGCCGCAATTAAGGATGCAGGGGTTGTTGAAGGTGTTGACTATGGAAGGTTGGCCGATTGCTTGAAGGACGAGAACTTGAATAGACCCGTGCTGATAGCAAAAGGCACCGAAGCCCGGGATGGAATTGACGGGCGTCTGGAATACAAATTTGCCAGACGCGATGAAAAGGGCAGACCGGTCGAGCTTGATGACGGCAAGGTTGATTACCGCAACCTGAATCTTTTCGTCAACGTATCCCAGGGAGACCTCCTGGTAATCCGGACGCCTCCCGTACCGGGTGTTCCGGGAGTGATGGTAACGGGGCGCAAGATTGCGCCCAAAGCTGGGAGGAATTACCCGCTTCCCCGGGGTAGGAATACGGTGGCCAATGATGATGATACACAGTTGTTGGCCGCTGTTGACGGGCATGTGACCATAGTTGACGGCAAGGTTACCGTAAACACGGTTCTTGAAATACCGGGAAATGTAGATTACTCTACGGGCAATATAGATTATATCGGCGATGTTCGCATCCGAGGCAACATAACAGCCGGGTTCACGGTGAAATCAGGCGGCGATATAGAGGTAATCGGGGTTATAGAAGGAGCTACGGTTATTGCCAAGGGAAATATCGTAGTGAAGAACGGAATCGCCGGTGGCCACAAGGGGCTGGTTTCGGCTGGAGGCAGCATCTTTGCCCGGTTTGTCGAGAATGCTCGGCTGGAGGTACATGGGGATGTTATAATTTCAGAGGCTATTATTCAGTCAGCAGTTATGGCCAATAGGAGTGTACGGGTGGAAGGGCGCAAGGGAGTAATCGTGGGAGGAACCATCCAAGCCGGAGAGGAAATCTCGGCCCGGGTGATAGGTTCACATTTATCGCCCCAAACCGTCCTGGAAGTGGGCATCAACCCACAATTAAGAGAAGAAAGAAAGGTAGTTTACCAGGATTATAACGAAAAAAAGAAGGCCTTTGAGAACCTGAACCATTATCTTCAGTCTTACCAAAAGATGGCGGTATCGCCAGAGAGTCTTACCCCTAAACGGAAGGCGGTTCTGGCGAATATGCTCTCCGAATACCGGACGCTAAAGGAAGAATTGGAGGAACTCGATAAACGTAAACAAGAGATTGACGAGGAACTGAACCGTTTACAATATGGCCGTGTCAAGGTTGCGGATATAGTGTACCCGGGGGTACAGATTACCATTGGACAGGCACAATACCATGTAAACGATCCGGTCAGATTCGTACTTTTTACCTTAAAGGACGGGGATATCAAGATAGAACCTCTTCGTTGACGAAGGAGGGTATGATCTATGAGCCTAAAAATTCCCGAATTACAGGTTATGCTGCCCAGAGCCAGTGAAATATCACGCACTCAGCAGGTGCAAATGCAGGAGAATGTTCAACGCCAGCAGGAGTTTGCATCTCAAATGGCGAGTCAAACGCAGCAGGCCGAAAGCACGGTAAACCATACTCCGGCAGGTGACAGAGCCCAGATTCGCGATCAACAGGAAGGCAAAAAAAAGCGAGAAAATGAGCAGCGGCAAGCAGGAAAATCTGCAGATGGGGAGAATAAGGAAAATGTGTCGCAAGCAAACAAAAAAGGTGATTTCATGATCGATATTGTTGTCTGAGAGGTAGATTTTTGAATGTTTTGGTTCTTTATCATTGTAGCCCTGATACTGATGGCAACGGCGGTGTACAGCATATATAGCCGTCAAAAGGTTGGTGAAGAATTTACAACCGAGATGAAAGGACTGATCCAGGAAGCCGAACTGCTTAAGAAAGACTTTGAAGCCATTATGGAAAACGCTGTACTGGTTTCAGATGATATGCTAAAAAGCCTTGATGAGCGCTTGGAAAAAATGGAAAGAATAACTTCATTGCAGAACAACAACCAACCCTCCAGGAGCCGCCCGAGAAGTATCGAGAGAAAAAGCAGAAAGGCACTTCCTTTTACAATCGAGGATCTGCGCCGCGCTCACCCCAGCATTGTTGTACCCAGATTGTGGAATGATGGTTATAGCATCCCTGAAATCGCCGAACTGTTGAATCGAGGTCAGGGAGAGGTTCGTTTAATTTTGGATATCCAGAAACGAAGAGAAATTTCCAGCAGCTAAAGTTGCGGCCCTTTTATGGGTATGGTATACTAACCGATGGAAAAATTACGCACGCACCTGACCCCGAAAAGGGTGCTTTTTTTGGTCTTTTTGGGGGATGAGGGATGCGGTGGACTAACATGGAGGTGTATTATTTAGTGGCGGTTGTTACCATGAAGCAGTTGTTGGAGGCGGGAGTCCACTTCGGGCATCAAACCAGAAGATGGAATCCCAAGATGGCGCCCTACATTTATATGGAGCGCAACGGTATATATATCATCGACCTTCAACAAACAGTGAAAAAATTTGAAGAGGCCTATGAGTTCATTAAGAGCATAGCCGCCGAAGGCAAAACCGTTCTCTTTGTGGGTACCAAAAAACAGGCTCAAGAGACGGTTCGGGAAGAGGCTGCGAAATGCGGGATGTTCTATGTCAATCAGCGCTGGTTGGGCGGTATGCTTACCAATTACAAAACCATTAAAAGAAGGGTATACCGCTTAAAAGAACTGGAAAAAATGGAGCAAGAAGGCGTCTTTGAGATGATGCCCAAAAAAGAGGCCGCCCACCTGCGGGGACAAAAGGAGAAACTGGAGAGGTTTCTGGCGGGGATCAAGGACATGGAGGAACTCCCGGGAGCCCTGTTTGTAGTCGATCCCCGGAAAGAGCGGATTGCTGTTTCGGAAGCCAGAAAACTTGGGATACCGGTCGTGGCCATCGTGGATACCAACTGCGACCCGGACGAGATTGATTATGTTATTCCCGGCAATGACGACGCTATCCGGGCGGTAAAGCTTATGTGTTCCCGGATTGCCGATGCAGTCCTTGAGGGGAAACAGGGGGAACAGGTTGAAGAAGAGTGATGAGCGATAACGGGGTGAATGAGGGTTGGGAACACCAGTCCTCTTCGCCCCGTTTTGAACGAGATTAGGGGGTTTGAATTAATGATAACTGCTGGGATGGTTAAAGAATTACGCGAGAGAACCGGCGTGGGCATGATGGATTGCAAAAATGCCCTGGTTGAAGCCGGAGGTGACATGGAAAAGGCTATAGAGTTGTTGCGTACCAAAGGGTTGGCCCAGGCAGCCAAAAAGGCTTCCCGGTTGGCCAGCGAGGGTTTGGTGAGTTCATACATTCATATGGGAGGACGTATCGGCGTACTGATAGAAGTCAACTGTGAAACCGACTTCGTGGCCAAGACTGAAGAGTTTAAGTCTTTCTGTCATGACCTGGCCATGCAGATCGCCGCCTCCAAACCGGAATATGTAAAGCGTGAAGATGTACCGCAGGAAACCATAGAAGCCGAAAAACGCATCCTCCGGCAGCAGGCACTTAATGAAGGAAAGCCGGAAAAGATCGTGGATAAGATGGTGGAGGGGCGTATTGAAAAGTATTACAAGGAGAACTGTCTGCTGGAACAGCCTTTTATCAAGGATACTGACAAGACAGTTCAGGATCTGCTGAATGACAAGATTATGAAGTTGGGAGAAAATATAACGGTTAGGCGTTTTGTCCGCTACGAAGTAGGCGAGGGGCTGGCAAAGAAGGAGCAGAACTTTGTCGATGAGGTAATGTCGCAGATTAAGTAGTCCGCGGCAGGAGGTACCGGCCATGCAAGAACCCAAATATAAGCGGATTGTCCTTAAGCTGAGCGGAGAAGCCCTGGCGGGAGAGGGCGGTTACGGCATCAACCACCAGGTGCTGGTGTCCATTGCCAGGCAGATAAAAGAGGTTGTAGCATTAAAGGTTCAGGTCGCAATTGTAGTCGGAGGAGGCAATATCTGGCGGGGAGTAGCCGGAAGCGCTCGCGGGATGGACCGGGCTACAGCCGATTATATGGGAATGCTGGCCACTGTCATTAATGCCTTGGCCCTCCAGGATGCCCTGGAAGATGTAGGTGTTCCCACCCGGGTGCAATCGGCTATTGAAATGAGACAAGTAGCCGAGCCTTACATCAGAAGGCGTGCTATCAGACACCTGGAAAAGGGCAGAGTAATTATTCTGGCTGCGGGAACCGGGAACCCGTATTTTTCGACGGATACCACGGCCGCTTTACGGGCGGCCGAGATCGAGGCTCAGGTTATCCTCATGGCCAAGAAGGTTGATGGGGTTTATGACAGCGACCCGCGGCAAAATCCGAACGCCCGCAAATATGAAACCCTGGACTACATTGATGTTATTAACAAGGGGTTAGGGGTAATGGATTCCACCGCCGCATCCCTGTGCATGGATAATGAAATACCGATTGTAGTTTTCAGCATTGTTGAAAATGGGAACATCCTCAAAGCAGTTGTGGATGGAAATATCGGAACCTATGTTGGGAGGTAGATAAGATGCCTGGAACCATAATAAAAGAGGCGACTGAACGCATGGAGAAAACCCTGGAACACCTTACCCGCGAATTTGCCGGACTGCGGGCCGGGCGCGCCAACCCGGCGATGCTGGACCGGATCCTGGTTGATTATTACGGTAGTCCTACCCCAATCAACCAGTTGGCGAACATCGGTGTGCCAGAACCGAGGCTCTTGGTAATTCAGCCCTGGGACAAATCATCTATCCCTGACATTGAAAAAGCCATCATGAAATCAGATCTGGGAGTAAATCCTTCCAATGACGGGAATGTTATTCGCATTGCCATTCCCTCGCTAACTGAAGAACGGCGAAAGGAACTGGTCAAGGTAGTGCGCAAACGGGCGGAGGAGTCCAAGGTGGCAATACGGAACATACGGCGTGAGGCCAATGACAGTCTGAAGGCTCTGGAGAAAAACGGACAGATATCCGAGGACGAACAAAAGAAACGGTTGGAGGAGGTTCAAAAGATCACCGACAATCATATCAAGGAGATTGACAAACTGGCCGGTGGTAAAGAGAAGGATATTATGGAAGTCTAGTTAAGGCTGGATGAGTTCTGCAATATAAAACAGGCAGAAAGAAAGACTCCACCTACGGCAGATATAGTTGTATAATAACTTAAAACTGATTCCTTCTAATACCCCCTTATGGGGGTTTTATAGTTTGACTGGAGGATTAGGTTATGAGAAAACAGAACCGGCTGCCTTACGATAAGGAGCGGCTGCCCAGGCATATTGCCATAATTATGGATGGAAACGGAAGGTGGGCAAAGAAACGACATCTGCCCCGTCAGGCCGGGCATAAGGCGGGAATATCCGCCCTCAGGAGAACCATCGAGACAATCGTGGAATTGGGGATACCTGTCTTGACCGTTTATGCCTTCTCTACGGAAAACTGGAAAAGACCGGCGGAAGAGGTTAATCATCTGATGAACCTCCTGCGGGAAAACCTGCATAGTGAACTGTCAGACCTGCATGAGAACAATATTAAGCTCAACATACTTGGGGATCTACGGGAATTGCCCGCTGGATTGAGAGAGGAACTGTTCGAAGCTTGCCAAACTACGGCAGGAAACACCGGTCTTATCTTAAATATTGCCTTGAATTACGGAGGTAGAAGTGAGATAGTCAGAGCTGCCAAAGCTCTCGCACAACAGGTAAAGGACGGGGAATTTAGTATCGATGAGATAAATGAAAGTACTTTTGGAGCAAACCTTGACACTAAAGGGCTTCCGGACCCAGATCTCTTGATAAGAACCGCCGGAGAGATGCGAATCAGCAATTTCCTGCTCTGGCAGATTGCATATACTGAAATCTGGGTCACCGATGTCCTGTGGCCGGACTTTAATGGTGAGGTGATCTTCCAGGCCATTGATGATTACCTGAAGCGAAACCGCAAATTTGGCGCGGCCATATAGGGACGATGTCTGCACAACGGGTCAATTAACGGCCGGTTGGTGCGAATAACGTGACGTGCTGGTGTACCCCGCGACCTATTCCGTCGGGGAACATAATGAAGGTGTTACACCCGATTATTCGAAAGGGGAGACCATGAAAAAGAGAGTCATATCAGCAGCCGTGGGGATTCCACTTATAATCCTGCTGGCATGGTTGGGTGGTCATTATTGGACCGTACTGGTTTGGCTGGCAGCCTTGTTGAGTCTTTTTGAGTTTTACCGGGGGGTTAAGACCTCTGGTAACCGTCCTCTTTGGCTCGTGGGTCTGATGGTTATTGCTTGGGCTATGACGCTTAACGCGAGTCCTCTGGGTGGCACCCTGGGAGCATTGGTTCTGATACTGTCGATCCTGATATTAGTTATTTTATACCCCAGATACCATATAATTGATTTAGCGATAACCTGGTTTGGAGCTCTGTACATAGGTGTTTTGATGGGTTATACCTGGAAACTGGGTACACTGCCCGGATGGTTTGGGGTTATCATGTTGGCCCTCCTGCTAACCTGGGCCAGTGACAGTGGAGCATATTTCGTCGGCAAATTCTGGGGAAAAAACAAGTTGGCTCCTCAATTAAGCCCCAATAAGACCTGGGAAGGTTTTTTCGGTGGTTTTGTGGCAACTATCTTAGTATCACTGGCCGGTTACTGGATTATGCCTGGCTACAGCCTCTATCAGTATGTCGGGATAGGTATCGCGGCCGGCCTGGCTGCACCTTTCGGGGATCTATTTGCCTCGGGGATAAAAAGAGGGTTTGACATCAAGGACTTTGGCCGTCTTATCCCCGGACACGGCGGCATCCTGGACCGGATAGACAGCTTTATGTGTGTTGCACCTCTGGTGTACATATTGATTGTTAGATGGGGGGGCTAAAACGTGGAGCCGGAACTGTTAAGATACCTTAAGATATTGGTGAAAACAGCCGTAGGAGTTCTTGCCCTGGTAGGTATATACCTCTTATTCACCTACATATTCCCCATCATCGGGGATGTATTGGGGTCGCTCCCGGTGTATTTCATGCCCTTCATTTTGGCATTGCTGCTGGCCCTGCTGATCGAGCCGGCCATCAGTTTTATGGAGACAAGGATGAGGCTGAAACGAGGGCCGGCGACCCTGCTCAGCATGCTGCTGGTCTTGGGGTCCCTTTCTATGATCCTTGTTTTGCTTGTATCCCGACTGATCAGGGAACTGGCTTCTATTTATAAGACATTGTCCATGCGTTCCGGGGACATCAGCCAGGTAATAGCCGACATCCTGAAGCAGGTAGATGTTTTTTACCGGCGGCTCCAGCTGCCTCCGGAGGTGGAGGCTTCAGTGCAGGAGAATCTCTTTAGATTATTAAGCTATCTGGAAAATGTCATCAATTCTGTAGTTACCGCCCTCATTGACGTAGCCTCCAGCCTTCCCGGCTATTTTATTTTCCTCTTGATCGCACTGGTCGCTACTTACTTTATTGCCTGCGGTCGGCCGGAGATCAGGGATTGGTTCCTGAGGTGGCTGCCTGAATCATGGGAAGGGAAGACTCGTACAGTAGCCCGGGATCTGGTAGGCGCCTTCCTGGGCTGGGTGAAGGCCATGCTGATTCTTACATCGGTTACAGCAATTCTTACTATTGTAGGCCTGTCGATGCTGCGGGTTAACTATGCACTGACTATTGGACTGTTAACCGGATTGCTTGATATTCTCCCGATTTTAGGACCGGGCACACTCATGATCCCCTGGGCCATAATATCCTTTATCACGGGCAATACCGGAATAGCTGTCGGCATCCTGGTTCTTTATATGGTAATTGTTACGGTAAGGTACATACTGGAACCCAGGGTACTTGGTGATAATATTGGACTCCACCCCCTGGTAACTCTTATCGCACTTTACGTGGGTCTGAGAGCAGCCGGCGTAGTAGGCATAATACTGGGACCGGCACTGGTGGTAGTGTTTTTGGCCTGTCAACGGGCGGGTGTATTCGACAAATGGTTCTGGAAAAGGGTTGATTGATTTTGAAGCGGATAGCGATAATAGGGTCCACCGGCTCGATCGGGGTACAGGCCCTGGATGTAGTTCGGCGCAATCCGGACAAACTTAAGGTAGTAGCTCTGGCAGCCGGGAGTAATGCCAAACTGCTGGCCTCGCAGGCGGCTGAATTTGATGCCGGATATGCAGCCGTCTTTGATGAAAAAGCGTACCAGGAGCTGGCTGCCCGCTGCGACTGCTGGACCGGTGTAGGATTGGAGGCCGTTACCTTCCTGGCGTCCCTGGAAGAAGTGGACCTGGTATTGATAGCGGTAAGCGGTGCCGCTGGGATTTACCCTACCTACAAAGCGGTAGCCGCCGGAAAAACCGTGGCACTTGCCAATAAGGAAAGCCTGGTGGCGGCCGGTGATGTGATAATGCCCCTGGCACGTTCCACCGGTTCTATGATTTTACCGGTGGACAGTGAGCACTCGGCGATATTTCAATGTCTGCAGGGGGAAAAGAAGTCGGTTTTCCGATTGTGGTTAACTGCTTCCGGAGGTCCATTCCGGGAGACGGACATAACGGAACTTGATTTCGTTACCCCGGAGCAGGCTCTGCGCCACCCCAAATGGAATATGGGGAAAAAGATCACCATTGACTCGGCAACCCTGATGAACAAGGGACTTGAGGTGATTGAAGCTCATCACCTGTTTGCAGTAAGCTATGATCAGATAGGTGTTGTCATCCACCCCCAGAGTATCGTACACTCATTGGTTGAGTTTGTTGACGGTTCCCTGTTGGGTCACTTGGGCGTTCCCGATATGAGAATGCCCATCCAGTATGCATTCAGCTATCCTGATAGATGGGAATCGGCCTGTGATCGACTCAACCTGCTGCAGCTGGGTAAATTAGATTTCTACCCGCCGGATCATAAAAAGTTCCCGGCCCTGGGACTGGCAGTAAGCGCCGGGCAACAAGGGGGAACCATGCCTGCGGTTATGAATGCGGCCAATGAGATTGCCGTAGAAAGCTTTCTGGAGGGGAAGCTGGGCTTTAAAGAAATAACCGTAATGGTGGAGAAGATAATGGGGCAGCATCGGGTTATAGACAGCCCATCCTTGAGCGAGATTATGGCAGCCGACAGTTGGGCTCGTGAAGCATGCAGGCGAAACATTCGGAAATGAGGTAAGAAGAAATATGATGATTATTATGTCACTTTTGGTACTGGCGGTTATAATTCTGGTCCATGAGTGGGGGCATTTTATCGCCTGCCGCAATGCGGGAATTGATGTCGAGGAATTCAGCATCGGTTTCGGGCCCAAATTATTAAGCACACATGGGAAAAAAGATAATTCAGGGGCGGAACGGGTTGTTAAGACCGAATACTCGTTAAGGCTTTTTCCCATTGGAGGTTTCGTTCGCATGTCCGGGGCCGAGCCGGATGATATGGACAATCCCCGCGGTTTTAACCGGGCTTCTCCCTGGCAGAGGATCAAGGTGCTGGCTGCGGGGCCGCTGATGAACTTTGTACTGGCGATCGCCATATTTATTTTGGCTTTTACCTTAATTGGGATCCCCGAGATAGTAAACCAGCCGATATTGGGGGAAGTAGTAGTAGGAAAACCGGCGGCCGAAGCCGGATTAAAGTCCGGTGACCGCGTGATCAGCATCGACGGGCAAAAGGTATCCACCTGGGAAGAGATGGTGGAAATTATCCGGAAGACTCCGGAAGGCATCACTCGAGAATTGGTGGTACTCCGGGATGGACGGCAGCATACATTTGCTGTCACGCCGGAGTATAACCAATCGACCCAGACCTCGATCCTGGGAGTAAGCGCCACCCTCGTTTATCACAAAATGGGGGTATGGGAAGGGATCAAGATGGGGTTTGTTAATACCTACTTAACCACGGTTTTGATGCTGCAGGGACTGGTACAACTTATCACCGGCGCGGTTTCTGCTGATGCCCTGGCAGGACCGGTGGGCATAACCAAGATGATTGGCGAAGCCGCCCAGGGCGGTTTGATATACCTGTTAAATTTTACGGCTCTTTTGAGCATAAATTTGGGGGTTATTAACCTGCTGCCCTTTCCAGCCCTGGATGGAAGCCGCATTGTATTTACCGGTCTGGAACTGATCCGGGGACGTCCGATAGAGGCGGAACGGGAAAACTTCATCCATCTAATCGGATTTGTAGTTCTCATAAGCCTAATTATCCTGGTTACTTTTAATGACATCGTCAACATCGCAAAGGGTGGATAGGTTGATGCGGAGAATAACCCGGGAAATTAGAGTCGGAAAAGTGGCGGTGGGCGGCAATAACCCGGTTGTTGTCCAGTCGATGACCAATACTGATACCCGGGATATCCCGGCAACCATTGAGCAGATTAATAACCTGTTTCGGGTCGGGTGTGAATTGATCAGGGTGGCGGTGCCCGATTTTGAGTCAGCCGAGGCCTTGTCAATAATAGTAGGACAAAGCCCCATGCCGGTAATAGCAGATGTTCACTTCGATTACCGTCTAGCGATTCAGGCCTTGCAAAACGGGGCGGATGGTCTGCGGATAAACCCGGGCAATATCGGGCCGCGCTGGAAGGTGGAGGCGGTGATTAAAGAGGCCCGAGACCGAAATGTGCCTATCAGAATTGGCGTCAATGCCGGTTCGCTGGAGCGGGCGATCCGGAATGAATTTGGAGGGGCTACCCCGGAAGCCATGGTGGAAAGCGCCTTAAGACAGGTCAGGGTACTTGAGGATATGGGGTTTAACCTGATCAAGATCTCCCTTAAATCATCAAATGTGATGGATACTGTCAAGGCGTACCGGTTATTGAGCGACGCAGTCGACTATCCTCTTCATATTGGAATAACTGAGGCCGGTACCCTGCCGCGGGGATTAATAAAATCGGCGATGGGGATTGGCATGCTGTTGGCCGAAGGGATCGGCGATACCATCAGGGTGTCTCTTACGGCCGACCCCCGGGAGGAGGTCTGGGCAGCCTATGAGATCTTGAGAGCAGCGGGAAGAAGGTCTCGGGGGGTGGAGCTGGTATCCTGCCCCACCTGCGGGCGCTGTGAAATACAGCTCCAGGAGTTGGCTGAGGAGGTGGACCGCGAACTGCGGGGCATTGAACAACCGCTCAAAGTGGCCGTCATGGGTTGTGTGGTTAACGGTCCGGGGGAAGCCAGGGATGCGGATATAGGGATAGCAGGGGGGCGCGGTTTTGGTTTGCTGTTTAAAGGCGGCCAGGTAATCGCCAAAGTAGAAAACAACCGGATGGCTTCCGCATTAATCGATGCGGCAAGGGAAACTGCAAAGAGGAGGGAAATGGTTGAGGACGACACAGCTTCTAGTGCCGACTCTGAGGGAAGAGCCCAGTGATACCGAAGTAATAAGCCATAAGCTCTTGGTACGGGCAGGAATGATACGCAAGGTGGCAGGAGGGGTATACACCTATCTCCCCTTGGCCTTCAGGGTGTTGCAGAAAATCAACCAGATTGTTCGCGAGGAAATGAACCGAGCCGGGGGACAGGAAGTGGGCCTGCCCATTATGCAGCCTCGCGAATTATGGGATCAAACGGGAAGGTGGCAACTGTATGGCGATGAGATGTTCCGCTTAAAGGACCGCCACCAGCGCGATTTTTGCCTGGGTCCCACCCATGAGGAGGTTATAACAGCCCTAGTGAACGCGGAGGTTCATTCCTACCGGGATTTGCCGCTGCTCCTCTATCAGATACAGGACAAGTTTAGAGATGAGATCCGTCCCCGGTTCGGTTTGATGCGCGGGCGGGAGTTTATAATGAAGGACCTGTACTCTTTCGATGTGGATGAGGATGGTCTGGAAATATCCTATCGCAAGATGTATTTTGCTTACACTGCTGTTTTTGAGAGATTAGGTCTCGACTTCCGGGTAGTGGAAGCGGACAGCGGCGCCATCGGAGGCAGCAGCAGCCATGAGTTTATTGTCCTGGCCCGGAGTGGAGAATCAGTGATCGTCTACTGTGATCAGTGTGATTACGCTGCCAATGTGGAGAAAGCCGAGGCTGTATTTGAACCGGTTGAAAAGGTGGAAGAATGTCCGCCGCTTAATGCCGTACCCACCCCGGGTAAAAAGTCAGTAGCCGATGTGGTCGAGTTCCTGGGAGTTGACCCGGCCCGGATAATCAAGACCCTGATCTGCATAGTGGACGATGTTCCTTATGCCATCCTGATAAGAGGTGACCGCGAACTCAATGAGGTAAAACTCAAAAACTACCTGCAGGCCTCGGAGATATTTCTTGCTCCGGAGGATATGGTAAAAGAGATTACCGGAGTAGGTATAGGTTCTATTGGCCCGGTGGGACTTAAGGTCAAGATGCTGGCGGATTTGGAGATACAGGGAATGGGCGATGCATTTTGTGGAGCGAACTGCGAAGAGTACCACCTGGCTCATGTGTTACCGGGCAGGGATTTTAATCCTGATGCTTATGTAGACCTGCGCAACGTTGAAGCCGGGGATTCCTGTCCCCGTTGTCGGGGGGAACTGCTGGCCACACGCGGCATTGAGGTCGGACACATATTTAAGCTGGGAACCAGGTACTCCCAGGCTATGGATGCCGGGTTTCTTGATGAGGATGGGGTTAAGCGCCATTTCGTAATGGGCTGTTACGGGATTGGTGTTTCACGGGTAATGGCGGCGGCTGTCGAACAGAAACACGATGAAAACGGAATCATCTGGCCGATGGCCATTGCCCCGTTCCAGGTTATAATCGTCCCTGTAAACGTCCGTGATGAGCAGCAGGTTGATTATGCTGAGAAACTCTACCAGGAGTTAAAGGAAGCCGGTGTTGACGTGTTATATGACGACCGGGAGGAACGGGCCGGCGTAAAGTTCAAGGATGCTGATTTAATCGGGATACCGCTGAGGATAACCATTGGGCCCAAATCATTAAAGCAGAATAAGGTGGAAATCAAGAAACGGTGGGAAGCAGAGAGTGAATTAGTAGATCAGAAAAGAATAGTGGATGCAGTTCTCTCGTTAATTGATAAGATGTAGAAAAAAGGGGGGAAGGTATTGTCCGAATGGGAGATAATTTTGAAACTGGCTCTCTCCTGTATCCTGGGGGGTATCATCGGCCTGGAAAGGGAGAGTCTTAACCGCCCAGCCGGACTGCGTACCTACACCCTGGTATGTATGGGTTCGGCCCTGGCGATGGTAGTTTCGCTGGAGATGTACTACCAATTTCAGGCCACGGTAAATGCGGACCCGGGGAGGATCGCGGCTCAGGTGGTCAGCGGGATAGGTTTTATCGGTGCCGGTACCATAATTCGCGAAGGACCCACCATCCGGGGTTTAACCACGGCTGCGGGCATCTGGGTTGTTGGTTGTATAGGATTGGCAGTCGGTGCAGGCATGTACGTCCCGGCTATTGCCACCTCAATCTTGGTATTATTTATTCTGATTTATTTTCGCAAACTGGAAGAGCGCGTATCCGGTATGAGGGATTACCGAGCCTTTTCGATGATTGTAGATGATATTCCGGGTCAGGTTGGCAGGATCGGTTCGGCAGTAGGTGATCTGGGGGTTTCGATCAAAAACATCCAGCTTTCAGAAACAGACGAACCCGGGCGGATAGAAGTGGAATTACTGGTAGTCCTGCCGCCAAACCTTGATTCTGAGGCCGTAGTCGACAGCCTCTCAAATGTGGCCGGGGTATTTAGTGTTGAGCAGATTGGTTAGCGTTTTTTCGTAATACTTGGTTTGGGGGATGGCATTGCGTTTGGGAGAATTGTGGGAGAGTATTGGATGTTCCGGGGAACGTAACCTGGAATCCATCTTAATAAAAGAAGTAACGGTTTTTGTGGAACAAAGGGCCTGGAGACTGGTGCTTGTTGTCAAACAACCGGTACCGGCTGCCAGGCTGAAATCTATAAGCCAGCAGATAATAGAGCAGGTTGAAGGGCTGGATACGGTTGAGGTTGTTACCCACCCGGAAGACCCTGAATTCTGCCTGTCACAGATAATCAACCGCGACTGGCCGGAAATATTGAAGGCACTTGACCAGCCTGACCGGGACCTGGTGAGTCAGGCTGTATACCAGGTAGAAGATGAGCATCTTATACTCAGGTTTGCTGATTTATCAAGCTGGCAGCAGGCGATTGAGAATGATGTTTGCCGCCGTATAGAAAAATGGATCTACGATTCTTACCGGATGTCCTTTTTAGTTTCAGTACGCCACAGCGAACGCCAGGAATATAAGATTTCAGTAAAAAGCAAGGAAGAGCTGGAAGCTGTTATTATGCCCAGCAATCCTTTTAGTCGCCGACGTAAAGAAGAACGCCGCCGTCGATCCGGGAGGGGGAAAACCGCAGCCCAGGCTATGCGTATAACAGAACTGCAGGAGGGTTTGGATAGCGTTGTTGTTGAGGGCGTAATATGCGGGAAAAAGTCCTGGAAGTTAAAGGATGGCAAAAAGGTTACCACTTATGATATTACCGACTATTCGGATTCCATTACCGTAAAACTGTTTGCTGAGGATATTTTCGACATAGGCAAGTCCGTCAGGGTTTGGGGGGGAGTGCGGTTTGATGTCTTTGAAAAGGAACCGGTCCTTTTCGCTGATCACATGGAAGTTATGCAACTCCCGGGGAGGACTGACAATTCTCAGGTTAAACGGGTGGAACTTCACCTGCATACTACCATGAGTACTCTGGACGGACTTACTCATGTGGATGAATTGATGAAAAGAGCAGCCGGGTTCGGTCATCGGGCCGTTGCGATAACCGACCACGGTTCCATCCAGGCTTTTCCGCAGGCGGCGGAGGAAGCCAGGAAATATGGGATCAAGGTCATATACGGAGTAGAGGCCTACCTGGTGGACGAGCCCTTGCAGGATCGTCCCTACCATGTGATACTCCTGGCCGCATCTCAGAAGGGTCTGGCTAATCTTTATCAACTTATCAGCAATTCCTACCTAAACAACTTCTACCGGACTCCCCGGATACTCCGCCGTGAACTTGTGGCTTTACGAGAGGGAATCCTGATAGGGAGTGCGTGCGAGAGCGGCGAGATAATACGATGGATTCTCAAAGGTATGGCAGATGATCAACTCTTAAAAATTGCCGATTTTTACGATTACCTTGAGATACAGCCCCTGGAGAATAACGAGTTTATGGTGCGGGATGGGATTGTGGAAGGCAGGCATGCACTTATCGATATGAACCGGCGGATAATTGACCTGGGGGAACGTCTGGGGAAACCGGTAGTGGCTACCGGAGATGTTCATTTTCTCGATCCTCAGGATGAGATCTTTCGCCGTATAATTCAAGCCGGTAAAGGGTTTGCTGATGCTGAAAACCAGGCACCACTCTACTACCGCACCACCGAGGAGATGCTGGCAGCATTCAGTTACCTGGGAGAGGACCGAGCCTGGGAAGTGGTGGTGGCCAACACCAACGCCATTGCCGACCGCTGCCAGGATGTGCGGCCGGTACCGGCAGGGTATTATGCGCCGATTATGAAGGGGGCTGCAGACAAGCTGACCGCCCTGGCTTGGGAGACGGCCCGTTTTCTGTACAAAGAGCCCCTGCCGGTGCAGGTGGAGGAGAGGCTTGCCAGTGAGCTTCAATCCATAACCAAACACGGTTTCAGCGAGCTTTACCTCATCGCCCATCAACTGGTTAAGAAGTCCAACCAGGATGGGTACCTGGTGGGTTCAAGGGGTTCAGTGGGCTCATCGTTAACAGCTTTCCTCACCGGCATTACCGAAGTCAACCCCCTGGCACCTCATTATCGGTGCCAGTGCGGGTTTTCCAAGTTTTTTGAGGACGGATCAGTATTGAGTGGGGTAGACCTCCCCACCGCCCCGTGCCCGGATTGCGGGCAGGAGTTGGAAAGAGACGGTTTTGACATACCGTTTGAGACGTTTCTGGGCTTTGAAGGGGACAAGGTTCCCGATATTGACCTGAACTTCTCGGGCGACTATCAGAGCAAGGCTCACCAGTATGTGGAGGAACTATTTGGGAAGGACCATGTTTTCCGGGCCGGTACCATATCCACCATTGCTGAAAAGACCGCCTATGGATTTGTCAAGAAGTACGAAGAGGAAATGGGTATCCGACTGCGCCGAGCCGAGATTGAACGACTGGTCCGTGGGATTACCGGGGTAAAGCGCACCACGGGACAGCACCCTGGCGGCCTGATGATCATTCCCGATCATATGGATGTACACCAGTTTACACCCATTCAGCACCCGGCTGATGATATAAAATCCGGGGTAAGGACCACCCATTTTGAATATGAGGCCTTGAGTGGGGTCTTGGTTAAACTGGATGTGCTGGGGCATGATGATCCCACGATGCTCAAGGTGTTGGAAGACCTGACCGGCTTTAAAGCCACCCGGATAAGCCTGGACGAACCGCAGACTATGCAGCTTTTTTCCGGAGTCGCTCCTTTGGGGGTTAAGCCGGAGGATATCCGCTCGCAGGTTGGTACTTACGGCATACCCGAGTTCAATACCAGGTTTGTCCGGCAGATGCTGGAGGTAACCCGACCAAAAACCTTTTCCGAACTGGTGCGGATAAGCGGCCTGTCCCACGGGACCAATGTGTGGTTGAATAATGCCCAGGACTTGATCAAGAACGGCATCGCCGGGCTGAATGAGGTTATAGCAACCCGTGATGATATAATGATTTACCTGATTCAGAAAGGTCTGGACAAGAAAGAAGCCTTTAAGATCATGGAAAAAGTGCGCAAGGGAAAAGGCCTTTCCCGTGAGGAAATGGATTATATGAAGGCCAATAACGTCCCCCAGTGGTACATTGATTCCTGCAACCGGATCGAGTACATGTTTCCCAAGGCTCATGCAGTAGCATATGTAATGATGGCTTACCGCATCGCCTATTACAAGGTCCATTATCCGTTGGCCTTCTATGCCAGTTATTTTACGGTGAGGGCCCAGGATTTTGATGAAGTGATAACGGCCGGGGCCGAAGCCATATGTCGGAGACTGGATGAGATTGAGGGAATGGGACCACAAGCCTCCACCAAAGATAAGAATCTCATCCCGGTATTGGAGGTGGCCCTGGAGATGTGGGTCCGGGGTTTTCGGTTTTTCCCGGTTGACCTTTACCGTTCCCAGGCCAGTCGCTTTGAAATTGTTCCCGGTGGACTTCTGATCCCGTTTTCTGCGCTACCCGGAGTGGGGTTGGCAGCCGCCAATAATCTGGTGGAGGGACGGAATGGCGGGGCTTTTACTTCCCTGGAAGATCTCCAGCGGCGGGGGCGGGTTAATAAGGCGGTTATCGATATCCTGGATAGAAACGGGTGTCTAAAGGATCTCCCTACCACCGACCAGTTGAGTTTATTCGCTGAAATAGCCGGTTCCCAGAAATGAGGGAGCCGCGAGGACTAAAAAACCAGGCAAATTCCAATAATCCTTTATGAATGGCAGACTTGAATGCATTATAGCAATGTGGTATACTCCAATTGTTGCCGTATAAATACGACCGCGAGAAGAGTGGGTTAACCCCCACTTTTTCTGTTCTCAAAGATGGGAGGTGCACACATGGCGAGGCCAGGAGTGGTAGCCAAGGCGGAACCGCTGCTGGAGGGGGCATTGGCACGGCTGTCGATTGAGATTGTGGATATAGAGTACCGGAAAGAGAACCGTGGCTGGGTGTTTCGAGTGTATATCGACCACGAGGACGGAGTTGATCACAACCGGTGTCAGGAAGCCAGTGATGTGATCTCGGATATACTGGATAACCATGGGTTGATTGAACATGCCTATACGCTTGAGGTTTCCTCACCCGGCCTTGACCGGATAATAAAGAAGGATCGCGATTTTGTGAAGTTCAGCGGCCGGAAAGTCAAGATTAAGGCCCATGAAGCAATAAACGGCCAGAAGAACTTTACCGGCATCCTTAAAGGAATTCAAGGAGACGATATAGTCATTGACATTGACGGAAAAACGGTAAGTATTCCGAGAAGCAACGCTAAACAGGTCAGATTGGTGGTAGAATTATAAAGGCAGGTTTTTACCCGATTCGTTTAGTGTCAAGAATATTAGAGGAGGCGTTTTGCCATGTCTGGCGAGTTGATTCAGGCTTTGGTTGAATTGGAAAAAGAGCGGGGTATTCCCAAAGAGGTTCTAATTGATGCTATTGAGTCGGCATTAAAGACCGCCTACAAAAAGAACTTTGGTTCAAGTCAGAATGTTGAAGTGCAGATGAATTCCGAGACTGGTGATGTCAAGGTATTTTCACGCAAGACAGTTGCCGAAGAGGTGTCGGATGTCAAAACTGAGATCAGTCTCGAAGAAGCCCGTTTGATTGATAGTGGTGTCCAGATGGGCGATGAGATTGAGGTTGAAGTAACCCCGAGCAATTTCGGACGCATAGCGGCTCAAACCGCCAAGCAGGTTGTTATTCAGAGGCTGAGAGAGGCGGAAAGGAATGTTATATATGATGAGTACTCCAGCCGCGAAGGGGAGATTGTAGCCGGTACGGTGCACCGTACCGAGCAAAAGATATTGATAATCAACCTGGGTCAAACGGAGGCGATTATGCTCCCCCAGGACCAGATACCGGGTGAAAACTTTGCCCAGGGACAGAGGATAAAATGCTATATTGCCGAAGTAAAGAAAACCGCCAAGGGCCCGCAGATTACGGTTTCACGTTCTCATCCCGGCTTTTTAAGGCGTTTGTTTGAATTGGAAGTACCTGAGATCTTTGAAGGCCTGGTAGAGATAAAATCGATCGCCCGGGAAGCAGGCTACCGTTCCAAAATAGCCGTTTCATCGCGGGACGACAATGTAGATCCGGTTGGAGCTTGTGTTGGACACAGGGGAATGAGGGTCCAAAACATTGTGCGCGAACTGAATGGAGAAAAAATTGACGTAATAAAATGGAGCCAGGACATGAGTGTTTATATTGCCAATGCTCTGAGCCCGGCCAAAGTCTTGCAAGTAGAGATCGACGAAGCGGAGAAATCCTCGCGGGTAATTGTTCCGGACCACCAGCTTTCCCTGGCCATCGGGAAAGAGGGACAGAATGCGAGATTGGCTGCAAAGTTAACCGGATGGAAGATCGATATTAAGAGTGAATCCCAGGTATTCAAGGAGGAAGAATAGACTTGGCTAGAGCCCGTAAAATACCACAGCGCATGTGTGTCGGCTGCCGGGAGATGAAAAATAAAAAAGAGCTGATAAGGATTGTAAGGACTCCCGATGAGACCATACTTGTAGACCCTACCGGCAAAAAGTCGGGGCGGGGTGCTTATATATGCCCCAATGTGGAGTGTTTCAACCTGGCGGTTAAAGGCAAGCGTATTGCCAAGGCTTTAGAACGGGAGATACCCGATGAAATAATCGCAGCACTTAAGAAAGATCTGGTGATAGATTGAAAAGAAACATTTATCAAATGATTGGGTTAGCCTGCAGAGCAGGCCAGGTTTCTTCCGGCAGTATGGCGGCCAAGAACAGTATATTGCGAAGAAGAGCGTTTCTGTTAATCATGAGCCGTGATATTTCCGAAAAAACCAAGGATGAATTGATTTCGTCCAGCCGGAAACGTGACATACCATGGGTAATACTGGGGGATAAATACCGCTTGGGTGCTCACGTCGGCAAGGCCTACCGGGTTGCCTTGACAATAAATGACCGAGGTTTCGCCGATGCCATTTTGAAGGCGTTGGATGAACTGCAGGTTAACGAGGCTAATGATATGGGGGTGGTCGAATGGCAAAAATAAGAATTCACGAGCTTGCCAAGGAACTCAATATCCCGAGCAAAGAGTTGGTCCAGATTATAAAGGAACTGGGAATCGATGTAAAAAATCACATGAGTACCATGGAAGAAGAGCAAGGAGAATGGGTTAAGCGTAAGCTGCGGGAAAAAGAGGAGCGGGCAAAAAAGGTTGAGGAGCCTAAGACCAAGCCCAGGGAAACAGTTTCCGAGGCTCGTAAAAAAACTGAAGCCAGAAAGACGCCGGCAGAAGTGAAGCCATCAGCAACACCACGCAAACCAGAACTACAGCCCAGGAAAATTAAGCCGGCAAAAACAAAGACCGAAGAGAAAACAACGGAGATACCGACAGAAGATCTGCCCAGGCAAGACAAACGTGCCCGGGAAATGCCGTTTGAGGATCAGCCATCGACGCGGCAGAAGACTGATTTTAGGGTTAAGACATTTGGAGGACCCAAGGCAGGCAAACCCGGTCGGAGCAAACCAAAGAAAAAATCCAGGAAGCACGAGCAGAAGCAGGAAGAAACACCCGAAATGATCACGGTCGAGGACCGGATTACCGTGCGGGAATTGGCATCTAAACTGGCAAAAAGTCCGGCAGAAGTTATAAAGAAATTGATGCAGCTTAATATAAACGCATCGTTGAACAACAGCATTGACTTTGATGTCGCAGAATTGGTGGCCTTGGAGTTTAATGTCCGGGTGGAGAAAGAGAAGAGCCCCGAAGAACTGATATTGGAAGAAGTACGGGACGATGAAAGCAAGATGAAGCCTAGGCCGCCAGTAGTAACGGTAATGGGCCATGTTGATCACGGAAAGACATCCCTGCTTGATGCCATACGTGAAACCAATGTAGTATCCAGGGAAGCCGGGGGCATAACCCAGCACATTGGCGCCTATCAAGTCAACATCCATAATGAGAGAATCACCTTTATAGACACTCCCGGCCATGAAGCCTTTACTGCCATGAGAGCGAGAGGGGCTCAAGCCACTGATATTGCGGTCTTAGTGGTCGCCGCTGATGACGGGGTCATGCCGCAGACGGTGGAAGCAATCAACCATGCCCGCGCAGCCCGGGTACCAATACTGGTAGCCATCAACAAGATTGATAAGGAAAGCGCAAACCCGGAACTCATCAAGCAGCAACTGACCAAGCATCAACTGATTCCCGAGGAATGGGGCGGTGACACCATCTTTGTGCCGGTGTCGGCGAAGACAGGCGAGGGTATTGATCTGCTGCTGGAAATGATAATCCTGATTGCCGAAATGAGGGAACTCAAAGCAGATCCGGATCGCCCGGCGGAAGGGGTAGTCATTGAAGGACAGCTTGACAGGGGGCGTGGCCCCGTGGCCACCATTTTAGTTCAAAAGGGCACCCTGCGGGTGGGGGATACCCTCTTGTGCGGAACTGCCTTTGGCAAAGTTCGGGCCATGGTGAATGATAGGGGTAACCGCATAACGGAGGCCGGACCTTCCACTCCGGTTGAGGTCTTGGGACTGACTGATGTACCCATGGCCGGTGATATATTCAGAGCGGTTGACGAGAAGGTGGCTCGTCAGGTGAGTGCCCTGCGTTTAAGTGAGAAGAAACGCGAGGAACAGACCAGGACCAGTAAGGTATCATTGGATGATTTCTTTAAACAGATTCAGGAGGGCGAGGTCAAGGAGTTAAACCTGATTATAAAGGGGGATGTTCAGGGGTCGGTGGAGGCCATTATCCAGTCCCTGGAACGTTTGTCAACCGACGAGGTTAAGGTCAATGTGATTCATACCGGGGTAGGAGCAGTTAATGAAAGCGATGTTATGCTGGCTTCGGCATCCAATGCCATAATAATCGGATTCAACGTCCGGCCGGATTCCAAGGCTCGCAAGTACGCGGAGGAAGAACATATTGAAATTAGACTCTATCGAGTGATTTATGAGACCATTGAGGATATTAAAAAAGCGATGGCCGGATTGCTGGAACCGGAACATGTAGAACGGTTTCAAGGGCGATCTGAGGTCAGGGCTACATTTAAGGTGCCGAAAGCGGGCGTTGTTGCCGGTTGCTACGTTATGGAGGGCAAGGTTACTCGAAATGCAAATATACGGGTCCTCCGTGACGGTATGGTCATCTACGAAGGCAAACTCTCTTCTCTGAAAAGGTTCAAGGATGATGTCAAAGAAGTACAGACCAACTTTGAGTGCGGTGTCGGGATCGAGGGCTTCAACGACATTAAAGAAGGAGATATTTTGGAGACCTATACGATAGAAGATGTCCCCCGCGAGTTATAGCCCTGCGCCCATAGTGTATGGTTATATCTGGAAAGTGGGTGGGAGTAATGAATAAAAGAAGGCTTGACAAGCTGGCCGAGGAAATCAAACGCGAGATTTCAGCCATTTTGACTGAGGAGGTCAAGGACCCGCGGATTAGTATGGTATCGGTAACCCGGGTAGAGGTATCCAACGACCTCGGAGCAGCACGGGTAATGCTCAGTATTCTTGGGGATGAAAAGAAGCAGGCTGAAACCATGCAGGCCCTGGAAAAGGCCCGAGGTTTTATCAGAACCGAGCTTTCCAACCGGATCCGATTACGACAAACACCGGAAATCAATTTTAGACTTGACAGATCAATTGAACACGGCATTAGAATCTCCTCAATAATTGATGAGTTGAACAGCGACAGGAGTGGCAGAATTGAATAGTGCTGAACTAGAAACTGCAGCCCGGGCTCTGATGCAGCAGAAAAGACTTACGCTTCTCGGCCATTCCATTCCCGATGGCGATTGTGTGGGTGCGGTTACCGCCTTGATGTGGGCCCTTGCCAATATGGGGAAGGATGTTAATGCTATCATTGAGGATGGTGTTCCCCCGACTTACCGTTTTCTTAACGGCAGTGAAAGGATATCCTCCTTAATAGATCTTCCTCCAATATATGACTGCCTGGTATATCTGGACTGTGCCACCAGAGAACGGGTGGGGGAACGGTTGTCCCGGCTGATACCACCTGCCGCTACCGTAATAAATATCGATCACCATATAAGCAACCAGGGTTACGGTACTGTGAATCTGGTTGATGCCGGTGCGTCTTCTACCTGCGAGATCGTCTTCTACATAATTAAAAGACTGAATTCGCCTATTACTATTGATATTGCGACTTCCCTGTATTGTGGGATAGTAATGGATACCGGCAGTTTCCAGTATTCCAATACTAGTCCCCGAACCCACCAGATAGCCGCCGAGCTCTTGCAGTACGGAGTCGATATGGATCTGGTCAGAACCAGATTGTTTGAATCAAAGTCCCGGGTAGAGGTAAGCCTGCAGAAGACGGCCCTGGACAGCTTGGAATTCAGCAAGGATGGACGAATAGCTTCCATGCATTTATCCTATGATGATTTAACGAGATTGGGAGCCGTAGACCTCCATTTTGAGGGCACCATCAATATGGCTCGAAGCATTGAGGATGTGGAAGTCGCCCTCCTGTTCCGCGAGATTGAGCCCGGTGTGATCAAGATTGGCTTTCGTTCCAAACAGGAGGTGGATGTCAACCGCATAGCCGGTGTATGGGGAGGGGGAGGCCACAAGCGGGCTGCTGGAGCTACTCTGCGGGGAGAACTGGAAGCGGTCAAAAAAGTAGTGCTCTTGAAAGTAGAGGAGCATCTGCCGTGAATGGATTCCTGAATATTGACAAGCCATCAGGGATAACCTCCTATGATGTTATTCGTCGTCTCAAACCATTTCTGCCCCAGACCAGGATCGGGCACCTGGGAACGCTGGATCCAATCGCTACCGGAGTTCTGCCGATCGCTATAGGACATGCAACGCGATTGATCGGGTATATTAGAGACAATACCAAGGAGTATTTGGCGGAGATGGTGCTGGGTAGTATTTCCGACACCCAGGACAGAACGGGTCGGATCACCACGATAAGCAGGGAACCGGTTAGCGAGACTAACATATCCAAAGCACTGGAAGGCATGGTAGGGGAGATTGAGCAGATTCCGCCCATGTATTCGGCGATTCGTCATCGGGGACGACGCCTGTATGAACTGGCCCGTCAAGGAATGGCGGTTCCCGTCAAACCACGCCTGGTCACAGTATATTGTTTGGAACTGCAGGAGGTCGTTCAAGAACACGAACAACAGATGGTCCGGTTTAGAATCGGATGCTCATCTGGAACCTATGTAAGAACCATCTGCCATGATGTGGGACAGACATTGGGCTGCGGGGCATACCTGAATTCACTAACCCGGCTTCGTTCCGGCCCTTTTAAGATAGCTGAGGCCTGTGGTTTGGATTACCTGGTAGATAATCCAGGTGAATTACGTACCAGGTTGCTGCCGTCGGATTATCCGCTGCAGGATATACCGATGGTGGTATTGGAACCGCAACAGATATGGTCTGTGGCCAACGGCTCACCGGTATTATGGCCACGGGCCAAGGATAACGAATTATACCGGCTTTATGATCGAAAGGGTCACCTGCTGGCTGTAGCCCGCGGCCAGACCAACGAAAATGGACAGATGCTGCAACCGGAAAAAGTCCTGACTAGGGGGTTGAAATAAAACCAAATGCAGATCATAACAACTATCGAAGGATTGAAAATGGAGAAGCCGCTCGTTTTAGCCCTGGGGAACTTTGACGGGGTGCATAAGGGCCATCAGCACCTCATCAGTGAGGCGATCAAAGAAGCCAAGCAGTGTAGAGGAAGTTCGGCAGTAATGATCTTTGACCCGCACCCGCGCAAGGTTCTTTCCCAGGAGAGTCCACTGTTACTAACGACTATCAACCAGAGAGCCGGCATCCTGGCCGAGATGGGACTTGATTATCTGGTTCTGACTCCTTTCACCAAAGAAGTTGCTTCCTGGTCTCCAGAGTATTTTGTCGACCATATCATACTGGGTACTTTCAATGCGTCAACGGTTTACGTGGGGTACAACTATTTCTTTGGCCGGGGCGCGTCTGGAGATGCGCGGCTTCTGCAGCAATTGGGGGAGCAGAAGGGTTTTGCGGTCCGGATCATTGAACCGGTAACGGTATCCGGACAGGTGGTCTCCAGTACCCTGGTGCGTAGGTGTCTTGAGGAAGGGGATGTAGAAGCCGTTTATGCTTTTACCGGCAGATGGCCGGCGCTTAGCGGAAAGGTGCAGCGGGGGGAAGGAAGGGATATCAAGTTCCCCACCGCCAATCTCGATTTTGATCCCGAGATGGCCCGGCCTGGTCGAGGCGTCTATGCGGCTCGGGCTATTGTGGACGGAAGGCCACATGATGCCGTGGTGAACATAGGCCAAAAGCCCACCTTTCATCAAGAGTACCCGGTAGTAGCCGAAGCGCATATCCTTGATTTCAACGGCGATTTATACGGCCAGAATATCACTGTCATGCTTATCAAAAAACTGCGTGATGAACGTAAATTCCCCAGCCGGGAAGAACTGATAAACCAGATCGAAAGGGATATAAAAAATGCCAGAGAGATCTTAAACCGGCAGTAAGGGGATGAAAGCGTTTTTGCGCAGGAGAGGACTGCCGTCCTGGACATAAACAGGCTGTAAATTCTTAATCACAATGGAACATAATAATATATTACTGGGTTAAGTTTACATCGATAAGGCCCTGTGCTACAATTAATTCCGGTACTCATAGCTATTTCTCGGGCGGTGGTACCTTTTATGCATGAAGAGCATAATAAATTAGTGGATGCGATTAATATGGTGTCGGTTGCATATTATGCTGAAGAGTTTGGGCTGTTGCGTGAAGAACTGGAAGCAATCTACCTGAATTCAGGGGAAGGAGATCCTTCAAGAGATGCATTCCGGGATGCGCTTTATGCCATAATCTGCGAACGGGACGGGTAATCAAGGTGAGTTGCGAGTGAGGGTCTTAATTACCGAACACAGCCGTAAACGGCTTAGAGATTACCGACAGTCGGGTATAATGGATGAAGACCTGTATGAGGCCAGCTTAAGAATACCCGGACAAATACCTGTAGCAACCAGATTTCGCGGTTTTGTTGCCCGTAGCGGGAAGGTCTTTGATCTTGTCGTTAAGGATATAGAAGATGGACGGCTGGTAATAACCGTCATCGGTAAGTCATGAACCCTGGCGAGGATTCCCGAAACTCCGACGGATGTCTTGGCCAGCGGCGATTATAGCAAAAGGAGGTGAAAAAATGGCTCTTGATCAGGAAACGAAACAGCAGTTGATAAAAGATTTTCAGATACATGAAAATGATACCGGTTCTCCGGAGGTTCAGATTGCATTACTAACCAACCGTATTAATTATCTCAACGAACACCTCAAGGTACACAAAAAGGATCATCATTCCCGCCGAGGGCTGTTGAAGATGGTTGGACAACGCCGAGCCTTGTTGGACTATCTACAGGACAAGGATTTCGAACGATATCGTGCTGTGGTTACCCGACTTGGCCTGCGCAGATAAGAGCGGCTGTGCCCGCTCTTTTTAATTCTCCTGTGTCCCCCCGGTTCAATCGTTACCACCCGGCGCCATAAGTCGGCGGAGAGACTTGATTGTTCTGGGTTGCGGACGACAGAAGGGTAGCCGACCCGGTCTCATGTGACCGGGGTTTTTTCCAATGAACAGTTGTACAAGATAATTTGCCTCAAGGAGGGATGTTAAGTGTTCCATGTCTATGAGACGGAAATTGCCGGGAGACCGCTTAGAGTGGAGATTGGCAAGGTCGCCAAGCAGGCTAACGGTGCGGCAATGCTCTATTATGGCGAGACCGCCGTTTTGGTCACCGCAACGATGTCCAAAAAGCCCCGGGAGGGGATAGATTTTTTTCCCCTGACCGTAGATTATGAGGAACGCATGTATGCGGTGGGGAAGATCCCGGGGGGGTTTATCAAACGCGAAGGGAGGCCTACAGAGGCTGCGACCCTTTCCGCCCGCTTGATAGATCGCCCGATCAGGCCGTTATTCCCCAAAGGGTATCGCAATGATGTACACGTTGTTGCCACCATCATGTCGGTAGAGCAGGATAATCCACCGGATGTTACCGCTATCATCGGAGCTTCAATCGCTTTGTGTATTTCCGATATCCCGTTTGGCGGCCCGCTGGGTGCGGTCAGCATTGGAATGGTCGATGGCGAGTTAATTGTAAATCCCACGGAAGAACAGACAATAAAAAGTGATATGCATCTGGTAGTAGCCGGAACCCGGGACGCTATAATGATGGTCGAAGCCGGGGCCAACGAGATACCGGAAAGTAAAATGCTCGATGCCATATTCCTGGCCCATGAGGTGATAAAAGAGATTGTCGCCTTTCAGGAGAAGATAATCGCCGAGATCGGTAAGCCCAAAGCACCGGTTGAGCTGGTAGAGATCGATGCTGAGATTAAAGCTGTGGTGCGAGAGTATGCCCATGACAAGATAAGGGAAGCCCTTCAGTGTCCCGATAAACTTCTGCGGGAAGAACAGACGGAGGAAGTAAAGAAAGAGGTCGTGGAGCACTTTGAAGAGGAGTACCCGGAAAGAGCGGCTGATATTGAGAGCGTGCTGGATGAGCTGGAAAAAGAAATAGTAAGAAAGATGATCCTGGATGAAGGCAAAAGGGTAGATGGTCGCGCACTAAACGAGATAAGGCAGGTTACCTGTGAGGTAGGGGTTTTGCCCCGCACCCATGGTTCCGGGCTGTTTACAAGGGGACAAACCCAGGTATTGTCAGTTACCACCCTGGGGGCGGCCAGCGAAGAGCAGATCCTTGACGGACTCGGTTTCGCAGACTCCAAGCGTTACCTACATCACTACAACTTTCCGCCGTACAGCGTTGGGGAAACAAGGCCCATGCGCGGTCCGGGTCGGCGGGAGATAGGTCACGGTGCACTGGCGGAAAGAGCACTTTCTTACATGATACCTTCCCAGGAGGACTTCCCCTATACGATTCGGGTGGTATCTGAGGTTTTGGAATCGAACGGCTCGACCTCAATGGGCAGCGTGTGCGGCAGCACACTATCCCTAATGCACGCCGGGGTTCCCATAAAGGCTCCTGTATCCGGGATCGCCATGGGACTGATTAAAGAAGATGACCGGTTTGCGATTCTGAGCGACATCCAGGGTATTGAAGACGCCCTGGGCGATATGGATTTCAAGGTAGCCGGGACGGCCAAGGGTGTAACCGCATTGCAGATGGATATAAAAATCGCCGGGGTTACTCGAGAAATCCTGGAAAAGGCTCTGGCCCAAGCCCGGGAAGGCCGGATGCATATCCTGGATATAATGCTTAACACCATCAGCCAACCCAACCCCGAATTGTCACCTTATGCGCCGCGGATGATTAAAATGATGATCAACCCGGATAAAATCAGAGAGGTTATAGGAGCCGGCGGCAAGACTATTAAGAAGATCGTGGATGAGACCGGTGCCAAAATCGATATCGAGGATGACGGCTCTCTGTACATCACCGCAGTTGACCAGGATGCTGCCGAGAAAGCCCGGCACTTGATCGACTGCCTGGTTAAGGATGTGGAAGTAGGTAAAACCTATATCGGAAAAGTGGTCCGAATCGTTGACTTTGGTGCCTTTGTCGAGATAATACCCGGTGTCCTGGGTATGTCAGGTAAAGAAGGCCTGGTCCATATATCTCAACTGGCGGAAACCCGCACGGCCAAGGTCAGGGATGTAGTGGATATTGGCGATGAGATACTGGTCAAGGTGACTGAAATCGACTCCCAGGGCAGGATCAATCTTTCTCGTAAAGAGGCCCTGCGCCAGGTGCAGCGTCAAGGCTCCAGCGGGAAGATTCGTAAAAAAGCCGATGATCGCTGAATAACCGATAACTTAATAACACATGAAAAAACCGAGTTCCTCGGTTTTTTGTTTTCTTGAATAGCACTAACCTTCTGCGAATAGTATTTACCGACTAGAACAATAGAGGAGTCCTTCTATTGGCGGTAAAATGTATCAGCTAACATTGAATCGTAAAGCCGTATTCATGCTGGGAATGCTGGTTTTCGTCAGTGTTTACGCATCATGGATTGATCGGCTGGAAAGAAAGATATATGGAGTAAAGCCAGGCGTGTATATTGAAGAGCAAAAAGTAGGAGGATTTCTACCGGAAGAATTGGAAGTAGTCCTGGACGAACTGGTGATCCGGTACCGGGAGATGCCCAGAAATCCTTACCTGGATAGGGAAACAGGAGAAATAATTCCGGCAAAATACGGTGTTGAAGTAGATGTCCCCGCCACCTACCGGGCAGTCTTTAATGCCCCACCACACGCCAGGGTGCGTGTAATTACAAAAGGCATTCCCCCCTTACATACAGCCAAGGAATTGGAAGAGTTAAACAGGCAGATCGGCTATTTTCACACCTGGTTTTACGGGTCCTGGCAGCGACATGAGAATATTTCCCTGGCATTGCTCAGCATTAACAACCAGATTGTCTGGCCGGGGGAAACCTTTTCCTTTAATGAGGTAGTAGGACCACGGACCCCGGAACGCGGATACCGAAAGGCACCGGTAATCGGCGGCGACGGGTTGGGGTTTGGGGGCGGGGTCTGTCAGGTTTCCACTACCCTGTATAATACGGTGCTGGACGCCGGTCTGGAAGTGGTTGAGCGCCATCCCCACAGTTCCAGGGTGCCGTATGTGGCACCCGGCATGGATGCTACAGTGGTTTTTGGCGCCCAGGACTTCCGTTTCAGAAACAATACCAATCACCCGGTAATAATCAAAGCCGGGATTAGCCGGGGAAAGATCTCTGTGCATATTATCGGAAAGTAGGTGCGGGGTTTTGCGGTTCTTTTTTTTACCCTTGCGGCTGTTTGCGGCCCTGGTGGTGAGCTTTATTCTGGTTATGGTTGCAGGTTTTGGTTATGTAGTATACCTGAGTCAGCAGCAACCGGAGGTATCAGGGGTCAGTTCACCATACTACCAGGGAACAACCAACAAAAAGATGGTTTCGCTGACATTCAACGTTGACTGGGGTGAGGAATACCTGCCTCAACTGCTGCAGATCTTGAAAGACGAAAATGTTAAGGCCACCTTTTTTGTTACCGGAAGGTGGGCTGAAAAACAGCCGAATTTGGTCAAGCAGATATTAAAAGAGGGGCATGACCTGGGAAACCACGGTCATGGCCACCGGCATCTTAAAAACATGTCCAATGAGGAAATTGCCAAGGAAATAAGCAACGGTGAGATGATCCTGCAGGGTATAAGCGGACAAAAACCAAAGCTGTTTGCCCCGGCCTACGGAGAAATCGATGAGCGGATCAACCGGATTGCAGTGCAGTTAGGTTATGAGGTGATAATGTGGAGCCTGGATACCATTGATTGGCAGAATCCGGACATGGGAACGATAGTAAAAAGGGTGGTGCCCCGCATCCATAATGATGCCATAATCCTGATGCACCCTACCAAACCTACAGTTGAGGCTCTGCCACAGATAATCAAACAGCTTAGAGAAGAAGGCTATCAGATGGTACCGGTTTCTCTGCTGATTTCTGCGACAGCGGACAATGGGTCCGGGAATAGCAGATAAAAACAGCCATGAAGACATGGCCGCGGACGGCGAATATAGTCAGCCCGCCTGGTAATACCCGCTATTCCGGCGCTCTCCTGACAGATAGCCTTGGACACGATATGGTATTTACATAACACCGGGGAGTGATCTTGTGAAAAAGTTTTCTTTAATTCTTTCTTTTATAATTGCCTTTTCGGGGCTACTTATTTATCCCGGGACGGTGTCCGCGGTTCCCTGGGTCGGTGCCGGGGCTTACTGTGTTTACGACCTGGAAAGCGGCCAGTTTTTAGGGGGTGATAACTGGCGTACTGTAATGCCCCCGGCCAGCACCACCAAGATAATGACAGCCCTTTTGGCCGAGGAGTATCTTGATTTGGAAGAAACCGCCCTGGTTAGTGAACAGGCCGCCCGCACCCTGCCAACGACCATAGGTCTCAAAGCCGGGCAGGAGATGCGGGTTAAAGATCTTCTGGTGGCCGCCCTCTTAAGCTCGGCCAATGATGCCACGGTGGTGCTGGCTGAACGAATTGCCGGCAGCGAAGAGCTCTTTGCCCATTTGATGAATAAGAAGGCATTCGTATTAGGGGCTGTGTCCACTACTTTCAAAAACAGCAATGGCTTGCCCGCCGAAGGACACCTGAGTACCTGCCACGATCTGTTCATCATATCGCGGGCTGCCCTTCAGAAACCTTTTTTTGCCGAGACGGTGGCCAAGACCGAAGAATACATTGATCACCCTGGATACCCACAGGGAAAACTGGTCAAAAACACTAACCGTCTCCTGGCAACCTATCCGGGTATGAAGGGAATCAAGACCGGAACAACCGATGCTGCCGGCAAGTGCCTGATAGGCCTGGCCGAGAGAAATGGGCGCCAACTGGTTACCGTGGTGCTGCGAGCCGATGACCGGTACAGTGCTACCAAAACCCTGTTTGATTACGGTTTTGATAGCTTTTCCCGCACCAAGGTCATTGATAAGGATAAACCCTTTAAGTATCTGCGGGTAGATGAGGGCCATGCGGCGAAAGTAGCAGTGTGTCCGGAAAAAAACAGTGTTATCTGGCTTCCGGAGGATGGGTTGAAAGAGGTGGAAAAAAAGGTGCTGTTAGATTACCGTCCCCGGGCCCCGGTTAATAAGGGAGAAAGAATCGGTATCGTAAGAGTGTATTATAAGGGTGAGCTGGTGGACGAAATCAGACTTGAAGCAGCCTCTCAGGTTGAAAGGATACCGTCAGGTATTTGGAGAATTATCAAGAGAGCAGTGAATGAAAACCGGGCGGACATTCAATCCGGAGATGTTTCCGGGTCTTGTTGCGGAATTTAGGGACCAGCACCAGTGTTCTTGTGCCGGGTCAGCCAATGATTTGCGCAGAGATGATCGAAATCAACTGTTTTTGATTTGGAGGTTTTTTTGTGGTAGTAGAAAAACGCATGCTGCCGAATGGTGCAACGACGGTTATTGAAGAAATACCACATGTCAGATCCGCGGCTATCGGAGTGTTTGTAAAGATGGGGTCCAAGCACGAACCGGAGGAACTGAACGGCATCTCCCACTTTATTGAACACATGCTCTTCAAAGGGACCGCAAGGATGAGCGGTCGTGAGATAGCTGAAGCCTTTGAGAGAATGGGCGGTCAGCTCAATGCTTACACGAGCAAAGAACATACCTGTTTTTATGCCCGGGTCCTAGATGAAAACCTTTTCGAAGCCATGGATGTACTGTTTGATATGCTTTACAACTCAACGATGAATGAAAAAGACGTGGATACAGAGCGGGGAGTAATCCTGGAAGAGATCAATATGTATGAGGATACACCTGATGAACTTATTCACGATGTCTTCTCCCAGACGATCATGGCCGGACACCCATTGGGCAGACCGGTTTTGGGCAGACAGGAAATCATCGCTTCCATGTCGCGGAATACTATTTATAAGTATTATCGTGCGTTTTACCACCCGGCCAACATGGTGATCGCGGTGGTGGGTAACATCAACAGCGAAAGGGTTTTTGAGCGGCTGGCGAGTTACACGGGATATCAGCTGCAAACCGGGACCCCGAGGGAAGCAGTGGCACCCCGTTTAAGCGATGGCATAAACCTCGTACCCAAGGATATTGAACAGGTTCAAATCTGCCTGGGAGTACCCGGCATTCCCTACACCGATGAGCGTCGATACACTCAGAATGTGATGAACAGCATACTGGGAGGAGGTATCAGTTCCCACCTGTTCCAGAAGATTCGCGAAGAGAGGGGACTGGCTTACAATGTTTATTCCTACCCTTCAACCTACAGGGAGGCCGGAACCTATACCATTTATGTGGGAACGGGTCCCGGCAAGGTTCGCGAGTTCTTTGCCTTATTGAGAGACGAGCTCGATCGGTTCATCCGCGTGGGAGTGACTGCGGAAGAGGTGAGAAGGACTCAGAGCCAGATCAAAGCCAGCCTCTATTTAGGTATGGAAAGCGTTATGAGCCGAATGAACCGTCTGGGAAAATCCGAGGTATTGTATGGAAAGATAACACCGGTAGAAGAGATCATTGAAAAGGTGTTTGCCGTGACCCCCCAGATGGTTAAGGAGTATGCTTATGATATTTTGGGCAAACAGCCCTATTCACTGGCGGTCATCGGTGAACAATCGGTTCTTCCTGAGGTTGAAATGAGCTTCCGTGAGCTGGAGAGTTTTATGCGTGCTTAGTTCTTTTTGTTTTGATGGGTGTCAACCTAACAGGAGGCACTATATATTTATATGAAAGGTGGAACCGTCGGTCCTATGATCATCGAAGTCCAGGTAAAGGTGCTGGATCACGGACAGGGGTTGGAATTGCCGGAGTACATGACTGAAGGTGCTTCCGGGGTTGACCTCCGGGCAGCAGTAACCGAACCTGTCACCATCAGACCCCAGGGGATAGCATTGATCCCTACCGGAATATCGCTGGCTATTCCTCCGGGCTATGAGGCCCAGGTAAGGCCCCGTAGCGGACTGGCGTCAAAATTCGGGTTAACCATATTGAATTCACCGGGTACTATTGACGCCGACTACCGTGGTGAGATCAAGGTCATAGTCATAAACCTGGGGGACAACGATTATATTGTACAGCGGGGAGAAAGAATAGCGCAAATGGTCTTTTGTCAGGTAGCTAGGGCGAATTTCCGGCTGACTGCGGACCTGAGCACAACTCCTCGCGGCCAGGGAGGATTTGGGCATACCGGTTAGGGGGGATCAGCTTGCGGATGAGCGAGTTAGCCGGCAAAGAGATTATTAATATCAACGACGGCCTGAAAATGGGACAGGTCGGTGATTCCGATCTGATAATCAACCCTGATAATGGAGAGATTCATTCAATAATCCTTCCCAATCGTGGGAATTTCGTTAACCTGTGGATAGATCGACAGAAGATCGTAGTTCCCTGGGAAGCAGTTAGAAAGATCGGCCGGGAGGTTATTGTCGTAGACCTTGACCATACCAATCCCCGTTTTCGCAGCCATAGTTTCTAGGCACCGGCGCAGCATAAACTCAAGGTTGACTCGACTTCGCGAAAGGATACACTATTGTTAGAGAGCATCCAAGGGGGAACACATTATGGCAAAAGAACTGCAGGTAGTGGTAGTTGGGGCCTTGGGGAAAATGGGGAGAGAAACCGTAAAGGTGCTTAAAAAGTCTGATAACCTGATACTGGCGGCAGCAGTGGATGTTAAAGCGGGTAACGCTAAAGTATCAGATATAACCGGTGATGAGAACGACTGTCTGCCCATTTGGCCGGATCTTGATGAGGCCCTTGATTCAGTAGGAGTCGACGTGGTGGTGGATTTTACGAATCCCCAGGCTGTTTATAATAACGCCCGGAGTGTGCTGCGGCGTGGAATACCGTGTGTTGTCGGTACTTCCGGCCTCAATGAGAGAGAAATAGGCGAGCTGGAAAAGCTGGCCTGGGAAAACCGAACCGGCATTGCGATTATCCCGAACTTTGCCATCGGTGCTGTTCTCATGATGCGGTTTGCCGAGGAGGCCAGCCGCTATTTTGCTCATGTGGAGATAGTTGAACTTCATCACGACGGCAAACTGGACGCTCCGTCAGGAACTGCCATTAAGACAGCAGAGATGATTGATCGCCATAGAGGGGGGGTACCACCGTCACCTCGGGGACAGTTTGAGAAGTATCCGGGAGCCCGAGGTGGACAGGTAAACGGTGTACAGGTGCACAGCATCAGGCTCCCCGGTCTGGTCGCCCACCAGGAAGTAATTTTCGGGGGGCAGGGCCAGACATTGAGCATACGGCATGATTCATACAATCGTGAGTCCTTTATGCCCGGGGTATTGCTTACCGTTGAGAAGATCATGGATATCAAAGGATTGGTTTATGGTTTGGAGCACCTTATCTAGCTGCCGACCTGAACACCATCGACAAGGAAGTCTCTTGTAACGAAGACATCCTTTTACATAACTGAACTGAAACAGGAGCCGTCACCTTGACACCGGTGTCGAAAAGGTGTCAAGAGAACCGTCCCCGTGACACCCTCGAAACAGGAGCCGTCACCTTGACACCGGTGTCGAAAAGGTGTCAAGAGAACCGTCCCCGTGACACCTACCCGTGACACCTATAGCTGAATTGAAAACGACCGGCATTCAGCCGTTTGCTGCTGGAGCCGGTTTTTCACGTTCTTGATGCGATTTACGTATACTGTTGATAGTTAGTGTATAAAAGACCTAAGAGGGGTGCTTTTTGTGAGTTCGGCCTTATCTGGAGTCAAGATTGCGGTTCTGGGTGGGGACGATCGGGAATTGATTCTGATATCGGAATTGGTCACCCTCGGGGCTACCGTTACCGTTGTAGGCTTCCCGCGCGAGAAAATCAAGCATGGTGCCTTCATAAGCAAATCAGTGGAGGACGGGTTATTCGAAGCAGAGGTTGCGATACTCCCTATGGTGGGAACTGATATTCGGGGTTACATACGTGCCGTCTATACTGAAGAGAAACTGCAGCTGACAGAGAAAGCCCTTCAAGGCATGGCGATACCATCAATGTTGATTATCGGCACTGCCCGTCCGTTTCTGAAACAGTGGACCGCAAAACTGGGCATTACGCTGATGGAAATCGGAGAAATGGACGATGTGGCTATCCTGAACTCTATCCCCACGGCCGAAGGGGCTATTCAAATCGCCATGCAGGAGATGAAAACCACCATCCATGGCAGCCGGGCTATGGTGTTGGGGTTTGGCCGGGTTGGCATGACCCTGGGCAGGACGTTAAAGGCATTAGGAGCTACGGTATTAGTTGTTTCCCAACATGACGGTGAATTGGCCCGGGCTTACGAGATGGGATGCCAGCGGATTCATTTATTTGACCTGGCTGACAGCCTTAACCGAGTTGATGTGGTATTCAATACCATCCCGGCCCCGGTATTGACCGGCGAAGTTCTAAGACGGATGAGTCCCGATACCTTGATAATTGATCTCGCTGCCGCTCCTGGAGGGACTGAATTCGCGGCGGCCAATGAGTACGGCATAAAGGCCCTGCTCGCACCGGGGTTGCCGGGGAAAGTTGCTCCGGTTACAGCCGGACGGGTACTGGCGGAGGTCGTTCCCCGGTTAATTGAAAAAACAATGATCAAGGCTTACGAACAATTGCATCTTGCTTGAATGGAGGGAAACGTGCAGTGCTTTTAAGCGGCGTGTCGATTGGTGTTGTAATGACAGGCTCGCATTGTACGGTGGGAGCGGTAATACCTGCAATTAAAAGACTGAAGTCCGAAGGAGCTTTGATCACCGTTATTTTTTCATATACGGTAAACTACACGGATAACCGTTTCTACAATGTGGAAGAACTGAAAAAAGAGATGGCGATGATAACAGATAACCCGGTTATAACTACTATTACCGATGCGGAACCTATAGGACCTAATAAGCTTTTTGATGTGCTGGTGGTCGCACCCTGCACCGGGAATACCCTGGCAAAGATGGCTAACAGCATTACCGATACCCCGGCATTGATGGCCATTAAAGCCCAGCTGCGCAACCAGAGGCCGGTAATTATTGCGCTTTCCACCAATGACGGGTTGGGATGTAATGCCAGAAACTTGGGATACCTGCTGAATGCCAAAAACGTCTACTTTGTTCCTTTCCGCCAGGATGATCCGTTAAATAAGTCAACCTCTCTGGTGGCTGACATGGAAAAGGTATTTGATACGGTGGTATATGCTATGAATGGCAAGCAGCTTCAGCCGCTGCTCCTGGGACCTCTTGGCGGAGTTGGCTAGCCGTTGAAGCGCGAATCAAGGGGAGTCCAGGTTATAGCCGCAGCTACTTTAAGGGTATTATTTAACCAGCGAAACCGCTTTCTGGAAGGTCCAGTGTTAACCATGACATTACGGTAATATTGGTCACCCTGTTTTGATGTGTTAAAATACATTTTAGATTTTGTTGCCGGGAGGTTATAATTTTGGCGGGAGCAAGGATTGCAGTAGTAGGTGCGACCGGCGCCGTAGGACAGGAAATACTGAGGGTTTTGGAAGAAAGGGAATTTCCGGTTAACAACCTGATTTGTCTGGCCGATCCCCGGGAAGCCGGCACCAGGCTCAGCTTCAAGGGTGAACAGATTGTTGTCGAGGGAGCCGGCCCCGATAAACTAAAAGGTGTCGATATTGCATTTTTCGCGGTAGGAGGAGAAGTCAGCGAAAAACTGGGGCCGGAGGCTGTCCGGGCCGGCGCGGTAGTAATCGATAACAGTTCCGCCTTCCGCCTGAAAGATGATGTTCCTCTGGTGGTACCGGAGGTTAATCCGGAGGATGTTAAGGAACACCGGGGCATCATTGCCAATCCCAACTGCTCAACCATTATAATGGTTGTGGCCATTAACCCCATATACCTGGCTGCAGGGCTCAAACGAGTGGTTGTATCCACCTATCAGGCGGTTTCGGGAGCCGGAAAAGCAGGATTTGAAGAATTGGAAGAACAGGTCCGCTGTTATGTGGACGGACGTCCCTTAACCAGCAGGGTATTCCAGCATCAGATTGCCTTTAATCTGATTCCCCATATTGATGTCTGGGTTGAGAAGGACTACTCCCGAGAGGAAATGAAACTGGTTTGGGAGACGAGAAAGATAATGCACCTCAACAACCTGCCGGTCAGTCCCACCGCGGTGAGGGTTCCGGTTTTGCGGAGTCACTCGGAATCCATCAACCTCGAAACTGAACGCAGACTTACGGCATCCGAGGCCCGGGAAGTGCTCAGCAGAGCCCCCGGGGTGGTCGTCGTTGACAACCCGCACAATAATGAATACCCTATGCCATGGTTTACAGCCAATCGCGATGAGGTCTTTGTGGGGAGAATCCGGGAGGATATATCAATCGATCAGGGAATAAACATGTGGGTGGCCGCAGACCAGATACGTAAAGGGGCCGCCACTAATGCGGTACAGATTGCGGAGGTTGTAATCCGGGATAACCTGTTATAGGTTGGTAGCCCGGCGAATGGGTTATTAGTATTTGAGGTATGATTTTACCGAATTTACTTGCCAGTGGTCCAGCAAGCGGTCGGGAAGACGTATGGGGGCTGGAACCTGTTGGAGTTAGCTGCCGATTCTTTTAATGACAGCGGGGTGTCAGCTTGGGAATCGTAATTCAGAAGTATGGCGGTACCTCCCTTTCTACTCCGCAGCAGAGGGAAAGGGTATGTCAGGCGATTCAAAGGGAGCGCCATAAAGGCAACAGCGTGGTGGTCGTAGTATCGGCTATGGGCAGGGCGGAAGAGCCTTACGCTACTGATACCCTTATTAATCTGCTTAAGAGGGATAATCTCAACCCCAGCCGCAGGGAACTTGATATGCTGATGTCGTGCGGGGAGATTATTTCCGGGGTCATCCTCACCAATAAACTGCAGTCCCATGGCGAGCAGGCGGTGTTTCTCAATGGTTTGCAGGCCGGAATAAAAACCAATTCCAATCATGGTGATGCACGGATTGTTGCCATTGATACCGGCCTCATAAAGAGGTACCTGGCCGAGGATTATGTGGTGGTAGTGGCAGGCTTTCAGGGGATTTCCGAGGACCAGGAAATAACCACCCTGGGCAGAGGTGGTAGCGATGTTACTGCCAGTGCTCTTGGGGTGGCACTGGGAGCCGATGTGATCGATATTTACACCGATGTCGAGGGAATAATGACCGCTGACCCGCGGATTGTAAAAAACGCCAGGCTGCTGGATGCCGTGACCTACAACGAGATATGCCAGCTGGCGCGCGAGGGGGCCAAGGTAATCCATCCCCGAGCAGTGGAGATTGCTATGGAAAGCAATATCCCCTTGCGGGTTCGTTCTACCTTTAGCGACAGCACTGGCACCCTGGTTGGGAACTACGGGGAGTTTAGCGGGAAGTCGGTTCAGATAAAAAGAGACCGGCTCATAACCGGCATTACTCAGATGCCCGATATAACCCAGATCAGGGTGGAGATTCAGGGGGAGGACGGACTTCCCCTCAGAGTATTCAAGGCCATGGCCCTGGCTGAGATAAGTGTCGACTTTATCACCGTCACCCGTGAGGTAGTGATCTTTACCGTTCTGCAGGAAGTAGCGGAGCGAGCCCGGGAGATACTGGAAAACCTTGGGCTAAGCGTTGTGACAGAGTCTGATTGCGCCAAGGTAGCGATTGTAGGCGCTGCCATTACAGGAATTCCAGGTGTAATGGCCAAAGTAGTGGAAGCCCTGACAGTTAATGGGATTGAAATTCTACAGTCCGGGGATTCTTACACCAACATATGGTGTTTGGTTAAGCGCGACCAGATGGAACAGGCGGTTAAGGCGCTGCATGATAAATTTGATCTGGGCAATCAGGGAGGAGGGGAATATTAATGGTTTTCCCAAGGCTTATGACGGCTATGATTACACCGTTTAATGATTATCTGGAGATCGATTATACAAAGGTTAGGGAGTTGGCGCAACACCTGGCAGATACCGGAAGCGAGGGGATTGTTGTTTGTGGCACCACCGGGGAATCCCCTGCGCTGAAGGATGAAGAAAAGCTGGAAATGTTTTCGGTAGTTCATGACGCAGTCGGCTCCAGGGTACAGGTTTGGGCTGGGATAGGGAGCAATTCAACGGCTCACACTGTGGAGCTGGCCAAAGAAATGGGGAAGCTGAAGATTGATGGGGTTATGGCGGTAACCCCATATTACAACAAACCCAGCCAGGAAGGCTTATACCGGCATTTCCGCAGTATTGCTGAGGCTACACCTCTGCCGGTAATGCTTTACAATGTACCAGGCCGGACCGGGGTTAATATGCTGCCGGCTACGGTAAAGAGATTAGCCGCTATCGATAATATAGTGGCCTTAAAGGAAGCCGGCGGGAATATGGACCAGATGTCGGAACTGATTAGGTCAACACCACCCGATTTTGTGATTTACAGCGGAGATGATTCCATGACCCTCCCTATGATGTCCCTGGGAGCTCATGGCGTGGTCAGCGTGGCCTCTCACATAGTCGGTCGTGAAATCCGTGATATGATCGAGGCTTATATAACGGGAGATGTGAAAAAGGCTGCAGCTATACATGGCCGTCTCTTCCCCATCTTCAAGGTTTTGTTTATCACTTCCAATCCGGTTCCGCTTAAGGAATCCCTGCGATTGCTGGGTAAGGACAGCGGTGTCCTACGGGGTCCGCTGTGTCCACCTTCCGAGGGCGATTGTTTAGAGATAAAAAGAGTCCTGCAGGGATACGGGTTAATTTAGAGAGCCATTAAACAGCCCGAGGCTTTACGAATAGCGATTTTTACCGTAGACTAAACTATTCATTACTGAAAGGCGCAAACAGGGACGCTAAGTTGGTCGAACGGGCCAGAGCTAAGGGGCACCGGGCGCTGTCCGCCTTGTAAATTCAGGTGTGTTTGTTTATAATTGAGTAGATTCAACTGTCCGGATTGCGTTAGATGGAGACCAATCGCTGTAGAGACAGGAGGTGCTAAATGGCAGAAAACGATTACAATTTGCAGATTATTCCTCTTGGCGGTCTCGGTGAAATCGGAAAAAACATGATGGTAATCAGGTATCAGGACAGCATAATCGTTATAGATGCTGGTCTGATGTTTCCGGAAGAAGAGCTACTGGGAATTGATATAGTCATACCGGATATAAGCTATTTACTGGAAAACAGGGAAAAGGTAAAGGGCATAATTCTTACTCATGGACATGAGGACCATGTTGGTGCACTGCCATATCTACTAAAAGAGATCAATGTTCCTGTATACGGAAGCAGGTTAACATTGGGGATAGTAGAAGCCAAGCTTAAAGAACACCATCTGGGCAGAACCACCATGATACCGGTTAAACCCAGAGATGTTGTTAATATCGGTCCTTTTGAGATCGAGTTTATAAGGGTAATCCACAGCATACCCGATTGTCTGGGAGTTGCGATTCACACCCCGTTTGGGATTATATTTCACACCGGAGACATTAAACTGGACCAGACCACGGTGGATGGAGAACTGGTGGACTATCGTAAGCTGGCGGAGCTTGGTGAAAAAGGGGTACTGGTCCTGATGTCTGACAGCACAAATGCGGACAGGCAGGGCTACACACCATCTGAAAGATTGGTTGGTGACACCTTTGAAGACCTTTTCCGGCGCTGCCACGGCAGGATAATAATCACCACCTTTGCCTCCAATGTGCATCGCATTCAACAGGCAATAACTACCGCCCACCGGTATGAGCGCAAGGTTGCGCTGGTGGGCAGGAGTCTGCTCAACAATGTTAGCATTGCCAGGGAGCTTGGTTACCTTGTTATCCCCGATGAATGCATGATCGATATGGAGGACATCAACCGCTACCCGCCAAATGAACTGGTGATAATAACTACCGGCAGTCAGGGTGAACCTATGTCGGCTCTAACCCGTATGGCCATGGCCGACCACCGCTGGGTTGCCATACAGCCTGGAGACACGGTGATAATTTCGGCGACGCCAATTCCCGGCAATGAAAAATTGGTGGCCAGAACCGTAGACCACCTATTCAGGCAGGGTGCTGAGGTTATATATGAGAGATCGGCCGGGGTACACGTTTCTGGTCATGCAAGTCAAGAAGAGCTGAAGATACTTATCAATTTGATGCGACCTCAATACCTGATTCCCGTTCATGGTGAATACCGTCATCTGATGAGACATGCCAGGATAGCGGAATCACTGGGCATGCCTGAGTCCAGGGTTATTGTGGCGGAAAATGGACAGGTTATCGAGATCAGCAAGGATAAGGTTGTGACCACCAATAAAGTTACCGCCGGACGTATTCTGGTTGACGGACTGGGCGTAGGCGATGTGGGAAACATTGTTCTGCGCGACCGCAAGCAGTTGTCCCAGGACGGTATCATTATTGTGGTGGTGACCATTAATAAAGACACTGGAGTGTTGGTAGCAGGTCCGGACATTGTATCACGCGGGTTTGTTTATGTGCGGGAGTCGGAAGAACTGATTGAGGAATCCAAAGTCAAGGTCAAAGAAGCCCTGGCCATTTGTGAACAGCGAAATATGAGAGACTGGGCATCAATAAAATCTCAGGTCAGGGAAATCCTGAGCAAATACCTGTATGAACAGACTCGAAGGCGCCCTATGATTATGCCGATAATCATGGAAGTCTAGTCGTGAGCCCTAATAACGCGAACGTTGGCTTAATTCCAGACTAATGTAATCCAACCCCGGCTTCATAAACGGAGCCGGGGTAACTCTTTTTACGCCACAAGAGACCCTGCTTCCGGCGGGGTCTTTTTGTTGCCGGTTTCTTCGTGACTATTTTGCCGCCTTTCTCGGGATAATAAGAAAAAAGTCGGGAGGTATATCCATGTCTACGGGAACCGAACAGAAACCAATGTCAGCTGGAAATAAGGCTGATGCCATAAAAGAGTTTGGGCAAACGGATATTGCGGGGTTTCAAAGCGATATACACTGCATCTCGATCATCGGGCAGGTTGAAGGCCATATGATCCTGCCACCCCAGAACAAGACCACCAAGTATGAACACATAATTCCTCAGCTGGTAGCAGTAGAGGAGAACCCGGCAATCAAAGGCCTGTTGGTGGTTCTGAACACTGTGGGTGGCGATGTCGAGGCCGGTTTGGCCATTGCTGAAATGATAGCCAGCATGTCAAAACCTTCAGTTTCCATTGTTTTGGGAGGAGGTCATTCGATAGGCGGGCCGATTGCCGTCAGCACTGATTACTCCCTTATTGCTCATACGGCCACCATGACCATTCACCCCATCAGGTTGAGCGGACTGGTTATCGGTGTTCCTCAAACCTATGAGTACCTGGATAAAATGCAGGACCGGGTGGTAAGATTCGTAACCTCTCACTCCAAGATTACCGATGCCAAGTTCAGGGAACTGATGTTTCGGACGGGAGAACTGGCCCGGGATATCGGTACCGTGCTGGTAGGCAAAGACGCGGTAGAAGTAGGTCTGATCGATGCTGTCGGTGGAATAAAAGAAGCAGTAGCAGAACTGAAACGCCTCATCGACCAGAAAGGAGCAGTCCATTGATTATTTACACCGGATATGAGGATTATTTTTCGTCATGGGAAAGCAGTTGGGAAGAGGTGGAGGTAGACCTTGATGAGTCAAGTCGGCTAATCGTAAGGCCGCAGGGGTTTAACCGGGCGACGGTTGTGCGGATCATAACTTCTGATCCGCAGTTATACCTGTGCCGTGAATTTCAGCCAGGAATGGAGATTGAGTTGCCATTAAATTATCCGAAAGGGCGATAAACAGAGTGCCATAGCAGTCTCATGCACTTCCCGTTCTATTAACGCATAGCCTCAGTGGAACATGAGAATAAGGCTGCGACTCTGGCCCTGTGACAAGATACTTGGAATACTCTGTCCTCGGTGTGCTATAATTTATGGAGCAAATTGGGGGGGATAGAGTATTGAGTATATTTGAGGCAGTTATATTGGGACTTGTACAGGGACTAACGGAATTCTTACCGGTAAGCAGTTCCGGCCATCTTGTCATTTGTCAGCACCTGCTTGGGATCCAGGAACCCCCACTGACGTTTGATACCCTGGTACATCTGGGAACACTTGTACCGGTATTTATTATCTTCTGGAAGGATATTGCCGATATAATAAAACGACCGTTTTCCCGCCTGCCGGTGTTAATAGTGGTGGGATGTATCCCGGCGGCTGTGATGGGTATTGCTTTGCAGCCTGTATTTGAAAAGGCTTTCGAGTCGCTTTTGGTGGTAGGCATCGGACTTCTAATAACCGGGGGCATTCTGGTATTATCAGAAAAAGTGGAGATTAGTAATATAAGGAACAAAACCTGGTCAACCATGACCGTGTGGGATGCCTTATTCATCGGGGTAATGCAGGGCATTGCGATAACGCCAGGCATATCCCGTTCCGGTTCCACCATTGCCGGCAGCCTCCTGCGGGGTTTGAACCGGGATTATGCAGCCCGTTACTCGTTCCTGTTATCAATTCCCGTAATCCTGGGGGCAGGTTTGTTGCAGCTTAAGGAATTGCCGGCCGGTGCTTTTGCCGGTGTAAATTGGCTTCCCTATGTAATGGGACCGGCAATTGCAGCAGTTTCCGGTTATATTGCCATCAAGCTGGTATTACGGTTTCTAAAGAGCGGACGCTTGAGTGTCTTCTCCTACTACTGCTGGGCGGTGGGAATAATCACCCTGGTTTCCTATGCGGTTTTTTAGAGATCTTAACCGGAAAAGCTGCAATAACGAATCTCTTTCCACTGATGGGAGGGGTTGATTGTGCCAAAGGCGGCGAAAAGCAGGAAAACCAAGAAACAGAAGAAGCCGCGCATCGACTTGCATGCGGGATTGGCTGCCGGTATTGGCGTTTTTTTAACAGCCAGTCTTTTGTATTACAGCGGGAAACCACATGACAATGAAATAATCGGCCTGCTGGGAACCAACCTGGTTTTGGGAATGGAGAAGCTTTTCGGACCGGTCAGTATTATACTGCCTATCTTCCTTATCCTGTGGGCTATACATATGACCCGGGCCCGGAGTTACTGGTCTTCTCGTATGACGGGGATAACCCTGATTTCGTGTTCAGTGTTAGTTTACTGTGCCATGTACCAGATTCCCAGGGGCATACTGGTATGGGAAGCGGCCCGTTCTGGATTGGGGGGGGGTATAATTGGCGGTCTGATTACGGTTGTTTTGATGAAGCTGACCGGAACGCTGGGTACCAACCTCATCATGGGTATTTCATTTCTTGCCGGATGGTTTCTGATATTAAATCGTTCACTTTCCGATCTGCAGGAAATCCTGAGGAAGTGGACCCAAGACACCTTATCCTTTTTGGACCGCCTGATGTTTTATGAGGAAGAATCTAAACCACCGGAACCGATAATCGTAGGTGGGGGGGCGGTTAAGCCGGAAGTTACAACCCCGCCACCTCCCATCATCGATGAAATCCAACCGGTACCATCGATCGAGGAACCGCCTTACATATCGCCTCCGATACGAATAAAAGCCAATTCTGCAGACTACAACCGACCGCCGCTGGATCTCCTCAATGCGGTAGAAAGTGATAGAGCCTTTAACAAGAGCGATATTAAGGAGAGCATCAAGACTTTAGAGGACACATTTGCCAACTTCGGGATGAAAATCAAGGTCAATCAGGTCAGCTGCGGGCCGGCAGTAACCCGTTATGAGCTGCAGCCGGCTCCCGGCATCAAGGTCAGCAAGATCTTGAGCCTTACCGATGATCTGCAGTTAAGCCTTGCTGCACGCGGCATTCGTATTGAGGCTCCGATACCGGGAAAATCAGCAGTCGGTATTGAGGTCCCCAACGAAAAAATCGCCCAAGTGGGTCTGCGTAATATTCTGTCTTCGAGCATATTTCAAGACTCACATAAAACCCTCACCTTTGCTCTGGGGGAAGATATTTCCGGCAACCCGGTAGTGGCAAGTCTGGAGGATATGCCTCATCTGCTGATTGCCGGTTCAACCGGTTCGGGCAAGAGTGTGTGTCTCAACAGTTTAATATTGAGCCTGCTTTACAAATCATCACCGGAAGAGGTGAGGCTGGTGCTCATCGACCCTAAGATGGTGGAATTAACCGTTTTCAATGGGGTTCCTCACCTGATGGCACCGGTAGTCACTGATCCCAAAAAAGCCGCCATGGTTCTCCGCTGGATGTTGTCAGAGATGGAGAAGCGCTACAAGCGGTTTTCAGAGGAAGGGGTTAGAGATATCTACCGCTTTAATGAGATTAGTCCGGAGCGGTTACCATTCATTGTCATTGTTATTGATGAGTTGGCTGATCTGATGATGGTCTCGCCAGTAGAAGTTGAGGATGCCATATGCAGGTTGGCCCAGATGGCGAGAGCAGCTGGGATTCATCTGGTTGTAGCCACTCAAAGACCCTCGGTCGATGTAGTAACAGGCATAATAAAAGCGAATATACCCTCCCGGATTGCGTTTGCTGTTTCCTCCCAGACTGATTCCCGGACTATACTGGATATGGGTGGCGCAGAAAAGCTGCTGGGACGTGGGGATATGCTGTTTTTCCCGGTTGGAGCTACCAAACCCATAAGGGTTCAGGGGGCCTATGTGTCAGATGCTGAACTGGAAAGGGTGGTTGAATACCTCCAAGCTCAGAATATCGAGGAATTACCGTCGATGCTGGAGTGGGAAACATCCCTGGAGAGCGGGCCGGAGTTGGAGATGGAGGATGATCTTTTCTGGGAAGCGGTCAGGGTTTTTGTGGAAACTAAGAAAGCATCAGTTTCGCTGCTCCAGCGCAAGCTTCGCATTGGCTACGCTCGGGCGGCGCGGTTGGTAGATATAATGGAGGAAAGGGGTATTATTTCCGAACCGGACGTGAACCGCAAACGCGAGGTATTAATCGATGAGGAACAGTTGGAGAAGCTCCAATCCAGGCAGGTCATGTAACTTGATTGGGGGCAGACAATGCCGGAACCGAATACCGGTGAATCCTGAGATCTACCTATAAGAGTATGACCGGAGGGGCATAACAGCCAGGGCATAATGGGTCTTAAGTAACGAGGCTTAGCATAAACTCGGATTCCCTCAGATTAAGATGAAGAAGTTGACCTGGGAGTTGTTCTTACTGGGTGCCGGGTTTGGTTTCCGGACTGATATGCCTGTATGTTTGGTTTATTTCGAAATCAGACGAGCGCGGTTCATATATGCTCCCTTATGGGAGCTGTAGGATTTTTTATAGGCAAATACTAATCATAAAGCATATTGAATTGTTTAATGCTGTTGCGTTTAACATAAGGCCAGGGGAAAAAATGATTAAAGATATCGAGGTTACCGAGGCATTAAACCTTGAAAACGCAGTTTTCATTGATCTCCGTTCGCCGGTTGAATTTAATACCGGCCATATCCCTGGTGCTGTCAACATACCCCTTTTTTCGGACCAGGAACGTTCAGAAATCGGAATCATCTACCGTCATCAGGGACCGGAACCGGCACGAAATAAAGGACTGGAGGTAGTGGCGCCTCGCCTGGCGGAGATGGTGGCAGCGATTCGGAAAACGGCGGCAGAGAGTAATATTGTTGTCTACTGCTGGCGGGGCGGAGACCGGAGCGATGCGGTAGCCAGAGTCCTGGACATTATGCAGGTTGACGGATACAGATTAGCCGGTGGTTATAAAGCCTATCGTAATTTGATAATAGAGCGTCTTCGGGAACTGCCTCGCAGTAAGGTTGTTGTAATCCATGGGCTGACCGGGAGCGGCAAAACCTCAGTAATCAAGAAGATGGCTGCCGATGGCTGGCCGGCGGTGGATCTGGAGGGCCTGGCCAATCACCGGGGATCGGTGTTCGGTGGGCTGGGTCGGGGGGAACAGCCGAAGCAGAAACAATTCGATAGCATGTTATGTGAAAAGCTCCGGCAATTTGCCGGCGACAAATTCCTGATTGTGGAGGGCGAAAGCAGAAAAATTGGGAGACTGTTTCTGCCGGATCGCTTATATGCTATGATGAAAAAAGGACTGCATGTCCTAATTTATGATAATTTAGAAAACCGTGTCAAAAGGATATACGATGAATATGTCGTTGAATCAGGAAATGCAACGAAAGAATACTTAAATTGTATAAAGGGATTAAAAGGTTATTTGGGGAAAAATAAGACCCAAGAGATAACTAAAATGATAAGTGATGGTAATTTTCGGGATGCCATTCGAATTCTACTTAAGGATTATTACGATCCACTGTATGGTTATCCCTATGGTCCTGACCCGCATTACTGCCTCAACCTTGACGGAAGTGATACCAGTCAGGCTGCCAAAAGGCTCGCCGCTTACCTGACCAACCTGTGAGAGGAGGGATGCAGCCTGGAAACCCTGGGGGAAAAGCTGCGTAAACAACGAATAAGCAAGGGCTTTACACTTGATGATGTTGAAGAGGAAACCAAAATAAGAAAATTCTATATTGTGGCTTTGGAAGAAGACAACTATCATCTGCTCCCCGCTACGGTATACGCGGCCGGATTCGTGAAACGTTATTCGCGGCTTTTGGGATTGGATGAGAATGAGATCGTGGATGAGTTCAAGCGAGCTTCGGGAAGGTATGACACCATGGATGATGAGGAAGCGGGATCAAAACGGGTCCGCGATAAAATAAATGTTCCTTTGAAGAACATAATAACGGGACTGATATTCCTGGCCATTGTCGTCTGGATGGGCACCTACCTGGTAGAATACCTGGTACACAGGGAAGGGGCTCGTAATAATCAAACGCCAACCCCACCGATCACCAGTAATGAGCCCAGCGAAGAACCAAAAGAACCTCCGGTATTTGAAGGGGTTAATCTGCGAATAACCGGTGTTGAGTTGTGCTGGATCAGAGCTACTGTTGATGGCGAGTTGATACCCGATACCATGCTGCAGCCCGGTCAGATTAAAGAAATAGAGGCCACAGAAAGCGTACAGTTGCATCTGGGGAACGCAGGTGGAGTACGCATTGAGTATAATGGAGAGGATATGGGAGTACCCGGTGAACGCGGTAAAACTATCCGGTTAACGTATCCTCCTCCCGAGTGAAACGATAATGGTCCCGCAAGGGACCTTTTTTTGTGTAGCGTGCCCAGCCAAGCACGCATCATTTCGCCGGTGAAAGTCCGGTTCGGGTAAACGCCAAGGTGCCCCGTAGCTAGGATACCTGCGTACGGAGAAATCTGTGCGTAGAATTGTCAAAGCTATCATGGCAAGACTGGAACTGACATTGCACCCGACCAAGACCCGGATAGTAGGTATGTGGACCGGGGAAGAAGGGTTTGACTTTCTGGGGATGCACCACCGGAAAACAAAGGCGGAAACATCCAAAGCAAAGTATACTACACCACGCAACAGTGGCTAACCTCAAAGGCAGAACAGCATATACGGGATGTTGTAAAGGAGAGGCTAGCACCGCCTTCGGCCCGGGTACAGTCGTTGGAATCACATATCGAGTACCTGAATCCGAAAATACGCAGATGGAAAAATTATTATGCCACACCCTACAGTACTCGTAAAATGGCAAAGCTGGACTGGTATATCATTCAGCGATTTGCCCGCTGGTATGCCAAGAAAACAAAAAGGTGCCGACCATATAGCGGTTGGCGTCAAGTGGTGGAAATGTTAAACAAGCAGGGACTGCTGAAACTGGCATAATCGAACGCGCATGAATGACGAACATCGGAAAGCCGTATGGAGGAAAACTTCACGTACGGTTTGATGAGGAGGGGCTGGTATCCCCAGCCCTTCACTCTACCTGTTTTCCTGGTTTGTGACATAATAAAGGGAGGTGTGATTCGTGTAAACCGTGGTCGGTCCGGGATAGATGATATCATAAAAGGAGACAGGATCATTAATGAAAGTGGGTTTCATCAGCCTGGGGTGTTCCAAGAACCTGGTAGACACTGAACATATGATGGGAGCGCTGAAAGCTGCCGGTCACGAAATCGTCAATGATCCGGAACTGGCTGATGCGGTGGTGGTTAACACCTGCGGATTTATCACCGAGGCAAAACGAGAGGCCATTGACGCCATCGTGGAGATGGGTTTGTTGAAGGAACAGGGAAAGTTCCGCATCCTGTTGGCGACCGGCTGCCTTGCCCAGCGGTATCCCGACGAACTGCTGCAGGAATTGCCGGAATTGGATGCAGTGGTCGGGGTGAAGGACTATCTAAGAATTCCTGCTATCCTCAATGCATGTGAGGCGGGGCAGAGGCCGAAAGCGGTGAGCGGCTGGCCTGAAAAGTACTCTCTCCAGACGAAGAGATTGGTTTCAACCCCTCCGGGGTGGGCTTACCTGAAAATTGCGGAGGGCTGCAATAATCGCTGTACCTACTGTGCGATTCCAGGGATCAGGGGGCCTCTTCGATCCCGTCCCAAGGCTGAATTGATAAAAGAGGCCCAAGAACTGGCAGATGCCGGAGTTCGAGAACTGGTGTTGGTTGCTCAGGACACTACCGCCTACGGGCGCGACTTAGGCCCGGGTGAGTCACTGGCGGATTTGGTAGAAAAACTGGGAGATATCAACGGGATTGAATGGATTCGGGTGATGTATGCTTACCCCACCGGCAATGTGGGAGAGATACTTTCGGCACTTAAATTGAAAAAGGTGGTTCCCTATCTGGATATCCCTCTGCAGCACGGGAGCGATAAGATACTCAAACTCATGGGGCGCAGGTATAACCGTCAGGTTGTTTATAACCTGATTGCAGAACTAAGAGAGGCGATTCCGGGACTGGCCCTGCGGACCACATTGATGACTGGATTTCCCGGGGAGTCCGCGGATGACCACCGAGAAAACATGGAGTTGTTGGAGCGACTACAATTTGACTGGACCGGGGTTTTTGCTTACAGTAAGGAAGATGGAACTGTTGCCGGCCGACTGGTACCGGAGGTCTCTCCGGAGGTTGCTTTAGAACGCCGCCGTCAGCTGTTGGAGCTTCAGCAGCGTATAACCCAGAGAAAGAACCAACAGCGGGTAGGACAGCAAGCTTCCGTATTGGTAGAGAGCAGGCTATCGCCTGGTAACTACCGGGGGCGGGCGTGTTTTCAGGCACCGGAGGTTGATGGGACCGTTCTGATTAAAGCCAACCGGGTTTTGGAAACGGGAAATTTTGTTACCATCAGTTTTTCCAGGGCTTACGGCTATGATTTAATAGGAGAGGAGCAAATTGGGACTACCTAATCTGATTACATTAGGCAGAATATTTTTGATTCCCCTGGTAATGATATTCCTGTTAATTCGGGTACCCTATGGCGATCTGATTGCGGCCGTCATATTTGCGGTGGCCGCATTGACCGACAGCCTGGATGGTTATTTTGCGCGTACGCGAAAACAAGTTACACGTTTGGGGGTTTTTCTGGACCCGCTGGCGGATAAGCTGCTGATAATAGCAGCCTTGGTAGCACTGGTGGAACTTAATCGGGTACCGGCCTGGATTGTGATGATTATAATCGCCCGAGAACTGGCGGTTACCGGCTTAAGGATGATCAAATCCGAAGAAGGTACGGTTATACCGGCCAGCCGCTGGGGAAAAGCTAAAACTGTTTCCCAGATTGTAGCTGTATTACTGGTTATGCTAACTCCCTTTTATGAATCCTGGTTAACGTGGCCCCTGGGATACTGGGCCCTGATCGCAGCAGCCGTGATAACAATCATTTCAGGAATTGACTACTTCCTTAAATGGCGACTTGGTTAATAATACAGGTCCCGTCCTCATATGGTAAATAGAAGGCTTATACTGGTAGTCGCAACGATCCCGGGTATTCCCGGGATTTTTTTGTGCCTGATTCCAGTACTTCCCTGAAGGCTGCAATACGGCTGTGTGTTATAATCCATGGAGGGAGGGCGAGATTATGAAAGGTGGCAAAGAGTTCAGAATCGGAATTGCAGTGGTTGCCCTAGCAATAACCATAGCCATCTGTATGGGCGGTTACCACTTGTACATGGAATACGGAGTCAAGAAACCGTTAACTGAATCACTCCTCCAGGTTTATGGCGTACAAAATGTTGAAATTCAGGATGAACAGGAAGAGTTGGTAATAACGTTGACACTGGTTAATGATGCGGATCTTAAGACGGTTTTCCGGGAAGCAAACCGGTTAGCTTCCTTAGAAATGGAAGACAAGAAATACTGCATAGAGGTGGCCGACAACCCCTCGCCTGAATTGTCATCGCTTTATAACGACCTTGAACTGGGATTATATCAGGGGATTGCCAACAGCTCATTTATCTGGCTTACGCAGTGGATTAATGATTACACGGCTCCACACCACACAGAATACCGGATTCAGGTCGACGACGAGAACCTGTACCTGATGTTAAGCAAGGGGAATCATTACCTGGCACGAGTAATTAAAAGAAACATCGGAGTTGAAAAAGACGGGAGGGTTGATGTGGATGCCTAAGGAAGTAATGATAGGCTCGGGTGTGGGACTGATGCTGTTCATGATATTTCTCGGCATCAATGTTTTCCCAATTATACTGTTTGGGCTGCTGGCAGTTGTCCTATTCATTATGTTTGAGGGACAACTTCAGGATAAAATAGCCGGGTTCGGCACCAGTGTAAAGACGATAGAACCCGTTACTTTTGATGATGTTGGGGGGCAGGATACGGCCATAGCCGAGTTTAAGGAGGCCCTGGAGTTCCTGCTCAAGCCGTTGGAAATCGTAAAAATGGGCATTCGTCCTATAAAGGGAATAATACTGGTAGGACCACCCGGCACCGGGAAAACCCTGCTGGCCAAGGCCGCAGCCAGCTACACCAAATCAGCCTTTGTGGCTGCTTCGGGTTCAGAGTTTATTGAGATGTATGCCGGGGTGGGTGCCAAACGGGTGAGACAGTTGTTCAGTGAAGCCAGGAAGAAAGCAAAGCGAGAGGGTAAGAGCGGTGCCATTGTATTCATCGATGAGCTGGAGATCCTGGGAGCCAAACGCGGCAGTCATCACAGCCACATGGAATATGATCAGACACTAAATCAACTCCTGGTAGAGATGGACGGGATATCGAATGATGCGGAGACCATGTTGCTGGTAGTTGGAGCCACCAACCGGGCGGACATGTTGGACCCGGCGATTCTCAGACCGGGACGTTTTGACCGTCAGGTAATTGTCAATCTCCCCGACAAAAAGGGCAGGCTCAAAATTCTTATGATCCATACGCAGAATAAGCCCCTGGCTGATGATGTGTGTCTGGAGGATATAGCCAAAGCCACCTTTGGGTTTTCCGGAGCACAGATTGAAAGCCTGGCTAACGAAGCAGCCATACTGGCTTTGAGGGATGGGGAACAACGTATTGCCCATCGATATTTTGTGGAGGCCATTGACAAGGTCATCCTGGGCGAGAAACTGGATCGGCGTTTGAGCGATGAGGAGCTTCAAAGGGTCAGCATTCATGAAGCAGGACACGCTGTAGTCAGCGAACTGGTCAAGCCGGGATCGGTTTCTTCGTTAACCATTGTCCCCCGGGGACAAGCACTGGGGTTCATGCGGAAGAACACGCCGGAACATGACCAGTACCTGTATACCCGGCAGGAGTTGGAGGAGCAGATAATGGTGGCCCTGGGCGGTGCTGTTGCCGAAGATATGAATTTCGGGTCCAGAAGCACCGGGGCTCGCAATGACTTTGAACAGGCGTGGACACTGGCCAAAGATATAATAACCAGCGGGATGTCAACCCTGGGAGTGATTGCGGTAACAGAGGTGCCAAGCGAATTGGTGTTTAAGGAATGTACCGCTATGCTCAAAAACATTGAGGAAAAGACCACCAATCTGCTGGATGACAACCGGCATCTTCTGCAGGCGGTCTCATCACGTCTGCTGGAGGAAGAAACCCTGGAGCGGGCGCGTTTTCTTGATATTATACAGACGGCATAAAGGGTTTTTGAGCACACCCGGAAGAGTTATTATATAAGCAGAGCATGTGATACCAGTTGCATGCTCTGCTTTTTAATGGACTATGCAGCTGGCATAAGGCGGTAGCCGGTGCAGACGGCGTGAAAGCTCAGGACGACGGAAACGCGCCGGCTTATAACGGAGTGACATCAGGACCTACGAAAGCCCACATGCTCATCGGACCCAAGATACGCAGCTGCACCGCCTGGATAGGCCCGTACCGTGACCAATAATAACCGGAAGAATTGCGGGAACCGGGTGAATGTATACTAAGCAGTAGTAAAATACGGGAGGCAGGGAGATGAAAACAGCCTATATAGTATCTACCGGAACCGAACTGCTCCTGGGTAACACAATAGATACCAACGCTTTATATCTGTCGCGCGAATTGTCAGCAATGGGCATTAGAGTTATCGGAAGGACAACGGTGGGAGACAACCGGGAAATGATTGTGAACGGTTTGCGGACCGGATATGATTTGGCGGAACTGGTGGTATGCACCGGAGGATTGGGACCAACCCTGGATGACCTATCCCGGGAAGCAGCGGCAGAGGTTTTGAACCTGCCGCTGGTACACAGTGAACCCGAACTGGAGAGGATCCGCCGTTACTTTGCCTGCCGCCGCCGGGAGATGCCGGAATCCAACCGCAAGCAGGCCATGTTTCCGGCCGGCGCCCGAATCCTGGTCAACCGGGCGGGAACCGCTTCCGGTTTCATGGTTAGCCGGAATGGTAAGAACCTGGTTCTGCTTCCCGGACCACCGCGGGAAATGGAGGTGGTTTTTAAAGAAAGCCTCCAACCTCTGCTTCGTGACTTGATACATCAGACCGGCCGGGTGGTGTTAACCCGTACGATCAAAGTTGTGGGGCTGGGTGAGTCCCAGGTTGAGTCTCTGCTCGGGGATGTTATAGCCGATCCTGACGGCTGTTCCATAGCCCTCCTGGCCAAAGACGGCGAGGTACACATAAGAGTTACCCGGGATGGCGCAACCGAGTCCGCGGCTGAGAGTACTCTGGAGTCTGTTATTGAGCGTATGCGTAAGAACCTGGGCGACAACATTTACGGTGAAGGAGATGAAACCCTTCCCGGGGTTATCGTACGCCTGCTGAGTAATAAAGGCCATAATGTGGCTCTGGCCGAGTCGTGCACCGGAGGGATGGCAGCAAAAATGCTTACCGATATACCGGGAAGCTCAGCGGTATTCTGGGGCGGTGTGGTATCCTACAGCAATGAAGCCAAAACCAGGATTTTGGGAGTAAGTGACGAAACACTAAAAAGGTATGGCGCGGTCAGCCCTGAAACCGCCCGGGAAATGGCCAGGGGGATGAGGAACCTGGCCGGAAGCACTTTCGGTATTAGCCTTACCGGTATTGCCGGTCCTGAGGGAGGCACTTATGAGAAGCCGGTGGGTCTGGTCTATCTGGGTATGGCAACCGCCGAGGGAGAAGAGACCCGGGAACTTCGGCTCATGGGAGGACGGGATGGAATACGAACCCTGGCTGCCAGGACTGCTTTAGACTGGCTAAGGAGGACACTGGAGAGAGAATGACGCGTTTGTTTTTGGCAATTGATATTCCCGCCGGGATCAGAGAACAGGTGACTGCGGCTCGGGATAAGCTGGCCCGGGGAGTAAAAGGCGTAAAGTGGGTGGAAGATCATAACCTGCATCTGACACTAAAGTTCCTGGGAGAGGTTCGTGAAGAGCGGGTGAGCGATATCGGCCAGGCAGTTAAAAGTGCGGTGAAGGGTTTTCGGGCTTTTGGGCTCGAGGTAGGTAATCCCGGGTTCTTTCCCCATAGCAGAAGTCCCCGCGTGATATGGTTGGATATCAAGGGCAATACCGAATATGCCCTCCATATCGGAGAATCGATTGATGAATCACTGGTGCCGTTCGGTTTTGATCCTGATAAACGGCGCAGGCTGCACCTTACCCTGGGAAGGATTCGTTCGCAAGGCTATAACCCGGACCTGATGAAAAATGTTAAGGATTTTCAGGGATTTCCAGAAAAGCCGGCTTTTGAAGTTGAACAGGTAGTGCTGTATTCCAGTGAGCTTACCAGCAGTGGACCGATTTATTCCGCGGTGGATAAATTTGTATTTAATGATTGACACGGGAATATTTATAACTTACCATATAAACAACGAACATATGTTTGAGGAGGGGTCCAGAGTGAGTGGAAGGGAGGCCATTAACAATGGCAGAATGGATAAAGAAAAAAATGAGGCCTTAGAAGCGGCAATCAGGCGAATTGAGAAGGATTTCGGACGGGGCTCGATAATGCGGTTGGGTGAAGCCGCCAACATGAATGTCGAGGTGATAACTACCGGATGTCTTTCCCTGGATCTGGCTTTAGGTGTTGGAGGCCTGCCGCGTGGCAGGGTGGTAGAGATCTTCGGCCCCGAATCGTCCGGTAAGACAACTGTGGCCCTGCATGTTATAGCCGAGGCCCAAAAAGCAGGCGGAATCGCCGCCTTTATTGATGTTGAGCATGCTCTGGATCCATTGTATGCGAAAAACCTGGGGGTAGACATAGCCAACCTGCTTGTTGCCCAGCCGGATATGGGAGAGCAGGCTCTGGAAATAGCAGAGGCTCTGGTTCGCAGCGGTGCGGTTGACGTCATAGTAGTTGACTCCGTAGCCGCTCTGGTTCCTCGTGCTGAGTTGGAAGGAGATATGGGCGATGTGCATGTCGGACTGCAGGCGCGCCTCATGTCCCAGGCCCTGCGCAAATTGACGGCTATAGTGTCAAAATCCAAGACCTGTGCCATTTTCATTAACCAGATTCGGGAAAAGGTGGGGATAAGCTACGGTAATCCGGAAACAACTCCCGGGGGAAGAGCGTTAAAATTCTACTCCTCGGTACGCCTGGAAGTTAGAAAGGGCGATACTATAAAGCATGGTACAGACATTTCCGGCAACAGGACCAGAGTGAAGGTGGTTAAGAATAAAGTAGCGCCTCCTTTTAAGCAATGTGAATTCGATATCATGTATGGTGAGGGCATTTCCCGGGCCGGTGATATCCTCGATCTGGCGACTGAACTGAGCATTATTCAGAAGAGCGGTTCATGGTATGCGTACGACGGCGAACGTTTGGGACAGGGTAGAGAAAATGCCAAAGACTATATCAAAAACAACCCTGACCTTTTTGCTGCTCTGGAGTCCAGGATCCGGGAGCAGGTCATGCCCAGTTCCTCCCCGCAGGAGGAGTAAAAACTTGACACTGTACAATGAAGGGAATACAATTCTATTAGAGAAAGAAGGAATTCACCCGTTTTTAAAGAGGATGTTGTATTTAAAACCAGGTGAACGACTTCTGCTACTAACCGAGTTTTGACTCGGTTTTATTTTATGCCCAGGGTTGGTGATTTCTTGCATTGTAGTATCGACCGGTAACAGGAGGTGATTGTGAATTATTGAAACGTTTGTAGTTGGACTGGCAGGAGTTGCAGCTGGAGCTGTAGCCGGATACATCTTGCGCAACTTGGTTGCCAAAAGTAAGATTGGTTCTGCAGAAGAAGAAGCCAAGAGGATTTATGAGGAAGCGGTCAAAGCGGCTGAGACCAAAAAGAAGGAATCTTTGCTGGAAGCTAAAGAGGAGATCCATAGATCTCGTCAGGAAGCCGAAAGGGAACTTCGGGATCGCCGGCGGGAACTGGATCGCAATGAGAGAAGGATTATTCAAAAGGAAGAAACCCTCGACAAGAAATTGGATGCTCTTGAACAGAGGGAAGAATCGTTGCACAACAGGGAGAAGGAAATTGAAAGATTACAGCAGAACCTGCAGCTGCTTTTCAGTCAGCAGCTTAAGGAACTGGAGAGACTCTCCGGTCTCAGTTCAGAAGAAGCCAAACAGGTACTGCTGAAAAACGTTGAACAACAGATTCGTCAGGAAATGGCACTGCTGATCAGAACGATTGAAGGCGAGGCCAAGGAAGAGGCGGCAAAACGGGCCCGCGATATTGTATCGCTGGCTATCCAAAGGTGTGCCGCCGATGTGGCAGCGGAAACCACCGTTTCCGTAGTAGCGCTTCCCAATGATGAAATGAAAGGTCGCATAATCGGGCGTGAGGGAAGAAATATCAGGACCTTTGAAAACCTCACCGGGGTGGATCTGATAATAGATGACACACCCGAGGCGGTAATACTCTCATCATTCGATCCTATCAGGAGAGAAGTGGCGAGGGTCGCTCTGGAAAAACTGATTGCTGACGGCAGGATCCATCCAGCCCGAATTGAGGAAATCGTGGGTAAAGCCCAGAAAGAGATTGATCAGCATGTCCGTGAGGTGGGAGAACAGGCAGCTTTTGAAGTTGGAGTTCACGGTCTCCACCCGGAGCTTATCAAACTGCTGGGCAGGCTCAAATACCGTACCAGTTATGGACAAAACGTTTTGCGGCATTCAATTGAGGTAGCACACCTGGCCGCGATTATGGCAGCAGAACTGGATTGCGATATACCGCTCGCCAAACGAGCAGGACTGCTGCACGATATTGGTAAAGCGGTTGATCATGAGATGAGCGGACCCCATGTTGAGATAGGCATGGAACTGGCGAAAAAATACCGGGAAAACAAGGATGTTATACATGCAATTGCAGCCCATCATGGTGATATAGAACCGCAGAGCGTAGAGGCGGTACTGGTTCAAGCAGCGGACGCCATCTCTGCTTCCAGGCCGGGAGCCAGACGAGAAACCCTGGAGGCCTATATCAAGAGGCTGGAAAAGCTCGAGGAATTAGCCGACTCGTTTACGGGGGTTGAAAGATCTTTTGCCATCCAGGCAGGACGAGAAATCAGGATCATTGTCAAGCCGGAGTCGGTCGATGATTTAGGATCAATAACCCTGGCACGTGATGTAGCCAAAATGATTGAACAGGAAATGGACTACCCCGGACAGATTCGGGTAGTAGTTATAAGGGAAACACGGGCCATCGAACATGCAAAATAGATAAGCAGAAGATGATTAAGGACCTCAGCAATGAGGTCCTTAATTTGAATCCGTCACATAATATGAGACCGGTAGCCGCATATATGGTAATATGACCGCCGTCAGGCAATAATGGATGGTAGCACGGAATAGGTTGGAGGTAGGATTATGAGAATTCTTATGATCGGTGATATCGTCGGCAGGCCGGGAAGAAAGGCTGCTGCCACCCTGCTGCCACAGATAATCCGGGAGCATAAGGTTGATTTCGTAATAGCCAATGGCGAAAATGCGGCCGGTGGTCGGGGCATCACCGGGGATGTTGCTGATGAATTGTTGCGCCTGGGGATTGATGTGATTACCATGGGCAATCATGTATGGGATAATCGGGATATTTACAACTTCATAGATGCTGAATACAGGCTTTTGAGACCTGCCAACTACCCCGAAGACTGTCCCGGTCAGGGCTATAATATATATTCCGGTCCATCCGGTCGCAGGATAGCGGTTATCAATATTGCCGGGCGGGTTTTCCTGGACTATCTGGAGTGCCCTTTCCGCACTGTGGATTACATAATCAGAAAGATTGAAAACCAGGCGGACATAATCCTGGTCGATTTGCATGCGGAGGCGACCTCGGAAAAGGAAGCCCTGGGATGGTATCTGGATGGGAGAGTAACCGCAGTTTTTGGTACCCATACTCATGTGCAGACGGCTGATGAGACCATACTTCCCGGAGGTACAGCCTATATAACCGATGTAGGAATGACCGGTCCCTATAATTCTGTTCTTGGAGTAAAAACCCAACAGGTTATTGAGAGGTTTTTAACTCAGAGGCCATGTCATTTTGAGGTTGCTTCAGGCCCATTGCAGTTGGATGCAGCACTGCTGGAGATTGATGAAGCATCCCTGAAGCCGATTTCCATTAAGCGGATAAAGGAACAGGTGGAAGCATAAGTATACGGTGGTAAAAAAATCAAGACCCTCTGTTTGAAAAGCAGGAATTATAAAAAATGTTGCGAATATATTGATGAAGAGCAACTAGTTTAATGCTGTTATTGAAGGGGGTCATTTAATGGAGGTATTAAAGGTTTCAGCAAAGTCAAGCCCAAATTCGGTGGCCGGTGCCCTGGCTGGTGTGCTGCGAGAAAAGGGTGCAGCCGAAATCCAAGCTATTGGGGCAGGAGCCATAAACCAAGCAGTTAAAGCAGTAGCTATAGCACGTGGATTTGTTGCCCCTAGTGGAATGGATCTTATCTGCATCCCGGCCTTTACGGATATTGTGATAGATGGAGAAGAAAGGACAGCCATCAAGTTTATCATTGAACCCAGGTAGATGATAAAGTTGCTCTGGAATACAAAAATATCAGGACCTGCATTCATCTCGGCAGGTCCTTTATTGTTAGGGGACGAATGTTTCTGAAAGGAGAAAAAAGTGATTATCGATCTTCATGCCGATACCATTTCCCGGATTGCTGTTAAGGGGGAGCACCTGGCGAGCAACAGCGGTCATTTTGACCTGAGGAGGGCCCGGGATGTCGGGGTTAGGCTGCAGGTTCTCTCGTTATACAGCTCTGAACGCGACAGCAACCGTGCGTTAGAGGACATCCTTTTTCAGATCGACTACTTTGAACAGGAGATGCTTTCCTGTGGAAATCTGGCTTACCGGGTAAGGAGTAAAGAGGATCTGGAAGACGGTTGGAGCCAGGAGCGGATTGGATTGATGTTACACCTCGAAGGCGGTGAGGCTCTTGGCACCAGGATTTCCAATCTTCGTACCCTTTACCGTTTAGGGGTTAGGAGTGTCGGCCTAACCTGGAATCACCGTAATCTCCTGGCTGATGGGGTTATGGACGGTGTTAGCGGCGGAGGATTGTCAGAATGGGGTCGCGAAGTAATCCATGAAATGAACCGCCTGGGGATGATAGTTGATCTGGCACACATATCGCCCGCCGGTTTCTGGAGTGTCCTCCAGGCCACCAATAAGCCGGTGATCGTAAGCCATGCCAATGCGCTGGCTATCTGCCCCCACCCACGCAACCTGAGAGACGAACAGTTGCTGGCTATAGCAAAGAACGGGGGCCTGGTGGGGCTGACCTTCGTCCCCGACTTTGTTGCTGACCACGAGGCATCGCTGGAGATCCTGGTAGAGCATATTCGTCATATGATCAGGATAATGGGAGAGGAACACGTTGCCCTGGGATCAGATTTTGACGGAACGGAAACCACGGTGATAAGTGATGTCAGCGCCTACCCATTACTGCCGGCAGCACTGGAGAAACATGGATTGAATGCCGGTGAAATTGAAAGACTACTCAAAGACAATTTCCTGCGGGTATTGAATGACATATTGTAAAATAGGCTTTGTCGGGAAGTAATCAGCTTATTAGACTCAGTAAGGGAAGTTGTGGGATCTATGGGATTTGACCTGCACGTTCATACTACAGCATCCGATGGAAAATTGAGAGCCGAGGAAGTTATTCAGTTGGCTATTGATCTGGGCCTTGAAGGTCTGGCAATTACCGATCATGATACGATAAACGCTATCAACCCGGCATTACACTTCATATCCCGGAGGAGAATCAGCCTCGAACTGGTTCCGGGCATAGAGCTGAACACTGAAGCCGGAGACAACGAAATCCATATCCTGGGTTACTACCTGGACCACAACAACAAGTCACTGCTCCTCAAACTACGGGAACTAAAAGAATCCCGAGATGAGAGGGCCTTCAAGATAGTGTCCCGTCTTGAAGAAATCGGATTGCCCCTTGATCTTGAACGGGTTAAGGAACATGCTCAGGGTGAGGTGGTTGGGCGGCCGCATATTGCGGATGCCATGATTGAAGAAGGGTATGTGCGTACCAGAGAAGAAGCCTTTGAGAAATACCTGGATCACGGCCGACCTGCATATGTTTCCAGATACAAGTTTCCACCCCGGGAGGCGATTGAACTGATTAAAGGATGCGGGGGATTGGCGGTTCTGGCGCACCCGGGATTGATAGACGACCCGACGGTGGTTGCAGAAGTTATTGCCATGGGAGTAGACGGATTAGAGGTATACTACCCCCAGCATTCCGATGAACAGACATCATATTATCGGCTGCTGGCTGAGGAAAAAGGGCTGTTGATTACCGGCGGCTCAGACTTTCATGGACCGAACGAAGGTAATAAATTGGGGACGGTGCGAATTGACAGGAGTTTGATAACAGCCATGCAGAAGCGACTGCCAAGCAGATAAAAAAAGCAGGCACTAGAGAGGACAACACCGGTTGCTTGTAGAATAGTTGTTTTGAGGGGGAGAGGGAGAATATGGATTATTTCAGACGACATGCCCCTGTTTTGATCCAGGTTGTCGTTTTAGTAGTCATTATTGCAGTAATTATCGGTGGTCGTCCGTCGGTGGAGCAGCCGGAGGAAGTCATTTCGGGCAACACCAGACAGGTGGCGGTAATCAATGACAATTCAGCCTTACCTGCTGACACACCCCAATCCAACCCCGCGGATGAGACCGGGAATGAAACAGGTGTGAATTCGGAGGTAGAACCGGGCGAGAACCGGATACCGCCGGCAGGTTCAACGGCGGAGCCGGCTGTGAAGCGCGAGGCTGATGCAGCCGTAGAACAGAGGGAAGAGCCGGCTGTTAACCATGAACCCGATCCCGCCCCAGATCCAAAAGTGAAGGTGCCGGAGAACACCAATAATGAGCCGACCATAAATCCGGTTCTGGAACCAACCGCAGACCCGGTGAGTCAGTCGGATGGCGATTTGGCGGGTGTGACAACTGAGATTCCAGCAGACAATCAGGCTGCAATGACTCCGGAAAATGAAGACGCCGCACCTGCAGAGGCCGGTAACCGTGAAACAACGGCCGGTTCCGAAGTCAGCCGCGGTAACAGCACCGCACGGGTAATTGTCAATAATTCATTGCGTTATCTGGGAGCACCTTACCGCTATGGCGGAACTACCCCCAGCGGTTTCGATTGTTCAGGCTTTGTGAGGTATGTTTTCGGCCTGGAGGATATAGAACTGCCCAGGAGTTCTCGCGAACAGGCGACGGTGGGAACTCATGTGGATAAGGGTTCATTGTTGCCCGCCGATCTGGTTTTCTTCAAAACCGATGGCTCATCGCGGATAAATCACGTGGGAATATACCTGGGAGATAACAATTTTGTGCATGCCAGCCGAACCCGCGGGATTGTAATCACTTCTCTCGATGACAAGTACTACCTAAAAGCTTATTACGGAGCGCGCAGGGTTATCAAATAATAATACGGGCCTACCTGTCTGGTTATGCTATATCCTGAGGAGGTGATCGGCGATCGCATATCAGGATCCCGTGGGAGGATGGCCGCCCTGGAGCCGGATTCCATCTTTGAAGGAGATGGCGGAAGAGGTCATGATTGACTTCGATGATCTGGTAGAGGCCCTGAAGGAGGATCTGAACCCCCGGCAGATGGCAGCCAGGTTTGAAATCAGTGAGGAACTGGCAGGTAACTTAAAAGATCACTTTGACAAGTACGGCGTTAGTTCGGTAATGGGCGGGGATTAATGACCCGCCCGATAAATTTTTTGCCCCGGGATAACTGTGTTATAATACAAAAAACATTCACGGGAGGGCCATTCATGCAAGATAAATTCAGCCGCGAAGGACTAACATTTGACGATGTCTTGCTGGTGCCGGCCAGGTCTGATGTCCTTCCAAGAGACGTCGATGTCAGCACCAAACTTACCCCCAAACTAAGGTTAAATATTCCCATTATGAGTGCAGGAATGGATACCATAACTGACGCTCGCATGGCGATTGCCATTGCCCGTGAAGGCGGTATCGGGGTTATTCACAAGAACATGACAATCGAGGCTCAAGCCAAGGCTGTCGACCGGGTTAAGAGATCGGAACATGGGGTAATAACCGACCCTTTTTCCCTCTCGCCGCAGCATAAGGTTAAAGATGCTCTGCAAATAATGGAGGATTACCATATTTCGGGAGTTCCGATCACCGTGGGGAACAAACTGGTGGGTATAATTACCAACCGCGACCTGCGTTTTGAGACCGATTTTGAACAGCCGATAGACAATGTTATGACCAAGGAAAACCTGGTTACCGCTCCGGTAAACACCACCCTGGAGGAAGCTAAAAAAATACTGGCCAAACACAAGATCGAAAAACTCCCTCTGGTTGATGATGATTTTAACCTCATGGGATTAATAACGATAAAGGATATCGAAAAAGTTCGCCAGTTCCCCAATTCAGCCAAGGATGCTCGGGGCAGGTTACTGGTTGCGGCTGCGGTGGGAGTATCGGCCGATACTATGGAGCGAGTTACCGCCTTAGAAGCGGCTGGAGTCGACGCCATTGTAGTGGATACCGCTCATGGTCACTCTTCAGGGGTTATAGATACGGTCCGTTTAATTAAGAAAAACTTTCCCGATTTGCAACTCATTGCGGGCAACGTGGCTACCGCCGAAGCCACCAGGGATCTGATTGATGCCGGTGCCGACGCGGTTAAGGTAGGAATCGGCCCCGGTTCAATATGTACCACCAGGGTAATTGCCGGAATAGGCGTTCCTCAGATCACAGCCATTGCGGATTGCTCCCAGGCGGCTGCGAAAACTGGCATACCAATTATTGCTGATGGTGGGATAAAGTACTCCGGTGATATCACCAAGGCGATTGCGGCCGGTGCAGATGTGGTTATGCTCGGCAATGTCCTGGCAGGAACCGATGAGAGTCCGGGAGAACTGGTTATTCTGCAAGGGCGCAGTTTTAAGCTCTACCGCGGCATGGGATCACTCGGAGCAATGGCCCAGGGAAGCAGTGATCGCTATTTCCAGGAAAATGAACCCAAGCTGGTACCGGAAGGAATTGAAGGGCGGGTACCGTACAAAGGGCCGGTTTCCGATACCATTTTTCAACTGGTCGGGGGCCTTAAGGCGGGAATGGGCTACTGCGGAGCCGCCAATGTTGAGGAATTGAAGAAAAAAGCCAAGTTTATCCGAATAACCAATGCCGGTCTTGTTGAGAGCCATCCGCATGATATCGCCATTACCCAGGAGGCTCCCAATTACCGTTTATAGGGAATTATAGAACAAAGCACGGTTGGATTTGTATATGAAATATGTCGTGATGCTTTTGATGTCCGTACTTTTGGGGAGCCTTATCGGTTACCTCAACCAGTACGGGAAGGGAACCGCAGGAGCCAGAACCTATGCATTGATATGCTGTGGGGCCACCCTAGTTACGCTGGTTTCAAAATACTTCTTTATAAGTCTGGGTAAGCCATGGTTTGCGGATCCGGGAAGATTAAGCGCGCAGATAATACCAACTCTGGGCTTTTTAGCCACGTTTATTCTGTGGTTTGTAGAGAGCCGGGCGGAGTGGATTTCAATCGGCGTCAATATGTGGCTGGCGGCCCTGGTCGGCCTGATAATAGGATCCGGTTTTGGACTGCGTGCATTGCTAGCCATAGGGTTTGTAATTCTGGTGCTGCCGCTCATCAGAACAGCAGAGGAAAGGCTCCGCTACCGGACGGCAGCTCAGGACAAACCGACAGAAAAGGTGGAGCCGTAGACTGCGGCGGTCTCCACCTTATTTTATCTGCTCTCCAACGTCCCTGGTTATGAATATCAGGCTTTCTCGGATTTTGTCTTCTCCTCCAGTTTCTGCAGGTCGGATAGCAGGCGATCAACATCAACACCATGCATTTGAGCACCCTGCTCAATAGTCTCAAAGAGAGCCCCACCTCACCCAACGCAGTGGATGCCGTAATCCAGAAACACTCGTGCGGCCCCCGGAATCTTTCTCAGCGCATCACCAATTATGGTATTTTTTGATACCATCAGTTCACCTCCCTTTTAAGAATCGGTTCTATTATAACAAAAAGGAATAGTAAACGCCAGGGAGAAAATGTCCCTGGCGGGTACGCAGTTAGCTTTGCCGTCTTGAATTCTCCGATTTTAGACTCTGTTCGGCTTTCATAATCGCCAACTTAACCAGGTTGCCGCAGTCACGGGAAGATACGCCACCGAAGCCCTCACGAGCGACGATATGATCAACTCCCAGTTCCTTGGCCAGTTCCCACTTAAGTTCATCAGACATGAGTCCGGAGCGTTTTCGGCCCATTAAAACTCCTCCTCCTGCCTGCGCACCACTAGTATTTTGTGCTGATTAGACTCAGTTTATTTAGTCGAATCACGGTTCTAATGTAAATCAAAACCAAAAGACTTTCTTGATTTGTTATCTGAGTTAATGCTCAATTCAATTCTTTCGTAAAAAGCGTATGATTAAATCCAAATGATAATTTTTATTATGGTGGATATTGGTTGATGAGCAATAGTTGAACGGCTGTGTTTCTGAGGTTAATAT
>FZPS01000198.1_pt19 | contig 113211 bp, 119 predicted proteins | sample 1817821 | NCBI WGS metagenome assembly FZPS01 (sample SAMEA104158645, study PRJEB21678) | metagenome | place: Germany | collected 2015-04-21
ACGAATACGAAGAATCCCCAGGCAGAGCTGCTTAAACTTTTGCTTAACAGTGCTGAATTGGACCCACAATCAGACAAAGCAGAACAAGAGGACCCTGATGCTGCTCAAAACTATTCAGCTATACCAGCCGCAGTTCCAATGGTAATACCAAACACAGTCACCCAGAAAACTGACAATATTGAAAGCAGCAGCTCGATTCAACCTGTAGATCTTAACACCAGCAGTTATAATTTGGCTGCGGAAGAGGTTCAGGTTTCTATTGTTAATCAGGTCCCTCAGCGAAATTACCCAGAATGGTCGTCTCAAGTTAACGCAGCTGAAAAAATAGTAGAATCTGCTGCTGAGAACCAGGAACACGCTGAAGTGGCTTCATTCCCACAGGTAGAAGTGGGATCAGCTGAATTTGACTTCAAAAATCAGAGCATAGATCTTGAAGGATTCGAACTTGTGCTCGAGGAAGAACCGGTTCCGATGGAATGGGTGGAGAATAACTCAATAACGCACCAATTTAAGCTGCCGCAGAGACTTAATACGGATGTATCAGAGGATGTAACATTAGTTCCAGATCAAAGCTCAGAAAGTGTTTCACTCACATCTGCTGATTTGTTGCTGGAGCCGAGATTAGGAAAATCAGATGCAATCGAGATAACCCGAGAAATATCAGAGCAACCAGTGGAGATGCTGATTTTGGAACAGCCGGATGAAGCTTCCAATAATCTAGAACTTTCAGAAACAGTGTGGATTGACCAAGCTGAAGACAATATTGACAGTGAAATGTCACCTGTTGCGGTTGAAGCAGCAGTTAATCCGGTTGAGGTTGAAACTGTAGATAGAGCAACTAAGGCAGATAACTTGGAGATTGACAACCCAGGGAGTGATGCCGCTAAAGGTTTTATCCCGATCCTTGAGTCAACTCCAGGCCAGGCTGAGCTCCAGTTAGAGCTTCCTGAGCAAAGTTCTCAAGAAGAACCTCAGCTTGCATCTGCAGAGCAAGTTAGTTCTGGGGAAGCTGCAGCAAAAATTGCTGAAGAGATAGAACTAGAGCAAATTCATCCTGCTGAGCAGGAGCCAGTTTTTGAGCCAGGTACTTCCGATGCGTTCAATTTAGATCTATTTCCGCCAGCAGCTTTAGAATCCTTAAACTCGGTTCAAGGGTCTGACAGTGCCGCGGTTAGGACAAGCCAGATGGTAGAGCCCATCATCACTCAAATTGTTGAAGAGATTAGCCTTAGGGCTAACGCAGTTGAACAGGAAGTTCAGATACGATTGAAACCGGAGCATCTAGGCGCCCTGAACATTAAGTTATCTTTGGACCAAGGGGTAGTCAGAGCCGAATTTATGGCTGAAAACCCTCTTGTTGGAGACCTGATTCAGGCAGCACTGCCGCAGCTCCGCATCAGTCTGCAGCAATTAGGTATGAACCTTGGCGAAGTAAGTGTGGGTCTTGGTTTCCAGGATAACTCGCAGCAGTTTAGTGATAATCGGCAGCAGCAGTCGCCCAGACGCAGCCGGTTCTATCCAGAAGTGAATGGGAGCTTTGAATCAGATTTCAGCAGTGATAGTATACTGCAGATAAATTTGCGGGTTTAAGAGGAGGTGAATAAATGCAGGTTTACAGCAGTTATACCCATCAGACTAATAATTCCACCAATACTCAGAAACAAAATCAATTTAATGTTAACAGCTTGGGTAAGGATGATTTTCTGCAGCTTTTAATTACTCAGCTGCGCTATCAAGACCCAACAAGTCCTGTAGATGACAAAGAATTTATCGCTCAGTTAGCTCAGTTCAGCAGTCTTGAGCAGATGCAGAACTTAAATGATACCATGCTGACTATGATGGAATCTCAGCAGAAATTAACAGCCCTTTCTCAAGCAACAGCCATGATTGGTAAAATGGTTGAAATATATTCAGAAGATGGAGAGAGTCTCTTCGGCAGAGTAACTGGAGTACAGTTTAAAAATGGCTGGCCAGAAGTAATTGTTGATGGGAAGTTGTACAGCTTCGGCGAAATAGTCTCCATCCTGGAGGAGGGAACTGACGTTGGAAAATAAGTTTCACATACCAAATTCTTTTCCAATAAGGCCGATAAATCGCCCTGCTCCGTCGCGACCAAAGTCGACAGCGGCTTCACCGACAGCAAGTTTTAACCAAGTTCTGCAGGAAAAACTCACCGAGTCGTCGTTAAAGTTTTCTGCTCACGCACAAAAACGCATGGCAGCCAATGGCATTAAACTTTCTGAAGGTGAGCTGAGGAAGTTGGAAGACGCTGTTGCTAAGGTAGAAGCTAAAGGCGGAAAAGAATCACTGATACTTATGCGAGATCTAGCATTTGTTGTCAGTGTTAAAAACAAAACAGTAATCACCGCAATTAACCACGAGCGTTTGCAGGATAATGTGTTTACCAATATTGACAGTGCTGTAATATCCTAGGGCTGGACCTGAAAAGGAGGCCCTTACCTTACTAACCGACTGCAGTAAGGATTTTAGGGGAGGTAGATTAACTATGATGCGTTCTTTGTTTGCAGGTGTTTCCGGATTACAGAGCCATCAAGTTCGGATGGATGTGATCGGCAACAATATAGCAAATGTTAATACAGTCGGCTACAAGTCATCCCGTGCTACGTTTAAAGAAGCCCTCAGCCAAACTCTAGCAAGTGCAACAGCGCCCCAGGGCAACAGGGGAGGAATCAATGCCCAGCAGGTTGGTTTAGGGTCAGGACTTGGATCCATCGACGTGATTCACACTCCGGGTGGTACTCAACCTACAAGCAGTGAGACTGATTTGGCTATCGAAGGTACTGGATTCTTTATTGTGGCTGATGGAAACCAGCATTACTACACAAGAGCTGGAATGTTTGAGTTTGACGGGACTGGTACCTTAGTGTCCAAATTGAATGGAATGCCTGTTTTGGGCTTTCTGCCAGATCCCAATGGGTCGATTTCTAACAATACCACTCAGTTGAACAAGCTGCAGATTACCGAAGATGTGCGCACCATTGCTCCAAAGGCTACTGATAAAGTTGTGTTAGCTGGAAATATCGCTTCAACTACCGACAATAATGAGTCAGTCACCCGAATTGCGACAGTATATGACGCTAACGGTGATACTCATCGCGTTTTAATTCGGTTTACAAAAACCGATGTCAATAATTGGGTCTGGAGCGCAGCTTTAGAATCTGATCCAGCTCAAACTGAATTAGGTCCAACCGACGTAAGTGCTCGCACTATCGTCTTTAATGACGATGGTACAATTCAAAGTGGAAACACTGGCAGTGTTCAAATTCCAGCAAGCTTGCTGCCGCTGGTTGAAAATACAGATATAGAATTTACGCTGGATCTGACTGGTGTCCGTCAATATGCAGATGAAACTTCTGTCGCGGTGACACATCAAAGCGGGATGCCTAAAGGAGAGCTGGATGGAATCTCGATTGATCAATCTGGGGTGCTCATTGGAAGTTATTCCAACGGACAGATCAAAGAACTTGGTCAAATTGCCCTGGCACGCTTTGAGAATCCCCCGGGATTACTCAGAATTGGTAACACTATGTTTGCAAAATCTGTTAATTCAGGAGATCCAGTAATTGGCGTTGCTGGTTCAGGCGGACTCGGTGGAATTCGTTCTAATTCCCTTGAGATGTCCAACGTGGATTTAAGCCAAGAGTTCACCGAAATGATTATTACCCAAAGAGGTTTTCAAGCTAACTCACGCATCATCACTTCTGCTGATGAGATGCTGCAGGAATTAGTTAATCTCAAAAGGTAAGAATGGATAGGGGCTTAACAGCCCCTATCCAATAAGAAATGGGGATATAAGATGGATGTATCATTAGTATTAGGTTTACTAATTGGAATAGGGTTGCTGATAGGCTCGATAGTGGTTCAGGGTCCATTAGGAGCATTTTGGGACCTTTCGAGCGTGATGATTACCATTGGTGGTTCTATTGCTGCTTTGATGGTAAACTTTCCTTTAGCCGAGCTGGCAAGAATCTGGGCTATTTTTAAAATAGCCTTGGCAAACCAGGAACACGATCCGCATGAAATTATTGAAACCTTAGTGCGCTTCGCCGAAGTTTCGCGGCGGGAAGGTCTATTAGCATTGGAAGAACGATCTCAAGAGCTTGATGATCCATTTCTCCAGAAGGGGATTCAGCTTGTAGTGGATGGAACAGATCCAGAGCTGGTGCGCAGCATTTTAGAATTCGAACTTGCGTATATGGAGGAGAGGCACGATGTAGGCCGCCAGATGTTTGAACAGCTTGGTGCTTACAGTCCTGCCTTCGGAATGATCGGTACCTTAATTGGCTTGATCATGATGCTTCAGCAGCTAGATGATCCCAGTTCGCTGGGGGGCGGAATGGCAGTGGCGCTGATTACAACTTTATACGGTGTAGTGTTAGCGAATTTGGTTTTCCTACCGATCGCTGGCAAGCTGAAGATCAAAAGCGACAAGGAAATCTTAATTAAAGAAATCATGATTGAGGGCATCCTATCTATTCGTGCTGGAGAAAATCCGCGAATTGTTGAAGAAAAACTAAAGGCATTTCTACCGCGTTATCGCATAATAGCTCATGGTGAAACTTATGAGCAGGTTGTAGAGGAAGTGAGAACCAGTGCGTAGACGCAGAAAGAAATCAACTAATCAAGTTGGTTCTCCTTTATGGATGACCACATATGCCGACATGGTTTCTTTGCTCCTGTGCATGTTTGTGCTTTTGTACGGCATTTCAAATGTAGACAGGGGAAAATTTGAAGGGTTGATGTCCTCGATTCGTGGCGGTTTCGGAATATTAGATGGAGGCCCGGTTATAAGTGAAGACCCCGGTATTTTTTCTACTGCTTCTGAACTAGCTCTGGAACAACTGCAGGGGATTGAAAGACAGCTGAGCGAGTTTATCACGCTGCAGGGTTTGACAGGGACAGTTCAGGTTGAGCGTGAAGAGAGGGGATTAGTGGTTCGTTTTGCTGATCAGGTATTTTTTGATTTGGGTAAAGCTGACTTGAAACCAGAAGCGGTTGAAATTTTAAATCGTCTAGGTCCGATACTAAAGGGAATTCCCAATCCAATTCGGATCGAAGGTCATACCGATAATCTCCCGATTAATACAGCACAATTTCCTTCTAATTGGGAGTTGTCGACTTATCGCGCTACTCGTGTAATTAGATATTTCATTGAAGAATTAGGTTTCAGTCCAGACAAGCTGTCTGCAGCTGGCTATGGGGAATATCGACCAATCGCGGATAATGATACTCCCGAGGGCAGATCCTTAAATCGCCGCGTTGATATTGTTATTATCAGCATGGACCACTGGGCCGATGAACCAAAATCAGAGATGGAGTGATAGCTGGTGGGTAAAAAAGTTGAAGTAGATCTAAAGTTTGTTGTTATAGCGCTGGCTTTTATGATTATTGCTTCGGTAGGCAGTGCTTTTACCGCCTATTTGATGCTCTCCCTTAATCAACAAGCAGTTGATGCTGCGAAAACCGAGCTAAGTGCGAAAGATATTGGTCCTACCTTTGAAGTTGGCGAATTTACCGTGAACTTAGCTGAACCCTCATCGATTAGATTTATTCGTACTGGCTTAGTACTGGAGTTTGAGAAAGCAAGTGATCTTAAAGAGGCTGAAAAGCGCGAACCACAGATTCGCGACCGGATTATTTCAGTCCTGCGCACCTGCACTTTGGCGAGTTTGAACGCCCCAGATGGTTTGGAAAAACTGAGAACAGCTCTGATTGACTCCATCAATGAATTGTTTGTATCCAATAGTGTTACAAACATCTTCTTTGTCGATTTGGTTTTCCAATAAGGGGAGATTTTAATGACTGAATTTTTCCTAACACAAGCGGAAATGGATGCACTACTTGAACAGAACCGTCGTTTGGATTCCCTTTTTGACCAAGAGCTTACTCAACTTCTCCAAGGTGCAAACTATCTCTTGGAGAGACATTTTAGCTTATTGTTAGGAGCTTCCGTTTTAATTGACGGGTTTTATGTGGAACGTACAACCGCCAAAATGACGAGCACATTCATTAAATCCAGCGGTGTTTGTCTATTTCCAGTTGAGTTTCCTCTAGGTAGTACATACCTAATGTTCCAGAAGGAAGATGCAAAAAACTTGGCTGAGTTTCTCAATATTTCACTCAGCCGTGCTACCAACCTTTTTGTTGAAGAGTTTATTAATGTTTTATCTGATTTCCTCACCGAGCAAACTGGGTATTGGCAGCAGGGAACAGTGACCGATGCGACAGCAGCCCGTGATTCTCAGATCAAAACCCTTACTAATAGCCAAAGCCATATAGCCCGCTACAATATTTGTTTTAACTCATCAAGTATCGAGGTGTTTTGGCTGATACCTGGTGAACTGATTCGGGAGAAGATTAGTCTGCAGAGTGGAAGATTAGGTGTAAAAAGGAGAGAAAAGGATCATAAAACTATGAATGCGCAGAGACCGAAAGCTGTAAGAGTAGAACCCTACGAATTTTGTCCATTGAAAGTTGATGAGTCGGAGTCATCAGCAAATTCTCTGGATATTGTCGGCGATGTGATGATCAAAATCACTGCTGAATTAGGCAGTACTGAAATGCGGCTTGAAGAGATTATGAAGCTTAAGATTGGGGATGTGATTACCCTTGAAAAAGCCGCCGGTGATCCAGCAGATGTTTATGTTAGCGATCAAAATATCGCTAGGGCTGAGATTACCGTTGTCGATGGTCATCTTGGGCTGAGAATCCTAGCAATGGATAACCTCAAAGATCAAATAAAATATTAGAATATGCAGGAAAAAACTAGACTAAAATCGAAAAAGTCTCAAGATACATGAGGGGTGGCATCGGGTGAATTTGATTGACGGGGAAATGCTGTTGGGATTTATTAAAGTCGTTATAGTGCTGGCATGCCTGACACCTTTAATTTATTTGATAACCCGATGGTACGGCAAATTTCACAGTATTAATCGCAGTGTAACTGTAAGGGAAAAAACTTCCTTAGGTGCGAACAAAGCTTTATTGGTTGTTGAGTGGGAAGGCAATAGGTATCTGCTTGCAGTTACTAACCAGCAAGTTTCAGTTATTGATAAAAAGGCAGTATCAGGTGATGCACCGCCTGTTCCAGCTGCAGAGAAAGGTGGGGAGCCGCCATTTCCATAACAGAGTTTGGTTTGAGCATCATAGAGAATCCGGGGGATTTGTCCACAGCTTTGCAGATATTAATTTTGCTGACTGTTTTAACTCTAGCCCCAGCGATTCTTATTTTAATGACATCCTTTACTCGGATTGTAGTTTCACTATCTTTTATCCGCAATGCTATCGCTACAAATCAAATGCCTCCAAATCAAGTTTTAATTGGATTAGCTCTTTTCTTAACTTTTTTTATTATGGCACCGGTGTTTATGGAGGCCTATACAGAGGGAATCTCACCCTACTTATCCGGAGAAATTGACTTGGATACTGCTTTAACTTCTACCATGGAACCGATTCGAGAATTTATGTTTACTCATACCAGGGAAAAGGATTTAGCAATTTTTTTAGAAATTCGTGGAGAACCAATGCCTGAAACAAAGGCAGATGTTAGTACTCTTACTTTAATTCCCGCTTTTGTTATTTCAGAATTAAAAACAGCTTTTCAAATCGGCTTTATGATTTTTATTCCCTTTTTAGTAATCGATATGATTGTAGCTAGTATTCTTATGGCAATGGGAATGATGATGCTGCCGCCTGTCATGATTTCGCTTCCATTTAAGATCCTCCTCTTTGTGCTGGTGGATGGTTGGAATTTAGTAGTGCGGTCACTCCTGGCCAGTTTCTTTTAGGAGATGAATTAGATGAGTGAAGTAGAAATAATTGCTTTGGGTAAGGAAGCTGTAAAGACAGTGCTGTTAGTATGCGCTCCAGCTTTGGGACTCGGTTTGTTAGTTGGTCTGTTAGTCAGCATCTTTCAAGCTACAACTCAAATCCAAGAGCAGACCCTGACCTTTATTCCTAAAATCGTGGCGGTATTAGTGTCGATTGTACTGTTTGGACCGTGGATGTTGAAAGTGCTGATCAATTTCAGCAGACAGATTCTAGAAAATCTGCACGCATTTATAGCATAAACGGGGTTGAGTCATGCTTGGTTTAGAAGGATATATCTTAGCCTTAATCCGTTTTTCCACATTTATAATTGCAGCCCCAATCTTTAGTCAAAGGGGAATACCACCCCAGATTAAAATTGGTTTTGCAGCACTGTTAGCAATCCTAACCGCTCCACAAGTTCCCGCTGCCATTCCCTTCGACCATCAATGGGTTCCTTTAATCATTCAAGAAATTGGGGTAGGCTTGATTTTGGCTTTTGCGGTGCTCTTAATCTTTGCCATCATATACTTTGCGGGGCAGCTAATTGATGTACCGATGGGGTTTGGAATGGCCACGATTTTCGATCCGCAAACAGGTATTCAAATGCCGATATTCTCTCAGTTTTATCATCTGTTAGCTGTGGCTGTGTTCTTAGCAGTTGATGGTCATTTATGGATCATTAAGGCTTTAGCAAAGAGCTATGAGCTGATTCCTATAAACTCGTTTTTTCAAATCGATTTCACCCTTGAAGTATTAATGAAGCTTGGTAAAAGTATTTTTGCCATTGGACTTCAGATTGCAGCCCCAATTATGGGAACCATGCTGTTGATTGATGTTGCGCTGGGCGTAATCACCAGGGTTGTTCCTCAGTTAAACGTTTTTGTATTGGGGTTTCCCATTAAGATTCTGGTGGGAATGCTGATTATATTTCTAGCAGTTCCTGTCTTTATTACACTAGCTGCCAAACTCTTTGGATACGATGGAATGTTGATGGAAGTGATAGCTGGATTAATTGCTTCCGGCAGTTAGGAGATGACAATGGATAAGGATTATGTTCTTAAGCTTAACCTGCAGCTGTTTGCGGAAGAAAAAACAGAGGCCGCTACTCCCCATAAAAGGGAGGAAGTGCGGAAAAAGGGTCAAGTTGCAAAAAGCGGAGAGATTGGGACAACTTTAATCATTTTATCGGGTTTTTGGGTAATTAAAACTGTAATGAACTTCTCATTAGAAAGGCTCCACGGTCTTGTCAGTTATGTGCTTTCGCAGGCAGGTTCGTGGAACGGTAATGCCGATACAGTTTACGCACTGTTGCTTTTAGTCTTGAAAGAAGCTGTAGTTGTGATCCTGCCAGTTTTTATTGCTTTGTATATTGTTGGTTTTGCGTCGCAGGCACTCCAAGTTGGTTTTATGTTTAATTTAAGTTTAATCCAACCTCAGTTCAACCGCATTAATCCGATTGAAGGTTTTAAACGTCTCTTTTCCAAGCGAGCACTAGTTGAGTTTCTTAAGTCGGTACTCAAAATAACTATTGTTGGTTGGATTGTCTATTCCCAAATAAAACAGCGAATTCCTTGGCTGAACAGCTTGGCTGCCTACGATCTGTCCCATACTTTTCTGCTGATCAGTAATTCAGTCTTCAGTCTAGTTCAAATGATCGGATTGACCCTTTTGGTTCTGGCCTGTGCGGATTATTTCTATCAGCGGTGGGAATTTGAAAAGAACATTAGAATGACCAAACAAGAAATTAAGGAAGAGTTCAAACAGACCGAAGGAGATCCGTTAATTCGTTCACGGATCCGTCAGCAGCAGCGCGAACTAGCTTCCCGAAGAATGATGCAGGCAGTTCCCACTGCAGATGTAGTAATCACTAATCCTACCCATTTTGCGGTTGCTCTACTCTATCAAGCGGACAGCATGGCAGCGCCTGAAGTGGTTGCTAAGGGGGCGGGTATCATTGCTGCAAAGATCCGGGAAGTGGCGGAAGAGAATGGGGTTCCTATTGTTGAAAATAAGCCGCTAGCAAGAGCGCTGTATAAATCTGTCGAGATCGGACAGCAGATTCCTGCAGAACTCTATCCGGCAGTAGCGGAAGTTCTTGCCTTTGTTTATCGCCTTAAGAATCGGACAATATAACAGAGTTGTTGGAGGGTAAAGATTGATTAACGGTTTAGCACCATTCCAAAAACTAACTAAATACCAGGATATCTATGTTGTCATCGCTGTCGTAATGATTGTCCTAATGATGATCCTGCCGCTCCCGCCATTTTTGTTGGACATTTTATTAGCATGTAATATCAGTCTCTCCCTATTAATATTGCTGCTGTCGATGAACATTCATGAACCTCTCGAGCTGTCAGTGTTTCCAACCTTACTGTTATTATCGACTTTATTCCGTTTAGCTTTAAGTATTTCCTCAACAAGATTAATTCTGCTCCAGGCTGATGCGGGAAACATCATTAGAGCCTTTGGCAACTTTGTAGTGGGCGGCAACTATATTGTTGGTTTTATCATCTTTATTATTTTAGTTGTAGTTCAGTTTATTGTGATTACCAAAGGTTCAGAGCGGGTAGCAGAAGTGGCTGCTCGCTTCACACTCGATGCGATGCCTGGTAAACAAATGAGTATTGATGCTGATCTTAATGCTGGATTGATATCAGAAGCAGAGGCCAGACAGAAACGGATCATGATCCAGCGAGAAGCTGACTTTTATGGGTCCATGGATGGAGCATCCAAATTCGTTAAAGGCGATGCTATTGCCGGTGTTATTATTGTTGTAATAGATTTTATTGGTGGTTTGCTGATCGGAATGTTTCAGCGCAATCTTGATTTCCAACAAGCGCTGACTCAATACACACTGTTAACTGTTGGAGACGGACTGGTATCGCAAATTCCAGCGCTGCTGATTAGTACCGCGACAGGTATCATTGTTACCCGCGCAGCTTCGGAGAATAATCTCGGTCAGGATCTGAACCAACAGCTGATGACCAGTCCAAAAGTACTGGCGGTAACCAGTGGGGTTCTGATGCTGCTTGCAGTAGTTCCAGGACTGCCGTTTATACCATTCTTTATATTAGCAGGTCTTTTTGGCGGTACTTCATATTTATTATGGCGCGAGCAGGAAATCGCTGAAACAGCTGCGGCTGAAACTCAAGCTAGCCAAGAACAAGAAGAACAGCGGCATCCAGAAAGCGTGCTCTCTCTGCTTCAGGTAGATCAAATCGAACTAGAAATCGGCTACAGTCTCATTCCCCTGGTCGATAGTGAGCAGGGCGGGGACATGCTGGACCGGATTACAATGATCCGGCGCCAGTGTGCCATTGAGTTAGGAATGATTGTTCCGGTGATTAGGATCCGGGATAACCTGCAGCTTCAGCCAAATGAGTATGTTATAAAAATCAAAGGTATTGAAGTTGGCACAGGACAACTGCTGCTCAATCACTACTTAGCAATGGATGCTGGAAACGTTGTGGACAAGGTCCCTGGAGAACCAACTAAAGAACCTGCTTTCGGCTTGGATGCTTTATGGATTAGCGAAGAAAATCGAGAGCGAGCAGAAATTGCAGGCTATACTGTAGTTGATGCTCCAAGTGTATTAGCAACACATTTAACTGAGGTTATCAAAAATCATGCTCATGAGCTTTTAGGGCGGCAGGAAGTTCAGACTTTATTAGATAGTTTGCGCAATGATTATTCTGCCGTTATTAGCGAACTTGTACCGAATTTAATGACTGTTGGTGAAATCCAAAAGGTACTTCAGAATCTCCTGCGGGAACAAGTTCCTATTCGCAACCTGGTAACAATCCTAGAAGCACTTGCAGATGCAGCTGCAATCAGCAAAGACATTGATTATTTAACAGAATATGTGCGGGAAGCCCTTGCCCGGCAGATTTCGCGCCAGTACTTAGAAAATGACATTTTATCTGTTTTGACTTTAGATCAAAAGTGGGAAACCGTGATCGCAGAGGGTATCGAGCATACCGAGCGGGGCAGTATCATATCTGTTGAGCCGCGGTTACTTCAGAGTTTGTTTATCGAGTTAAAAAACACCTTAGAAAGAACCGCACTACCTTATCCGGTCATTTTAGTCTCTCCAAACATTAGATTAGCATTTAAACGCTTGACCGAAAGGAATTTTCCAGGTTTAATCGTGCTGTCTTTTGCTGAAATTGTCCCGGAAATTCAGGTTCAAGCGGTGGGGATGGTGAAATGGCCATATGAAAATCAAGAAGTTTCAAGCTGATACACTGCCAGAAGCTGTTGCAATGATGAAGGCTGAGTTTGGAGAGGACGCAGTAATTTTACATACCAAGATTGTCAAAAAAGGCTGGTTTTTTGGCTTATTTGGCAAAAAAAAGTTTGAGGTATTAGGAGCGGTTGATCCCAACGCTAAAGCTATTAACAGACCGCAAAATGAGCCAGCTCACGCCTTAAAAACAAGTGATCAAAGTGAGCAGGAATTCAAAACAGATGTAGCGTCTGACACTGTGCAGAAGCTTTATCAGCAGTTAACTAAGCAGGATATTTCCCATAAGTTGACTGTTGATATCCTTAAAACGGTTTTAAGTGAGGTACCCAAGTCTGAATGGAAAAATGAAGCGTTATTGAAACAGCGGTTAAGAAGTGTAATCAGCTCAAAAATCTTAACAGATCCACCTTGGGAGTATTTTGATCCCCAGAAGGTTGTGGCGCTTCTGGGTCCAACCGGTGTGGGAAAAACTACGACGATTGCAAAGTTGGCTGCTAACTATCATTTGATAGCGCAGCAAAAAGTTGGACTGATAACCCTTGATACATACCGAATTGCAGCGGTGGAACAGCTGAAAACTTACGCAGACATTATTAATGTACCGCTGACAGTGGTTTATTCCGGTGAGGAGCTGCAGGACGCAATTGCAAATTATCATGATCAAGATTTGATTCTGATTGACACAGCAGGGCGCAGCCATAACAACCAGAGCCAGATGGCGGAACTGAATGCAGCTTTAGCAGGAATTAATGCTGAGAAATATTTGGTGGTAAGTGCCACAACCAAAAGTTATGATCTGATGGCAATTATTGATGCTTATCGGTCGATGGATATTGATAATCTGATTGTCACTAAACTGGATGAGACTGAGAGCTACGGTATTCTGCTGCAGGCTGCAAGCTATGCACAGGTACCAATCGCCTTTATTACCACTGGGCAGAGCGTGCCCGATGATATTGAGATAGCTGATAGCGAACAATTGACGAATTTGATTTTGGGGGACTAGCTATGTGTGATCAAGCTCAAGGGATACGAAATCTTGTCAGTCAGAAATCGGTTACTATTCCCCGTGTTCTTGCTGTAGCTAGCGGCAAAGGTGGAGTTGGAAAAACCAATATCTCCATAAATTTAGCGTTAACCCTGATTAACAACAACCAAACTGTGGCACTGCTTGATGCAGACCTGGGCTTAGCCAATGCTGATTTGGTACTCGGGGTGTATCCACAGTACACACTATTAGACATTTTAACTGGTAATAAGGAGCTGGGCGATATTATTGTTGATGGGCCCCTCGGTCTAAAAATCATTGCCGGCAGCTCAGGGGTATATGAACTAGCAAATATTGATCAGCTGACATTAAGCCGCTTCATTTCTACGGCAGTTCATTTGAATCAGGATCTAGATTTCTTGATTATTGACACCAGCGCTGGATTATCCCGCAATGTGATTGCTTTGACTATGGCAGTTGATGAAGTTCTGGTTGTTGCAACATCTGAACCCAGCAGTATCGCAGATGCCTATGGCTTAATTAAAACTATCCTACAGCGGGATCCTGATAAAGAGATAATTGTGATAGGCAATATGGTTCGTTCTCCTAATGAAGGGATGTTGATTTGGCAGAAAATCAATATCATGACCACTAGGTTTCTTCAGCGCGAGGTCAAATATGCCGGCAGCGTACTTTACGATCAGAAAGTAGCGGCTGCTGTTCAAAAACAGCAAGCTTTTGTCTTAGCCTATCCTGGATCCAGCGCCAGCCGCTCAATCCAGCAGTTAGCGGTGAATTTGCTGCAGCAAGATTATCTCTGGGCAAACTCATCAGATGAAAGCGAACCCATGGTCTAGCAGGAGGGATCAGTTTGGCTCCGAATCCTAATCAAAATATCAGTTTGATTATTGCTGCTAATACCGATAAAGTTTATCCAAGCCGCATCGAGGATATCACTCACGACAGCTTAACAATTGCTGCGCCTATGGATAGAGGAAAACTGTTAAACGTTCGTCCTCGGACTAAAGTTCTCATTTCTTATACAGAGGGAGATTTGGTGGAACAGGGTCGCTACCAAGCGGCTGGGGTGGTAGAAAGACGCTTCCGGCAGAACAATGTGCCAATGCTTTTGATCAGGTTAACAAGTGAGTGGGAAAAAATTCAGCAGCGGGATTTTGTACGCGTTGACGTTTTGATCGAAGGGGTTTATAACGGAATTAATAAATGCATTGTTAAAGATCTAAGCGGTGGCGGACTGCTTTTTGCAGCTGAAGAGAAACTTGAGAATGGTACAGCTGTATTTATTGATTTAAAACTTGATCAGACTGTATTGCGCTTATACGGCAAGATTGTCAGGGTAATTCCAAAAGAGTCAGGCTATGAGTATGGTGTGAGTTATACCAATCTTGACGAACCGACCAGGCAACTAATCATTCAATATGTCTATAAACGTCTAATTGAAATCTATCGCAAAGCAAAAAAACAAAAATCGTAGGAAGTTGGTTAAGATGAACCGAGAGACTGTTGATCTTACAGATCTGTGGCAGCAGTATAAATTAAATAACGATCTGGCAGCGCGGGAAAAGCTGATTGAGCAGTATATCCCACTGGTGCAGTATATTGCTGGTCGAATTGCAATTCATCTTCCCGATAATGTAGAATTTAACGATCTGATCAGTTATGGGATTTTTGGTTTGATGGATGCGGTTGATAAATTTGATCTGGAGCGGGATATTAAGTTTGAAACGTATGCTAGTGTCCGCATCCGCGGCGGGATTATGGATGGACTGCGGGCGACAGACTGGATTCCCCGCAGTGTGCGCACAAAAGCTAAGCAAATAGATCAAACCATCATGAAATTAGAGCATCAGTTTGGCAGAACACCTACAGATCAGGAGATAGCAGCTGCTCTCGATATGACTTTAGATAAATACCATGAAACAGTAGATCAGGTGCGCAGCATTGCCCTGCTTTCCTTAGATGATCAAATAACTAGTGATCCAGATTCTGAATCGATTACACTGCTGGATACTCTTGATGATCCTACTGCAGCTGTTGATCAAGAACTTGTTGATCAAGAGACTTTACAGGAACTGGCAGCGGCGGTAGATCAGTTAGATGAGAGGGAGCGGCTGGTGGTGTCGCTGTACTATCATGAAGGGCTTACCCTTAAAGAAATAGGACATGTTCTGGAAGTATCAGAATCGCGAGTCAGTCAGATCCACAGTAAAGCAATCAGGACACTCCGGACTAAACTGAAGTTTGGATAGGTATCCGTTAGGAGGTTTAGTGAATGTCAATAAAGTTTCCTGATATGCAGGTGTTAATAGGTCGGACAGATCAAATACCTAAAATTTTGCGGGAAGGTGACCCAACTGGTGCTGGTAAAGTTAATCCAGTAATAGTTCAACAGTACGCAGAGCGGCCAAAAAAGGTTAGTGACAGTCCAAAAACAGCACGTATCCGCAATCAAAAAAAAGAGAAACCGAAACGAGCTGCCAAGGGGAGCAGGCGCCGCAATTCCTTTGGCGGCAGCTTAGACATTAGAATTTAGTTGGGAGGATTAACGTGAGTCAATCCCTAGTTTTTTTAATCGGATTAACTATCGGATTGTTCGGCGGCATTATAATTAAAACCTTGTTTAGCCTCAATGCGAAAGAATCCCCATATCCTTCAGAATTGGATACCTTTGAAGCTATCTTAGAGCAGTATATGCAAGAATTAGATACCAAACAGCGAGAAATTCAGCAGGTTCTGACTAAATTAGAATCCTACCAACCCAGTTCTGGACTGAATAAACAAACCTACTCCCCAGTTTATCAGGCTAAAGCGGAGAAGGTGCTGGCAATGCTAAATCAGGGGTATAATTATGCTGAAATTGCTCAAAAACTAGGTTTGGGTACTGGAGAAGTTGAGCTGATCCACCAATTGAAAAATAATGAAATTGCTCATTGATTAAGCGGTTCAACTATGTTATAATCACCATTGGTGTTCAATACACACGCAGTCTGATGTGAGACAAGTGTGCCTTATGGTCTTGTTCACAGATGATTTCTGCGGAGGAATAACAAAAAGGGAGGAGGTGAGCGACTTGGCCGTAATCACCATGAAACAACTGCTGGAGGCCGGCGTTCACTTTGGTCATCAAACCAGACGTTGGAATCCAAAAATGGCACCGTATATCTTCACAGAGCGCAATGGTATTTATATCATTGATCTGCAAAAAACTGTGAAGAAGGTAGAAGAAGCTTACAACTTCATTCGCGAGATCGTTGCTGATGGTAAGTCTGTTTTATTTGTAGGTACTAAAAAACAGGCTCAGGAAACTATCAGAGAAGAAGCTGAACGCTGCGGTATGTTCTATGTCAACCAGCGCTGGTTGGGCGGAATGCTGACAAACTTCAAGACTATCAACCGCAGAATTTCACGCCTGCGTGAATTAGAAACAATGCGCGAAGACGGTTCTTTTGATTTACTGCCGAAGAAAGAAGTAATGCGGTTAGAAAAAGAACTGGTTAAGCTCGAGCGTTTCCTCGGCGGTATTCGTGAAATGAGAAAGCTGCCTGGTGCTTTGTTCGTGGTTGATCCTCGGAAAGAACGCATTGCTGTGGCAGAGGCTCGCAAATTAGGTATTCCAATTGTGGCAATTGTGGATACTAACTGTGATCCTGATGAAATCGATTACGTAATCCCCGGCAATGATGATGCGATCAGAGCTGTGAAACTCTTGACCTCAACTATTGCAGATGCAGTAATTGAAGCAAAAGAAGGACATGCTGATACAGATACAGCTGCTGACGAGGAAACCACTGAAGATGAAGTATTGGTGACTGTTTCGGAAGAAACAGAAGAGTAAACATAACACGAGGGGAGCTGGGTTGAGGGTGTACACTCTCGTGATGCTCCCCTTTTTTATGAAACTAAAGAAGGAGGGGTTTCGGTGGCAAATATTAGTGCTCAGTTAGTCAAGGAACTGCGCGAAAGATCTGGTGCAGGAATGATGGACTGCAAGAAAGCTTTGGTTGAAACTAACGGTGATATGGAAGCAGCCCTCAAATACCTGAAAGAAAAAGGTTTGTCGCAAGCAGCCAAAAAAGCTGGCCGAATTGCAGCTGAAGGTTTGGTTGATGCATATATCCATATGGGTGGTCGGATTGGTGTATTAGTTGAGGTTAACTGCGAAACAGACTTTGTTGCTAAAACAGCTGAGTTTCAGGAATTTGTTAAAGATATTGCAATGCATATTGCTGCTTCTAATCCGGAATATGTGTCTCGGGAAGATGTACCTGAAGATGTTATTGCTCGAGAAAAAGAGATCTTTAAAGCAGCAGCCCTCAACGAAGGTAAACCCGAACATATTGTCGACAAAATTGTTGACGGTAGAATTGAGAAATTTTTATCTGAGATTTGCTTACTAGAGCAGCCTTTCGTTAAAGATCCGGACTTAACCGTTCAGCAGGTCCTCACTGAAAAGATTGCTAAAATCGGTGAGAACATTTCCATCCGGCGGTTCGCTCGTTTTGAACGTGGTGAAGGAATTGAGAAGCGCCAAGAAGACTTCGCTGCAGAAGTAATGTCCCAGATTAAGCAGTAAGGAGCACCTTTTTGGTGTTCCTTTTTTTCTTGAGCTTCAGGAAATAAAAGGGAAATTGATATAAGCGCAGAATATTTTAGGGAGAGAGTGAAATTATGACTCAATTGAAATACCAACGGATTGTGTTAAAACTCAGTGGAGAGGCATTGGGTGGAGCCAACGGCTTTGGCATCGATCCCGCCGTAGTGAATGAAATTGCCCTAAGTATTAAAAACGCATTTGAATTGGGAGTAGAAATAGCTGTTGTGGTAGGGGGAGGCAACTTTTGGCGTGGAGCTGTAGGCAGCGCTAAAGGTATGGATCGCAGTACCGCAGACTACATGGGTATGCTGGCTACATGTATAAATGCGCTGGCACTCCAGGATGCTCTTGAAAAAATTGGCGTTCCTACCCGAGTCCAAACAGCTATTGAAATGCGGGAAATTGCTGAGCCGTATATTCGCCGCCGCGCAATCCGGCATTTGGAGAAACAGCGTGTTGTAATTTTCGCATCAGGTACAGGTAATCCGTTTTTCTCCACAGATACAACTGCAGCTTTACGGGCAGCAGAAATCGAAGCAGAAGTAATCCTGATGGCCAAGAAAGGCGTTGATGGAGTGTACGATTCAGATCCGCGCGTCAACGCCGATGCTGTCAAGTTTGACACCCTTGACTATATCGATGTATTAAATCGGGGTTTAGGGGTGATGGATTCTACAGCTACTTCACTCTGTATGGACAATGGTATCCCGATAATTGTGTTTAACTTCAATGAAGAGAACAGTATTGTTCGGATTATTCGTGGTGAATCTCTTGGAACTATTATAGGGGGGAGAAACAATGGTTAGTGAAATTCTAAAAGATGGAGAAGCTAGAATGAAACAAGTAATAGCCTCTACTAATAATGCTTTTGGGGGCATTCGTACTGGCAGGGCAAATCCAAGTCTGCTGGACCGGGTAGTAGTCAATTACTATGACACACCCACACCCTTAAATCAACTGGCCAGTATTTCTGCTCCAGAGCCGCGGCTCCTTGTTGTCCAACCATGGGACAAGACTGCAATTAAGGATATCGAAAAAGCGATTTTAGCATCTGATTTGGGTTTAAACCCCACTAATGATGGCACTGTAATTCGAATTGCGATCCCGCAGTTGACTGAAGAGCGCCGCAAACAGCTTGTAAAGGTGGTTAAAAAAGAGGCTGAAGATCATAAAATTGCGGTTCGCAACATTCGCCGGGATCTAAACGACGAGATTAAGCAGCTAGAAAAAGATGGCGAAATTACTGAGGACGAAAGCCGCCGCTATTTGAATAATGTTCAGGAGCTGACTGATAAATATATTGATGAAATTGACCGCTTAGCGGAAGCTAAGGAAAAGGAGATCATGGAAATTTGAGCAGTATTGATTGGACATTAATTATCGGGTATCCGCTGGATGAGGCTGTGGAATATCTTCGTGAGGAACAACAAGAATATCGGGTGATCATGACTGCACCACCCAAAAAGCGGGACGTTGTTCCAGATGATGAGAGCAGTGTACGCATCATTGGAATTCGCTCGGTTTCTGACTGCCTTGAACTAATCTGTGCTGCTTGTGATTGGTCAATTAGTTAGCGGTTCAGGGCCAGAGGAGGATGAAAATGAGCATTCCAAATCATGTAGCAATTATTATGGATGGAAATGGCAGATGGGCTAAGCAGCGAAGGCTGCCCCGTTATTTTGGCCATCGGGAAGGTGTCAATTCTCTAAAAAGGATTGTAAGATACTGCGGTGATATTGGGATCAAAATCCTCACCGTCTATGCTTTTAGCACAGAAAACTGGAACCGTCCGGCTGGAGAAGTTCAATATTTAATGAAATTAATGGAGCTGACTTTCGGGGTTGAATTGGAAGAACTAGTTCAAAATGGTGTTAAAGTTAGAGTAATCGGTGATATTACATCGGTTTCTCCAAAACAGCAGCAGATCTGGCGGAGTGCAGAAGAACGGACAAAACATAATGACCGCCTTTTCTTGAATGTTGCCTTTAACTATGGAGGCCGCATGGAAATTACTCAGGCTATCCGTGGTATCGCATCGGATGTTCTTGAGGGCAAGTTCACCATTGATCAGATTACCGAAGAGGTTGTCAATCGCTATTTATATACAAAGGATTTGGCTGATCCGGATCTGATTATCCGAACCGGTGGGGAACTGCGGATGAGTAATTTTTTACTCTGGCAGTCAGCTTACTCTGAGTGGTATTTTACCGAAACTCTTTGGCCCGATTTTGACATAGAAGAATTTAAAAAAGCCCTGGAAAGCTTCAAACTGCGAGAGCGCAGATTTGGTCGTGTTTATGAATAATAGCTGGTAGGTGACAGTCTTGGCAACTAGGATATTGACTGCAGTATTAGGAATTCCGATATTTTTAGCAGCAATTTATTACAGCGGGATTTACCTGCAGATCGGATTAGCACTGTTGGTATTTTTAGGATTGTACGAATTTAATAGAATGTACCAGGGACAAGGATATTGGGACTACTTGATTCCTGCCGGACTATCGCTGTTGCTTCTCGCATATACTGGAGTAGATCACTCTTTCCTGTTAGTGTGGTTTGTACTGCAGTTAATGTATTTATTGATTAGAGCAACCTTTACGACACGCAGACCCCTAAGTCAGATGTGGCAGATGGCTGCGGTTTTTTATGTAGCAGGTTTGTTCAGTTTCTTGTGGCTGTTAAACCACGAATTTGGTTTTATATGGAGCTTATTTGGTATCCTGGTTACATGGGCGACTGATACTGGTGCGTATTTTCTTGGTTTGGCTTTTGGCAAGACCAAACTGGCACCAGCTATCAGTCCTAAGAAAACCTGGGAGGGCTCTTTAGGTGGTATCGCTGCTGCATGCGCCGCAGCTGTGATCCTCGCACTGGTTTTTGAAAAATCCGTTTTTCATCTCGCACTGACAGCGGTCTTGTTATCTACGATAGGTCAAACAGGGGACTTGGTGGAATCCGCTATGAAACGGGAGAGAGAGATTAAGGATTCTGGGAAGATTTTACCGGGCCATGGCGGTGTTCTCGATCGGTTTGATTCATTGTTGTTTGTACTTCCAGTCCTTTATTTTATCCTGAAATATATTCCAGTATTTGCTTAAAATATGGCCCTTATCAGTCAGGAGGAAATTATGGACCTCAATACCAGGATTGCAGCCTTGGTTGGAATGCTGATAGGGTTCTTTTTCTTAAAGGAGCTATTTCATTATTTTGCTCCATTTTTAGTGGGTACTCTGATTGCTGCAGTTGTGCATCCCGTTGTTGATTACTGCCAGCAAAAAGGGTTTCCTAGAAGCATCGTTTCCTTCGGATTTGTTTTGGTTATCTTTGGCAGTCTTTTGCTGCTGATTAGTTTTGCTGTTGTTGGACTGTGGCATGAGGTAGATCAGCTGATTCAGCTGTTTCAAACTCTGTACCGTGATGGCTATCGTGCCTTTGAAAGTATGCATCAATTTGTCCAAACCCTTCCGGAACCAATCAGCAATATGGTTCCGGCCCTAACTGATAGCGTAAATCAATTTATCATTGGACTGCTGGTTGAGGTGTTAAATGTCATCAAAAAGCTTCCCAATTTGCTTTTTGCTTGGATTTTGGCGGCAATGACTGCTTTTTTTGTAATTAGAGACAAAAAAAGCATCGCTAAATTTATTACCGCCAATCTGCCGAGGAACTGGCATGCTAAATTATTTGGCCTTAAACACCAGGTTGTTCAGGGGCTGTTTGCCTATATTAAAGCGCAGTTTATTCTAATGTGGATTTCTGCTTGTATCGCCATTAGCGGTTTTCTGCTTTTGAACCAGCCTTATGCCTGGGTTCTTGGAATTCTTACCGGACTATTTGATTTTATCCCTGTGCTTGGACCTGGTGGAATTTTTATACCGGTTATTGTTTACAATCTTGCTAATGGTCTGGTCTTCAAAGGAATTCTAGTATGTGTGGTGTGGTTAATTCTGCTGGTGATCAGGCAGATTTGGGAACCGCAGATTATGAGCAGCCAGGTTGGACTGCACCCCCTATCATCAATGGTGGCCTTGTATGCTGGAGTCAGATTGATGGGCATATCCGGATTTATTTTTGGTCCTCTCCTGGCGATTACTGGCAAAGCGTTTTATATTGTGGTCTGGGATAACTCATCGCGACCTTAAACATAAAAGAGGAAGGAATATATTTATGATTAACGTTGCCATACTAGGTTCGACAGGTTCGATTGGAACCCAAACGCTTGAAGTTTTGCGAAACTTATCGGAATATAGAGTATATGGTTTAAGTGCTCATAGCAGTATCGATAGGTTAAGTGAGCAGATTGAAGAGTTTGCTCCTCAAAAAGTTGTAATCGGCGATCCTGCAGCTGCTAAGCAGCTGCAGCAGCACTATAACATTGAAGCGGCCTATGGAAAAGCCGGTTTAATAGAATTAGCGTCTGATCCTAACGTTGATGTTGTAGTTATCGCTTTAGTTGGATTTGCTGGTTTAGAGCCAACCATAGCTGCTTTAAAAGCTGGTAAGAAGGTTGCTTTAGCTAACAAAGAAACTTTAGTTGTTGGCGGTCACCTAGTTATGGAGTATCGCTCCCAAATAATTCCAATTGACTCTGAACATAGTGCTGTTTGGCAAATTCTAGATGGGAAAAATTCGGAAGATGTTGAAGCAGTAATATTAACTGCGTCGGGAGGTCCCTTTTTAACTGAGCCGGAAGATTTGTCTCAGGTAACGGTAGAGCAGGCATTGAATCATCCCACATGGCGGATGGGTGGAAAGATTACCATCGATTCGGCAACTTTAATGAATAAAGGTTTAGAGGTTATTGAAGCCCATTGGTTATTTGACCTGAATTATGATCAAATTGAGGTAGTGGTTCATCCCCAAAGCATTATTCATTCGATGGTAAGATTTCGCGACGGTTCAGTGCTGGCTCAGCTGGGGCCGGCTGATATGCGGCTGCCGATCCAATATGCGCTGACATATCCGCAGATTGTTGAATCCCAAGTTCCAAAATTGGATTTTACAAAGCTGACAGCTTTGACTTTCAGAGAATATGATCCCCAGCGGTTTCCGTGCCTTGATTTAGCCTATCAAGCGGGGAAGATCGGTGGGACTATGCCAACTGTGTTAAATGCAGCTAATGAGATCGCGGTACATCAGTTTCTCGAGAATAAAGTCAGATTTAGCGACATTCCTGAAATAGTTAGGTTAGCAATGGATGACCATCAACCACTGAACAATCCTAGTCTAGAAACGCTGATTGCAACCGATCAAGAAACGCGAGCCAAAGCGCTCCTGATTAGTGAAAAAATAGGAAGGAAGGGGTAGCATGCCAACGATAGTAGCCTTTATCATTGTATTTGGAACAATAGTGTTTTTTCACGAGCTGGGCCATTTTCTTGTGGCCAAATTGGCAGGAGTAGTTGTTTATGAGTTTGCCCTTGGATTTGGACCCCGTTTAGTGCATACAAAGAAAGGTGAGACAGTTTACTCAATCAGATTGCTGCCGCTGGGAGGTTTTGTTAAGCTGGCAGGGATGGATGAACCAGAAAGCGAATTAGAATCTATCGGTGAACAGCATCCAGGAAACTTCAATAACAAACCTCTGCCTGTGAGACTTGCTACTATCGCGGCAGGACCTTTTATGAATTTTGTCTTTGCTGCAGTAATTCTAGCATTGTATTCAGCACTGATTTTCATCCCACCCACTATTGTCGCCCTTGTCCCTGGTTTACCTGCTGAACAGGTTGGACTGGAGTTAGGGGATCAAGTGGTGCAGGTCAATAACGCCCCGGTTCGCGACTTAGATCAGCTGATTGGCGAAATTGAAGCATCGGCTGGGCAAGAGCTGCATTTAACGATCAAACGGGATAATCAGCTTATTGATGTTACAGTAATTCCAGAAGTTGAAGACGGTAAGGGAATTATTGGAGTTAGTTTAAATGCCAAGCAAAAAGTTCCATTTTTTCAGGCGATAATTAATGGTGTAGCGCAGACGTGGCTGTTTGTCAAAGAGACAGTTCTTGCAATAGTTGGAATGTTTTCTGGCTCTGTTGAACCTGAGCTTGCTGGTCCCATTGGTATTTACCAAATGGTAGGAGTTTTTGCGGCTCAGGGTATTGCTAGCCTGATGATTTTGGCAGCCGCGCTGAATATCAATCTCGGATTGCTCAATCTGCTGCCAATCCCAGTGCTGGATGGCGGCTGGTTGGTGATTTTTATTGTGGAAGCACTGAGAGGCAGACCTTTAAAAGAGGAGCATCGTGGAATAGCTCAGCTTGTGGGCTTGGCGCTTTTATTGATGCTGATGGTCTTTGCCACCTACAGCGACATTACAAGACTTCTGTCATAAGGATGTAGAAAATGAGAAGCAATACCCGTAAAATAATGATAGGAAATATTGCAGTTGGCGGCGGTGCCCCGATTGCAGTTCAAAGCATGACTAACACTGATACTCGCGATGCGGCAGCAACAGCAGCTCAGATTAATGAGCTGGCAGCTGCCGGCTGTGATATTGTTCGGGTTGCAGTTGTGGATCATGATGCTGCCCTGGCTTTAGGTAAAATCAAAGCGCAGATTAGTGTTCCCCTAGTTGCAGATATTCATTTTGACTATCGTTTAGCCTTGACCGCCATTGAGCAGGGGGTTGACAAGCTGCGGATTAACCCCGGCAACATTGGGTCACGTTCTAAAGTAGAGGCGGTAGTAAAAGCAGCCCAGGCTAACAAAGTTCCAATCCGGGTTGGTGTTAATTCTGGTTCACTTGCTGAATGGGCAGTTGAAAAGTATGGTCATACACCGAAAGCGATGGTTGAAAGTGCACTGGAACATGTCAAGATTTTAGAGGAACTGGGTTTTGAAGATATTGTAATTTCTCTAAAGGCAACCAGCGTTCCCTTTACTCTTGATGCCTATAAAATTATTTCTGAATTGGTGGATTACCCCCTTCACATCGGAATTACAGAGGCAGGTACCAAGTGGTTTGGCAGCATCAAATCGGCGGTTGGAATTGGTGCGCTTTTAGCGGCAGGTATTGGCGACACTATCCGCGTATCGTTAACTGGGGATCCGGTTGAAGAGGTTAGGGTCGGTTGGGCTATTTTACAAGCTCTTGACTTGCGTCACCGCGGTCCTGTCTTTATTTCCTGTCCCACTTGCGGCCGGACCAAAATCAATCTTGAAAAAATAGTACAAGAAGTTGAAGAGAAGCTGAGCCATCTCACTAAGCCTCTGAAAATTGCTGTTATGGGCTGTGAAGTGAATGGACCAGGTGAAGCCCGGGAAGCAGATCTGGGCATCGCTGGCGGCAATGGTGTTGGTTTAGTTTTCCGCAAAGGTAAGATTATTCGCAAGGTTACTGAGGACGAGCTCGTAAGTGCTTTAGTAGCTGAAGCGTTAAAACTAGAACAGGAAGATCAGTAGGAGGTTCGTTTGTATATGCGTGTTTCACAAATATATGCCCCAACATTAAGGGAAGTACCTGCAGAAGCTGAATTAGTCAGCCATCAATATATGCTGCGAGCCGGACTCATGCGGAGAGCGGCGTCAGGTGTCTATTCGTATCTGCCCCTCGGCGTGCGGGTTTTGCAGAAAATCATGAATATAATTCGCGAAGAATTGAATCGGGCAGGAGGGCAGGAGATCCTGCTGCCGATTATCCAGCCTGCCGAACTATGGCATGAGTCAGGCCGGTGGAATGAATATGGTGAAGAAATGTTCAGGCTTACAGATCGCCATCAGCGGGAATTCTGTCTTGGACCAACCCATGAAGAAATTGTGACCGCCTTGGTTAGGGCAGATGTCCGCTCATACAAACAGCTGCCGCTGATGCTTTATCAAATTCAGAACAAGTATCGAGATGAAATCAGACCGCGTTTTGGTGTAATTCGCAGCCGCGAATTTATTATGAAAGACCTGTACTCTTTTGACCGGGATGAAGAGGGCTTGGACAAGAGTTACCAAGCTATGTATGATGCTTATTCCCGTATTTTCAGCCGCTGTGGACTAGATACTCGTCCAGTTGAAGCGGACACAGGTGCAATTGGCGGCGATAATTCTCATGAATTTATGGTTTTAGGAGATGCTGGTGAAGACCTGATCGTTTACTGTCAGGATTGCGATTATGCGGCTAATGTTGAACGGGCAGAGTGTGCTCCTTTTGAGGCCGAGGAAGGCAGTTGGCAGTCTTTAGAAGAAATTCCTACTCCTAATGTTACTACTATCGAGAAGCTTGTTGAACTGCTGGAGATTGATGCTAGCCGCTTGATTAAAACCATGATCTATCTGGCTGATGATAAACCAATAGCAGCTTTGGTTAGTGGGAATAACAATATTAATGAGATCAAGCTGAAAAAAGTGCTGCAGTGCGACACACTAGTACTCGCAGATGCTGGAACAATTGAAGCAGTCACAGGTGCTCCAGTTGGATTTGCTGGTCCTGTCGGTCTTGAAATCCCGATTATTGCTGATTACTCGGTAAGTGGGCTTGTCAACGCGGTAGCCGGGGCAAATAAAGCCGATACCCATATCGCCAATGTCAATATCAATCGTGATTACATTCCTACAAAGATAGCTGACATTCGAGAAGCAAAAGCTGGAGATAAGTGTGTTCGCTGTGGAGGCACTTTTACAAGTGCCCGCGGTACCGAGGTCGGACAGGTATTTAAACTTGGAACGAAGTATTCAAAGGCATTAAAAGCGAACTTCCTTGATGAAAACGGTAAAGAACAGCCGATTGTGATGGGCTGCTATGGAATTGGGGTCAGCCGGACTATGGCGGCAATTATTGAGCAGCATCACGATGAAGACGGCATCTGCTGGCCTATTAGTGTAGCGCCGTTTCATGTAATTATTGTACCAGTTAGCTATAAAGATGAAGAACAAAGAGCTGCTGCAGAAAAACTGTACGAGGAGCTGAATGCAGCAGGGATTGAAGTGATTCTCGATGATCGCAATGAACGCCCTGGAGTAAAATTCAAGGATGCTGATCTAATCGGTTATCCATATCGAATAACAATTGGTCCTAAGCAGCTGCAGGATGGCAATGCTGAATTGTTTATCCGCAGTTCAAAAACCAAAGTTGTGGTGCCTTTATCTGAAATTGTGCAGCATATAAAATCACTTTTGAATCGTTAGGAGAATGAATATGAAAGTGGCTGCGATAGTACCAGCTTACAATGAGGAGCAGACTGTTGGTACGGTTATCTCAGCACTCAAAGCCTCACCACTGATCGATGAAATCATTGTGGTCAGTGATGGATCCCAAGATCAGACAGCAGAGGTTGCCCGCGAAGCTGGAGCTAAAGTAATTGAGTTAGAGAAGAATCTTGGTAAAGGCGGGGCAATGCTCGCCGGAACGAAACATACCGGTGCTGATGTGTTTTTGTTTGTCGATGCAGACCTAGTCGGCTTAAACAAAAAACATATCGCTGATCTACTATCCCCAATTCTCGAGCAGCGAGCAGAAATGACTGTTGGTATTTTTGAACATGGACGTTTAGCAACTGATTTAGCGCAGAAGATAACTCCATTTTTATCTGGACAAAGGGCTGTTACCAGAAGCTTTTTTCAGCAAATCCCAGAGATTGAAAACAGCCGCTATGGAGTGGAAGTAACCCTTTCGCGCTACGCCCGGAGTCACCATTGTAGGGTGGAAATGGTCCATCTTCCTGATCTGTCGCAGGTTATGAAGGAAGAAAAGCGCGGTTTTGTTAAAGGGTTTGTCCTGCGTTTAAAGATGTATTGGGAGATATTACGAGCAGTTAAGCTCTAACTTCCGGTATAGGAGGAATAGGATTGGGAGCTATTTATGTGATTAAGCCGGATCGCAGCGACTTCTTATCCAGTTTGTCTCCAGATCCAATTACTAAATCAGTGGAGATCAAACATATAGAAGTTGATTCGGCTAACCACAGCTGGAAAATTCACCTTGTCGGCCAGCGGCAGGGGACTGACGAATTTTGGTATAATATAGCTGAAAAGTTGAAAGCAGAAATCCCTCAAGTAAAGCAAGTTGAGTTTGTTTGGGACGAACTGGAAGCTGTTGACGATATCAGCTATATGGCTAATGTGATCAAAAACTTTACACCGCCTCCGATTGTTGCTGTGGAGGACAAGCCTGTTAAACAAACTAATGGAGGAAGGAGACGCAGCAGAAAGCGGGGGAGTCTGGTGGGAGAGGTCAACCAGCCTCATATTCCCATCAATAACATTGATATCGAACAGAACAATGTCGCAATTAAAGGGGAGGTTGTTGCCTCTGAGCGGCGCACTCTGCGCACTGGTAAAATTTTGGTCACTTTTGATCTTTGGGATCATACAGATTCAATCACCTGCAAATTATTTTTGGAGCCAGAAGACGATATTCCTGACATCAGTGTTGGTCAGTGGTTAGAGGTTAAAGGAAACGTTCAATTTCAAAGTTTTGAGCAGGAACTTGCCCTAATGGTTCATCAGTTCAATTACGCCGAGCCTCCGCCACTTCTGCAAGATCATGCGGAAAAAAAGCGGGTTGAGCTGCATTTACATACAAAAATGAGCGGCCTTGATGGGGTGCTTGATGTAGAAGAGGCAGTTCGTCAAGCGGCTGCCTGGGGCCACCCTGCGGTAGCAATTACTGATCATGGTGTGGTGCAGGCATTTCCCGCGGCATATTTTGCAGGCAGAAAACATGGAATTAAGATCATTTATGGCCTGGAGGGTTACCTAATTGATCAAGAAAACGATCGGCCTTATCATATAGTGATATTAGCTAAAAACCAGGCCGGCCTTAAAAATCTCTATAAGCTCGTTTCATATTCCCATTTAGAGTATTTCTACCGCAGACCGCGAATTCCCCGGAAACTGCTTGAGGAACACCGGGAAGGATTAATTCTCGGCGCTGCTTGCGAGCAGGGAGAAGTGTACCAAGCCTGTTTAAATCGTGATCCCCGCGTGCGGGAGATCGCCAGTTTTTACGATTATCTTGAGATCCAACCTCTAGGCAACAATGAGTTTTTAATTGGGACTAGTCGAGTCAGTAATGCAGAAGATCTAAAAAATATTAACCGCCTGATCTGCAGCCTAGGTAAAGAGCTCGAAATTCCTGTGGTTGCCACATGTGATGTTCACTTTCTGCGTCCGGAGGATGCTGTCTACCGCACTATTTTACTGCGGGGGCAGGGTTTTGAAGATGCTGAAAGGCAGGCACCCCTTTACTTCCGCACCACTGAGGAAATGTTGAGTGAGTTTGATTATTTAGGTGAAGAGCTGGCGTATGAAGTTGTGGTTACAAATTCGAACTTGATTGCAGAGCAAATAGAGGAGATCATTCCGATTCCCCAAGGACTGCACCCACCGAAGATTCCGAATGCTGAAGAGAATCTCGAGAAATTGTGTTATGAAACGGCTCGCCAGCTGTATGGGGACCCGCTGCCGCAATTAGTAGAGCAGAGACTGCAAAAGGAATTAAAGGCTATTATCGGCAACGGCTATGCTGGTCTATATTGGACTGCTAGGCAGCTGGTACAGAAGTCGAATTCTGATGGTTACATGGTCGGTTCCCGTGGATCGGTTGGCTCCTCTTTTGCAGCCTGTATGAGTGGAATTACTGAGGTAAATCCGCTTCCACCTCATTATTTATGTCTCGACTGCCATTATCATGAATTTTTCACCAGCGGTGAAGTGGGAGCCGGTATTGACCTGCCCCGTAAAAATTGCCCGGAATGCGGCAAACCGCTGCATCGAGATGGATTCGATATTCCATTTGAAGTATTCCTTGGTTTTGATGGAGATAAAGTTCCCGATATTGATTTGAATTTCAGCGGAGAATATCAAGCTACTATTCAAAAATACACTGAGGAACTGTTTGGTGAGGAGTATGTGTTCCGGGCTGGAACAGTCGGAACACTAGCAGACAAAACAGCATTTGGATTTGTCAAAAACTATTTAGATGAGACCAATCAGGTTAAGCGCAAGGCTGAAATTAACCGCATGGTGAAAAAGTTAGTAGGCGTCAAGCGTACTACCGGACAGCATCCAGGCGGAATGATTGTTGTCCCAAAGGACATGGAAATTTTCGATTTTACCCCGATTCAATATCCAGCTAACGACCCAAAGAGTGGTGTTGTTACTACTCATTTCGAGTTCAGTTACATCCACGACAGTTTGGTCAAACTAGATAACCTAGGCCACAAGGGTCCCACCATGATGCGGATGTTTGAAGAATTCAGCGGTGTCAAGGTTACCGATATTCCCATGGACGATCCTGACACCATGGCCATCTTTAGAGGGCTGGAATCTTTAGGGGTTACAGAAGAACAAATTGGCACTCCCATCGGCACTTTAGGAGTTCCTGAGTTTGGAACAGGTTTTACTCGCCAAGTTTTGGAAGATATTCTGCCAACCACTTTTGCCGATTTAGTGGCAATTATGGGTTTGACCCATGGTACTGACGTTTGGTTAAACAATGCCCAGAACCTGATTCGAGATAAGGTTACAGACTTTAAGAACGTAATTGCCTGTCGTGACGACATTATGGTTTATCTGATGCATAAAGGTGTCTCTGCCAGCGATGCCTTTCGCATTATGGAACAGGTCCGCAAGGGACGCGGCCTCACTGATGAGGATATTAAACTGATGAAGCAGTTTGATGTTCCAGATTGGTACATTGAATCATGCTTCAAGATCAAATACATGTTTCCGAAAGCCCACGCTGTTGCCTATGCTTTCACTGCTTATCGGGCGGCATATTTTAAAGTACATCACCCAGCAGCTTTTTACGCAACCTTTTTAAGCGTGGAAATTGACCATGTGAATGCGGATACGATTGTGCAGGGAGAGCAGTATATCCGGTCCGAAATAGCTGCCATTGACGGAAGAGGCAATGACGCCACCGCCAAGGACGCTGAGGTTGCAACTGTATTAAGAACCGTTCTGGAAGCGATGGCGCGGGGGATTGAATTTCTACCTGTAGATCTATACAAATCTGATGCCACGAGAGTGATCCCGGTTGACGAGAATAAACTTCTTTTACCCCTGGTTTCTCTTGATGGCGTAGGCATGAATGCAGCAGCGTCCATAGCTGAAGCACGAGAAGACGGGGAGTTCCTGTCCATCGAGGATCTGCGCCAGAGAGCCAAGGTGAGTAGAACTGTAATCGACGCATTGGCTAATCACAAGTGCCTAGAAGGAATGTCCGAAACTAATCAGCTGAGCTTGTTTGGATAAATGCAGTTGGAAATCGGCTGTTGCTTCACTGTACAGATTGTGCTATAATAATGGTGCCGCAAGAATATCGTTCTTTGGGAGAGTGGGTTTTACCCACTCTTTTACATATTTATAGCCGAGATGCTGTGATTTGTACTCCGTATAATTGCGAAAATGCAGGTACAGATTAACCATGAAAGCATAATATAAATCTGCTTAGGAGTGGGTAAAAATGAAAAAAAGCGAGCTGCTGAAGCTTGTTGCTGATTGGATGGATGAGACTATCGCCGGAACCGATCTTGAACTGGTTGACTTGGAGTATGTGAAGGAAGGCGGTAATTACTTTTTGCGGGTTTATATAGACAAGCCGGGTGGTGTAGATGTGGAGGACTGCCGTAAAGTAACTCTGCGTTTGAGCGATCTACTTGATGAGGCAGACCCAATCAATCATCCTTATACATTAGAAGTATCATCCCCAGGCCTGGAGCGTCCATTAAAGAAACCGGAAGATTTTGAACGCTTTAACGGCAGGCTGGTGAACATAAGAACCTATCAAGCGATTGACGGCCGAAAAGAGTTTGAAGGCAAGTTAACTGCTTTTGAGTCAGGCATTGTGACCGTGGATGTTCAGGGAAAATTAGTTGAAATTCCCCATGATCAGATAGCAAAAGCTCGTTTAGCTGTTGAGTTTTAAAACAGGAGGCAAGTTAGAGATGAATCTGGAGTTAATTGGGGCACTCAAAGATTTAGAAAAGGAGCGTGGGATCTCTAAGGATGTACTGATTGAGGCGATTGAGACTGCAATCGTCTCAGCATATAAGCGTAATTTTAACTTAAGTTCTAACGCAAGCGTCAGAGTTGACCTCGACGAAACAACAGGGGCTATTAATGTGTATTCCCGACGCAAAGTGGTGGATGATGTTACCGATCCTAAACAGGAAATTTCCCTGGAGGAAGCCAAAGCAATTGACCCTAACTATACCATCGGCGATATCGTTGAAGAAGAGGTTACACCAAAAGATTTTGGGCGAATTGCTGCTCAAACAGCGAAACAAGTGGTGATTCAGCGGATTCGGGAAGCAGAGCGTTCGATTATCTTCAATGAGTATGCAAATCGTGCTGGTGACGTCGTCAATGGGATCATTCAGCGCATAGATCACCGAAATGTTATAATTGACTTGGGTAAAGTTGAAGCAGTGCTCCCGGTAAGCGAGCAGATACCTGGAGAGAGATATGAACCGAATCAAAGGATGAAGTTTTATATCAACGAGGTGAAGCAGTCCAGCCGCGGACCGCAGATTTTCTTATCCCGTACTCATCCTGGATTACTAAAATATTTATTCGAACTAGAAGTTCCCGAGATTCAATCAGGCGTTGTTGAGATCAAGTCTGTTGCCCGAGAAGCAGGATCCCGCTCGAAAATAGCTGTGTTCAGCCGTGACGAAAACGTTGATCCGGTTGGAGCCTGTGTTGGTAGTAAGGGAATGAGGGTTCAAGCAGTAGTGTCCCAACTTAATGGTGAAAAAATCGATATTGTTGCTTGGGTTCCTGATGAAGTTCAGTTTATCGCTAACGCTCTCAGTCCCGCAGCAGTTATTCGCGTAATTCTTGATGAAGTAGCTAAAACTGCCCGTGTAGTTGCGCCTGATGATCAGCTGTCTCTGGCGATTGGTAAAGAAGGCCAAAATGCACGTTTGGCAGCTCGGTTAACCGGTTGGAAAATTGATATCAAGAGCGAAACTCAAGCTGAAGATGAGCCGCTGTTCCAAGTACAAATGGAACCAGAGGTTGATGAAGGGACAAGGGAAACAGGATCTCCAGAGCTTGAGGCTGACTCAGAAATTGAGGAAACAGCAGTGGAGTCAGATAGTTTGGAGCTAGACGAGGAACCAGCTGAGTCGGAAACACCAGCCAGTGAGGAAAGTGTTGACGAGGTAGCAGCTCTGCTGGCAAAATTGAGCAGTTCCAATAAACGTAAAAGTTGGGAAGAGAGATTTGGTTCAGTTAGTCTTTCAGATGAAAATACTCCGACGAAATCTGAATCTGAAACTGAACCAGAAAAACCTAAGCAGAAGAAAAAGAAGGAAAAGGTTATTAAGGATTTTTCAATGCTAAGCTTAGAAGATTTTCAATTTGATGAAGAAGATTAAGGTGATAGCATGAGACCTAAACACGTTCCGATGCGCACTTGTGTGGGTTGCAGAGAATCGCGACCAAAAAAAGAGCTGATCCGCATTGTCAGAACTCCGGAATCTGAAGTTGAAATAGACCTAACAGGAAAAAAATCGGGACGCGGTGCCTATCTCTGTCCATCAAAAGAGTGTTTAGCAAAAGCGGTTAAAACAGCTCAGCTGGAGCGTTCTTTAAATATCAGTATCAGTGATGAGATCAAGGTTTTGCTGGAGCAGCAGTTAGATGGATAAAGTCTTTGCTTTATTAGGATTTGCACAGCGTTCCGGTAAAGTAGTGTCCGGAGAGCAGGGCGTAGCGTCAGCGCTGCACCGAGACAAGGTTCACTGCTTGATCGTTGCAAAGGATAGCTCCCAGAACACGCTGCGAAAGTATAGTGCCAAAGCCGCAGCACAAAATGTTCCTGTTTATTTGTTCGGAACAAAACTAGAGTTAGGGCAGGCAATAGGAAAAGCCCAGCGTTCACTAATTGCGGTCTTGGATTCTGGTTTTGCAAGAGCAATTGAATTAGAGTTGGGGGGACAGAATTTATCTAGGGAGAAAGATTAGGAGTGATGTGTGTGAAGAAGGTTAGAGTGTATGAGCTGGCAAAAGAGCTCAATCTGGAAAGCAAGACCTTGGTTGATTTTTTAGTTGAACTTGGAGCGGATATTAAGAATCATATGAGTACGGTAGAATCTGATATTGCGGAAATGGTCAGAGAACATTTCTTGGAAAGCGATGACGAACTTGTAGAATCAGATGAAGAAATCGAAGCGAAAAAGATTAAAAAACGCAAAAAACATTCCAAACGTGATGAAGATCCTGAATTTGAAGATAAAAAGATTGAAAAAATTGCTAAGAACGGAAAAGGCAAAGTCAAGACCAAAGGCAGAACAAAGGGAAAAAAACAGCGCAGCAGTGGAACGGCAGTTGAAACCAAAACTTTGGAGCTTCCCGATTCCATTACAGTAAAGGACCTAGGTCAAAAGATCGGGGTTTCTCCTGCTGAACTCATTAAGAAACTGATCAAGACAGGAGTAATGGTTACAGTAAACCAATCAATAGATTTTGATACCGCTGCTGTTATTTGTGCCGAGTACAATATAGAAGTTAAACCAGTTAAAGAGCTGGATGAAGTAATCTTCGAAGATGTTGTTGAAGATGATCCTGCAGATTTAGAAATTCGCCCGCCCATCGTTACTATTATGGGCCATGTTGACCATGGAAAAACAACTTTGCTGGATGGAATTCGTAAATCAAGGGTAGCAGCAAGAGAAGCTGGAGGTATCACTCAGCATATTGGTGCCTATCAGGTTGAACATCAAGGTAGAAAAATAACTTTTCTTGATACCCCAGGCCACGAAGCGTTTACTGCTATTAGATCCCGCGGTGCTCAAGTGACTGATATTGCTGTGTTAGTGGTTGCTGCTGATGACGGAGTGATGCCCCAAACAGTTGAGGCTATCAGTCATGCGCGGGCTGCTGATGTACCCATAATTGTTGCAATTAACAAAATGGATCTGCCCAATGCCAATCCAGATCGGGTAAAACAGGAATTATCCGAACATGGGTTGATACCGGAAGCATGGGGCGGAGATACTATCATGGTAGAGATATCTGCTTTAACTTTAGATGGTGTTGACGAACTGTTAGAGATGATCCTGCTGGTCAGTGAAATGGAAGAGCTGAAAGCTAATCCTAACAGAAAAGCTAGGGGAACAGTAATTGAGGCAAAACTCGATAAACATCGAGGACCAGTTGCCACTGTACTGATCAATACAGGCACTTTAGAAATCGGAGACGACTTTGTTGTAGGCTGTGTTTACGGTCGTGTGCGGGCAATTGTCAACGACCGGGGTGAAAACATAGACAAGGCTGTTCCTGCTCAACCAGTAGAGATTGTCGGTATCTCGGAAGTGCCAGAGGCTGGAGATGTGCTGGTTGTTACTGAGGATGAACAAACTGCACGGCAAGTAGCTGAAATCAAACGTCAGAAACAGCGTGAACAGGAATTGAGAGGACCTGTCAGAGCTAATCTCGAGGATTTATTCGCCCAAATCCAGGAAGGTCAGATCCAGGAGCTAAACATCATTCTGAAGGCAGATGTTCAAGGTTCATTGGAAGCACTCAGATCTTCACTGGAAAAACTTTCTACTGATGAGGTAAGGTTGAATGTGATCCATAAAGGAGTCGGTGGAGTATCAGAGTCCGATGTGCAGTTAGCAGCGACAGCTGGCGCAATTATTATTGCATTTAACGTTCGTCCAGATCCCAATGCACTCCGGGCAGCGGAACGGGAAAAAGTAGATATTCGCGGCTATCGGGTTATTTATGATGCTATCGATGAGGTAAAAGCTGCCATGAGCGGACTGCTCGAACCTGAATATAAAGAGGAAGCTATCGGCCGGGCAGAAGTGCGCGAGACATTCAGAGTGCCAGGTGTAGGTACGGTGGCTGGGTGTTATGTAATGGATGGTAAAGTTACTAGGTCAGCCAATGTTCGAGTGCTTCGGGACAATGTTATCGTTCATGAAGGCAAGATCAGCTCTCTCAAACGCTTTAAAGATGATGTCAGGGAAGTACTGCAGGGATATGAGTGCGGAATAGGCATCGAGCGTTTTAATGATATTAAGGTGGGAGATTTTATCGAAGCTTATATAATTAAAGAGATTGCCCGCAGTTTGTAGTGTCAAGTGGGGTGACGATATGAGTGAACGCATAAAAAGACTTCAGGAAGAGATTAAGAAAGAAGCCAGTTTTATTATCCAGCGTAAGGTAAAGGATCCGAGATTGGGATTTGTCAGTATTACTGATGTTGAGCTCTCGCGAGATTATTCTTACTGCAAGATCTTTATCAGTGTACTTGGCGATGAAAATGAGCGCGAGCAGACAATGGAAGGTTTGCATAAAGCCACTGGCTTCATTCGCTCGGAGCTGGCTAAAAAGTTAAGACTCAAGACTGTTCCTAAACTCAGTTTTCATTACGATCAATCTCTGGAATATGGTTCAAAAATCGACGCGATTCTCAAAAAGCTTGATCTCGATGGAGGCAGTGATGGTGAATAAACAAGCTGAACTGCTGGCTGCATTGGCAAAATACGACAGATATTTGATCTGCAGCCATGAAAATCCAGATCCTGACAGTATCGGTTCCATGTTGGCTATGTATCAATATCTTAGGCGAATTGGTAAAAAAGTGTGGATGATGTGCGCCGATCCGATTCCGGATTTTCCGTGGCCTAATATGAGTCGGATTCTGCCTTTCCAGGACATAGATTATCAAACGGCAATTATTTTGGATTGCGAACCGGAGCGGACCGGAAAACTTTTGCCATTAATTAAAAAAGCTGAAGTCACTATTAATATTGACCACCATAAAGGCAATCCGGGCAGCTGCACCATCAATTATATTGATCCTGAACAAGCTGCGACTTGCATGATCTTGTATCAGTTGTTTAAGACTGCAGGGATTGATTTAGATTACGGCATTGCTCAGCCTCTGTACGCAGGCATTGTAGGCGATACCGGTGGATTTCGCCATGCCAATACCACCGCGGAAGTTTTCGCAGCAGCTGCTGATTTAACAACCTGTGGAGCTGTTCCAAGCGTTACAGCCCAAGTTCTGTTTGAATCAAAGCCCCTGGAATTTATGCAGTTTCTAGGCTATGCCTTAGCGAAATTAAACACAAAGCATTATCGGCGTTTAGTTTGGCTAGCATTGGCTGAGCAAGATTTTGCCGAGTTCGGCATGGATCCTCGTTGGTGCGATCAACTGATCGATTATGTTAGAATGGTCAAAGGCTGCGAGGTAGCGATACTATTTAGGGAAATGGCTCCAGGAATCGTTAGGATCGGTTTTCGCTCCAACAGCATCGACATTCATCAGCTGGCTGTACACTTCGGTGGAGGTGGTCACCTTTTAGCGGCTGGCGCTCAAATGGAAGGTGAGCTCTCTGCTATTGTAGAGGAAGTAATAAATGCTGCGTCTAAATTGCTGGAGGGTGAAGAATTATGAATGGAATCATCAATGTAATTAAGCCTCCAGGTATGAGTTCACATCAACTTGTTAGCTATGTACGGAGAATTCTCAGGATCAAGCGGATTGGCCATACTGGCACGTTAGATCCAGGTGCGGGCGGGGTTTTACTCCTTTGTGTTGGAAAAGCTACCAGGTTAGTTCCTTTTCTCGCCGATCACGATAAAACATATATTGCTGAGATGACTCTGGGAATTAGTACCACGTCGCAGGATGCTGACGGCGAAACTGTTGACTTAGATACTGAGCTGAACATTTCACCAAACAAGTTGGGAACAGCTTTCAGCAGTTTTTTAGGTCAAATCAACCAAATTCCTCCAATGGCTTCAGCAGTTAAAGTTAATGGTGTACGCCTATATCAATTAGAGCGCCAGGGGGTTACCATCGAACGTAAACCCCGGAAAGTTACCATCAAAGAACTGCATATCAATAAAATTTGGCCTGAAACGCAGCACTCGTTAGCTTTCGGCAGTCGGGTTTTATTTTATGTTCGTTGTTCAAAAGGAACTTATATCCGCACCCTCTGTCACGATCTTGGCCGTGCTTTAGGGACTTATGCCCATATGTCTTTTTTGACAAGGATTGGCGTAGGGCCATTTTCGATTGAAACTAGCATAACTTTGGAAGAACTTGAGGCAATGGCAGATCAGGGAAATTTCGACTTTCTCCTTCCGATGGCAAAAGCACTTCCAGATTTTCCCCAAGTTAAGGTTGCTCCCTTCATGGAGAGGCGTGTGCTTAACGGCAATGCCATCACACCTGATTATTTAGTGGACGTGCCAAAGTCATTGGTGGTGGGGGACCAGGTATTAATTACTGCTGTTGATGGAGAACTTTTGGCCATTGGTGAAATTAGATACAAAGAGCAGCTGATCTGCCAGCCTATTCGTGTTCTGAAGGAGGGACGCTGACTGAAACTGTATTGGACAAGTAATCGCAACACGGAAAAAGCAGTTGTTGCCCTGGGGACTTTTGACGGAGTGCATTTAGGGCACCAGCAGCTGTTGAAGCAGGCGACTGCAATTAAAAATGTACTTAATTTAACCAGTATGGTGTTTACCTTCGATTACCCTCCTGAACAGCTGTTTCATAAAGAACTGAGGTTAATTACTGATTTCAAGACAAAACAGAAACTGCTGTTAGCATCAGGTGTTGATCAGGTAGTGTGGACTGAGTTTGATCCCGAGTTTGCAGCGATTCCCGCAGTAGAATTTGTTACTGATATCCTATTAGGTGAACTGAAGGCTGCCGCAGTGGTTTGTGGTTTTAACTATCGTTTTGGCCACCGAGCCGAAGGAAATACTGAGCTTTTAAGACAGCTGGGCGAGCAGCATGGCTTTATTGTTGAAGTTATATCACCCTTCTTACATAACAATCAGCCGGTATCCAGCAGCCGTATTAGAAAACTTATAGGAGAAGGTAATGTTGAACAAGCAGCGGAGCTGCTGGGTCGCTTTCATTCTTACCATGGCACAGTTGTTCACGGCAAAAAATTAGGTCGAGAGCTTGGTTTTCCAACGGCAAATACTAAAATCGATCCACGGCTGGTATTGCCGCAAGCTGGTGCTTACTTAACCTGGTGTTTTCTCCCAGATGGCAGCAGTTATCCGGCTATGACCTCCGTTAGTCCCAATGGTACGGTGGAATCGTATTTGTTCGAATTCAGCGGTGACTTGTATGGGCAGACTATTGAAGTCTGTTTTTTAATGAAAATGAGATCCTGGAAGGAGTTCTCATCGATTCAATCCCTGAAGGAGCAGCTCAGCAGAGATTATGAATATGCTGCTGCCCATATCGACAATTATCGTTTACAAGGACAAAGAATTGTGTTAGAATAAGTAAGGAATAACCATATTCTAGGGGGAAACGCAGCTCCGGCGTTCTGCTTGGATTATGGTGATCTTGTTAATATGGGGGTGAGAGGTGTGATCTCTAAAGAGTGCAAGGAGGAACTGATCAAGAAGTATCAGCGTCATGACAATGACACAGGTTCTCCTGAAGTGCAAATTGCGATTTTGTCTCAAAGAATCAGTGAACTGACTGATCATCTGCGTGTGCACAAAAAAGACCATCATTCACGCAGAGGATTATATAAGATGATTGGACAACGTCGCGGTTTGCTGAATTACCTGATGAAAAAAGACATCGATCGTTACCGTGCCATTATCGAAGAGCTCGGTTTACGTCGATAAAAACGAGCGGGGGAGTCCCGCTCTTTTTTGCAACCTTTACAGAATGGAAAAATGGGGAATACTATGTGCAAAGGAGGTATGTCGATGCCCGATACATTTACAATGGAATTAGGTCATCGAACCCTAACCTTGGAATTTGGCGAGCTGGCCAAACAGGCAAACGGCTCTGTGTTAGTCCGTTATGGCGATACAGTAGTATTAGTTACAGCCACTATGGCAAAACAGCCTCGCCCAGATATTGATTTTTTCCCACTAATCGTTGATTATGAAGAAAAAATGTACTCTGTGGGAAAAATACCAGGGGGATGGGGTAGAAGAGAAGGTAGACCTGGTGAAGAAGCAATCTTAGCAGCCCGGATGATTGACCGACCCCTGCGGCCGCTGTTTCCAGAGGGATTCCGCAACGATGTACAGGTTGTTGCAGCTGTACTGTCGGTTGATCAGAACAATTCACCATCAATTGCCGCGATGATTGGAGCAAGTGCTGCCCTAACCGTTTCTGATATTCCCTTCGAGGGACCGATTGGGGGAGTGAAAGTAGGTCGCGTTGATGGTAAATTCGTGATCAATCCAACTTCTGCCGAAGAAGCCAAATCGGATCTTGATCTGGTTGTAGCTGGTACTGCTGACGCAATCATGATGGTAGAAGCGGGAGCAAATGAAGTTGATGAAGAGATTATGCTGCAGGCCATCATGTTTGGCCACGAAGAAGTTAAGAAAATCTGTGCCCTGCAGGAAGAAATCCGGGCAAAGATCGGTAAGCCAAAAGTTGAAGTAGAACTCTTCCAGCCTGAAGAAACCCTTGTTCAGTGGATTACTGATTTCGCATCCGATAAACTCAAGGAAGCATTATACAATCAGAACAAACTTGAACGGGAACAAGACGTGAGTGACGTCCGCACACTGATCCATGAAACATATCAGCAGCAGTTTGGTGAAGAAAAACATCTGGAGAACGAAAAAGCTATTGATGCTATCATTGATGATTTAACCAAAACGATTGTACGCACCATGATCATCAATGGCATTAGGCCAGATGGACGCAAAACTGACCAGATCCGACCAATTAGTGTGAAGGTTGGGATTCTTCCAAGAACCCATGGTTCCGGATTGTTTACCCGGGGACAAACCCAGGTTCTAACTGTCTGTACCCTTGGATTAAAGTCCGATGAACAGCTGCTGGACAACCTCACTGATGAAGATCGTAAACGTTATATTCATCACTACAACTTCCCGCCCTTCTCGGTAGGTGAGGTAAGGTCAATCCGCAGCCCAGGTCGGAGAGAGATTGGACACGGAGCATTAGCCGAAAGAGCTCTGTTGCCTATGATACCATCAGAAGAAGAATTTCCGTACACCATCCGCTTGGTTTCAGAAGTTCTTGAATCTAATGGTTCCAGTTCTCAGGCAAGCGTATGCGGCAGTACTTTGGCTTTAATGGATGCAGGTGTCCCAATTAAGCGACCGGTTGCCGGCATTGCTATGGGCTTAGTTAAGTACGAAGATCAAATTGCGATTTTAACGGATATCCAAGGTCTTGAAGATGCTTTAGGAGATATGGACTTCAAAGTGGCTGGAACCAGTCAAGGAATTACAGCCCTGCAGATGGATATCAAAGTCAGTGGAGTAAGTGAAGAAATTTTGAGAAATGCATTAGCCCAAGCACGTGAGGGACGTCTCTTTATTCTCGATAAAATGCTGGAAGTAATTGCTCAGCCGCGTGAAGAACTATCACCTTACGCTCCTAGGATCATTACTACAGAGATTCCTGTAGACCGGATCCGTGATGTGATTGGACCAGGGGGCAAAACTATCCGCAAGATTATTGAGGAAACTAATGTTGCTATTGATATTGATGATGATGGCCGCGTGTACATTGCCTCTACTGCAGACGGCGATGGAGAAAAAGCACTGAGAATGATCGAAAGTTACACTAAAGATGTTGAAGTGGGTGCTTCCTACTTAGGTGTAGTTAAGCGGATCATGAAGTTTGGTGCTTTTGTAGAGATTCTGCCGGGTAAAGAAGGATTGGTACACATTTCACAGTTAGCCAATGAAAGAGTTAATCGCGTGGAAGATGTACTCAATGTAGGAGATGAGGTTTTAGTGAAAGTTACTGATATCGATCGCCAAGGCCGCATCAACTTATCAAGAAAAGCAGTACTTACAAATGTGGAGTAAATTTAAGCAGGTAATTGCCTGCTTTTTTTGATCCAAAATATGCAAAGGGTGAGCAAATATGGATTGCTGGGTAGTCCAAGGGCAGGTCATCGAAATTGTAAAAGCAGATCATCGCAAGCAGGAACTGCGGGTAAAGATCGGAAATAATGAGGAAAAGGCTGTGAATTTTCCAGAGCTAACCGGAACATGTGAACATGGCGATCAGGTGCTCCTCAATACCACAGCAGTAACATTAGAATTAGGTTCCGGCGGAACACATTTCGTCATGGGAATTGTCGGTAGAGACTATCAGCCTGAAGCTGGTTCAGGCCACATCATGAAGCTGCGCTACACACCCAGCCAAGGACGAGTGTTGAGTGTTGAAGAACATGATAGTCCTTATCATGACATTTTTAATACTGAATCATCGATTGAGGGGATGCCAGTTATAGTTGGGTCACTCCACAGTATGCTGGCGCCTGTCTGTATTGGTTTCAAGCACCTTGTTCCAGGGGGAAAAATTGTTTATTTGATGAGCGATGGTGCAGCTCTTCCCCTTGCGTTCAGCAATCAGGTTGCTTTACTGCTCGAGCTTGGTCTGCTCGATGATACAATTACTTTCAATCATGCATTCGGAGGCAGTTTTGAGGCTGTTAATGTCTACACAGCGCTGTTAACAGCAAAACATGTATGCCAAGCTGATGCCGCGGTGATCCTCATGGGTCCAGGAGTAGTAGGAACTGGTACAACCTGGGGTACAACAGCTCTAGAACAGGGGATCTATCTGAATGCAGTACATACCCTTGGTGGGCAGGGTATTGGTCTAGTGAGGGTCAGTTTTGCGGATCAGCGCCAGCGCCATCAAGGGATCAGCCACCATTCACTAACTGCCCTAACAAAAATTTGCGAGCATCCCTGTTTTGTACCACTGCCGCAACCTTTGAAGGATGAGCAGATCATTCAGACCCAGCTTCAACAGATCAAGCATCATCAGATTAAGTGGGTAGATACAGCTCAATACCGCTCCTTGTTGAGCGGCGCTCAGGTTCCCTTAACCACAATGGGCAGGAATTTTAATGCAGATCCATTTTTCTTTGAATCAGCACTGGCGGCTGGTTTGTATGCTGGCTGCCTGTTAGGGCACGGTGCCATTCACCCAAGGTTTGAAACTTAGCAGCTGCTTGGCGGAGCTGTGCTAAAACCCAGCTGGGCTTGCCAATAATTACAATCATGAGGAAGTCCCCCTTTCACGTCAGTGATAGTATATGCAGGGGTTGTCATAAAATACCAATAAATGAATTGATCCAACAGGAGGGTGGCTGTGGGTATTTTAGTTCTGGTCCGCCATGGAGAAACCCAATGGAATAAAGAGGGAAGATACCAGGGACAGCATGATATACCCTTGTCAAAAACAGGACAACAGCAGGCGGAGCAATTAGCCCAGTTTTTCAGCAGTTGGTCCTTGGATGCAGTATACGCCAGCGATTTAACCCGGGCTGCGGATACCGCGTCCGCCATTGCTCAAGTGCATCAGCTCCCGGTGATAACCGATCCGCGTTTAAGAGAATATGCCTTCGGCGTCTGGGAAGGGTTAACACGAGCAGAAATCAAACATAAATATCCCGAGCTGTATTATGGACGAAGGACTAACATCGATATTTTAATCCCAGGTGGAGAAACAGGTTCTCAGGTGCAGGCAAGAGCTTTTCAGTGGTTGTTGGAAGCAGCAGATCAAGAACATGAAACAGTGTTGGCTGTCAGTCATGGGGGAACGATCCGGGCGCTGCTTGCTAAGATTTTGGAGATTGACATCAGCAAATGTCATAAGCTGAGACTGGATAACGGCGGATTTTCCATCATCAGCTGGCAGGTGCATGATAACCGACGGCAGTTTAATATTCATGGGATTAACTGCAGAGCAGACAGCAAATGGCAGTGACATAACTAGTTTCTTCTTGTCATATAATCCGGTAGACAGGCAAGAAGGAGGGAGCTGTTATGCTTTACTACTTCCAACAGCGCTTACCAATTTTGATTGGAGTAGTCCTGCTGTTTCTGATGGGAATTGCTTTTGGCTCTGCAGCAGTAAAAACATTGTCCCAGGCTCAAATTTCTGACCTAAATAATTATCTGAAAAACTTCTACCGCAGTTTACCGGAAGACCTGGCCGGCGTCAACCGCCACGCATTGGCAGTCAGGGCAGCAGCCGATAATATTATCAAACTTGGCGGTTTAGTATGGGTGTTAGGCCTAACCATTATTGGCATTCCCTTGATACTAGGCATTATTTTTGTAAGAGGTTTTGTGCTGGGATTTACAGTTGGTTTTATGATTTCACAACTGGAATTTAACGGAGTATTGGTGGCGGCTGCATCACTGCTTCCCCATAATTTACTGCTTGTTCCGGCATTGATTATTGCAGCTACAACAGCCATATCGTTTGCCATTTCAGCAGTCAAAACATTGATTGGCACATCGGAACGAAGCATTGTGAACCAATTCTTAGCGACTACGATCATTATTGTTTTCAGCAGTGGATTGTTAGCACTGGCATCCCTGGTGGAACTGTACATTACTCCAATATTAATGCGTTTATCCAGCAGTCTCATACTCTAAGGAAGGTGGTGGGCATGGAGCAGGAGCGGCATCACATTAGTGAATATCTTAATCACCTTTTAATTGAGAGGGGCTTGAGTGATAATACCATTGCAGCTTACGAAAACGATTTAACTCAATTTTACAATTTCTTGAAAGCCAACAATATCTCCATCTTTGCTGTTACTCCTAACGCGATTATTGATTTCTTGACGGTTATCGAGGCAGAACTCAAAAGTAAGTCTTCAACCATTGCTCGCAAGACAGCGGCAATCAGAGGGTTCTATCATTACCTGCTGACCGAAGATTTGATTGACGAAAATCCGCTAGACGCCCTGGACGTGGCCAAATCCGAAACCAAGCTGCCTGAAATTTTGACTATTGAAGAAGTGGACAAGCTTTTGAGTATGCCTGATTTAACTACAAAGACTGGATACAGAGATTTAGCCATGATGGAAGTTCTCTATGCCACAGGACTGCGGGTGAGCGAACTGATCGGTTTAGATCTCGGAGATATTGATCCTTTAGGATATGTGCGTTGTTTTGGAAAAGGCGGTAAGGAGCGGATTGTGCCGATCGGTACCAAAGCGCTCCGAGCGGTGGAACTCTATATCCAGCGCTGCCGCAGCCGTTTAGTAAAACACCGGAGCGAGACAGCCCTCTTTGTTAATACCCGGGGCAAACGAATGACCCGGCAGGGTTTTTGGAGAATCCTTAAACAGTACGGTCAGCAGTGTGGTATCAAGAAACCTCTCAGTCCCCATATTCTGCGGCATTCTTTTGCAACCCATTTAATTGCCAATGGCGCTGATCTGCGCTCAGTACAGCAGATGCTTGGTCATGCAGATATCGCTACAACCCAAATTTACACACATCTAACTCGCGAACATCTGCGAACTGTTTACCAGACCAATCATCCGCGCGCGAAGATAAATTCTGCTAGAAAGGATTGCTGATATGGCTCGATTTGTGTTAATCGTTCTTGATAGTGTGGGGATAGGCGAACTTCCGGATGCTTGGCAGTATAATGATCAGGGCAGCAATACTTTGGCCAATCTCGCTCAAGCGGTTAAGGGTTTAAATCTCCCTAATTTAGAAAAGCTAGGTCTTGGCAATATCCACCCAATTGAAGGGGTTAGCCCTCAAACTGAGTCCTTGGCAGCATGGGGTAAAATGGCGGAACAGTCACCGGGCAAGGATACTACCACCGGTCACTGGGAGCTGGCTGGAATTATTTTAAAGCAGCCCTTTCCAACCTATCCGCAAGGTTTTCCGGAAGAAGTGATCTCACGGTTTACTAAAGCAATCGGCAGACCTATCTTAGGCAATATTACTGCATCTGGTACTGAAATAATCAAAGAGTTAGGCGTAGAGCATATGCGCAGCGGTGCACCAATCGTATATACCTCTGCAGACAGCGTATTTCAAATCGCTGCTCACGAGCAGATTGTACCGGTTTCGAAGTTATATGAATGGTGTCAAATTGCTAGAGAAATCTTAGTCGGTGAGCATGGCGTAGGCAGAGTAATTGCCCGTCCTTTTTTAGGAGAGCCAGGCAGTTTTTGGCGGACTCAAAATCGCAAAGACTTCAGTCTTGCTCCCACCGCCCCTACAATCTTAGATTATCTTACCGAACAGCAGATTCCGACAGTAGCAATTGGAAAAATCAAAGATATTTTTGCTGGAAGAGGTATTCAAAAACACCTTCCTGCTGGAAACAACCTGGAAACTGTTGCAGCGGTAATTGAAGCGCTTAAACGCACCAAAACGGGATTGATTTTTGCTAATTGCGTTGATTTTGACACTCTGTGGGGTCATCGCAATGATGTTCAGGGATATGCCCAGGGACTGGAAGAGTTTGATCAGAATTTGCCCAGAATAATGGAACAGTTAGCCGAGGATGATATTCTCTGCTTGACAGCGGATCACGGATGTGATCCGACTACACCAAGCACTGATCATTCACGAGAATACGTTCCTTTGCTGGTCTATGGCTCTAAAGTTAAGCCAGTTGACTTGGGCACGAGATCAACCTTCAGCGATATTGCTCAGACAATCTGTGAATTTTACGATTTGCAACCGGTATTTCCCGGTAAGAGTTTTTTAGGAAAGCTGGGGAGGTGAATTGATTGCGGGCTTATGACTTGATCTTAAAAAAGCGCAATGGCGGCGAGCTCACCACAGCAGAAATTGAGTTTCTGATCTCAGGCTATACAGCTGGGGAGATTGCAGATTATCAAATGGCGGCTTTGTGCATGGCAATTTATTTTCAAGGAATGAGTATCCGAGAAACAGCTGATTTGACGATGGCTATGGCCTACTCAGGGGATGTCAACGATTTATCCGGTATTGAAGGAACAGTGATTGACAAACATTCAACCGGCGGAGTGGGTGATACCACCACACTTATTGTAGCCCCGTTAGTAGCAAGCTGCGGGGTGCCGGTAGCCAAAATGTCCGGAAGGGGTTTGGGTCATACCGGTGGTACGATTGACAAATTAGAGAGCATCCCCGGTTTTCAAACAGAAATCTCTCAGACAGAGTTCGTTCAACAGGTTAATCAGATTAAGCTTGGCCTCATCGCTCAAACAGAGGCCCTCGTTCCTGCTGACAAGCAGCTGTATGCGCTCCGGGATGTTACCGCCACAGTTGATTCTATTCCGCTGATTGCTGCCTCAATCATGAGCAAGAAAATCGCATCAGGTGCTGATGGATTTGTTTTGGACGTTAAAACTGGTCGTGGTGCCTTGATGCAGAATTATGCGCAGTCAGAAGTTCTGGCAAAAACAATGGTTGCAATAGGTAAAAAGGTAGGCAAGCCTACTGTAGCGTTAATCACAGATATGGACCAACCTCTAGGTTATGCAGTTGGAAACGCCCTGGAGGTAAAGGAAGCAATCTCAGTTTTATCCGGACAAGGAGCAGCAGATTTGACAGATCTGTGTCTCCATCTTGGTGCTGAGATGTTGGTGCTTGCGGGACATTCTCCTAATCAGGAATCCGGCTATAAGGTGGTAGAGCAAAAGCTAAAGTCCAAAGCTGGATTAGAAAAATTCCGTGAGCTGATCAGCTGGCAGGGCGGTGACCCTAGGGTTGTTGATGACTTATCACTTCTGCCGCAAGCATCATATCAGACAGAGGTCCGCAGCAGGCAATCTGGGTATGTCAGCAGTATTGATGCCCTTAAAATTGGCAGCATTGCTATGCAGCTTGGAGCAGGTCGGAAAACAAAAAACAGCAGCATTGACCTTGGTGTCGGAATTGAGTTAAAAGCCAAAGTTGGTGGTTACGTTGAACGAGACCAGCCGTTAGCTGTAATTCACAGCAATCAACCGCTGCAGCAGGAACCACAATTGGTGTTAAATGCATTCAGCATCAGCCAAGCCAGGCCGCAGCAGCGGCCACTAATCTGGGCAAAAATAACTGAGGCAGATGTATAATAAGGCACCAGTCCCCATATGCATTTAAAGAAGGGGGAGGTTGGTGCACAATGAGTCATATCCGCTTGAGGCCGATTATTTTTATAACTGCCGCGGTTTTATGTTTTTCAATATCTGTTTCGGCAGTCGAATTGGACCTAACAGTCAAGGCTGCCTTGTTAATGGATGCCCACAGCGGCCAAATATTTTACGAAAAAGATATCGATGAGCCGCTGCCGATTGCCAGCATATCCAAACTGATGACCCTGGTTCTAGTTCTAGAAGCCTTAGACGCAGAAAAGATTGCTCTTTCTGATGTAGTTACTACCAGTGACTACGCAGCCTCCATGGGGGGATCCCAGGTTTGGCTGGAACCAGGAGAACAGCTAACTCTCCAGGAGCTGCTGTATGCGATAGCGGTAGGTTCGGCAAATGACGCAGCGGTGGCTGTAGCAGAATATCTGGCTGGATCCGAAGCTGCTTTTGCAGAGAGGATGAACCAGCGGGCAGAAGAGTTGGGCTTAACTAACACTGAATTTAGTAATGCCAGTGGTCTGCCGCCAAACCTGCTGGGTGGCAGTGGCAGACAAGTAATGAGTGCCAGAGATGTGGCGACTTTGGCTCGGCATGCGTTAACTGTGCCGCTGTTATTGGAATTTGTTTCAACTTACGAATACACAATGCGAGCCGACTCAACAAAAAAGCCAGTGCTCTGGAACTACAACAAACTGCTCCGCCGCTATCCGGGAGTTGATGGATTAAAAACAGGATTTACCACCGAGGCTGGATACTGCTTAGCAGCTACCGCTGAACGGGATGGACTAAGGCTGATTGCAGTTGTTCTTGGCAGTAAGAACGAAGCCAGCCGTGAAAGTGATGTTACAAAACTGCTGAATTATGGTTTTAGTGAGTATACCAGACACCTTGTCTTACCGAAGCAGTCTGTTGTAGGAGAAATAGTTGTACCGAAGGGTATTCCGGAAACTGTTAATGTAGTTGTGAGTCAAGACTTTTTTGTTACAGTAAAAAGAGGCGAGCAAGCTCAGATCAGTACCGAAATCACAATTTATGATACTCTGTCAGTGCCAATTACCACCGATACAGCAGTCGGTAAGATTACTGCGTTCCTGGATGGACAGTTTTTATCAGAAATTGAGCTGATTCCGGAAATTGATGTGGCAAAAGCAGGCATAACAGATTTGATCATCCGGATCTTTCAGCACATGGTTTACCAATTGACCGAAGGAAGCTGAATTAGCTTCCTTTTTTGTTTCTAGAGCAGGAATTTACAGGTAAAGGATGAATAAGTACAAAATAGCAAACTTTTCAAAAATGGATCGCGAGGGGAGGAACAAAATTGCTGTCGTCGGAAACGGTGAACGGGGCTCTAATTATTACACTCGAAGGTGAACTAGATCTGCATACTGCACCACCCTTTAAGCAGTATGTTGATGAGCAGCTGGCTGGTAATGACCTGATTAAAGATTTAATTCTTCGCATGGATAAGATTAAATTTATCGATAGTTCTGGGCTGGGAGTAATTTTGGGGCGCTATAAACAAATCCAGAAGCGTGGAGGCAGACTGATTTTTGTTGCCTGCAGCCCTCAAGTGTACCGTATTCTTAAATTATCCGGTATGCAGAAAATTGCTTACTTTACTGATTCAGTAAAAGAAGCACTATCTTTATAAGGGGGAGGAGTAAGAAATGGAGGTTAAAAATTGGATTAAAATAGAATTTCCGAGTGAATCAGTAAATGTGATGTTTGCTCGGACAGCGATTGCTCTGTTCGCATCCCAATTGGAACTTACTCTTGAAGAAATTGAAGAAATTAAAGTTGCAGTATCCGAGGCGGTATCCAACTGTGTAATCCATGCATATCGCAACAGTTATGGGAATATTGTTCTAACTGCCCAATACTCCAACGCTGAACTGGAAGTCACTGTAGAGGACTTTGGCTGCGGTATCCCCGATATCGAACAAGCTTCGGAAGCAAGTTTCACAACAATTCCAGAAGAACGAATGGGTTTAGGATTAGTTTTTATCCACGAACTAATGGATCATGTTACAATCACATCTGCAGTTGGGAAAGGCACAAAAGTAGTGATGACTAAAACAGTACCGGAAAACAGAGGATAGGTTTAAAGATGAGCAGCTGGTCGATGGATTTCAGCGAATATCCGGTGTTATCTGGTAAAGAAGTGCGCACTCTGCTCAAACAAACGAAATTAGGGGATAATGAAGCTAGACAGAAATTGATAGAGTCCAATCTGCGTTTAGTGCGAAGTATTGTAGCACGCTTTGCAGACCGCGGTCACGAAATGGACGACTTGTTTCAAATCGGATGTATTGGTTTAGTTAAAGCGATTGATGATTTTGATCTATCTTATGATGTAAAGTTTTCCACTTACGCTGTTCCTAAAATCATAGGAGAAATAAAACGCTATATCAGAGAGTCATCTCCACTAAAAGTGTCCCGATCTCTACGGGAACTCGCAAGTAGAGGGATTGCGGTCAAAGATCAGTTAACTAAGAAGTTAGGACGCACTCCACTGATCAGTGAGATCGCTCAAGAACTTGGTACTGCGAAAGAAGATTTAATTGCTGCCTTGGAGGCTGTATCCCCGGTTCTTTCGCTGCAGCAGGTGGTTCACGAAGATGAGGGTGATTCCATCCTGCTAGAGGACCAAGTGGCGGTTGAACCAGAAGAAACTTCTCTATACTTAAAGGACATACTCCGAAGACTTGATGAAACTGAGCGGCGGTTATTGCTGCTGCGTTATATAGCTGAGAAGAGCCAGATGGAGGTTGCAGCTGATATTGGGATCTCGCAAGCACAAGTGTCACGCATTGAGAAGAGAATTCTACAGCAGCTTAGGAAACAACTGCAGACGAAAGGATGAGGTTTTTCAGTGGCAGCAGATCTGCATCTACACACCACAGCTTCAGACGGGAGTTGGACTCCAACAGAGTTAGTTTATAAAGCAATTGAACTGGATTTGTCAGCAATCGCGATAACTGACCATGATACAATTGATGGTATCGCAGCTGTCGAAGCAGAAGCCTTTCCGGAATTGGTAATCATCCCAGGGATTGAATTTAGTACCGAGTACCAGGACCATGAGGTTCATATTCTTGGATACGGAATTGATATCAGCAGTGCCCAGCTGCTGGCAGTACTGCAGCAGCTGAAATCTGAACGAGAAGAGCGGGCACTTGCTATGGTGGAAAAGCTAAACAAGCTTGGTTATGCTGTGGACTATGAGCATGTGCGGAGGCTTGCCGGTTCAGGTGTAATTGGGCGGGTGCATATAGCCCAGGCCCTGATTGAATTGGGTTATACTGCCAGTATTAAAGAAAGTTTCAGCAGGTTTCTAGCTTTTAATGCACCAGCGTATGTACCCCGTAAAAAATTAACAAGCAGGCAGGCTGTGGAACTTATTAAAGCTGTTGGAGGAGTACCGGTTTTAGCCCATCCGGGACTGATAGGGGATGATCATATCGTTGTAGAACTGGTTAACTTGGGAATAGATGGCTTAGAGGTAATCCACTCCAACCATACTGCATCCCAGATTCGCCAGTATGCCCGGATGGTAGACGAGTTCCATCTGTTGCCTACCGGAGGTTCAGACTGCCACGGCCCTAAAGGTAAAGATGAGATCTTAATCGGCAGATATCTGATTCCTGACCAGTGGGTTAAAAATCTGCAGTTCCAGTTAACAAAATCATGATCTATTCCCGCTTTTTACTTGCAGGTTAACAATTGGCAGGCAGCGAATAGACCTAACAGACACCAAACCATCCTAATAAGTTGATCGACCAATATTCACAAAAGGAGTGGCGGATTTGTTGGAGCTTTATGGCGAAAAGGTTATGCTGCGACCAATTGAGCAGGCTGATTATGACCGCATAATCAGCTGGAGTAAGTACGATGAAATACAATATTTTAGCGACGGTGACTATCCCACAACCGTAGAGGAATGTGAAGAGTGGGTCAAGCGGGCTGAAAGCAACCGTTACCAGGTCAGATTTGGAATAGTGCTCAACAGGACAATTATTGGAGATATTGAACTGGATCAAATTACCTGGCGCAGCGGTGATGCTGAATTGAGGATCCGGATTGGCGAGAGAGGTTTATGGGATCGGGGCTACGGAACAGATGCGGTTAAGGTTTTATTAAAATATGCTTTTTTTAATATGAATCTATCTCGGATTTATTTAAAAGTTTATACCGATAACGAGCGGGCTATTAGATGTTATCATAAAGCTGGTTTTAAGAAAGAAGGCCGATTAACTCGGGAAACTGACTCCGGCAGCCGTGAAATTTATTTAATGCGGATCCTAAAATCTGAGTTTGAGCGGAAACAGGCACGCTTGAGCAATGCTGGCTAATCCACTAGAAAAAACAAGCTGTACAAAAGCAGCTTGTTTTTTTCTGTCTGCCTACAATAACAGCTTGTACATGGCGAATAATCTATCTGTGACGACAGAGGATTTTGTGGGATGGACAAGGATTTGGAATAATTATGTCGAACACGTTTAGTGTTAAGCTTTGTTAATGAACATTGGAGGGGTAGTAATGATCAACATCATTATTAGTGGCGGTCCTATCATGATTCCTTTGCTGCTCTGTTCGGTAGTGGCAGTAGCTGTAGCACTTGAGAGATTGTGGTATTTATTAAGGTCAAGAACTGATACAGAAGACTTAATGGAAGATATTCAGCTGGCATTGGGACAGGGTAAGGTTCTGGAAGCGATGCAGGTAGCAAGGAAATCGCGGGGTCCGGTAGCTGCTATCCTCTCAGCGGGAATAGCTTTCTATGACCGTGACAAGGCAGAAATTAGAGAGCGGATGCAGGAAATCGGAAATGAAGAAATTTATAAGATGGAAAAACGAATGAACATCCTTAATATGATTATCAGTATTGCTCCTATGTTGGGTTTATTAGGTACGGTAACTGGAATCATAGATGCTTTTAATGTGATGGGAGCAATGCAGGGGATTCACCAACCCAGCGATTTAAGCACCGGTATTGCTCAAGCGTTAATTACTACTGCCGCTGGATTAATGATTGCCATACCTACGATGGCAGTTACAGCGTATTTAAACAGCATCATTGACCGCAATATTGCAGAAATGTCTAAGTGTTCAAGTGAACTGCTGGACATTTTAGGTGTCAGAGGTGAAGAGTAATGGAATTTAAGCGCAGAAGACGTAATCCTTTCGCTCAACCTGACATGACACCTATGATTGACGTTATCTTTCATCTATTGATTTTCTTTATGGCATTTTCTGTTTTGTACCAAACTACAATGACAATCAAGGTTGAGCTGCCTAAAGCTGTAAGCGGTTCTGATGTACGCACGGATGTTTTTGAAGTTAATGTGAGCCAAGATGGGGTTATTTATCTCAACAATAAGATGGTTACCGGTCCTGAGCTTGAGCAGGCATTAACTGAAGCACTCTCGCGAAACCCAAATTTAGCCGTCGTGGTCAGCAGTGATCGGCGTGCTACCGTTGAGCAGTGGGTGAGCGCAATGGATATTGTTTCCAGAGTTGGTGTAGACAGCATTCATATCGGTACACAGAAACCTTAGAAAAAGGTGGATCATAGCATGATGAATTATGGAGATAAGCGGGACAGTAATTTAAATATTTTTATTTTTATATCCCTTATCATCCATGCCGTTATTTTCTGGTTTGGTCCAGAATGGGATTCTCTCAAGAATTTCGGTGTGGAGGGAACAGCACAGGGGGGAGTAATCCGGGTTATCTACTCTCAACCCAGCCCAGCAAGGGAACTGTCTCCGATTACTGATCCAACCTCGCAAACAACTGCTCCGCAGGTGGAAAGACCCCGGCCTACTGAAGAGCCGTCAAAAGAGCATCCAGCAGCTACGCCAGTCGTTCCTGGATCTCGCGACAACATTACCCCTCCTGCTCGGACGCGGCCTGAAGCTGTGGAAGTAAAACCACCTACTCCGCCTGTTGTGACAGAAACGCTGCCGGAACGAGAACCGGAAGAAGTCGCCACTGAGCTGATAACCAGTGAGTCCGGAAAAGAGCTCTACGTCGAACAGCTGGAGACAGAGTCTGAAATTGAACCTGAACAAGTTATTGAGCAGGAAAGCGAACCAGAAGTCGAGGTTGAACAAAATCTAGATATTGAACAGGAGTCAGAAACGACTGAAGAACAGAGTGTGGACGAATCTGGTGTCTCCGGAACAGGTACAAATGAGATGGGGGACATTACAGATGGTTCTGGTTCTGTCCAAGAATCTGGTTTTGGTGAAGCGGAAATTGCACCACCTCCTCCGCCGCCACCAGCGGGAGGATCAGTCCTAAACATCTCTGGAAATGGTGGAGTTCCGTATCCGAAAAATGCAGAGAATGAAAAAGTTGAAGGCGTTGTGCAGCTTGAGGTTCTCATTAGCTCAAATGGAAGTGCCCTCGCAGCGGATATTAGCCAATCTTCCGGTGATCTGCGCCTGGATCGTCAGGCACAGTGGACGTTTCTTAACAACTGGGAGTTTCTCGGTGCCGAATTTGATTATATCTTAGTTATTGATGTAAGTTTTTCTATTACAGAGGGAATAAACGTAACTCCCGTAGCGATTAGATGGGCGGAAGAGTAAATAGGAAGGAGTGCATGCTGTGTTGTCTCTCTCACAAAGGACAAAACTTTTGATCACGGTCATTATGATGCTCGCAGTGTGTACCACCAGCACCGCTGCTGATGAACAAGAGGTCAATCTGGAAATTGCCAACGAGTATATCCGGATTATTATCAATAACCTAGAGGAAAACATGGGCAGATTCTCTGTTGGGACAACCGGAGGAGATCCTGACCGGGTTGGGGATGAGAATCAGCATTTAATCTATGGCGGTGCAGAGCCGTGGACGTCCTATACCACTGTGCGGATAGGTAATCAAAACTGGGTTTACGGCAACCCAACCAATCGGCGAGCAGGTCGTAATGGTTTGTATGGTGAAGTAGTGCAGCCTCCAACCATCGTTGATGATAGTCTGGTGAGTAGTTGGCAGTTGGGGCCAATTCTTGTAACCCAAACCCTCACTTTCGCCCGCAGCATCACTTCGGGATTAATGGACACTGCTAAGATCGAGTATCAACTGGTGAATACTGACAGTGTAGCCCATATGGTTGGTTTAAGATTAGTAATCGATACTATGCTTGGCCAAAATGATGGTGCTCCTTTCCGGTTAAATGATCGGGCAATTGTAACAGACACTGTTTTTTACAGAGATCAGATGCCCGCTTTCTGGCAAGCATTTGATTCCCTGTCTAATCCACGGGTTATGTCCCAGGGAACACTGGTTGGTGGAGAGGTTACTCCTCCAGACCGAGTATATTTTAGCAACTGGGGCAGTATTGTTGATGGTTTGTGGAACTTTGAGTTTCAGCCTGGTAGGGACTTTACGCGCTCTGGTGAGTTTGAGCTTGATAGCGCCATCGCTATGTATTGGGATCAAACGCCTTTAGCACCTAACGAAACACGCACTTATGTTTCTTATTATGGACTTGGCGGCGTTACAATTGCTCCCGGCGAATTGTCAGTCGGCTTAACCTCTCCATGGCAGGTTCGGGGAGATCAGAGACACCGCGAATCATTTACAATTGTTGCTTATATCCAAAACACTGGTCAGGGTGAAGCCCGAAATGTCACGGCGACCTTATCGCTACCTCCTGAATTAGAATTGGTCAACGCCAGTGCGACACCACTCAAACGGCATTTTGGCAGTCTAGACGTAAATGAAACGATTCAGACCAGCTGGCAGGTAATACCAACCGGTAATAGTTCCGGTACTGTTACATATCAAGTTCAAGTTGATGCGGAAAACAGCGAATCTAGTATTGCCAACCGAAACATTGAAATTGTTAGACCTGACTATTTAGACATCAAGCTGGAGGGACCACTGGCATTAGGGGTTGAAAATGAGCGTCTCTCTCCTCTCCCAATGAAGGTAAAGGCTGAAATAACGAACATTGGAGGAGCGGCCGCTCACAATGTATATGCAGTGCTTTCGCATCCGATGTTCAGCCTGCCCCAAGGTGAGCATGCTGTCAAACATCTAGGAACAATCGAACCCAATAAGACAGCTCAAGCAGTTTGGCATCTAGATCCGTCAGGAGTTTCTGGCCAATTGGTTTATTCACTGACAGTTTATTCCGACACGGATAGATATGGTTCAGATCCTAATTTCGTTATCGTTCCTTATATTGAACCCAAAGTATTTGTTGGGGAACCGCAGACTACTAAGTCCAAAATCACTGCAGGCGAGTATTTTTCAGTTCCGATAATGGCAACAAATATTCCAGATTTTCGCAAGGCGGAATTAGAGATCGGATTTGACCCAACAATGGTTGAAATTGTCGGCAGAACACTAGATCTTACTCGGGGTACTCTATTTGTTGATCCAACCCGAGATCCAGCTAAACTATTAGATTGGCAGACACCAATTGTTGATAATATTAACGGCCTTGTTCGCGGTATTGTTGGTGATCGGGGCAGCGACAGCCCGCTGCAATCAGCGTATGGAACTTTAATTACTATTCACTTTAGGGCAAAGCAAAGTGGCACAACCGAAATTAAAATCAATGATGTTTCAGTATATGATAGTAAGCTCTATCCAATTGCAGTGACTGCAGTGAATCGAAAAATCGTGATCGAATAAGTCTTAAGGGAGGATATTTTGATGAAAAGCTCGCGGATTGTTAGTGGTTTTCTTGTACTGGTACTGGTTATCAGCTGTACAGTTCAGCCTGTCCTGGCCAGTGTAACAGATGTTCCTCGGGATCACTGGGCATATCAAGCGGTAATATCATTGGTTAACCGCGGATTTTTAGCAACTTATGAGGATGGTAGTTTTCAAGGAACCAATCCGGTTGATCGGTACACACTAGCTGTCACTGTAGCACGAATTTTAGATGAAATCGAAGCTGGCCGGGTTATGGGTTCCCAAAGTGATATCGACTTGCTGCGTGATTTGAGTAATGAATTCCGTACTGAGCTGGTCCAATTTTACGCAGATAAACAGCTGCTGGAAAAAAATGTTGACGAAACCCAAAAATTAGGGTTAGCTACAGAAGAACGGGTTAACAAGGTAGTCGCCAGCCAAGCGGAATTGATGGAAACGGTTGCTCGTTTAAAAGCAGATATTATGGAAGAAGCATCCAAAACGGCGGAAATCTTGAAAGAACAGAGAAGTCTCATTGAACAAACGCAGGCGGCAGTAAATGTCCAGGCAGAGTCACTCCAATCGCAGCATGAACAGATCCAGACTCACCAGGAAAGCATCTCTGAACTGCAGCAGGCAGTCATCAAAGTTGATGAACAGCTGAGGTTACAGCAAGCGGATCTCCAGCGTCTGCAAAATTGGACTGCTGAAAAAGACGCAATTTTTTCGATGCTGGTATTTGATGCGGATTTTCAATCTTCCTTAGAGGAGCTTTCAACCCAATTAGCCCAGGAGCTTGAAACTCGCGAGCAGGAACAGCAGGGAGAACTGCAGGCACTGCAGCAAAAAGTGGACGAACTGCTTGCTGCCATTGCCAGAACTGATGGAGAATTGGTTCGCAGCTACGAGCAGTTGAAAGTTCAACTAGAGAATTTGAATAGGCGAAATCAGGAATTAGAAAAAGATCTCCAGAATATTGCGGTATTGCTTGAACAAGAAAAGCAGAACCGCACTGTTCAAGCTCAGAGCTACGACAGTGCTCTTACAGAACTGCGGGCAGAAATCGAGCGGGTCGCTGCTCAGGTTGGTATTTCGGAGGAAGAATTGGCAGCACTAAACAAACGAATTTCTGATGAGATTGCGGTGCAGATGAATGCAGCAATTATTAGGGAGCGGGGGCTATCCACTACAGTTGCTGAGCTGCAGGCTGAATTCGACACTTACAAAGCAGCAGCCGAAAAGGAAATAAAATCAGCGAAGAGTACTGCCATGATAGCTATTGCAGCAGCCGCGGTGAGCGTTTTAATCGGATTCATAAAATAGAATACCACTTGATGTTTAAATCTAACCTGTTTTACAAGCAGGTTAGATTTTTTTTGCTCAATGTTAGTGCGCCAGAGTTTTATGATTTTGCAGGGAATTTATGGATTATAATCGAACTTAGTAGTTATATGAAAGACTATATCACTATTTCCGAAAGGAGCACATCGAAATGGCGAATGAACTAACAGTAGAACAAGAAATCCAGTTAGTTGTCTTCGATCTTTATAATGAAGAGTTTGCCTTCGAAATAACCCAAGTGCGGGAAATTATTAAACCGCCGAGCATCACCAAACTGCCCCATGCAAGTGACTATATTGAAGGGGTTACTAATATTCGCGGTGAGATTATTCCCGTAATTTCTCTCCGAAAACGTTTCAGCGTGCCTGAAACAGAAAATACCTCTGAAACTCGGGTAATTATTGTTGATATCGAGAATGCTTGTGTTGGTTTTGTTGTTGACGCAGTAACCGAAGTAATGCGGGTGCCTCAGTCTGCGATTGAACCACCTCCACGCAGTGTTGCCGGTTTGCGAGCTGAATACTTAAAAGGTGTTGGAAAAGTCGGCGATCGTTTGATCATTCTCTTAGAGGTAGGGAAAATTCTCACTTCAGAGGAACAGATTGAGCTAAAAAATCTGGAAAGTATCCAAACCGAAGCTGCTTCCACTAGAGAAACAGAATAATCTGCCGATATATGTATTAGAGAGAAAAGAGGTGAGGTAAAGATGGAAGACATTCTCACTCAATCAGAAATTGACCTACTAATTCAAGCCACTTTACAACCACAAGACGCGCTTCAAGAAGTAATCGACAACATCACAGACGCCAGCTATGACTTTACCAAACCCAACAAGTTTTCTAAGGATCAGCTGAGGGGACTGCAGAGAATACACGAGCAGTTCAGTCGAGCATACTCAGGATTAATGTCAGCCAAATTTCGCACTCGCTTTGAACTGAAGTTCCAAGCCATTGATCAGCTTACCTTCGGTGAGTTTGTTCGATCGCTGCCAAATCCTTCGGTATTGAGTATTTTTGATGCATCACCTTTACCAGGCAGTATTGTAGTGCAGCTCTCACCAGATAGTGCGTTTATCATGCATGACCGCCTCTGCGGAGGCAGGGGTGAGAGTTATGGGTTTACCCGAGGATTAAGCGATATCGAGATGGTCGTATTTAAGCGCCAGGTGATCGCTAATTTTGGGAAAATCTTGAGTGATGCATGGCAGGATATCGAAAAAATAGATTTCAAACTTATGCAGGTTGAACACAATCCTCAGTTTTTGCAATTGGCATCAGATCGAGACGTTGTGGTAGTTGTTTCACTTCGATTTGATTTCAATGAGGTAACCGACAGTTTCAATATCTGTATTCCGTTTAGAACGATTGAGCCTGTACTGTCGAGGATTAACCAGCATCGCCTGTTTGAATCGCTTTCTCCCCCGGATCCAGAAAAGTTAGCGCAGTTAAGAGAAAAAGTAAAGTCAGCTGTCCTGCCAATAGAAGTTGAGCTTGGAGCAGCTGTAGTCACTGTAAACGAATTGCTCACTTTAGAAGTAGGAGATGTTATTGAACTGGATCGCAAGCGGAGTGAAAATGTGGATGTCAAAATAGGCTCGCTTACGAAGTTTAAAGCAACTCCAGGCAAGTTAGGCAGTAAACTTGGCGTTGTTATTACATCGATATGTGAATCACAAGAGGAGTAGGAAAATGAGTAACGATATTTTAGATCAAAATGAAATTGATGCTCTGATTCACGCAAAGAATTCTGAGAACGTTAATAATTTAACCGATACGGAAAAAGATACTCTAGCTGAAATTGGGAACATCTCCATGGGATCGGCTGCAACAGCCCTGTCTACTTTAATCAATAAAAAGGTTAGCATTACTGTTCCTGATGTTTCAGTGAAAACATTAGGCGAGATCCAAGAAAGTTATCCGATACCCTGCATCGTTGTGGATGTAAAATACCAAACAGGGCTTCAGGGCTCAAACTTATTGGTGATTAAAGAACAGGATGCAGCGGTAATCGGAAATCTAATGATGGGCATTGATGAGGGCGAGATTCCAGAGTTTGTTGACGAGATCAGTATGAGCGCCCTGTCTGAGGCAATGAATGTGATGATGGGTTCAGCTGCTACAGCTATGTCGGAGCTGTTTAACAAGAAAATAAACATCTCACCTCCAGATGCTTTTAGACAAGATCTTGGTGAAAAGATTGATTCACTTGGAGACCGCGATGAGCTCGTTGCAGTGGTCTCGTTCCGATTTAGTATCTCAGATGTAGTAGATAGCGTAATGCTGCAGATTATAGATATTGATTTTGCCAAAGAAATGGTTGAGATACTGTTTTCCTCTGGCGAAAGCGAACCAGTGCAGACGTCAGAAACTCAGTACACAGCTGTGGAGGAGCAAGAGCCAGCTCCAGCTGCTTGGGGTAGTTTACAGGCAGATGGAAATCAGGACAGCATGGAATTAGGCAATCTCAATATCGAACTTATTAAAGATATCCCGGTGAAGGTTCGGGCCATTTTAGGAAGAACGAAGATGTCAATTGAAAACATCTTGAAGCTCGGTCCTGGTCACATTATGGAGCTTGACACTTTAGATGGCGAGCCGATAGATGTTTATGCCAATAATACTTTGATAGCCCGGGGCGAAGTGGTAGTAGTAGGTGAACAATTTGGAATTAGAATCACTGAAATATCTAACGCTCGAAACAGAATTAAGAGTATTAGCTGAATGCTATGAAGAAGGGGGGATGCACTTATGGATGCATCTGAATTCAAAGATGTGTTTGCCGCAGAAGCCCATGAATATATACAGGCTTTAAATCAAGATTTACTGCGCCTGGAAAGTAATCCAAATGATCGAGCAGCATTAAATGATATGTTTCGGGCTGCCCACAGCTTAAAGGGAATGTCAGGCACAATGGGTTATCAAGAACTGGCGGATTTTACCCATCAAATCGAGAGCTTATTAGATCTGCTTCGAATCGGCGAGTTAACTGCGACCGAGTCTGTTGTCAACACAATGTTCTCTGCCATTGATAGCCTCCAGAACCTATTAGAGAAAACACTTCTGGAAGAAGAACTGCCAGACTTAGAGGAAGTTACTGCTGAGCTTCGTCATCTGATTCAGCAGCGGAACAATCTTGAGAGCAATCTTCATCAGCAGGACAGTAAAGAACAAAGCAAAATGGAAGCTCAAATAGATATTGAGTTAGAGGATTTTGACCTTGAGGTAGTGCGAGCTGCGAAAAAGGAAGGGTATTTACCGTACAAGGTCGTTGTTCGTCTGCTGCCTAAAACGCTGATGAAATCAGTACGAGCATATACGGTATTCCAAGCACTGGAAAATATCGGCACGATCATCAAGAGCAATCCTCCTGCCCAGGAACTTGAGGACGAAAAGTTTGATCAGGAATTTGCCTTGGTTCTTCTTACCAAAAGGGATGCTGATACAATAAAAAATACTGTTGAACGAATCTCTGAGATTGAGCATGTTGCTGTTTTGTCAATTCAAACTGAATCTGCTGAGTCCGAGAGGCGGTCAGTTTTACCGCGTACAGGTGAGCAAGTGGTCAACGAAACCGCTGCTACTGCACAGGATCTTCCTCTTAAACAGAAACAATCAAGCTCTGTTACATCATTTTCACGAGGAGCTTTTGTAGATCGCTACATCCGAGTTGAAACTGAACGATTAGATGGATTAATTAATTTAATTGGTGAACTGGTAATCAGCAAAACGCAAGTAATGGAAATCGAAGCAGACCAGCTCACAGATAATACCAAGAATGCTTTAGTTCAGCTGGAACGGATTACTACAGAACTGCAGTATGCTGCTATGAAACTGCGGATGGTGCCGATTAAACAGGTATTTGATCGGTTTCCAAGGCTAGTGCGGGATTTTGCCCAAGCATCCGGTAAAGAGATCAATTTGGAAATTGTCGGTGAAGATACGGAGTTGGATCGCTCCTTAGTCAATCAAATTGGTGATCCCTTAGTCCATTTAGTCCGCAACAGTATTGATCACGGAATTGAAACTACCGAAAAACGCAAGGCCCTTGGCAAGCCGGCTCAGGCAACTCTGAGGTTGAGCGCCTTCCATGAAGGCGGACATGTTATTGTTCAGGTTTACGACGATGGACAGGGTTTAGAATTAGATCGCATCAAACAAACAGCAATTGAAAAAGGTCTGCTGCCTGCTAACTTCGCCAACGACTTAACCATGGAACAAGCGGTAGAGCTAATCTTTAGACCTGGATTTAGTACTAATGAAGCTGTTACCGATGTTTCCGGTCGGGGAGTTGGGATGGACGCGGTTAAAAATATTGTTGAAGGATTGAGTGGACAAGTTGAGGTTGAGTCAGAGACCGGTCAAGGCACTTGTGTTACCATAAAACTTCCCCTTACATTGGCAATCATTAAAGCACTTTTGGTTACCTGCGGCGGTCAAGTTTATGCCCTGCCGATTCAATCAGTGCGTGAAAACTTATTAGCTGTTGAGAGCCAGATTAAAACTATTTCACAGCAAAAAGTAATTGTACTGAGAGATGAAATTCTGCCACTAATTGATCTCAATGAAGCCCTCGGGTTTGGTCAATTAGACTATGGAGACACTCTTTCAGTAATAGTAGTAGAGTCACAAGGTGAAAAGGCTGGTTTTGTTGTTGACGATATAATTGGACAGCAGGAGATTGTAATCAAATCATTATCAGATATACTTGGCGATATTCGCGGCATCAGTGGTGCTACAGTATTAGGCAATGGTGAAGTAGCACTTATTCTAGACCACAATTCACTGATAAAAGGAAGGAGTGAATCCATTGGCCAAGACAGTATTAATTACCGATGATACCGCTTTTATGCGGATGACACTCAGAAATGTGATTCAAAAAAATGGGTTCCACGTAATAGGTGAAGCAGCTGATGGAGAAGAAGCAGTCAGCAAATATAAGGAACTTCAGCCTGACCTTGTAACAATGGATATTACCATGCCAAAAATGGACGGCATAACTGCTATCAAAGAAATTATCAAGTACGACGCAAATGCAAAAATCATAGTCTGCAGTGCTATGGGTCAAAAACCGATGGTAATCGAAGCTCTTAATGCTGGTGCCAGAGACTTCTTGGTAAAACCTTTTGACGCTCAGCGTGTTATCGAGGCTTTACATAAGGCTTCCAGCTAGGAGGTTAACAGGTGAATAATAAACTGGACTTTTTACAGGAGCTCGGCAATATAGGTGCCAGTCATGCAACCACTGCTCTGTCGCAAATGCTTCAAGATACAAAATTAGAGCTGACTGTACCCAAAGCTAGAATGCTGTCGTTCGCAGAAGCAGCAAATTTTATTGCCAGTCGTGAAGAGATAGTGGTTTGTATTTACACGCGCATGATTGATATGATCAAGGGCGACATAGCCTTTATAATGCCATTTAGCTGTGCAGTAACACTGGCCAACCATTTAACTGGAGATGATCGAGAACAGTTAAATGAAATTGGTGAATCTGCACTTCTAGAAGTGGGCAATATTATGCTCGGCTCCTATATAACTGCTTTGAGCTTACTGTCAGATACAAAAATTAAGCCAACGGTGCCAGGAATCGTGATTGATATGAATGGAGCGATCTGGCAAAGTATTCTAGCCGGTGCTGGTGTTACGGAGGCAGTGACCATTTTAGATACAAAATTTTCTACAGCAGAACTTGAGCTATCAGGACATCTAATTTTTATTCCTGACAACGCTGTTTTCGAAGCATTGTATCAGAAGTTCTCCAGCTGCTGGAAGCCGGAGGAAACTCTATGACCGAGGTTTTCGTTAATATGGGTGAGATCAGAGTCCTGCGCAGCACCGGTGTGCTGACTACCGTTGGTTTAGGTTCGTGTGTAGGGGTGAGTTTTTATGATCCGATTACCAAAGTTGGCGCATTAGCTCATGTATTTCTGGCTGAGAGCCGTGCCAATTCGGATCGTGACGCTCTCCCCGGAAAATATGCAGATACAGCGATCCCAGCTTTAATTGATCTAGCAGTAAAAGCCGGTGCCAGCAGAGAGCGACTGGTGGCAAAAATAGCAGGCGGTGCCCACCTTTTCAGTAATATTACTCCTGAACACCTCAGTGTAGGTCACAGAAATGTTAAAGCGGTAATTGAACAACTGAACATTTATGATATCCCAATCATCGGAAAGGATGTTGCTGGTAAACGCGGCCGTAAAATGAAACTTTATGTTGATACAGGAGTTGTAATAGTCACTATTATTGGTGAAGAACCTAAACAGATTTGAGGAGGAGCACAGTGGCAATAAAAGTTCTCGTTGTCGACGATAGTGCTTTTATGCGGAAATTAATCTCAGAAATCCTTAATGAACAACCAGATATTGAAGTTGTTGGTACCGCTCGCAACGGTTTAGACGCGATTAACAAGCTTGAGCGTTTGAGCTGGGATGTTGATGTTGTAACCCTCGATTTGGAAATGCCTGTATTGGACGGGCTGTCCACTATCGAACAGATTATGACTTTAAATCCTCTGCCCATCTTGGTGTTAGCCAGCATGACAGAGCGCAGCTCGGAAAGCACTATTAAAGCACTTTCTAATGGTGCATTAGATTTTATTGCAAAACCATCAGGTAACATCTCGCTGGATCTGCGCAAAGTTGATGAAGAGCTGGTCGCCAAAGTACGTTCTTTAGCAGGTGTGGTAGTTAATAAACCATTGGTCAGGGATTATCAAAGAGAGCCAAAACAGAATCCCAAACGCAAAGCTGCAGCAAGAGGCGACACAAGTGAAAATATTGTGGTGATCGGTTCCTCCACGGGTGGACCAAAAGCCCTTGAAGAGCTGTTCTTACGACTTCCTGCCGATCTGAATGCAGGAATACTTGTTGTACAGCATATGCCTAAAAATTTTACTAAAAGCTTAGCATCGCGTCTAAATAATCTATCTCAGATTGAAGTACGGGAAGCTCAAGAAGGAGACATCATTAAAAACGGCTTGGCATTGGTAGCCCCAGGAGATTTTCATCTAGAAGTAGACCAGGAAAAGCGGATCCTCCTCAACCAAAATCCGCCTGTAAAATATCTGCGTCCTGCAATTGATGTGACCATGTTAAGCCTAGTCAATGTATTTCAAGAACGCATTATCGGGGTTATCCTTACCGGTATGGGCAATGATGGTTCCGCAGGCATGGCGGCGATCAAGGCGAGCGGTGGCTACACTATTGTTCAGGACAGATCTACCTCTACAATTTTCAGTATGCCAAAAGCAGTATATGAGCAGGGGAATGCTGATTATGTACTGCCGATCGAACAAATCGCTGATTCAATCGTTAAATTGGTTAAACGAATTAGTGAGGGAAGTTAATAATGGATTATGACGCATTTAAGAATTCAGTCCATGATTTGATAAATCTTGATTTGAACAGCTATAAAGAACAGCAGATGCACCGCCGGATTTTGCAATGGATCAGCCGTTATAATTTAGGTGATTTTGCTGGACTGATTAGTAAACTGAGGATGGATTCGGAGCACCGCCAGAAATTTCTAGATTATTTGACTATCAATACGTCGCATTTCTTTCGTGATCAAATTGTATTTTCGTATATCGAAACAGATGTTCTTCCTGCAATTTCAGGTCCTAATGCTAGAATCTGGAGTGCAGGATGTTCTATTGGTGCAGAACCTTACTCGATTGTCATGCTTTTGCTTACACACCAACTGCAGTTTAGAGAAATTATTGCGACAGACATCGATGAGGAAAGTTTAGAAAAAGCCAGAGCAGGAGTCTACCCTGCAAGCCAGATCAACCAGGTGCCGGAAGATTTCTTACAACGATATTTTCTTAAAGTTGATGACCGGTATGAACTTGCTGAAGAAGTTAAACGGCATGTCAAGTTTTCTAAACACAATTTATTAATCGATCCGTACCCACAACACTTTGACTTAATTTTATGCCGTAATGTATTCATTTATTTTACCGCTGAAATCCAAAAAAAATTGATTGAGCGGTTTGTCCATTCACTAAAGCCAAAAGGATTCTTTATTGTCGGGTCTGCAGAACATATCATCAATCCAAAACAGTATGGCTTAGAACGGGTCAGTTACTGTGTTTATCGAAAACAATAATTTTATTTAGAGGTGTGCTTGTAAATGTCGAAATCGGTAATATTTCAAGCCGAAACTGTTGAAAAAGCCATTGAAATAGGCTTACAACAGCTTAAAGTAGATCGTTCCCAGGTTGATATTGAGGTTATTAGCGAGCCAAGAACAAGCATTTTTGGCTTTCCAACCCGTTCTGCAGCAGTTAAACTTACACTAAAAAAGATAGACAAAGAAGACAAAAATGGATTGGATGGCAGCGTGTGGGTTGATAATGGAGAGCTTAAATTTGCTCCACCGCAAGCAGGTGGCAGATACCCAACCATCTTGTTTAATGATTTGATTAAAGTAACGTACAATGGGGTTGGATATCAGCAGCGATTAGAACTGAAGCAAGGAATCGAACCACTGCAAATTATATTACCGACAGAACAAGCACCAAAAAAAGATTTAACCGTATATTTAAGCCACGACAAACTAAAGGCGTATATTCATATAAATCGTGTGGATGGATGCAGATATTATCTTGAGGACCAGCCTCCTTCTAGATTACTAGAATTAAAATTAAAAAAGGAAACAATTCCTGCTCCAAAGATTTCCACTGACGAAATGCTTGCTAAGCTAAAGGAAGCAGGAGTCATTTACGGTTTCCAAATCGAAAACCTGCGGGCATCAGTAGAGAACAATCAAGATGAAATTCTTGCTGCAAGTGGCAAACCACCCGTGCCGCCCCAAGATGGATATATAGAATACGAATTTCAAGTAGAACAGCAAGAGCCAGATTACGATGCAGATCGAATCGACTATTATGAATTAAAACCGGTGTTATCGGTTAAACCAGGAGATGTGTTAGCAAGAAAGATTTTAGGGATACCGGGTCAGGACGGAATTAATGTTCTAGGTGAGCCAATACCTGTTGAAAGTCCAAAAGAACCGAACCTGTTTGTTGGAGAAGGAGTGCGCTTAAGTGATGATCAGTTAACCGCGTATGCCGAACGAGCAGGTCTGCCAACTGTTCAAAACGGTGTTTTGAAGGTGCTTGAAGTATTAGAGATTAACTCTGATGCCAATATAGAAACCGGTAATATTCGTTTTAATGGCCAGATAATCATTCGCGGGAATGTGACAGACCAGGTTACCGTTCAAGCCCTCTCTGGCGGAATTCAGATTTACGGCATGGTAGATCAAGCTCAAATTGAGGCTGAAAGCGAAATTATCATCAAGCGCAATGCCATTGCATCCGAAATTAAGGCAGGGGGTATGAATGCCGCTTATACTAGGGTCGCATCTTATCTGCACGAACTTGGGATTTTGTTCAATCAATTGATCCAAGCCTTCATGATTGTAAATAACCGAATGACAACGATAGATGCTGGATCGCTGATCAAGAACTTGATCGAGATCAAATTCAGCAAAATTCCAAAAACGATTGAGCAGTTCGAACAGGAGTTTTCCGCTATTTTAGATACATTCCCTCCTGATTTCTATACGCTCATGCTGGAATTGAAGCAGTATTTTCTTGATCGCGGACCATTAGCGATTCCTAATATCAATTTTGTTCAGCAGCTGTTGGAACATATCAATTTCTGGCAGTCGCAGTTTCAGGAAAGCCAGGATAAGACCGCGGATGTCCATGTAGGATATCTGCAGAACAGCACGATCAATGCATCGGGAAAGGTAACGGTTCACGGTAAAGGAGTATATTACTCTACAATTATTGCAGGAAAAGGTTACCATCAGCCGCGGGGCGTCTTCCGCAACAGCCATGTAACCGTTAAGTCAGGGACTATTGAAATCAAGGAAATGGGCAGTCAAGCCTGCAGCACTGCCAGCGCTGCAATAACTAACGAAGGAAAAATGATGATTGGGTTTGTTCACCCCAATGTTACAGTAGCATATCGGAATCAGAAATACCAATTTCTGCAGCCTGCCTCGCAAGTGAAGGTATTATGGCATGATGATGGAATTGTAGTATATAGTGGTAGACAGAAACTATCTTAGCAGACGGAGGAAACAGATGTCAGTTAATCATACAAGGAAAATAGTCTATTTAGGGCTGATGGTCGGAATTGCAATGGGACTGCATATTTTTGAGTCGATCATCCCGATTCCAACCCCGGTTCCAGGAGCAAAACTAGGACTAGCCAACATTGCTGCACTTTATGTGATTATTCGTTTCGGATCTAAGGAAGCAACTGCTGTTACTATCGTTCGTACTGTTCTAGGCTCAATGTTTGGAGCCGGTCTTTTTACGCCTACTTTTTATCTTAGTTTCTTTGGTGGATTAGTCAGCACGCTAGCTATGGGAATCTGCTACAGATTATGGTCAAAGCATTTTAGTATCATCGGTCTAAGTACTTTAGGAGCATTGATCCATAACCTTACTCAGCTGACTGTTGTTAGTTTCATGTATGATCATATTGGATATTTTACTACTCTGCCTTATCTCTTATTTTTTGCACTTCCAACTGGATTTTTTGTTGGTATCGTTACCCAGCAGCTGATTAATAAGATTCCGTCTCACTAAAGGATATTCTGCAGATTAAACATTTCATTGCGGTATATGTGGCTGAAATGCATATCCAGCTGAGCCAGTTCTGCCAGTCCTGACGATAAATCTTGTGAGCGGATGTAGCTTACTAGGCGAGCTAGGGTCACTTCAACATTTTCAATATCCTCGTGAAGAATATATAAATCCCAATAGTCCTGGGCTTGATTCCATGCTTTTAGCAGCGATAGAACCTGCTCTTGCGCTTCAGGCCACTGATCAGCAAGCATGAGTTCACGAATCTCATCAAGTTCAAGGCGGGCGTAATTGATAAACTCAAGTGTTTGATTAGTTATATAGCTGGCGAAAATCAAGAAAAGAATAATCAGCACCACTGAACCAATCACCAACCGCATTTTACCGCTCCTCTCTCACTTGATATAACAGCTTTCCTTCGGTATCTAAACTTGCCAGGAATACCTTCTTTACATCTGTAATGTTAAATTTTGCTAATTCACTGATCAACCAGTCCTCATCTAGATTTATTTCTTTCAAGTTATCATACTGGATCTTTCCATCCAAAATCAGCGGTACAGGCAGGCCTTCGTATTTGGTATCAATTTGCAGATCTTCTGGAGTCAGAGCTCGCTTTTGCGACTTTGGCACAACACTTAGATGGCCGCTGGTCTCCAGAATTGCAAATTCAATATCAGCAATGTTCGGATACCCCTGGATGCGGAGTTGCTCCAGGAGTTCATTAATGTTGTACCGTGCCTTAGACAGCTCGTCAATGCGAATTTTTCCATTTTGAATCACAATGCTGGGACTTCCGTCCATAAATGCTCGAAACGACAAGCTTTTCATGTTAATATAAGAGATAGCTACTTGAATACAGAGCAGAGTAAAAATCGGAACAAGACCGTTGATTAATGGTATTGCTTTATCTTCCATCGGTATCGCAGCTAATTCAGCTATCATGATTGCAACTACCAATTCATAGGGTTCAAGTTGGCCAATTTGTCTTTTACCCATAATTCGCATGACTAATACTACTATTGCATAGATGATAAATGTGCGCGCAAAAACAATTAACACAAACCAGCCTCCTCAGAATCAATCCTTTTACTGTTACTATCTCCAATTATGGTCAAATTGTGCCCGATTATTCCAGCAGGAAAAATATGAGAAGTCAAGAATTAATCACGGAAGAAGGAGGACAGCACAAGAATGAGCAATATAAATACTAACCAGGAACGTAAATTTTACCTCAAAACCATGGGTTGCCAGATGAACGAGCATGACTCTGAGGTGATTATCGGTATTCTCACAGGTCTAGGTTACAATCAAACCGAAAATCTAGAAGAAGCCGATCTAATTCTATACAATACATGCAGTGTAAGGGATAACCCTGAGCGCAAAGTATACGGTCACATCGGGGGCTTTAAGGCTTTGAAGGACAAGAATCCTGACCTGATCATTGGTATCTGCGGATGTATGCCGCAGCAGCCAGAGGAGAGGGCTAATATTATTGAGAAACTGCCCCACGTAGACCTCATTTTTGGTACCCACAATATCCACCGCCTGCCGGAATTGTTGGAGCGGGCACTTAATGGGGAGCGGGTAGTAGAAGTTTGGGAGGATTCTCAAGAAATTATCGAGGACCTGCCGGTTATCCGCAAAAGCAGTCTCAAGGCTTATGTAAACGTTATTTACGGCTGTAACAACTTCTGCAGCTACTGCATTGTCCCATATACCCGCGGCAGAGAAAAAAGCAGACAGCCGCAGGATGTAGTGGCAGAGATATCAAAACTAGCAGAAGCTGGTTATAAAGAAGTGACTCTATTAGGCCAGAATGTTAATACCTATGGTGCTGATTTAGGTATAGGTACAGACTTTGCCGATTTGCTGAAGATGGTTAACGATATTTCGGGAATAGAACGGATCCGCTTCACAACCAGTCATCCCAAGGATATGAAAGATAGCCTGATTGAAGCGATTGCGACTCTGCCGAAAGTTTGCGAGCATCTACATCTCCCTGTGCAAGCTGGCAGCGACCGGATTTTAAAACTCATGAACCGCCGCTACACTAGTGCATATTATTTAGATCTGGTGGCTAAAATAAGAGAAGCGGTTCCAAATATCAGTTTGACAACCGATTTAATAGTCGGATTCCCTGGTGAAACTGATGAGGACTTTGAAGATACGCTAGCTTTAGTTGAGAAAGCCGGTTTTTCATCAGCATTCACTTTTATTTATTCCCCTAGAACTGGCACTCCGGCAGCGAAAATGAAAGACCAGGTGCCTGAGGAAGTTAAAAAAGAGCGCATTTATCGACTGATCGAACTGCAGAACGATATCAGCTTTAAATGGATGCAGGCTCAAGTCGGTAAAACAGAAGAAATTCTGGTAGACGAAATCATGCCAAAAACTCAGGAGCTGTCTGGCCGGACTCGTACCAACAAGCAGGTATTATTTGAGGGTTCACCTGAACTAGTTGGTCAGTTAGTCAAGGTGAAGATTACTGAAGCTAAAACATGGAGCTTGCGAGGTGTTCTGATCTAAACGCAAAGGGAGGAATCGGCGTGTGGATCGACAGCAATAAAACTCTGATCATGGAACGCAATCGAGATACATGGCAGATGCCTTTGATTGATGCTTGCGGTTCAGTGGTAGGGCATGTCGTTGGTCAGATTGTGGAGCCTAAGGAATATATGGTTCGTTATTTTCTTGTGTACGATCCCAACAGTGAGCGCAGATTTCTCCTGCCCTCGGAGTTAGTAGTAAACATTGAGAACGAAATATACTGTGAGGTCCAACCAAGTCAGATTGCAGCGCTGCCCGAATATGAGCAGAATCTAGAACGGGACCTTGAGACTCAAATCTATCAAATAATTGAACGAACTCCTTATTGGGAAGAGTCACTAGAACCCTGAAAAGACTACGCAAGTAGTCTTTTTCGTTTATCCACCCTGCAGGAGTTAACTTACTAAAAAGCGAAGAAATTAGGGATTAACGGAGGTGTATATAGTGACTCAAACCCCCATGATGCAGCAGTATACTCGGATCAAGTCTCAGTATCCAGACACGTTACTATTTTTCCGTTTGGGAGATTTCTACGAGCTGTTTGGCGATGATGCTAAAATAGCTGCCAAAGTCCTCGATATAACCTTAACGTCACGTGATCGCAGTAAGGAAAACCCTATTCCAATGTGCGGTGTGCCCTACCATGCGGTGGATGGGTATTTAGAGAAATTAATTAAGCATGGGTTTCGCGTAGCCATTTGTGAACAGCTGGAAGATCCGAAAACCGCCAAAGGAGTAGTTAAGCGGGATGTGGTTCGGGTAGTCACTCCCGGCACCTATTTAGAAGCTGATGTGGAAGATAACAGTAATATTTACCTAGCTGGAATTATCCAGCGTGAATCTGAAGTTGGCATGGCAGTAGTTGACTTGTCCACAGGGGAATTTAAAGTTACCCTGATTGATGATCCGACAAGTTTTAGAGATGAAATAACAAGAATCAAACCGGCAGAGATTATTGTTCCAGACAATGCTGATTTTGATCTTGCACCGTACCTAGAGCAAATCAGGCCAACGATTACTAAAACAGCCCACAGAAATTGGTTTACCGATTCCTGTGAATTTCTGCTTGCAAAGCATTTCCAAGTACAAAACTTAGCGATATTGGGTCTGGACCATGAATTATTGGTGCAAAGTGCAGGTGCTGTCCTGGCCTATCTGCAGGAAACACAAAAAGCAGCACTGCCCCACATCACCAACATCTCGAAATACTCTTTGTCTCACTATCTGCAAATTGATGCTGCAAGTTTTCGAAACTTAGAACTGTCCCGCACAATCCGGGAAGGCAAAAAAGTCGGCTCGCTTTTGGGAGTTATTGATCAAACTGTTACCAGTATGGGCGGCAGATTGCTCCGCTCTTGGGTGGAAAAACCGTTAATTGATCCAAAAGAGATTAAAAAGCGCCAGGCTGCTGTTAGTTATCTGTACGAAAACAATCTTGTCCGTATGGAATTGGCTGGGTTATTAGAGCAGGTACAGGACTTGGAGCGTTTAACCAGTAGACTGGTCTACGGAACAGGTAACGCCCGCGATCTAATAGCCCTTAAAAGTTCCTTGATGCAGATTCCGAAAATCCAAGCGCTTCTGCTTGCTCAAGAATCTGCATTAACAGAGTACTGCCATCAGCTCGACTCTCTAACAGATTTAACAGAAGTAATTGAACAGGCAATTGTGGATAACCCGCCAGTAAGCGTGCGCGAAGGCGGATTGATTAAATCTGGTTTTAGTGCAGAGCTAGATGAGCTGAGAAGGATAAACAAGGACGGCAAATCCTGGATTGCCTCCCTTGAGGCGTCTGAACGGGAGCGGACAGGGATCAAGTCGCTTAAAGTTGGATTCAACAAGGTTTTTGGCTATTATATCGAGGTGACCAAGGCAAATCTCCACTTGGTTCCTGAAGATTATCAGCGCAAACAAACTCTAGCTAATTCAGAGCGATATTTTACACCAGAATTAAAGGAAAAGGAAGCAATGATTCTCGGTGCTGAAGAGCGGATTACTGAATTAGAGTATGAGCTCTTCACTCAAGTGCGAGATAAGGTGAACGAACATGTAGTCGAGATTCAAACTAATGCTCATATCCTTGCTGTGCTTGATGTATTCCAATCTTTAGCGAAAGTGGCTTTGGATCAGGACTATGTGTGCCCAGAAATTACAACCGATACCACAATTGAAATTAAGGATGGGCGGCATCCGGTAATTGAAGCAATCCAACCAAATTTTGTTCCTAATGATTTATCCCTTACCGAAGATAAAAAAATTATCCTGCTTACTGGACCGAATATGGCAGGTAAGAGCACGTTTCTGCGTCAAACTGCATTGATTGTAATTTTAGCTCAGATTGGCAGTTTTGTTCCGGCTGCTTCAGCTTCAATTGGCATTGTTGATAAAATATTTACCCGGATCGGTGCCAGCGATGACCTTAGTACCGGTCAAAGTACATTTATGGTTGAGTGCAGCGAAACAGCCAATTTAGTCCGCAATGCAACCGAACGCTCCCTGATCATTCTCGATGAATTAGGACGAGGCACAAGTACTTTTGATGGCATGGCAATTGCCCAAGCGGTAATTGAATATATTCACAATCGGGTAAAAGCCCGCACCTTGTTTTCAACCCATTACCATGAACTGACGCAGCTGGAAGAGTCACTTCCCAGTTTGAAAACTTACCAAATGGCAGTTGAAGATCAAGGCGGCAGAATCTATTTCCTCCACAAAGTAATTCCGGGCAATGCAGATAAAAGCTACGGAATCAATGTAGCAAAGATGGCCGGGATGCCTGATAGCATTATCCACCGTGCTGAAACCCTGCTTTATAAGTTTGAAGCAGATCAGAAAAAGCCGGTGCAGCTGAATCTCTTTCAAAGTCTACAGCATCCATTAGCAGCCGCCGCAAAGGAATCAGAACCCCAGGCCACAGTGGTTATGTCAGCGGTGAAAGAGCAGCTGTTAAATACTGATCTCAATGAAATTACGCCCCTCGCGGCCCTGAATCTGCTGGCGAAGCTGCAGAATATGCTGAATGAAGGTGACCAGAAATGAATCGAATTCAAGTGCTGCCTGATTACATAGCCCACAAAATTGCTGCTGGTGAAGTAATTGAACGTCCAGTATCGGTTGTAAAAGAACTGGTAGAAAATTCGATTGATGCGATGGCAACAAGTATTGAAGTTGAAATTATGGATGGCGGCAAAGAATACATCAGAGTCAGCGATAACGGCACAGGTATATACCGCGATGACCTGAAACTTGCCTTTTTGCCCCATGCAACCAGCAAAATCAGGACAGTGGACGATTTGTTTAACATCACGTCCCTCGGTTTCCGAGGCGAAGCACTAGCTAGTATTGCCAGCGTGTCAAATTTGATTTTGCGCTCCAGAACAACAGATACCTTGCAGGGGTATCAGATTAGTTTTAGCGAGGATAATCAGGCTGTAATTGAGCCTGTTGGCATGGATAAAGGTACTACAGTAGAAGTTCGAAGGCTATTCTACAATACCCCCGCCAGGTATAAATTCTTGAGGCAATCAGCTACAGAACGGCGATATATCGTCGAGTTTGTCAGCAGAATCGCTGTGGCTCATCCCCACATTGCCTTTAAGCTAATTGCTGACGGAAAACTTGCGGTAAGAACCCATGGACAGGGTGAACTTAAAGAAGCACTAGCCAATATATTGGACCACCGCACGGTTAAAGACTTAGTTCCAATTGATACTAAAACCGAGTGGGGAGGAATCAGCGGTTATCTTAGTAAACCCAGACTGACCAGAAAAAGCCGCCAGGGACAGCTGATCATCTTAAATGGCCGAATCATCGAAAGCTCACTGATTTCCAGCGCTGTGGAACGAGCTTACGCCGGAATGTTAGCCAGTAAGCAGTATCCTATCTTTTTCTTAATCCTAACAATGGATCCGAAAATTGTAGATGTCAACGTTCATCCTGCTAAAAGCCAGGTGCGTTTTCAGGATGATAGTCAGCTTTACCAGGAGATCAGCTCTGCCTGCAGAGAGATCCTCCTGGAAAGTGACCTCACTCATAAGTTAACCAGTGTGAGAACAACCGATTCAGTACCGGAACGTAGTGAGCCACAGCAGGTTAACTTAGAATTTGAGCAGTATTTTCCCTGGCAGCCGCTTACTTGGAGTAAAGTAGATGCATTTCTCCAAAAAGAAAAACGTATGTCAGCTCCAAGTCCATCTTTTGATTATCGTGACGAAGCATCGGCGGTAGAGGTTCAGCCTGCGGTTGAAGTTGAACTGGAAGCTGCAGAAGATAACAAAGTTGCTGAACCAAAGACCAACATATATCAAATCAAGGATCAGCTATTGAATGGACGGATTATTGGTCAGTTTAGGCAGACCTACATTCTTTTAGAAACTACTAATGGTCTCTGGCTGTTGGATCAGCATATTATTCACGAGCGGATTATCTATGAACAAATCCTAAATAGAGAACAAGCCGCCTTTGTCCAGCAAACAATTCCGCAGACTTTACATTTCAGCAGCGCCGAGGCTGGACTTGTATCCGAACAGTTAGATAAATTAAGAGATTTAGGTGTTGAGCTGGAAGAGTTTGGCACCAATAGTTTTCTTCTACGAGGTATTCCCCAGTATTTTGCTGCCCGAGATATTATTGTTGACGAGCAGCTGATTCTGGAGCTAGTGAACGATCTATCTCAACAAAAAAACTGGCGTGAAAAAGCTGCAGTGACTCTAGCTTGCAGGAGTGCGGTAAAGGCTGGACAGCGTCTGAACGAAAGGCAAATTCATGCGCTGTTAGCTCAGCTGGCCGAAACGGAGAATCCGTTTACCTGTCCCCACGGACGACCGATTATTGTAAGAATTGAAGATAAAGAGATTGAAAGACGTTTTGGTAGGTGATTTAATGCAAAAACCAGTTGTTTTGGTACTGGTTGGACCAACAGCAGTTGGCAAAACAGAAACAGCTCTCACATTAGCACAAGAATTAAACTGCGAAATAATATCCGCCGATTCGATGCAAGTATACCGGGGAATGGACATCGGAACAGCAAAAGCAACTCGATATGAGCAGAGTATAGTCAAGCATCATTTACTGGATATTATTGATCCGGATCAAAAATTTACTGCTGCGGATTACGTCAGCCTCGCTGACAGCTGCATTAAAGAGATTACCGCTAGAAATCGACTGCCGTTAGTGACCGGTGGAACCGGACTGTATATTAATGCTTTAATTGACGGATTCTTATTTCCCGATCAGGGAGAAAACAGAACAGTTCGCAATCAGCTGCAGGCGAGAGCGAAAAGCGATCCTGGTGGTCTTTATCGAGAACTGCAAGAAGTTGATCCTAAGTCTGCTGCAAAACTGCATCCAAATGATCTGCGGCGGATTATTCGGGCACTGGAAGTATACTATACTCGAGGACAACCTATCAGCGAACTGCAGGCAAAAAAAGGCGCAGAGAAGAAATACCGTCCAGTAATGATCGGATTAAATCGAAATCGAGAACTCCTTTACCAGAGAATAGAGGCTCGAGTAGATCAAATGATCAATAACGGACTGATTGATGAAGTAAGCGACCTCCTGCAGAAATATCCTCATCAGCCCACCGCACTCCAGGCAATTGGCTACAAAGAACTGGCCCTCTATTTAAAAGGATATCTTACAATTGAAGAAGCAATAGCCCTGATCAAGCGGGAAACTCGCCGCTATGCTAAACGACAGCTGTCTTGGTTTCGCAGGGATAAACGGATCAAATGGTATGATTTGGATCAAACAGATATAGCTCAGATAATTTTGGATACCAGAGAAAGATTAAGACAAGTCACGTAACCCCAGTTTACGTGGCTTTTTTTATGTCTTTATGAACAAAATGTTTCAAGCTGCGTATATATATTAGGTGAGGTTGCTTTTGTTTGAGGTCTGGTGGAGGGAAAAATATGGATAAGGAAGAGATTATCAATTTGGTAGAGAATGGAGAGGTTACGGTGAGTGAGGCTTTGTCCAGGTTGAGAAAGGCATACACAGGAACAGACAAAACGAAAGCAGAGTTAACCCAGAATGAAAAAGTTATGGCTGTTAAAAAGCAGCTAGACAGCTTAATTGGACTGCATTCAGTAAAAGAACTAGTTAACGAAGTCCAAGCCTTTGTCGAGATTCAGCAGCGGCGCAGCGCATTAAACTTGGCATCTGAACCGGTAGTCCTTCATATGATATTTAAGGGAAATCCAGGAACTGGAAAAACTACAGTTGCGCGGATAATTGGCCAGCTGTTTCTCGCCATGGGTGTGTTGCAGAAAGGACATTTAGTGGAAGTTGAGCGGGCTGACTTAGTAGCAGAATACATTGGACAGACCGCTCAGCGGACTAGAGAACAGCTTCGCAGAGCCCAGGGAGGAGTTTTGTTTATTGATGAAGCCTATTCCTTAGCTCGAGGGGGCACCAGAGACTTCGGCAAGGAAGCAATCGATACGATTGTAAAAACAATGGAAGATCAGAGAAACAATCTCATTGTGATTTTGGCTGGATATTCTGCACCTATGGAAGCGTTCCTGCAGACAAACCCGGGATTACGATCGCGGTTTCCCATCGTCATTTCTTTTCCGGATTATTCTAGTTTCGAGCTGTTTAGGATTGCTGAGCAGATGCTGCTGCAGCGGGAGTATCAGCTGACCAAAGCAGCCCGCCGAAAGCTTCTCCGGATCATTGAAGAACTAAAAGAACGGGATACTGAAAATTTTGGAAACGCTCGCACCGTCCGCAATATGATTGAAAAAGCAATTCGCAAGCAAGCTGTTAGACTGGTAAATATTCCCAATGCATCGCGGACCCAATTGATGGAAATTACAGAAGAGGATATCCAGGAGGTGAGCGATGTTTGAAGCGCATGATTGTACTCGGACAGCCTAACGCTGGAAAGACCTTATTTACACTTAACTTTGCAGCATATTTAGACTTGGAATCGGTAACAATCAATTTTACAAACTATGAACGGGGCTGTTACAGTAAAACACTATCAATTGCTGAAGCCAAATCACTATTGGTAAGCGATACCGCTCATCACACCCGAGATATTCAAACGCTCACGCTTACTCTGCCGTGGGGAAAAGGAGAAAAGCAGTTTGAATTGGTTGACACTACTGGCCTAACAGATGGTATCAATCATGATGAAGAAATTCGCAGGGCAATGGCCCAAACCCTAAGATTTATGCGGCAGGCTGACATTATTTTTCATCTCCTTGATTGTGCCAGAATTGCAAAGGTTGGTCTTCTAAAAGGCATAGGGGAAATCGACTATCAGATTGCCCAATTTGGTCAGCTGAAAAGAGGGTACTTAATATTAGCTAATAAAATTGATTTACCCAATGCCAAGGACGGATTAGAAAAAATCATACAAGAATTTCCTGGCAACCGCATTATCAGAATCTCAGCTTTAACACAAAAGGGCTTCAAGGAGGTAAAGAATTATGCCAAAAAGCTTCTCTGAGTGGATCAATCTGCTGCCTAGTTTTGGGGCGATTCTTTTCACTGCGGTGGCTGTAAAATGGCTGGATGATTTTATTGATGGTGAAAGCTATACAGAATCATTTCGAGCAGGTGCAGCATACAGCCTAACAGCGATTCTGCTGGCGGCTGCCCTCGAATTTTCCCTCACCTTTGCACTATTTGCAGCCTGCTACATCATCGGTATGTTTAACAGCTTGAAGATGCGGCTGCCTTCTGGGCTGCCGAGCTGGGCGGAATCGGTTATTGCTTTAATATTAGCGATCATTTTTAGTGGTTTTAAGCAGGTATGTTGGGCTTTACTGATCATAATCAGCGTTCAGCTGATTGATGACATTATGGACTATAAACTCGATCAGAGTCAGAACCGGTCTAATGCAGTGCTTTATTTTGGACTGGAACGGAGCTGGATCTTGTTCTTGTTCTGCTTTTACTTATCACTGAAATTTCAGCCACTGCTCTCCGTGATCGTACTGGCCGCGGCTCTGATTACTGGAAACGTGCTGTTCAGTAAAGCAGGAGGAGGGAGAAGCCTTAATGCCACAACTAGATATGATTGATCTGATCATTCTAGGGCTATTTGCAGTCTTTTATATTAGTTTTACACTAGGTTACAACAAGGGTCGCAAGCGGGGATATGCTGAAGGTGAAATTGAAAGCTTGTTAATACTGCGGGAAAAGAACTTATTATTGGGACAATGCTGTCTATGTGGGTTAAAGCAGGATTCTGATAGCTTATTACCGAATTATGGTAACTTGGATACCGAAGATTACTAATCAAACGGTCGCAGAAAATCTACATTGAAGGAACGTGAATGGTATATGAGTATTATTGAAGCTGCAAAGGCTAAAGTTCAAGACCAATGGTCAGCCCTAGCAGAGGTCAGCAAGCTGAATCAAGCCAAGGTATTAACAGCATTCCAAGAATGCAGGGTAGGTGCCCATTGTTTTACAGATTCCACAGGTTATGGCTACCATGACTTAGGCAGAGATGCCTTAGAAAATGTGTATAAAACTGTTTTTAAAACGGAAGCTGCCTTAGTGCGGCCCCAGATAGTTTCCGGCACCCATGCAATCAATCTTTGCTTATCTATTCTAAACGCAGGAGATCAATTAATTTCGATCAGCGGCACTCCTTATGATACACTGCAGCAGGTGATCGGTACTAAAGGCAGCACAAGAACCAGCCTGATAAAACGGGGAGTAGAATACCAGGAGGTACCCCTCACCGCTGAAGGAAAACTCGATTATGATTTGATCGCCAAAACAGTTACCAAGGATACCCGCATGGTAATGCTTCAGCGTTCTAGAGGCTACAGCTGGCGCCCTTCAATTACCATCGAGGAGATTAAAAAGGCTTTTGCCATTGTTAAGTCCATCAATCCAGATTGTATCTGCTTTGTTGATAACTGTTACGGCGAGTTTGCTGAGCTTCAAGAACCAACGGAAGTTGGTGCAAATCTGATTGCTGGCTCCCTGATTAAAAACCCGGGTGGGGGATTAGCTCCCAGCGGTGGATATATCGTTGGAGACGCTGATTTAGTAGAACTCTGCAGCGAGTACCTGACTGCTCCTGGCATTGGAGCAGAAGTGGGACCAACATTTAATATGATCCGAGAGCTGATGCAGGGCTTCTTTATTGCACCCCATGTTGTAGGACAAGCCTTAAGAGGCGCAATTTTAGCTTCACAAGTCTTTCAAGATTTAGGTTATGAGGTTTCACCGCTGCCCACAGAAAAACGAACAGACATTATACAAGCAATTAAATTGAATTCTCGTGATAAATTATTAGCATTTTGCCGAGCAATTCAATTTGCAGCGCCTATCGATTCCCAATTCGCTCCGATTCCTGAGGATATGCCGGGTTATGATGACCAAATAGTAATGGCAGGCGGAACATTCATCCAAGGTTCGTCAATCGAACTAAGTGCTGATGCACCTGTTAAGGAACCGTACATTGTCTATCTTCAGGGCGGACTGTGCCTAGAGCACGTTGAATTAGCATTAGAAGCGGTAATTAAAACTTTATAAGATATTCCTTACCCTGTGTCCGGATTAGTCGGCACAGGGTTTACTTTACTCTGATTTTGGCAGGATTTTACAATTTAATGTCGAATATTTAAGAACAATTTAAGGAGGGAAATCGATGGGAGCTCGTACTGATCAGTTAACAGCGCCAGCTATTGAATGGGACAAGTTAACCGATGAAGAGATTGTCAGAATTGCCCAGCAGGGTAATCGCGACGCCGAAGAACACTTGATAAGAAAGTACCAGAAAATGGTCTTCATTTGGACCCGCTCATATTTTCTACAAGGAGCCGAACCGGATGATCTGATCCAAGAAGGTATGATCGGCTTGTACAAAGCAATTCGAGATTTTTCCGTCGGTACTTCTTCTTTTTGGTCATTCGCTAAGTTGTGCATCATCCGCAACGTAATCAGTGCCATCAAGGGTACTACACGCCAAAAACATCTTCCGCTAAATTCCTACACATCCCTACATCGTCCGATAAAGGACACTGAAGGTGACCGTACACTTTTAGAAACTTTGACCAACCACAGGGTGGACGACCCTGAAGTTCTGGTGATCAACCGCGAAGAACTGCAGGCAACCAGCACTACTATCCAATCTATCCTTTCCAAATTTGAAAATGAGGTGTTTAGACTGTACATTTCCGGATTTACTTATCGCGAAATTGCTGAGCAGCTCAATACCCACACTAAATCTGTAGATAACGCTCTCTGCCGGATCAAAACCAAAATAGAAAAGAAATTATCGTAGACACAGCGGTTTATCTACGGTAAAATAAATACACTAACAACAGCAGGAAAAATAGTCCAAGGAGTGTGGTCTGTGGATTTTTCTTTACCAGTGGTTGCACTTTTTAGATTATTACTTTCGGTAGTTTTTGGTGGTCTGATCGGATTAGAACGGGAAAGTCATGGCCGTCCTGCAGGATTCCGCACCCATATTCTTGTATCTTTAGGTTCAACTCTAATTATGATTATCTCCGCCTATGGACTCGCCAGTGTTAATCCAAGTTACGACCCCGGCCGCATTGCAGCTCAGGTTATCAGCGGGATCGGGTTTTTAGGGGCAGGCACGATTATGCGGGAAGGTGCTAATATACGGGGACTAACCACGGCTGCCAGCTTGTGGGCTGTAGCTGGAATTGGTTTAGCTGTTGGGATTGGCATGTACTTCGCCGCTGCAGTTTCCACGATTTTGGTTGTGTTCACCTTAATCTACTTAAACAAATTTGAGCTAGGCCACAACACCTACACTATTCGGATCACTACCAGCGACCAAATTAACCAAATGGCAGCTATTATTTCAGCTTTCGCTCAACATGGAGTACATATCAATCAGATGACAATTAATAATCAGGATCACGGCATTGTAACGATTGAGATTACTGTTAATGCGCCAAAAAGGCATCAGCTCCAGCAGTTAATGGTAAAATTGAACGAGCTGGAAGGTATTAGTCGTGCTTCAATCGATAGGGAATAGGAGGAGTAGCGTGCGCTTTTTAGTAACCAATGACGATGGAATATATGCAGAAGGCATACGGGTCCTAATAGAAACTCTGGCTCGCCTTGGTGACGTTTATGTAGTAGCTCCCAATCAAGAGCGCAGTGGTGTGGGACATGGTATCACCGTCAATCGACCCCTCAGGATTGAAAGGGTTTCCTTTTTCTCAGGTATTAAGGAAGCTTATATGATGGATGGCACACCAGCAGATTGTGTTAAACTGGCAATTGAGGCTATGGAGCTGGAAGTTGATTTTGTGATATCAGGGATCAACAATGGGGCGAATCTCGGTACAGATGTTTTTTATTCTGGAACTGTGGCAGCAGCCTTTGAGGGTGCTCTCCAGAACATTCCATCAATAGCCCTGTCCTTATGTAAAAAGTCTGCTGTGGATCAGGGACTCTACCAAACCGCCGCTGAATGTCTGGTTCAAATCCTCACGAAACTCAAGAATGCGGCTGTGACTGGCCTGCTGAATGTAAATGTACCGAATATACCGATGGAACAAGTTAAAGGGGTTAGAGCTACAAAACTGGGTGTGGGCAGGTACAAAAATTTGTTTGAAAAACGCCTAGATCCAAGGGGAAAACCCTATTATTGGATGAAAGGGATCCAATTTGAACTAGAGAATACTGATGAGGATGATTACCGCGCAGTTCAACAAGGTTTCGTTTCAATTACGCCATTAAAGATCGATATGACTAATTATGAACAGTTTCAGACTGTTAGGTCGATATTTAACGAATAACGAAAATTCACTTTCACACCCCGAGAATGGTACCTTGAGACGAATGTTATAATTAGAAAACATCCATACTAGTGTTAAGGTAAAATTTCACCACCGTTAAAATCTGAGCATATGATTTAACAAGGAGGGGTGAAAGTGAACGATAGGTTCCCTAACAATACAGTCAGCCTAGATGTTGAGGAGTTAGGCGAGGTTAATGCTGAATTTCTTGGCACTTTTAGACGGGAAGATCAAGTGTGCGATTACTACTTAGTTACCACTGAATCCGGGCTCTTATATTATTATGTCCCGCGCAGTGAAGCTGAAGAAATAAATGGTAATGCAGAATAATACGTGCTAGAAAGGTATTTTTTTAAGAGAAGCCAATTAAATATATATATAAATCGAAAAGGGGGAATCTGCGATGATAGTGGTTGCCAAAGAAGACGTTCTCAATGGTCTCAAGAAGTTCAAGCGCCTAGCCAAGCAGGATCTTTTAGTAAGTCGGTTTACGGACGATCCAGAGTTCTGGGTCAAACAGGCTGAAGGGCGAAGAACAGCATACAGCAATCTGATGGAAATAGTTAATGATCATGGGGTAGATCATGCGTATCGATATGCCGTTAAAAAATACGCTGGTCTACCTTTTGTTTTTGCAGACAAGAACCAAGAAGCAGAAGTGATTGGGAAAATCCAGGCTCTTGAGATGTTCTTCACTATCTTAGGAGTGCAACCACCAGCAAGAAAAGAAATTAAAAATAAAACGAAAACCAAAGATTTAGCTGCCAACGCTCAGCGTTAAACATAAATCAATATAAAAGCAGCACAGCAGCAGAAAAGCAGTTTGGAGCAAGCTCAAAATGCCCAAACTGCTTTTTGTGTCAACTAGACTATTTTATGCTGCGGAACAATCCGATTACTCTTCCTAAAATCAGTACATCTTTGACAATTATCGGTGCCATTGCTGAGTTTTCCGGCTGCAGCCTAATATGAGTTCCTTCATGATAGAATCTTTTAACTGTTGCTTCCTGTTCATCAACTAAAGCTACAACAATGTCCCCGTTGTTTGCAGCCGCTGTTTTTTCAACAAGAACGTAATCACGGTCAAAAATGCCTGCCTCAATCATACTATCACCCTGAACCCGAAGCATAAAAACCTCCCGATCATTAACAAAGGCTTGGGGAATAGGGAAGTAGTCTTCTATGTTTTCTACCGCTAGAATAGGTTCTCCAGCAGTAACTCGACCAACAACTGGTACATTAACAACAGACAGATTTTGGCTGCTGTCGGGATAAATGTCTTCTTCAGTTCTCAATATCTCGATTGCTCGCGGTTTAGTTGGATCACGGCGGATATATCCGTAATCTTCCAGTTTACGTAAATGCGCGTGAACAGTAGAACTTGATGCCAAACCTACAGCTGCACCAATTTCCCTTACAGATGGAGGATAACCTTTGGTCTGTACCTGATCAAAAATATATTTAAGAATCTTCTTCTGGCGCGCACTTAAATCTTTAGATTTCACTGATATTCCTCCTAACAGAACCAGGGACAATTCTATGGTAATTATACCACAGCGATTTGCAGAAATCAAACTGTAGTTCGATTTTTTTACCAACAAACTCTTGACAAAACATATGTTCTCAGTTATATTAAAGTTGCAATTACGAACAACTGTTCTCTAGGAGGTTGCCGAGATGAAATTGACCGATGGAAGCAAATTGTTATTTAATAATGCCCGTTTATTAGTGATCATTCTTGCTACCATTGTGGTAATTATTCTGAGCCTTGCCGGAATAGGAGTTGCCATGAATAAGTATCAGAGTTACAGTCTACCGAAAGAAGTTACTGAAATAACTGTATCCTACGGGGATACACTTTGGACTATTGCGCAAAAAATTGCTCCAGGCATCGATCCCCGCAGAGTAGTTTGGGAGATTCAAGAGCTGAATCAAATCAAATCGTCCCAAATCTTTCCAGGACAAACTCTACAAGTTCCAGTATACGAGACCAGTAGCTAGCCCTTTATGGGCATTTTTCCTATTTTGCGCAAAGACTATCAGCCAGGTTGTTTACCACATCTAATACAAGATTTGGAAGGAATTGATCACGTTCAAGTAGAACACACTAGGAACCCGATATTTGCCAATTCCATGGCTGTCTTCCGCTTAAGTTGGAAAAATGCTTGAACGCCAATACACAGAATGAAACAGCGTAAACGGCAATTTGGCTGTAGATACTACCGATGGTGATGATGCCGGTACAATAATGTACGAATTAGATACTTGTTTGAAATTTCTTTATATAATTTCCAGATTCAACTTCGTATAATAGATATTATGTAAACTAAAATCGAGAAGCTGCTTTGTTGGCTAATGCCAACAGGTATTTGCGTATTTCTGTAGAATCAAATTATATTCGAGTTACCAATTACCAGTACAATGACTAGGAGGATTGCATGTATACTAAAGAACAACTATTAGAACACATTCAAGAATTAGGCATTAAACCCGATGATACTCTCCTGATTCACTCTTCAATGAAATCAATTGGTCCAGTTGAAGGCCGCGCAGACACCGTTTTAGACTGCTTCAGCGAATACATGAAGGATGGTCTGCTCATCTTTCCTACCCACACTTGGGCGCAAATTAACTCAAGGAATCCTGTTTTTGATGTGGAAAACGAACCAACCTGTGTTGGGATCTTAACTGAATTGTTCCGCAAACGCCCAGGGGTAATCCGTTCCTGGCATCCCACCCACTCAGTCGCAGCTCTGGGCAATGATGCCGCAGAGTTTGTCGAAGGTCAGGAGAAGTTCAATACGCCCTGTGCAAGAGAAAGCTGCTGGGGTAAACTTTATGACCGGAGAGCTAAAATCCTGTTTATTGGCTGCGGATTAAACCGCAATACGATCATCCACGGTGTCGAGGAATGGAACGATATTCCAAACAGACTTACTCCTAATCCCGAGCCATTAAAAGTGCTGACACCTGATGGTAGGTTGCTTGACAGTCCGCAGTATCGTCACTACAGCCCTCCGGTACCTTTAATTTCGGAGCATTATGTAATCTTAGAAAAACCACTTGTAGAAACTGGAATTGCTACCATTGGCCGCTTAGGCGATGCTAGAACAATTCTCTGCGATGTGGTGCCGATGGTCAATCTAGTTAGTGATTTTCTCCAGCGGGATCCGGATCTGTTCATGAAAACGGATCCTATTCCAACGGAATGGTATGCTGGAGTTGAGCCTAACTACGATATCCTTCTTTAAGCAAAAATACCACCTTCCTAAAATGGAAGGTGGTATTGATTAAATGTAACCTGAGAATGTTTTAAAATCCAATCTCCTAAAATAGTAAGCAGTTCTCGATCTACCCGTCTATTTGGATCGGTGTATGACAGCGGCTCACCGTAGGTCATTTTTAAAATATGGTCTAAACCCTCAAATATATGCAGTTCACTCTGTTCGTCAGGCAGAGCCGCAGCTAAGGCGTAGGCATCATCTGGTTGAATTTGGATATCTGCAGTACCCTGCATAATCAAGACTGGAACTTTAACCTCGGCTAAGACCCCTGCAGGATCAGCAGTTAACCAATCTTTGAGCACATCCCTTTGATAAACAAACGTAAGGATTAACTGCTCAAACTCCGCAGGCAGGTCATATTGAGAGACATCATACTCGGTGTTATTCAAAACTGCCTGATACATATCATCTAACGCTTTCACAGCCCGCTCCGGCAGTTCAGGATCATATATCCCTGCTGCTGCGGCAGCCTCGCTTTGAGAAGTAATCTGGCGCTTAATGGTATCAAAAAAGGGATAGCCAGATCCGGCCAACAGTACAAGCCCCGCCAAATCTTCCCGCTTGCGGGCAACCTCAGAGGCCAGCCAAGCGCCTTCGCTGTGTCCGACAATAAAAAGACTTTCAGCATCAACTTTTGTTAAGGTAGCCAAAAGATTAACTACTGCATCGACGTCATTAATGTAATCACTAAACGAGTGAACCTCACCGGTACTTTCGCCTACCCCGCGTTTGTCAAACCGGGCGACAACAACTCCTCTCGATGCTAAGTAGTGGGAGATTTCTTTGAGATAGTCAGCAGGTCCTGGCATAACATAGCTGTTCCCATCCCGATCAGTAGGACCAGAGCCTGCAACCAGTACTACCCCAGGTAGTTCCCCATCAACTTCCGGAATTGTCATCGTGCCGCTCAATTTAGCCCGTTCAACGTTCAAACTGAACTCCAGTTCTTGAAAATTAAAGCCACCGAAATCATCGAAAACCCTTTCAGCTTCCGGATCTAAAGCCAAATCTACAGCTTCAATTTCAAAAGCCTGCATCGGAATATGAAGCTTGACTAAACTGCGATCAATTTGCTCTACCCATACATCAACGACGACACCTATATTAATCTGAAAATGATCAGTGGCATGCTGCCCTATCAATTCTTCACCAACATAGCTGATTATCATCGGTGCTAGTTGGGTTCCGTAAGGCAGCTGAACCGGTACCACTAAGCTGCTCTCCAATACATCCATGCTGGATTTATCAAAAATCCAGGTAGCAACCATATAGTCTGAAATTACATTGTTGTCTAATGCTAAGACATTACTGTTGGGCAGCTCAACTGTTTGTCCCAACTGCTTAATCGTATATGCAGTTGAGTCCGCCCACTGCAGTTCCAGATCCAGCACTCCACCGGCCTTAACTGAGAAATTATAACTCACGGGTTTCTTTGGAAAATCAATTCCAGCAAACAGATATTCGCTGTGGATTTCCAGTCCCATCTGTGGATAAACGACAACTGTACTTAAGTTGGTTTGATCCGCTCCTTGAGAAATTTCAATTGAAGTGGTGCCAATTTCAGCACCAGCCTTTCTAATCACATACTCACGTGTTACAGTTTGGGCATTAACACATAACGAGGCACCAATCACTATTGCCAAGGCTGTGAAGAGAATCAACAATCGTTTCGATGCTGTCACATGCACCACTCTCCTTGTTGCTAAATCTATTCAACTAATTTAACCCGATGATAAACCTTCTTACCCTTCCGCACTATCAAATATCCTTCATCGTCAAATTCTTGTTGAGTAACTAAATAGTCATGCTGTTTTATTTGGCGATCTGAGAGATATATTCCTCCCTGCTGAATTAATCTTCTTCCCTCCGACCTAGTACTTACTAACTTAACTGTAGTCAGCAGAGTAATTAAGTCCACTCCCTCACCAAAGTCAGACAGAGATATTTCTGTGGTTGGAATGGATTCGGCATCCTGTCCACCGCCAAACAAAGCTTTTGCTGCAGCTTGAGCCTCATCGGCAGCCTGTTTACCATGGACATTCTTAGTAATCTCATAAGCCAAAATTTCCTTAGCGTAATTAATCTCGGCACCCTCTAAGGCACCTAATCTTCTTACTTCATCCATTGGCAGGAAAGTCAGCAGACCGAGGAGGCGCTCCACATTGCTGTCTTCCACATTACGCCAATATTGATAGAAATCATAGGGGCTGGTGAGATTTGGATCCAACCAAACCGCTCCTGATTCCGTTTTTCCCATTTTCCGACCATCACTTGTAGTCAGGAGCGTAAAAGTCATGCCGTATGCCTGTTTACCTGTCATTTTTCTGATCAGTTCTACTCCCCCAAGGATATTAGACCATTGGTCGTTGCCGCCCATCTGAATTACACAGTCATAGTCCTGGAAGAGCTTATAAAAGTCAAAAGACTGCATAATCATATAGTTAAACTCCAGAAAAGTTAGACCCCGTTCTATTCTTGACTTATAGCATTCCGCGGAAAGCATCCGGTTTACCGAGAAGTGGACCCCAATTTCCCGGATAAATTCAATATAATTAAGAGACCGCAGCCAGTCAGCGTTGTTAACCATCAAGGCTTTGCCATCACTAAAATCTATGAAGCGAGAGAGCTGTTTTTTAAAAGCTTGTGCGTTAGCTTCAATTTCTTCAACGGTCATCATGCGGCGCATATCCGTCTTACCTGTCGGATCCCCCACCATGACGGTGCCTCCACCAATCAGAGCAATCGGTCGATGTCCTGCTCGCTGCATATGGGCCATTGCCATCACTGTTAAGAAATGACCAACTGTTAAGCTGCTGGCCGTTGGGTCAAATCCGATATAGAAAGAAACCTTTTCTTTACCTAATAATTCGCGGATCTCATCTTCATGAGTAGTTTGTTCGATGAATCCCCGTTCTTTTAGAATGTCGAATACATTCACAAATACCAACTCCCTAGTTTATTATTGCTGAATATAAAAAATGGCGGTTACCAAAAAGGACGAGCTTTACCCGTGGTACCACCTTACTTTGCATTAAAAAAATTAATGCCTCTAAATCATGATAACGGATGATTCGAACCCGTGAAGGTTTCCCTTCAATGCTCCAGAACCGTAATTCGAAAACCGTGTGCTGCAGAACTCGCACCAACCGTTCTGCTCTCTGAAATTGTAACCACGTCTTTCTACTTAATTCCTTCTCAGCATATAATCATTATTTACACGATTATGTTCAATAATACCATAATTCCACTGGATAATCAACCAAATCCATACAGGCAGGACAAAACAAACCGATACCGAAGTAAGGTTGTAAACTATATGCACTAATGAAGAGGTGTCTAAATTGCAGAACAGGCAGTATTATCTTAATCCCTATCAAACTGTTTTTCAAGCTAAAGTTACAGCCTCAGAAAAAAGCGGGGATCAATACCACATAGTCTTGGATAATACAATTTTTTACCCCGAAGGAGGCGGTCAGCCTTCCGACAGCGGGTTTGTCGATGAAATCCCTGTCATCGATGTCTATGAACAAGACGGTTTAGTCTATCATGTGCTGCCAGAACTACCGAAAAGCAATCTTGTGGAATGCAGGATCGATTGGCAGCGACGCTTCTATCACATGCAGCATCACACAGGACAGCATTTATTATCAGCAATTTTTTTTAGGGAGTTTGGCTATCAAACCTGGGGATTTCATTTATCTGAGGATTATTCAACCTTGGACATTACAGCGAGCGATTTACCTGACGAATTAGTGAAAGATGCAGAAATTAAGGTTAACCGCCTGATTCAGGCTGATAAAAGTATTAAGACTTATTTCATCTCTGAGTCGGTAAATCTAGGCACAAACCTGCTGCGAAAAGAACCGCAGGTAGACTCCAGCATCCGTATCGTAGAAATATCTGATTATGATGCTGTGCCGTGCTGCGGTACCCATCTTTCTACAACAGGACAAGTTGGCTTAATTAAGATTATGAAAACGGAAAAAATCAGGGGTATGACCCGCATCTACTATCGCTGTGGAGAAGCAGCTTTTAGAGATTACCAGGATAAATTTGAAACCGTTGCTAAGCTGGCCCTTATGTTCTCCAGCTCAGATCAGGATGTATTAGCTAGAGTTACTGGTGAGTTGGAGCGAAAACGCGAACTCGAGCAAAACTACAAAACCATTAAACAACAATTGTTGGCCTATAAGGCAGCTGAGATTGTGTCACAAACAGAAAGTCAGCTGCTTGTTCATCATCTAGGACATCATGAAGACATCGATACTGCCCAGAGTTTGGCCAGGGAAATCTTAGCTTTAGGCAGCTTTTTTGTGCTGATAACTGTCGGTAATCGTGTACTGCTCTCCCACAACCTTAACGCAGAGATTAATTGTGGTTTGATCGTTAAAAATCACGGACTGCCACTAGGTGGCCGCGGAGGCGGCAAGAAGGATTTTGCTCAAGTGTATTTTCCTTCCCAAACAGAACTCGACGCATTTATCACTACTGTCAAAACCCTGATATAATAGAACAGGACCCAAATTAGGGTCCTGTATTTGTATTATTATTCTTCAACTTCTTTTGTACCAACAATAATTTTGAGTGTTTCGTAGTGTGTTTTGCCTGTTAATGAGCTTTCCACTGCAATATTAATCTTGCCCTCTATGTATGGCTCTTCCCCGGCTGCTGCAGCTTTAAACACAACATTATAACCCTCGTTAGATTCAAGGATACCAATAACGTCGTTTTCTATTGACCACTTAATAGTGCATTTTTTAAGCTCTTGAGCGAATGCATCTTTAACCACGACGCTGATTGTGACTTTCTCACCGAATTCCAGTGTATACTCTGAGGTTTTCAGTTCCTTACCATCAACCTTAAAACTGATTTCGGCAACGTCATTCCACGGAGAAAAAAGAGTACACCCCGAAAAACTCAGCAACACGACCGCCAGAACTAACAGCTTTGCCACCTTTGTTTTCATTACTGTTTCGCCTCCTTTGATTAATTGTTTTAATTGTAACTTAATATTGTTCTGCCTGCAATGCTTTATACTGCATTAAGGCACTACAATAAAATTAATTCGTTAGCGTTTATGCAAAAATAGGGGTTTTTGGAAAAAATAGTTGCTTAACTGCATTCAAAAGTTGTTGGTGGGTACACTAGTGGTGGTGAGGTGAGACAGCATTGAAAAAATGGTGGCTGAGTTTGCGTCCTTTTAGTTTTACCGCTTCTATCATACCCATGCTGCTGGGACTTGCAATCGCTGCAGAACAAACTGCGATTAACCTAGTAGGTGCGGCACTTGCTGTCGCGGCTGGATTAACACTCCACATTATCGCAAACATTTTTAACAGTTATTACGACTGGAAATACGGGCATGATCGTCCCGGCGACCAACAGGTGGTTCCCCTACTGCTGGACCCTAGACTTGGCGAATCAGCGCTTTACTGGTATGGGGTCTGTTTTTTTATTCTCGGCATTATATTAACTATTGTTCTCGGCATAATGTATAACTCAACCGTTTTTTTAATCACTCTCGTTGGTTTGTTTAATGCCTATTTCTACACCGCACCTCCGATTGCCTATAAAAAAAGAGGATTGGCGCTGCCGTCGGTTTTTATTTCCATGGGAATCCTGATGCCATTAAACACTTATTTTGTACAAGTCAGCAATCTCACCCTTAAAATTCTACTGTGTCCGATCCCCCTAGCTGTATTAGTTACCGCAATTCTGCAGAGTAATGAACTGCGGGACTATGGTGCTGATCTCAGGCATGGCATTCGCTCATTAACAGTAGTGTACGGCATCAAAGTCGGAATTAAGTTTTATCAATTCCTAATCTTATCGCCTTATATCCTGACCCCCCTCCTAATATCTGCTGGGTTAGTTCCATGGTTTGGAGGTATAGTTTTTATAACCATCCCATATGCCTTGAAGCTTATTCGAAAAGCAGACCTCCATGAGTTTATCAGCCTTGATGCTGCCACCGCAAAACTGCATGCTGCGTTTGGTATTTTATATACGATTGCACTAATCATGCAGTGATACCGTTGATTACTCTAGTTACCAGCAAGGATTCCTACTTTCAACAAAGAATAATAAGAAGGAGGAGGTGAATTCGTGCGTAAAATCCAAATTATAGCTGATACAGGATGTGACCTACCAGACGAGATAATTCAGAAACACAACATCCACTTAGTTCCAGTTAATGTCCATTTTGGAGATAGAATATATCATGACCGCATGGAGATCAGTGCCGCAGAGTTATATCAGATGATGAAAACAGCCCCCACTCCACCAACAACCAGCCAGATCAATCCAGATCAATATTTCCAGGCATTTAAGGAGTACGCAGATCAGGATGTCGACATCTTGGTAATTGGGCTGTCACTTAAACTCACAGGATCCCTGCAGAGTGCCCAGATAGCAAAGGATATGCTCCAAAATGACAGAATTCATATTTTTGACACCAAATCTGCGTCCCTTGGTACTGGGTTGTACGTGTTGAAAGCTGCAGAATATATTGCGGAAGGCTTTTCCCTTGACAAAATTATAGCTAAGCTCAAGGCCTATCAAGAGCAGGCATACGCTTTAATAGTTTTATCCTCTTTAAAACATCTGCTGAAATCAGGTCGATTAAGTCGCCCTGAAGCGGCCCTTGGCTCCATGTTGAATATAAAGCCGATACTGGGTTTCAATGACGGCGAAGTAGTTGCCACGGAAAAGGTGCGTTCCCTAAAAGGAGCGCTGTCAGTTATCATCCGGCGCTTTAAAGAACGACAGATTGATTTTAGTACCAGTACCTTAGGGATTGCTCACGCTAATTGCCTAGGTCTCGCGGAAGATTTTGCTGCGGAGGTAGAAAAAAAGCTACAGCCAAAAAGAATTATTATTAATACTGCCGGTGCTGCCATTGGCGCCCATGTCGGTCAAGGTGGGATTGGGCTATTCTATTAAGAAAAAGCTAACCAGCGTTAACATGCTGTGTTAGCTTTTCCATTTAAGTACCTAACCTGCTGCGGTGCAAAGAGTTTGGCAATATTTTCATGACAGGTCAAGAGCACTATTTGATGCTGTTTGCTGATCAGCTTCATTAATTCAACTGTATTCATTAACCTTTGCCGATCGAAATTTACCAAAATATCATCAGCGAAGATTGGTAGCTCTACTTTTTCAGCTCCGATCTGCAGCGCCAGCGCAAATCTTATTGCTAGATAGAGCTGTTCTACTGTGCCCCGACTTAACTGATGGGGAGCCAGAATCTCACCATTTGCAGTTTCGATCTTTAATTCCTTCATGCCGATGGGAGCGTAAACCCGGGTATAGCGGTTATCGGTGATTGCTGCAAAATACTCACTGGCGGCTTTGAGAACCCGTGGCTGGCGTTCCCGTTCATATTTACGGCTTACGTGCCCTATCACCCACTGACATGTCTTTAAGCTGCCCCACTTTACCGCCAGCTCTCTCGCTTTTGCTTGCAGTACTTCCCGCTCAAGCTGATATTCTTCATGCTTATAACTCTGCTCAATCATTTCCTTTTGAGCAGTCAGACCTCCAATGTTCTGCTGGAGCTGATCAAGTCTTAAACTCAGCTGTAGGATATCAGCTTTTAAATCCTCCTGCTGCTGCATTAGAGTTTCTTTATCTGTTCCTTCAAAGAAAACCACCGCATCCTTGTATTCAGTGCCAAAATATGTTTGGAGAACAACCTCCAAATTAGCAGCTTCCTGGGCCAGCTGTTCACGCTCAGCCTGAACTCTGTACCAATGGGCAATCTGTTCAGGATCATTAGTCTGACATGCCTGATAAATCTCTTTTAACTGTTGTTCTAACAACTGCTTTTCTTGCAGTAAGTTCGGCAGCGTCTCCATAACCTGCAGATAAGTTTCTACTTCTGTTACAGTTAAATCGTCCGGCAGGTGATACCTCTTCAGCAGATTTCTTAATTGTTCAAGAAGCAACGCTTTTTGTTGGTGCTTTGCTGCTAAATCCTGCCGATAGGCGGTGGTTCTGGCCTCCAACTGCATCAACTGCTGGGACAGCCGATTAATTTCCTGTCTTAGCTCTTCTTCCCGAAGTAGTTTTTGTTCAAAACTCAGCATTTCAAATTCAGGATTTGTTATGCCAAGTTTAGTGGTTAACTCTTTTAGAGTATTCCGGTGCCGAACAGCTGCTCTGTTGCTTTTGACCAGCATGGTTCCCAAACTAACAGCTATTAGTACCAGCACACCGGCTGTGATTCCCATACCTAAGTTGTAATTGGAAGAAGAAAACAGAAACGCTGCTACCAACCAACCACAAACACCTACAGCGCCCAGCAGCACACTAAGCCGATTAAAACCTGGTTCAGGATTAGTATCTATCTGTTTCAACTGCTCGAACAACCGTTTGCGAACCAAAAATTCATCTTCACTACCATCAATCTGATCTTCTATTGCTGTAATCTGGTTTTGCAGCTCACGACACTCAACGGCTGCCTGCTGGTACCTTTCTTCCGCTACATTTACCTGGATCTGTGCCTGCTCGATCTGATCTGCAAAAGCGGAAAACTCCGATAATAACTGCTGGTATTCCCGATTCTCTAGAAGCTGCAGTTCTATTCTCGGGTCAATTTTTGCAGCAGCCTGGTAATAAGCACTATTAATTCGCTCCAGCTCGACCTTAGCTTGTGTCAATTTTTCAGCGCCATCGACTGGCAGATTTCTATTAGGAATCCGCTCCAAATTCTGCTTAATCACTACCAGCTTCTGCCACTGAGGCCAAGCTTCAAGCATTAACTCTACTCGCTTAAGCGTCTGCTTCTTGACATCAAGTTCGCTCCTAATTTCAGCAGCAGCCTTTTTGGCAGCGATGATTTGACCTTTCAGTTGGCGATACTCATCGGTAACCCTGCTTGATTCCCGCAGCTTGCTATTGATTTCCTGAAGCTGATCCAGAACCTGATTTAACTCAGGCTTGCGGCCGCGGGGTTTGTAAATTCTGTCCATTGCGTTAATCAATTTACCTTCAATATCTGCTAAAGAAATAGTGCTGCCAATCCCTATGCTGTATAGAAGAGAATTTAAATCATTGTTATCCAACAGCTTCAACTGCTGTAATTCATCTAAACCAAAAGCATATACTGTTTCAAACAGCGATTGGGAAATCCCCCCTAACAAATCGTTGATTTGGTTTTCTGAAAGTGAAATACCGCTTTTGAGATCTTCAATGATTAAGGCTCCACTAGAGCGGCGGTCGGGAACTCTACTGACTAAGTATTGCTGTTCGCCATCAATAATTCTGAGCGAACCGCCGTGGTTCCCACCCTTTATGGGTTCGTAGCGCTGCTGAGTCCCCCGTTGGTAAAATCCATATAGGCAGCTGCGCACAAAGTTCAGGAGCGTGCTTTTGCCGGAGCCGTTTAGTCCATAGATAACGGTTAAATCTGGTTCTAAGTCGATAGTTAGATTATGCAGAATTCCAAACCCATCAATCTTTATTTGTTCTAATTTCATCTTAGTTCTCCCCCGTTAAAAGCTGGACAGCAAGCAGCTTAGCTTTTTGCAGCAGTTCCTTTGTGCTTAATTCTATCTGACTGATCCGAGCAATATCAGCTGCAGCTGCCGCAATTTCGTCATCTAGAGTTTCCGTATCTGCTTCCAGCTCTTCGATAAAGGCAATTACCTCTGCCAAAAAGTCACCCCGCTGCCTTAGATTTGACCAATCAATTTCTGGCAGAGTTTGATCATCAATCCCGGTTACCCAGATAAAATTTTCAAGCTCCGGTTCGCCTTCCCGCAGATCACTCAACAAATCAGTGATTGTATCAGATTCTTTCAGCAGTTGATAACAGCCGCTTGCACCTGTTAGCGTTACATTAAGCATGGTGCCTACTGGGTAATCTGCCCTGTGCTCATCTTTATTCTGATTAAGAGTTGTAAATAATTGTTCAGGTGTAGTTAGTGTCAGATCAATCCCAATATCTTTCCAGATAATGTCCTGAAGTGGTACAAATTCGGAGGAGATTTCCATATTTCTATCCACATCAACCAAGTAACAGCCTTTTGGTCCTGATTCCCCTCGGTGTCGACCCTGAAGAATACCGGGATATTGGATAACACAGTTATTTTTCCATTCCTTAGCAGAATGGACATGGCCAATAGCCCAATAATGGTAGCCTCTAGCTGCTAGGTCAGACAGAGCAACCGGTGCATACCCAAATTCCTGACTGCCTACATCACAGTGCAAAACCGCTATATTAAAGCTGCTGAAATCAGGGCGGGGAAACAACTGGCTCAGATCGCCAACATGGGTATTAGCATAGCTGATTCCGCTGAGCGTTACCTGCCTACTTTTGTAAACTTGACGGATAACATCCACTTTATCGGTACCAAAGAGATAAAGGTTCTCAGGCATGGAAAAAACAAAGTTCGGCAAAAATCCCGCATCATGATTACCTGTTACCATATATACATCGATTTCTGCTTTATTTAAGCGAGCCAGCTGGTCCACAAAATGTTTTTGGGTGCGGAGACTCGGTCTGTTAGTTTCAAAGACGTCACCAGCCAAGACAAGAAAATCCACATCGGATTCAATACAAAAATTTACTAGATTGGAGAAAGCGGACAAACTCGCATCTATTACTCGTCTGCTCAACCGCTCATGTAGTTCTGTAACACCGGCAAATTGACTGCCGAGGTGCAAGTCTGCTGCGTGGACAAACCTCAACCCCATACTACCCCGTACCTCCTGTTATTCGTTAACTACCATGTTCGGAACATCAATACCGATTCCTGCTGATATAAGAGGAAATAAAAAACCCTACATCAAACTGCACCAACAGCTGATGAAGGGTTATATTTTAATTTGGTTGCGGGGGCCGGATTTGAACCGACAACCTTCGGGTTATGAGCCCGACGAGCTACCAACTGCTCCACCCCGCGTCGTTTAGGTATATTATAGGCTATTATTTCTCATTTGTCAAATGTATCCCCACGGGGAGAGATTCATCCCCTCCCCATGACCACTACACAAACTGCTCAAGTTTTTCTGTAATCATCTGTTTCGGTACTGCTCCAACTATTTGATCAACAACTTCACCGTCTTTAAAAATAAGCATGGTTGGGATACTCATAATTCCATACTTCATGGCTACTTCAGGATTGTCATCGACATTTAGCTTTCCAACCTTTGCCTTACCTTGATATTCTTCCGCGATTTCATCAATCAACGGACCAACCATACGGCAGGGGCCGCACCAAGGTGCCCAAAAGTCTACTAAGACCACTCCGTTATTCTGTTCTACTTCTTCACTAAAAGTACTATCTGTCAGCGTTAATGTCATTTATAATCCTCCTTATTAAGACTTATTCCTATTTATTTCAAATTATATACCCCTCACGGGTATCTGTCAAGAGGTAATTAGTATTTTTCGCTTATTTTACGGGCAATCGTCAGACCGTGACCAATTGGCAGTATATAGCTTTCCAATAAAGGGTGCTGTCTAACCGCATTGTTAAATTGATCGATCACCCGCTGGCTGTTGCGGTTGCGGTCAGGAAGCTCCATAGCAGGAAAAAGTGTATCGTCAGCAAGCAGAAATCCACCTGGGTTCAAAAGCTCCACTAAGTAATCTAATGTTGGTACATAAGTCTGCTTACCGGAATCCTGAAAGATTAAATCAAACTGTGAGGTCAGTTCCGGTACAAGTTCCACTGCATCTCGTACATAGAGGGTAATCCGCTCAGACATGCCATACTGCTTAAAATTCTGCTCTGCTTCAGCGGCAAAGGTTGAGCTGCGCTCTACAGTCACGATATGTCCCGCTTCAGGGAGAACCGATGCCATAATTAGGGTTGATACCCCAACTCCAGTCCCCAACTCAAGAATTCTCTGCGGCTGCAAAAGCTGTATTAATAGCTGCAGTATAAACGCTGTGTCCTTTTGGATACATGGTAAAATGTCTGAACGCTGTATGGCTGCTTGCCACAGCTCCTCCACATTCGGATCTAGAAAACAGTTAAACTTGTCCGTATATTGATTGATTTTAGCTGGTGTAACTGCTGGTATATTCATTGTGCTCCTCCATAATTATCATCAGTTGATACAATTAAACACTTAGCAGCAATATCCTTTTTTGGCAGTACAAACCAATTTCACCTAGCCTTTAAAAATTATTTACGAAAATTATACCCCGATAAGGAGGATAACTGTGCTATTCGTAGAATCATTTAAAAAAATTACGGAATATAATTTATCAAAGGCAGAAAGGTGGTATTCACAATGAAAAAATCAAAATCAACGATGCGTAGTGTGGTGATGACATTAATTGTCGTGCTTGGACTGGGGGTTTTTGCCGGACCAATACTGGCACAAGAGATTAAAATCGGATTGATTTCCAGTCTTACCGGCCCCGTTTCTACCTATGGTCAGTCAGTGCGAAATGCCGTTGAAATGGCTGTGGATGAAATCAACAGTGCTGGTGGAATCAATGGATCTAAGATCAACCTGATCATTCGCGACGACAAAGGCGATGCTACGGAAGCAGCAAATATCGCTCGTTATCTAATTGATCGGGAACAAGTTGCTTTGATTCTTGGACCGGTTATTACACCATGTGTAATGGCGGTTGCTCCAATTGCCCAAGAGGCAGGTGTGCCATTAATGACACCGACAGGAACTGGCGACAGCATTACCGCCATTGGCGACTATATTTTCCGGGCTGCCTACAAAGACTCGCTCCAAGGCAGAGTAATCGCCCGCTTTGCTGCTGAAGAACTAGGACTAAAGCGAGTAGCAATTATTTATGATATTGCTAATGACTACTCCGTTGGGTTAATGAATTCATTCAAGAATGCGTTTGAAGAATTCGGAGGCACAATTGTTACAGTTCAATCATACACAACTGGCGATCGTGATTTTAGCGCCCAGTTGACATCGATCCTGCTGGCCAATCCAGAAGGACTTTACATTCCAGACTACCATTCAGCTGTAGGACCAATCCTGCTTCAGGCAAATCAGTTTGGAATTGATGCTGTTAAATTGGGTGTTGACGGTTGGGATTCACCTGATTTAAAATCGCTATCTGGCGGCAATCATGAGGGTGGCTACTACGTAAATCACTATTCTGTTTTGGATACGAGAGAAGCTACTGTTGAATTTACTACTAAGTATATCGATCGGTTTGGCTTTGAGCCAGACGCGCTGGCAGCATTAGGTTACGACGCTGTGTTAATCGTAAAGGCTGCGTTGGAGAAGGCTGGCAGCACTGATCCTGTAGCACTGAAAGATGCTCTGGGAACCGTTAAAAACGTTGTTGCTGCCACGGCAACCATTGATATGGATCCGGAGGGTACCCCATACAAACCAATTGTTATTCTTCAGGTCCAAAATGGAGTACCGGTCGTTGTCGATCGGGTATATCCATAATCAGTTGTGAATCTGATTGGGTTGTACGATTTACGTACAACCCAGCATTATTTTTCTTGAGGTGATGGAATGCAGTGGCAAGTTTTAGTCGCACAATTGATCAACGGAATAGCTTTGGGGAGCACTTATGCATTAATTGCCCTTGGATACACCATGGTTTATGGGATTATTCGCTTAATCAATTTTGCCCATGGTGATATTTTTATGCTGGGTGCATATTTTGGCTTAATCGCAATCACAACCTTAAATCTATCTTTAATACCGGCTTTGATCCTGTCGATGGCCGCAGCCGCACTTGTTGGCATAACCTTAGACCGCATTGCCTACCGGCCCCTGCGCCAGTCGCCGCGGATCACAGTCTTGATTACAGCCATTGGAGCATCACTTTTGATCCAGAGCCTCGCTCAGTTAATCTTTGGGGCTGATTTTCGCTCCTACCCGGCTACCGCCATACCGATTAAGATCATCAGAATGGGGTCTGTAATTATTACTAACCGCCAAATTATTATCTTTGGCACAGCAATTCTATTGATGATTCTGCTGCATCTAATCGTTAATTATACTAAGCTAGGAAAAGCGATGCGGGCTGTTTCCATGGATAAAGAAGCTGCCCAACTAATGGGCATCAATGTTGATCGAATTATTGCCTTTACCTTTGCGATTGGGTCTGCTTTGGCAGCAGCTGCTGGGATCCTGGTGGGCATCCTGTACAACAGTGTAGACCCCTACATGGGCACCCTGCCGGGATTGAAGGCTTTTGTTGCTGCGGTCTTGGGCGGTATCGGCATTATTCCCGGTGCTGTAATCGGAGGATTCTTAATGGGCATCGCAGAAAATTTAGTAGTAGCCTTTGGCTCTTCTACCTATCGCGATGCAGTCGCATTTGCAATTTTAATCTTAATTCTTCTCATCAAACCAAGCGGTTTACTAGGAAAACGTGTTCGCGAGAAAGTGTAGGTGTTTTCATTGGGTAAACGAAATGTGATTACAATCAGTCTGCTAGCTGGATTATATCTGATTATCCAGCTGCTGGTCAGCAGAGGAGTATTGCTCCCTTATGACCTCCAGATTCTAGGTCTGGTGTGTGTTAATATAATGCTTGCTGTTAGCTTAAACCTGATCAACGGGTTTACCGGTCAGTTTTCTATTGGTCATGCCGGCTTTTTTGGAATTGGAGCATACGCCTCCGCCTATTTAACTGTCATTCACGATATACCATTTTTGCTTGCTTTGGTGCTGGGCGCCCTGTTTTCAGCTCTAATTGGAATCTGTATCGGATTACCTACTCTCAGGCTCAAGGGAGATTATTTAGCTATTGCTACGTTAGGTTTTGGGGAAATTATCAGGGTAGTTATTCTTAACATTCCTGCTGTGGGTGGAGCTCGAGGTTTTTCCGGCATCAGCCGCGAAACTACTTTTGGCACAGCTTACCTCTTTATGATTGTTACGGTGGTAATAATTAAAAACTTTATTCGCAGCAAACATGGCAGAGCTTGTATTGCAATTCGAGAAGACGAATTGGCAAGCGAAGCACTTGGTATCAACACAACTCTCTATAAAGTTGCAGCGTTTACCATTGGAGCACTGTTTGCAGGCCTAGCAGGAGGATTATACAGTCATTTCATGGGATATATCAACCCTGCTGCAAACCAGATCGGATTTATTAAATCGATCGATATCTTGATTATGGTTGTCTTGGGTGGATTAGGAAGCATAACCGGCTCAGTCGGTGCCGCAATCTTACTCACGCTAATTCCGGAATTTCTGCGGGGGTTAGCTGAATACAGAATGATTGTCTATCCAATTATTCTTATTTTGATTATGCTCTTCCGTCCCACTGGGATCCTAGGCGGCAAAGAACTGTCCTGGGACGCATTAGTATCATTCTACCAAAGAATAACCGGTAAGAAACAGTGCCAGGGGGTGAGCACTGATGCCTAGTCCATTATTAAGTGTGAATAATCTATCAGTCAATTTTGGCGGATTAAAAGCTCTGTCTCATGTATCTTTAACAGTTGAACCAGGTGAACTCATCGGCATCATCGGACCAAATGGTGCAGGCAAAACCACCTTCTTCAATTCGCTTACCGGTCTTTGTAAACCAACTGCCGGGCAGATTATTTTTGCTGACAGGGATTTAACAAACAAGTCAGCCTGTTTCATCAGCCGCCAAGGAGTGGCAAGAACATTCCAGAACATCCGTTTGTTTAAATCCCTAACGGTGCTCGACAATCTCATCACTGCCTGCCATCAAAATATCCGCTACTCATTCTTTGACGGAATTTTTAAGACAAGAACTTATAAACGCGAAGAGCAGGCTGCCCTAGAAACTGCCCAAGCTATGCTGGAGATCGTTGGCTTAAGCGAACAGGCCCACGAACTGGCTGTGAGCCTTCCCTATGGTGACCAGCGCAAACTCGAAATTGCTAGGGCTTTGGTCACTAAGCCTAAGCTTTTACTGTTGGATGAGCCGGCCGCAGGAATGAATCCAGCCGAAACCCAAGAATTGTTGAGCTTGATTCAGTATTTAAGAGCTGAATTTGGCATTACAATTCTGCTGATTGAACATGACATGAACTTAGTAATGAACTTGTGCGAGCGGATTTTTGTGTTAGATTATGGTGTGCTGATTGCTGAGGGTTCGACTGAAGAAATCCGCTCTAACGAACAGGTAATTCAGGCGTACTTGGGAGCTGATGTTTAATGGAATTATTGACAGTTGAAAATTTAGATGTGTATTACGGCGGTATTCATGCCTTAAAGCAGGTTAGTTTTACTATCAACGCAGGCGAGATCGTAACTTTGATTGGTGCTAATGGAGCTGGAAAGTCCACTACGCTGAGGGCTGTTTCAGGCCTAATTCCAAAGTCAGGTGGGATAATCGAGTTTGACGGTCATAATATTAGCAATATGCCAGCCCATAAAATTGCTGCCTTAAAGCTGACACATGTACCAGAAGGCAGAAGGGTCTTTGCCCATCTGTCTGTCGAGGTGAACTTGGAGTTAGGTGCCTATCTGCGCCGAGATAAAGCTCAAATTGCCGAAGATTTGAAGAGAGTATATGAATTGTTTCCCCGTTTATATGAGCGGAGAAAGCAGCTGGCTGGCAGCCTTAGTGGCGGTGAACAGCAGATGCTGGCAATGGGACGCGGCTTAATGAGCAATCCTAGACTGCTGCTGCTTGACGAACCTTCAATGGGCCTTGCTCCCCTTTTGGTAAGGGAAATATTTAATGTAATCGTGGAAATCAATCGTGCCGGCACAACAATTCTTTTGGTGGAACAAAATGCGAACATGGCATTGGCGATTGCTGACCGCGCTTATGTTCTGGAAACTGGTGAAATTCACCTAAGTGGGTCTGCCCAGGATCTGCTCCAGGACGAACGAGTAAAGCAAGCGTATTTAGGTGGTTAGTCAAGAATATAACAAATAATAAGACCCGAGGACATCCTTGGGTCTATATTTATACAACCAACCGCTCGCTGCAGCCGGAACCTTTAGTGCAGACTAGTTCCCTTTTACCCTGATTGATAAAAAGACGCATTGCGCTGCCGCACTGAGGACAACCGTGGGTCATTGCTCTAGGATACTTATAGGGTGACCGACCTGCCGCATAGCTTTCTAAGTGACGGTAAACCTGAACTAAAAGCAGAACATCATCTTTAGCCCGATGGGAATTGGCAAAATCTCGGTCTAAGCGAAAATGATACATCAAGTTTTTGAGTTTATGACTCCCTTCCCCATTTGGATAAATACAAAGTTTGGGAAACAGCCGCATACTGATAGCAAGGGTATCTATACCCCCTGGCGGTAGTGGTTCACACTGATTGCGTTCAAACATGGCTGTTAAAAATCGACGATCAAAAGCCAAATTGTGGGCTACTAAAACTCCATCACTGATAAAATCGCGAATTGATTTGGCTGCCTCACCTTCAACTGGTGCATTCGCCACGTCTTCTTCAGTAATCCCGGTTAATTTGGTAATAAACTCGGGAATCGGTCGTTCAGGATTGATAAATGAATGATATTCGGAGACATCTCCATTGTGAGCTACTTTTAACATGTAAATTTCAATAATTCGATCGCGCTTGGCACTTAATCCTGTAGTTTCCACATCGAGGAAAATTAAACTTTTCATGGCAACCTCCTTTCCTGCTTAATTCGCGATCTGTAATACTTTTCCTGCGGGATAACTTACTTCCAATTTGGTAACCATAGTAGGAAAGGAGGCATGCTTATGAAGCTGTTGACCAAACCGCTGCTGCTGACCAGATACACCGCTATATTTCCTACGGTGAAAAAACTGCTCAAAAAGTGGTGGCTGTTATCTGAAAAACTGCCGCAGGAGCTGAAAGAACAGGCTCAGGCAAGTATCAAGCTGAAAACTTTTCACTGCATTGGCGGGGCTGTTTATTCACTGTATCCAGGTGTTGACCAAAGGGTAATGCTGAAAGCGATTGTGGCTCTGCAGACAATTAGTGATTATTTGGACAACTTATGTGACCGCGTGTCTGTCAATAATGACCGTGCCTTCAGGCAGCTCCACTTAAGTTTTCTTGACGCTCTTGATTTAACGCGGCCGCTGCACGACTATTACCGCTACTACCCTTACCAGGAATCTGTTTATCTGACCAGTCTAGTCAAAACCTGTCGAGAACAGATAAAATTGATGCCACGCTATCAGGATTATCAAACTGAGATCAATCAACTCGCGAGTTATTATTGTGAGCTGCAGGTATTAAAACATTTAACCCCTTCAGGTGAGCTGTACCTGAAGCAGTGGATTGCAGAACAGTTTATAACCCTAGATTCTCCTTTACTATGGAATGAATGGGCTGCAGCTGCTGGATCTACCCTTGGCATCTTTTACTGCTTTGCAGCAAGCTTCCATAATTTCACCCCTGGAATACGGACAAGAATATATCAAGCTTATTTTCCTTGGATCCAGAGCCTGCACATCCTCCTCGATTATTTTATTGACCGCAGCGAAGATCGGAAACATCGCGATCTAAATTTTACCTTTTATCATCGTGACAGCAAGCATGCAGCAGAACGCCTAGCCTACATCTACCAGCAGAGCAGAAATATGAACTGTCAACTGCCTCATGCATATTTTCACGAGCTAGTTCTGGATGGACTTCTGGCTATGTACGGATCCGATCCAAAGTTGAAAGAGCAAAACCTGGAAGAACCATACTACAAAATTTTTGATACCCCCGCTCCGTATATAATGCTCAACGCCTGCCGCTGGTTAAGGACCGTTCGGTTTTTATCTTAATAGCTGCGCCTACCAATAAACTCTGCAAGCTTCAATAAGTGCTGCCTAGCAGGTTTATCGGGGAATGCGAGCAGAAGCGTTCGTGCCTGCTGAACATAGAATTCTACCTCTTTTTTTATCTCTACAAAGATGCCGTGCTGATCCAGGAGCTTACGGGCTTGAGCAAAACTGAGCTCCTCCCGCCAATTTGGAGTAATCACACCTTGATCTACACCTCGAATAATCGGAAGTGTCCAGATTCCCCGCATAAAATCATTTCCAATCGGCTTGCCAATTCTTTCTTGATCTGCGCTGTAGTCTAATAGATCATCAATCAGCTGATAAGCATAGCCAAGGGCTAAGCCGAATTTGCTGGCCAGATCAATGCTTCGTACATCCTGTACTTCAGCAATCAGAGCTCCCACTCGACACGCTGCTTCGATCAAACAAGCGGTTTTTTGGTAAATATAGTTCCAGTAATCTGCTTCACTGACTACAGGATCAAGCAGCTGCTGAATTTCCCCGCTGCACATCTGAGTAATCACCTCTGTCATAACAGCCATAACCTGCTCTAGATTATGGACAGCCAGCAGGTTAAAAGCCTTGGCAAACAGATAATCGCCAGACAGGACAGCAGCCGATACGCCAAAACGTTTTTGGACAGTAAGAAACGTACGCCGCGTATCGGATTGATCTACAATATCATCATGAATCAGTGATGCCATATGGATCAGTTCAAAACCGGAAGCTACATCCAGCACTACACTTTGATCCTCCCCACCGCACAGATCAAACATCAGCTTAACAAGGGTCGGGCGGATCATTTTACCGTTAGTCTGCTGGATGTAAACTAAAATTTCCTTGATGCTTCCTTGGCTGGACAGAATTTCCTTCAACCTGTCCTTCACTAACTCCACAAACGATGTTGATGGTTTCACTAAGGTGTCTGCTGCGTGTTTCATTTAGAGCTGGAGCCCCTTCCTTCTACTTTAACTGAGAATCATCCAGGCGTTTTTCACCTGTCAACGCTCTCAATTTGGTAATATTCTGTGTTACCTCTAGTGTTCCCATATACTCGTTTTTATCATCATAGATTGCAAAATATTGGATGTATATAAACATACCCCGTGACTGAATCCAGAAGTCGGCGTGATCCCGCTGATGGTTTCGGAAATCCTCAAGAATCTTATTCACAATATGAACACTTGCGGGCGGATGGCAGTTCTGCACACTGCGTCCAATCACTGCTGGAGTGCGATCAAAGATTCGTTCCCTACCCTGCGAAAAGTAGCGAACCCGGTCATCTTTATCAACAAAAGTAATGTCCACCGGTAGAGTATTGAAAATCCTGCTGATTTCATCCAGTGATAAATAACCAGTTGCAAACCGCAGCAGACCATCAGGGATTTGACCATCCCAATCCGGTTTTGATTGGGTCTCGGTTAAATCATCTCCTGCTGAAATCTGTTTTGGTTCGATAATCGTATAGCCAATCTCATGCTCCTGAGCAGAAATTTCCTGCCACTCCTGGTCAGTTAAGGTTTCTAAACACATTGGAAAGAGAATCTTTTCTTCTTTGTAAATCATTTCCCTAATAGCATTATGGCAGGGATTAACTATGTCTGCGATCTGCCTTGTTAGCTGCTTATCTGCAATCGGATTGGTTGCGCTGATGATTCTGTCAATTTCTTTCAGCTGAGCGCGAATTTCGTCATGAATCCCCCACATAACTGAAGGCGGACCAGAGATCCCGTTTTTCTCCAAATAGGGAAAGAGGATGTTTTCTTTGCGGCGGTAATGTTTGTCTAATTCCATTAACCTTTGATGCTTACTGTGCCACTGTTCCATGAGCTTAGTGATGTCACTACCCACATCAGCATTAGCAATTGCATCGGTGATCTGGTCAATCTCCTCCAGCAGCTCAGTTACAGCTTTGTTTTCGTGTTTAAACACATTAACTGGATGAATTTGGGTCTCAGACAGTGCTGTTGTTTGTTGAACGGCTGCTTCCAGCTGGCGATCGAGGGCATCCCGGAATACTGCGACATGCACATCACACAGAGCCTGAATCTCCTCTGCAGGCATGCCTTCATCAATTAAGGCCTGCTCCATTTCTGATATCTCTGAAGGTGACACCACTTCGCCTAATAATTCTTTAAAGCGCTGTTTTAATGCTTCAACGTCAGCTCCAGCATGCAGAACCCTAATTATTCCCTTCAGTTTCTCCTGCCTCTTTTGGCGATTATTAATCAATTCACTCATCTTCATGACCTCCGTTTTATTACTTAGTTGGTAACTTATTCTTTGTTAGCTGTCAAGATTCCTTCTCCTGCCAAAAATCTTTTTATAGTATGCCAACAATGAACAGCACTTATAAAAATCAAATTACAGGAAATGCTAACATCGAGCGATGATTTAAAATTAGGAGGGAAGCTATGTACAACCAATATCAGCGAGGATCGCGGATGAGTGAACCACCTGAGATTATTACAAACAAAGATCTATTGTATTTGCAGGACGCCCTATCTTGGGAACTTTTAGCCAGTAAAAAGGCTCACCATTTTGCTTCAGAGAGTCAAGATCCCCAAATCAAACAGCAGCTGGAACATCTAGCCGAAGTACATCAACGGCACTACCAGATGCTGCTGCGGCATCTACAGCCACAAACACAACAACAGAACATTAACCAATACAATCAATACAGCCAATACCGAAACTAAAGGAGGGTTCAGTGATGTTCAATCAGAATCAGCGGGGTTACGGCAACCAGAATTATCAATCTGGTTACCAGCAGTCTAATTTTCAGCAGCAGAGCTATCAAAGCCAAAACTTACAACAGCAGGCAAACCCGATGAAGATAAAAAATCCTCAGACTAATCAACTGCCCACGGTCAAAGGACCAGAAATGAATGACCGTGACCGCTTAAACGATATGCTGGCAACTGAAAAATATTTGACAGACAACTATAACGTTTTTGCGCGGGAAGCCAGTTATAACGATCTGCATAAGGATGTATGCCAGATCCTTAACCAAACACACCAAGAGGCCCGCGGTCTGTTTAATTTCATGTTTAATAAAGGATGGTATTCCCTGCAGGCAGAGTCTACCCAGCAGGTTGCCCAGGTTCAGCAGCAGTTTACCAATTACCAAACTCAGTTTGCCCAGAACCAACAAGTTACCAATTCACAATCAGGGAATCAAAACTACCATAACCAGATGTACTAGATTAATATCAAAAACGAAACCCTTCCGAACCAGAAGGGTTTCGTCTTAAAGTCTAATTAAGCAATTTTTTAGCTTCAACAACTAAATTTTCTGGTGTAAAGCCAAAGTACTCTGCAACATCTGCAGCTTTGCCGCTGCGGCCAAATTGATCTAAAGAGAATACCTGCATTTTCGCTCCAGGGCAGACACTGTACCATCCGCTGCCAACACCAACTTCAACTGCAAGCACAGGCGTTGAAGTTGGAATGACTTGATCACGATAATCCTGATCTTGAGCCATAAATTCTTCGCGGCAGAAAATCGAGACTACTCTGACTCCATATCCTTCTGCCTCTAACCGCTTAGCAGTTTCTAATGCTAGACTCACCTCACTGCCCGCTGCTACAATGGTAAGCGCTAACGGTTTCTGCTCTTTGTAGAGAACATATCCACCTTTGTCCATGTTTGCAGCATCGTGTTTCGGCATAGTTGGTAAGCCTTGCCGTGTCAGGATGATTGCACTCGGACCATTCAAGCGCTTCATGGCAGCTAACCATGCTTGAACAGTCTCCTCTGCATCAGCCGGACGGTATACCCACAGATTTGGAATTAATCGCAGAGACTCGGTATGCTCAATTGGTTGATGTGTTGGTCCATCTTCACCAACGTAAATCGAATCATGAGTTAAAACATAGATTACAGGTTGCCCCATCAGCGCCGATAGACGTATGGACGGACGCATATAATCAGAAAAAACCAGGAATGTACCGCCAAAAATCCTAAAGCCGCCAGTTAAACTAATTCCATTCATGATCGCAGCCATGGCATGCTCTCTCACGCCAAAGTTAAAGTTGCGTCCTGAAAAGTCGTCGGCTTGAACATTGCCACCGCCATCAATATGGGTATTGTTGGATGGCGCGAGGTCGGCTGAGCCTCCAATTAAATATGGGATTTCTTTTGCTAGCGCATTGATCACTTTACCGCTAGCTGCGCGGGTAGCAATACTTTCGCCTACCGCGAACTGCGGCATCTTCGAAGCCAGATCTTCAGGAAGTTCCAGATTGAAAGCCTGATCCCATTGAGCAGCTAGTTCAGGATACTTTTCTCTCCACTCGTTAAAGAGTTGATTCCAGCTCTCTTCCTGTTCCCTGCCCTTATTTATTACTTGATTCCGCATTTGGTCAGCTTCTTCAGAAACATAAAATTCTGTTTCTGGTAAACCAAGGGCTTGCTTCAGCGCTGCAACTTCGTCTTTTCCTAATGGAGCTCCGTGTACCCCTGCTGTTCCCGCTTTGTTAGGAGCACCTTTACCAATTTGAGTCTCAGCGATGATCAAGCTGGGTCGATTTTGCTCCTGTTTCGCTTTTTCGATCGCTTCCTTGAGCTGATCAACATTATGTCCGTCTACTTCCTGCACATGCCATCCGTAGGCCAAGTAGCGATCTTTGACAGACTCAGTGAATGCGATATCTGTACTTCCTTCAATCGTAATGCGGTTTGAATCATAAATCACAATTAATTTATCTAGTTTTAGATGACCAGCGAGGGATGAAGCTTCAGCAGTAATTCCCTCCATCATGCAGCCATCACCGCATAATACATAAGTATAAAAATCAACAATAGGGTAACCAGGCCGATTAAAGCGTTCAGCCAGCATCCGCTCTGCAATTGCCATTCCCACAGCATTTGCTAGTCCCTGTCCCAATGGTCCGGTAGTTGTTTCTACCCCAATTGTATCTCCATACTCAGGATGACCAGGTGTTTGAGAACCGAGCTGGCGGAATTGTTTTAATTCCTCAAGCGGCAAGTCGTATCCGCTTAAATGCAGCAGCGAATATAAAAGCATCGAACCATGGCCCGCTGACAAAACAAAACGATCTCTGTTTGGCCAGTCTGGATTCTGCGGACTATGGCGTAAAGCATCAAAATATAAAACAGAGCCAATTTCTGCACAGCCTAGCGGCAAACCAGGGTGCCCGGAACCAGCTTTTTCAACTCCATCAGCTGACAATCCGCGGACAATATTGGCCATATGTGCTAAGTTCATAATCACTCACCCCTAATTCTATTTGTCCATCTCATGCACACGGAAAACCACTAACTCTGTTTCCACAAAGCTGTGGTAGATTCCTGCATTACATGACGCTATTTATATACCTCAACCATATCTCCATTACCAAGGCCGGCAGCATTAGCTTCGTCCGTATCGATATGCATTTCAAGAACGAAATCGTCCCGCACACGAATTAATACATTATTGAAGATAACACCGCGTTCACCTTCGGTTTTAACGCTTACAATATCCTTATCCCTAACCCCAAATTCTTCCGCATCTTTTGGGCTCATATGAATGTGGCGCAGTGCAATGATCACGCCTTCTTTTAGGCAGATCGAGCCTTTCGGTCCAACCAGAGTAACCGATTCAGAGTTTTCTAGGGATCCAGAGTCACGCACTGGCGGCCTTAATCCCAGGGCAAAGGCATCAGTACGAGAGATTTCCACCTGCGTTTGACTTCTTACTGGACCTAAGATCCGGACGTTTTGAATCGCATTCTTTTGTGTGACAATTGTTACTTTTTCATCAGCTGCAAATTGACCAGTTTGAGATAACTCTTTAATAGGTGTTAATTCGTATCCTGGACCAAACAGTACCTCTAAATCATCAGCACTTAAATGAACGTGTCTGTTGGATACACCAACAGGTACTTTACCAATTAATTGATTCAAAGTCATTTCCTCCTTAAATTCCTGCATCTTGTAACAGTCTTCACATATTATGTTACGACAGATTGACAAAAATTCCTGCCGCAATTATGCTGGGTCTTCAGCATGAACCAATCTCAGCGGGAAATAATATGGCCGAGGGGGTTTAGAAAATGCCAAGTTACGGTGCAGTTTACGAGAATTATGATAAATTACAGGATGCGATTGCTCAATTGAACAGCGCTGGCATCCACGAAGATCAGATCCAGGTTATCCGCAGAGGCGAAAATCCTCTGTCGCTCTTTCCCGACGATTATGATCCATTTGGAGGATACCGCTTCACTGGAACCCATGTAGGCACTATGGCTGCTGCAGGTGAAAATCTAACAGGCAATTCTGTAACAGTTGACGTTAGACTAGATATGCTTCCAGATTTATTAGCAGAGGCAGCAAGACAAGTTGATGCGCTCAAACAACCTAAGTCCAGCTATCTGTTGGTCGTTGAAGCTGATCACCCTGATATTGAGAAAATCTTAAGCGAAACTGATGGTGAAATTGTAAACATTGACAGCTTTTCACCGCCAAATGCATGAAAAAACAAAAATAAATCTTGACATTGGATGTCGAATAGGATAAAGTCTGTTTAGAGAAAGTAGCTTGCCCTTTAAACTAGTCCAGTGAGGCCAGTAAGGAAGCTAAGGAAGCTTAAGTATTTTTGTGTCTTTTAGGATACGCTATGCTCCTGCCTTCTGCTGGCAGGAGCTCTTTTTTTGAGCTTCTTTAAGAGGAGAGGAGGGAATTTTAAAACAGCGTTATGCCTTGATTGACGAAGGGCGGCTGCAATCAAATAAGTAGTAATTGGGAGGATCTGTTATGAGAAGACCAATAGATGTTCACGAACGGTTACCACTTTTCCAGATGGTTCCTTTAGGATTGCAGCATCTTTTTGCGATGTTTGGTGCGACTGTTTTAGTTCCAATCTTAACAGGTTTATCGCCAGCTGTTGCCCTCTTTACATCAGGCACCGGTACACTGTTGTTCATTTTAATTACTCAAGGTAAGGTGCCCAGCTATCTTGGTTCATCCTTCGCATTTATTGCCCCCATTATCGCTGTTGCCAATAGTCATGGTATACCTTATGCCCTTGGCGGCGGAGTTATTGTCGGATTGATTTATAGTGTAGTGGCGCTGTTAATTGAACGAGTAGGTGAAGGTTGGCTTGAGCGGTTGCTGCCGCCGGTGGTAATTGGCTCTGTAATTATTGTAATCGGTCTTGGTTTAGCACCAACTGCAGTCAATATGGCTGGGCTGACCGGGGATAATATCAGCTTAGCAAATATAACTGTCCAAATCTCTCTAGTTACCCTGGTGGTAACAGTGATTGGGTCGGTCGTTTTTAAAGGCTTTCTTGCAGTAATTCCTATCTTAGTTGGTATTGTGGTTGGATATATTTTCGCAGTACTAAGGGGAGCGGTTGATTTTACCGTAGTTCAAGAGGCTGCGTGGTTCGGAATTCCAAATTTCGTATTTCCTAAGTTTAGCTGGTCAGCTATCAGCATGATTGCACCGGTAGCTTTAGTAACTATTGCGGAGCACCTCGGAGATATTCTAGTATTGAGCAATATTACCGGACATGATTTTTACAAAAACCCAGGTCTATCCCGGACTCTCCTCGGAGATGGTTTAGCATCATCTTGGGCTTCCCTATGGGGAGGACCTCCGAATACAACCTATAGTGAAAACGTGGGTGTAATGGCAATCACCAAGGTATACAGTGTATGGATCATTGGTTTGGCCGCAGTTTTTGCAATTCTGCTCTCATTTATTCCTAAAGCGGAAGCCTTAATTTCAACTATTCCGGAAGCAGTTATGGGCGGAGTTTCGATGGTACTGTTCGGAGTTATTGCTTCCTCCGGATTAAGAACGCTGGTTGAAAGCGGAATTGATTACTCTAACAAACGCAATCTAGTCATCTCATCTGTAATTTTAACCTTAGGGATTGGTGGCGCAGGCATTTCCGCTGGCGCGTTTAGAATTGAAGGTATGGCTTTAGCAACCGTGGTTGGTATTCTCCTGAACCTGTTCCTGCCACGAGATATTGAGGCTGAAAAACAAGCAGAAAACTAAAGCATTAAGAGGAGCCGCTCAGCTCCTCTTTTCCTTTTAAAATGATATTTTTGCCAATCCGATTAAAATGATAATCGCACCGGGAATCCATTTTATAAACCATCCTTTTAAAGCAGAATTAGCCTTTTGACCGAAGTAAATTCCAGTTGAAAGAAAGATGAAGCTGAAGACCATGACTGCAGCAGAAGTGGGTACATGGGGAAAATCAAGAATAGCAGCACCGATTCCAGCAGCAAAAGCATCGAAGGCTAAAGCAAGACCTAAGAAGACTGATTCACTGAGTGAAATGGTCTTTGAGCGGTCGTAATCTGCCTCCAAAGGATCCTTAAAGATGCGCACTACTGTATCGATTGTTATTGCTTCAATCGGTTCTGCAGACAGATCAATTGTTTCATCATCAGCATGCTGATAAGTGCGCCAAAGAGTGTAGATGCCCAGTAACACCAATATTCCACCACCTAGATAGTTGGTGGCTGTCGGCGAAAGCCACATAATCAAAATGTCGCCAAGGAACATTGCTGCTAAAATTGAAACAAACGAAATGGCACTTAAGAGGATTCGCGGAAGGATGGGAATCACGATCTTTGCCATCCCGTATGTCATTCCTATTGCCAATGTATCAAAACTAACTGCTATTGCCAGCAGCAGGACTGTGAGCAGTTCCAACATACACCATCCTTTCTCTCTTCCCTCCTATACTATGAAACGAGGAAAAAGGTGGTGCATGCTGGTAATATTTTGGATTAATTTTCTAAAATAAGCTGTCAAGTAAAAACGAAAATGTCCCAAAAAACCCAAAACATTAGCACCGAAGTTTTGGTGCAGAGTGACTAATAGCTTGCTATGGTGTACCACAGGTCTTCGTAAGTCACCCCCTCTGGTA
>FZPS01000110.1_pt28 | contig 113094 bp, 101 predicted proteins | sample 1817821 | NCBI WGS metagenome assembly FZPS01 (sample SAMEA104158645, study PRJEB21678) | metagenome | place: Germany | collected 2015-04-21
CTAGTACATCAAAGGGTATCCTAGCCCAATCAGCAGTCATCCCATCAATGCTGGTTACGCCACGAAGGGCAATCGTATAATCATAAGTTCTCTTGGACTTTGTTACACCTACACTTCGCATATTGGTTAGCACCGTGAAGTACTGCCATATTTCTTTATCTAGTCCTGCCCTAGCTATTTCCTCTCTATAGATAGCATCTGCTTCTCTTAGGATATCAAGTCTTTCCTGGGTTATATCTCCTATAACCCTGATGGCTAGACCTGGGCCGGGAAAGGGTTGCCGCCAAACAAGATCTCTTGGTATACCTAATATTTCTCCAACCTGCCTAACCTCATCCTTGAAAAGGTCCCTAAGTGGTTCAATAATCTCTTTAAAGTCCACGTGGTCAGGCAAACCTCCCACATTGTGATGACTTTTTATCATTGATCCCCCTACTCCACTTTCGATTATGTCTGGGTATATAGTCCCCTGCACCAAAAAGTCAACACTGCCGATTTTCTTTGCTTCCTCCTCGAAAACCCGGATGAACTCTTCTCCTATTATTTTTCTTTTCCTTTCGGGATCTTCTATTCCCTTAAGCTTGTTTAAAAACCTATCCTGGGCATTTACCCTGATAAGGTTTAAATCAAATTTATTACCAAAGACCTCCTCTACCTGATCTGGCTCACCCTTTCTCATCAGGCCATGGTCTACAAATATACAAACTAATTGTTTGCCAACAGCCTTGTGTATCAAAAGGGCTGCAACAGAGCTATCAACGCCTCCAGATAGTGCACAAAGTACCTTTCTGTCTCCTATTTGCTCTCTTAAACTTTTGATTGTGGTCTCTGCATAGTCTTGCATTTTCCAGTCACCTGAGCAGTTACATATATGGTAGAGGAAATTTTTAAGTATTGTCATACCCCACTGTGTAAAAAAGGCCTGATGGTCTAGCATAAATCCGTACAGCTGCTCTTCTTCATTTTCAATAGCTAGTATGTCATTGTTTGAACTAACCTTGGCAATTGACCTAAATCCACTAGCTAGCTGGCTTATTACTCTTAGCTGGCCATCTAGCCTTATATCCTTTGTGGAAAGTCCATGATACAAGGGACTATTAGAAACAAAGCCTATATCTAGACTGGCAGTCATATCCTGATCTACACTTTTAACCTGCCCCTTAAAATGCTCAAGCAAGACCTGTGTACCATAGTCTATTGCTAGTATTGGCAAGCCTAGCCTATAAATCTCCTCATCTAGCTTGGGCCTTGTAGCAATACTCTCATCTAAAGTGGTCCCTGAAATTATTATACCCTTGGGATTTTTGTCCCTTATAAGATTGGGACTAGTAGTATAGGGTAGGACCTCACAATATACATTGGCTGACCGAACCCTGCGGGCTAGAGCCTGGCTTTGCCCACCACCTAAATCCAGTATTATAACTGCTTCATGCTTCATACTAAAAAGCCTCCTAAATTGTTTTAAAAATACCGGGTTGCCCCGGTATTTACTAAAAGCTAGTTACTATATCAAGCCTATAAACCTTTTTATATACTAGTAAAATAGTTTGGGGCCTCTTTTGTAATGCTGATATCATGAGGATGGCTCTCAATTAGGCCTGCTCCTGTTATCCTTATAAATTTGGAGTCCTTTCTCAGTTCCTCAATGTTAGCAGTACCGCAATAACCCATGCCAGCCCTTAGACCACCTGTGAGCTGAAACATTGTGTCGGCTAGCTTGCCCTTGTATGGAACCCTTCCCTCTACTCCCTCGGGGACAAGCTTCTTTTGTCCATCTTGGAAGTACCTATCCTTGCTACCAGAGTCCATGGCTGCAAGTGAGCCCATGCCCCTGTATACCTTGAACCTTCTACCCTGGTATAGCTCTGTTTCTCCAGGACTTTCAGCAGTACCGGCCAATAGGCTACCTATCATTACAACACTAGCACCTGCCCCTATTGCCTTTACTATATCACCTGAGTACTTGATTCCCCCGTCTGCTATTACAGGGATACCATACTTGTCTGCCTCCTGTGCACAGTCTAGTATAGCTGTAATCTGCGGTACTCCTATACCTGCTACAACCCTAGTTGTACAGATTGAACCAGGTCCTATACCAACCTTTATCGAGTCTGCACCAGCCTCTATAAGGTCTCTTGTGGCCTCTGCAGTGGCAACATTACCAGCTATCAATTGTAGGTCGGGGAACCTCTCCTTTATCTGTCTAACCTTTTCAATAACACCTACAGAATGTCCATGTGCTGTATCTAGGGCTATTACGTCTACCTGAGCTGCCACAAGCGCCTCAACCCTGTCTAGGGTATCTGCTGTAACACCAACTGCTGCCCCGACTAAGAGTCTACCGCCCTCATCCTTAGCAGAATTTGGATATTGTATGGCCTTTTCAATGTCTTTTATAGTTATAAGGCCCTTTAGCATTCCTTTATCGTCTACTATTGGTAGCTTCTCTATCTTGTATTTTCTAAGTATCTCCTGTGCCTCGTCAAGTGTAGTACCCTCAGGCCCAGTGACTAGATTTTCTGATGTCATTACATCCTTTATATATTTGCTTAGGTCTGTTTCAAACCTGATGTCCCTGTTTGTAATTATTCCTATTAGCTTGCCATTTTCGGTTATCGGGACACCTGAAATACGGTATTTTTCCATAAGATTAGTAGCGTCAGATAGTCTATGATTTGCAGATAAATAGAAGGGATCTACTATAACTCCGTGCTCTGATCTTTTTACCTTGTCAACATGGTCAGCCTGTTCCTCAATGCTCATATTCTTGTGTATAATCCCTATGCCTCCCTCACGGGCGATGGCTATTGCTAGACGGGATTCGGTAACTGTATCCATAGCTGCACTTATCAAGGGTATATTGAGTCTTATTTTCTTGGTTAGTCTGGTGGATAAATCAACATCTTTTGGAAGGACCTTTGATTTCTGTGGGACAAGCAACACATCATCGAAGGTTAGTCCTTCCTTTGTAAACTTTTCGCTTATTGTAAACACTCCCTTTCGATATTTGTCCTTTATAATCAACTTGTATTGTTATATCTGAATATTAAAATGAGTTTAACAAATGGCAACCCATGTGTCAAGAAAACTTTAAATATTTGCAAAAATCCATGAAAGTTTGGCCTTTTCCTATAGCTTGCTTCTTATTTTATTATGCAACTGGCCAGTTCAGCTAGGGGATAATATATAGCTGGAATTGCAATTGCAGGTAGTAGGTTGCCAACGTTGAGTTTTTTAATACCAATCATCGTAATACCTATACCCATAATGAGTATACCACCAACAGCTGTCATATCATTTATCATCATTTCTGTTAAAAAGGGTTGCAGCAGGTTAGACATCAGGGTAATTGACCCCTGGTAGATTAAAACGGCAAAGGCTGAAAAGGCAACACCTACACCTAGGGTGGAGCTTAGAATAATAGAGGTTATACCATCTAAAAGGGATTTGGCATAGAGGGTTAGGTAGTCGCCCTTTATACCTGCATCAAGGGACCCTACAATAGCCATAGATCCAACACAAAATATTAGGCTAGCGGTTACAAAACCCTGGGACATGCTGGTATTTTCCTTGTTCCTTGAAAATTTATTCTCTATTATCTCTCCTAGCCTATCTAGTCGCCTTTCTATGCCTATTAAGTAGCCTAGTAGGCCACCTATTGCTATACTAACTATAACAAGTAACATATTTTCAGATTTGAGAGCATTACTAATGCCTATTATTACAACTGCCATACCCATCCCCTGCATTATTAGGTCAGAGCAGCCTCCTAAAAAACTGGTCCTTGTAAACCATCTTTTAATAATTAAGCCTAGACCAGTGCCTAGTAAAATGGCTATTACATTTACAAATGTACCCTGCATTATATCCCCCCTATTTACCTATCTTTTTTTCTCTAGCATAAAAGAACAAATACTGCTGTGCTAGGCCAGCATAGGGACCAAATTTTTCTTCAGCCACCGCCCTTATTTCCTTTTTGGACATTTCTTTTTTTAGGTATAGGTCTTCCATTATTCTTTTTATCCAAACATCTACAGGAAAGGCCTGGAGCTTGTCTAGAGAGAATAATGCTATACAGTCTGCAACCTTTTCCCCTACTCCCTTGCACCTTTGTAGCTCTTTACGAGCTTCCTCATAGGGTAAATCCCTTAATCCTAGTGGATCTATCTCTCCAGCTACAACCATACGAGCGGTTTCCTTGATATAGGGGCCCCTATAACCACAGCCACAAAGCCTATAAGACTCATCATCAAGACTAGCAAGGTCCTCTGGTCCTGGAAAGGTATAATAGTCCCTGCCTTCAAAGCTAATGGGCCTGCCTAGCCTTTTTGAAAGCTTTTCTATTATGCCTTTTATTCTGCTTATATTGTTGTTGGCAGATATGATAAAGGATATAAGGGTCTCCCAAGGATCTTGCCTTAATATCCGGATACCCCAACCATAATCCATCGCATCTGTTAAGACTTTATCGCAAGATAAATGCTTTTTTATACTGTCATAGTCCCTATCTAGGTCAAAATAATCTCTCCACAGACCTTGGAAATCCTCAATAGTACAATTCTCTATTAGCAGGCTATCAGACTCTGTGCTAAGCCTAACCACCCTTTTCCCCACAATACCTATATAGCCCTTTTCATCCTTGTTCCACCTAAAGGCCTGGCCACACTCGAAGATATGGCCTAGATTAAAGCTAGTTAGGCCTGATACTAATACCCCGTTTTTCTTGGCCTCTACTTTCACAAATATCCCCCTGTATCTATCTATTCTATAAGCTATCTATTTTGCTTCTTGCAAATAAGTCAGAGAAGGACTCCTCTCTGACTCTTATATTGTCTAAGTTCTATTTAGTCTATTATAAGCTATAAGCAAATGCTAGACCATAAAGGTCTTATTCCTTGGAAAGCCTTTTATCGATAGCCTGGGCTGCCCTTTTACCTGCACCCATAGCCATAATTACAGTAGCAGAACCTGTTACAGCATCTCCTCCTGCATAGACCCTGTCCATACTTGTTGCATAGGTTTCTTGGTCAACTAAAATGCCACCCCTATCATTTGTCTCAAGCTCTGGTGTGCTAGCTTTTATAAGGGGGTTGGGGCTGGTTCCTATAGCCATAATAACAAGGTCAAAATCCATTATAAATTCAGACCCCTCTATCTCTCTAGGCCTCTTGCGGCCACTAGCATCCATCTCTCCTAGCTCCATTTTTACGCATTTTAAGCCCTTAACCCATCCGTCCTCGCCAATTATCTCCTTTGGGTTGGTCAGTACATCAAATATTACTCCCTCTTCCCTTGCGTGGTGGACCTCCTCACTCCTAGCTGGCAGCTCCTCCATGGATCGCCTATAGATTATATGGACCTCTCTTGCACCTAAGCGAAGAGCACTCCTAGCTGCATCCATAGCTACGTTACCGCCGCCTACAACAGCTATCTTTTCTCCTAGTTTGACAGGCGTATGACTATTTGGAAAATCATAAGCCTTCATAAGGTTCACTCGAGTTAGGTATTCGTTGGCTGAATATACACCATTTAAGTTTTCACCATCTATACCCATAAAACGGGGTAATCCAGCGCCACTACCGATAAAAACAGCCTTAAAACCATCCTGGAATAGATCATCTATGGTCAGAGTTTTACCTATTATTGTATTCATCTGAAATTTGACGCCTAGCCTTTTTAGTTTGTCTATCTCCTTTTTCACCAAATCCTTTGGCAGTCTAAACTCGGGTATACCATATACTAATACCCCACCTGGTTCGTGAAAGGCTTCGAATATAGTAACATCATAGCCTAGCTTGGCTAAGTCTCCTGCCGCGGTAAGGCCAGCAGGTCCACTTCCAACAACAGCTACTCTTTTCCCTTTTGCTTTTACCTCTTGGTCTGCCTTAATATCACTATCTAAAAATGAATCTGCTACAAATCTCTCTAGTCGTCCTATAGCAACGCTTTCACCCCTAGTAGTAAGGATACATTGCTTTTCACATTGTTGCTCCTGGGGGCAAACCCTGCCACAGATTGCAGGCAAATTGTTGCTAGTAGTTATTATATTGTAGGCCTTTTCAAGGTCACCCTTTACTATGGCATCTATAAAGTCAGGTATAGGAACATTAACTGGACAACCCTTTACGCATTTTGGTTTTTTACATTGCAGGCACCTTTTAGCCTCATGCAAGGCTTCTTCTAGGCTGTAGCCTAGATTGACCTCTTTAAAGTTGTTTCGCCTTTTTAGTGGATCCTGCTCTCTCATAGGTGTCTTTGTAAGTACTAGCTTCATTTGCTACCACCACCTTGGTCAGTAAGCCTGCAGAAATGGTCGACCCTTTCCTCTTGCTTGTACATCCCTTGCCTCCTCATGGCCTCATCAAAATCAACCAAGTGACCATCAAACTCAGGCCCATCAACACAGGCATATTTGGTCTGGCCCCCTACAGTCACACGGCAGCCACCACACATACCAGTACCATCTACCATAATTGGATTTAAGCTAACTCTAGTTGGTATAGCAAAAGCTCTTGTAAAGTCTGCTACTGCCTTCATCATAACCAAGGGACCAATAGCAATAACCAAATCATATTTGCTAGCTTGCTTGGTAATTAGGTCCTTTAGGATATCTGTTACAAAGCCCTTTTGTCCATAGGACCCATCATCTGTAGCTATATATAGGCTGTCGCTTAAGCCTTTGATCTCTTCTTCTAAAATAATATAGTCCTTGCTGCGAGCTCCTATGATAACACTTACTGAGGCTCCAGCCTGACTTAATTGCTTTATCTGAGGATAAAGGGGTGCAATCCCAACACCGCCACCAATACACAAAACTTTTTTAAAACCATCAAGGACAGATGGCTGGCCAAGGGGTCCTGCAAAATCCAGTATATGATCTCCTTGCTCTAGGCGACCTAACTGCTTGGTTGAGAAACCAACCTCTTGGAATATTATGGTAACCCAGCCCTCCTGGCGGTCAAAATCTGCTATTGTAAGGGGGACTCTTTCTCCCTCCTCAGTAATCCTAAACATAATAAATTGGCCTGGCATGGCCCTTCGTGCTACAAGCGGAGCTTGTATTCTCATATACCACATACCTGGCCCTAGTGCCTTTTTTTCTAGTATTTTATACATGAAATGTTCTCCCCTATATATAAATAAAAGCTTGTTTACTACTATACTATTCTTTTCTTTTGTCTATTCTTATTGGTCCTTATTTTTTAGGACAAGGCGTTTAGCAGTTACATTTACCGCCAATACATTAAGACCTGTCATATATGAAGTATCTTCCTTGACAAAAACTTGAACCATCTCTAAAGCTTCATCAATTATATGGCCATAATATATAGAAAGGTCAATATCAATCACTATACCGCCCTCCTCACTGGATATAGCGGTCCTCATGATTTTATGAACTGCATCGCTCTTTTTAGAGGCATGGATAACTATTGCCTCAATAGCCGAATCGGCTATGTAAAACCTACCTAGGTAACTAAAGGTTGGCCTTACAACGGTTTTTTCCAAGGTAAGAGGCCTGCCACTGGCCCTAGTTTTAAATATCCTTAGGCTGTCTAAGAAGAAACCTGAAAAATCCTTGCTAAGCTCAAAGGTAGGCACAGGAATAACATGCTTGCCCTCTTCACGCCTTTGCCTTTTTGCTAGGATTATCTCCCTCTCTGTGGCTATATCCTCTATCCTAATAATCCTTTCTATCCTTGGTAGACCCAATCTTTGAACGATCCGTTCAATCATTGATACAGATGTGCCTAGTATTAGGATGGATTCGGGCTTGTAATTTTCTATAGCTGACCTAACCTCGGCAGCATGGTCTGGGTCCATAAAAAGAGCTCTTTTGATAGAGGAAATTTTAGTTGCTTCCTTTTTAGCAGATACGCCTGCTAACACCTTTGTGCCTCTAATTAACAGGCCATCATCTATAATGCATGATATATCCATCTCACTAGAAAGATTTTGTGCATTAAAGCTTTTGCCTGTACCACTGGCACCTGCCAAACCATAGATTTTCAAAAATTACTCTCCTTTGAATAATCATCTGGAAAACAGATAATTAGATTTAACCTATATTGTAACATAGATGCGAGGAATTGAATAGTTAGCTTGGATTTTCGATAATAACCTCTGCTTGTCTAGTGCAGTTCTTGCCTGCCCTTTTAGCCTGGTAGAGGGCATTATCAGCGGCCCTTAATACATCTGTTGCGTAAAGTCCATTGGCCGGATATGTGGCTACCCCAAAGCTAACAGTAACCTTGGCAGAGTGATTTTTATCCTTTATTGGGTCATTTGAGATAGACTCTCTGAGCCTATCTACAACCTTATATGCAATTTGGGCACTACACTTAGGTAGGAGTATTACGAACTCTTCGCCTCCATACCTGGCTATTATATCATTTGTCCTAATTCGTGCTTTTAGTCTATCTGCAATGCTCTTTAGAACATAGTCGCCAAATATATGACCATATTTATCATTGATTTTCTTAAAATCATCTGCATCACATATAGCAACTGATATAGGATAGTTATTCTTTGCCTTTTCAAATTCATCCTCTAGGGCGGTCTTAAAATACATCCTATTATATACCATGGTCAGGCCATCCATAGTGGCCATTTTCTCCATCTTTTCGTAGAGCCCTGTGTTCTCTAGTGCCACTGATAGATCAGCTGCTACAAACCTAATGATTCTAAGGTGCTCATAATTAAGGCCTGATTGTAGGTACTGTGTAACCACAATCATCCCTATGGGCTCATGCTTTACCATAAGGGGGACTATCATAAATGAGGCTATCTTTTCATCACTAAAGCGAATTTTATCATTTACATTATCTACGAGTCCTTCTTCATTCATAATGGACCATAGTATTGGGCAGTCATGCTCTATAAAGTCCTCCTGGTCAGCCTCTTTTATATTAGTTGCTCCTAGCTCAAATACTCCTTCTTCTTTGTTGTCATTATCTTTTTTATATAGGACAATACTTGAATAGGTTGGGCCTACTATCCCTATTATGGTGTCATTTACTGTATTTAAAAGTTCATCAGTATTGTGGATGGACTTTATAGCTGTTTGTACATGCTGGAGGTTGAAAAACTCAGCAACCTTGCGGTTTAGCTTTTCATTGGCGATTGAAAGTTCCTGCAGGTTTTCCCTTTGCTTGTCAAGCATCTTTGTATTTAGCCTTGAGCTAAAATATAGGGATGGGATCACTATAACAATTTGAATAATGCCAAATAAAGAGATGGAATCTAAGGCGGTCCTTAGTACAAGATTAGCAAGTAATATAAGAATACTTAGCTTGGTATATATATCATTTCTCTTGTGGCTCGCATCCTGCTGGCTAAATATTAGGGCAAAGGGCACTAATATTACCAGAGCTGTTTTAAAGGAATATACTCCTATATATACTAGAAGGATAGCCAAGTCTAATATTCTAAAATTATCCCAGTTCTTTTGGTCATCTCTTGAATTTCTAATAAAATAAAACTTTAAAGCACAGCAAATTATGCCTGTGATAAAGGCAAACAGGTAATGGGTTGAATCTATTTCAGTAAGATCTGCAATGTCTGTCACTGTAGGTATAAGATGTGACAGTAATATTAGTATTATAGCTATTACCTGTAGTAATAATAAGGCTTTCTCTATCTTTTTCACAAGACTTCCTACCCCTCAGATTTTGTTATATGTTGTTCCGCCCCATAATTGCAATAGAGCAGTAAGAAGCATTTTTCGCATTGCGGATTTCTAGCCTTGCACACCTGCCTGCCATGATAAATAAGCCAATGGTGAGCTTTAGACCACTTATCCTTTGGTATCCTTTCCATCAACTGTTTTTCTGTTTCAAAAACATCGTCAGCATTTGCAATGCCAATCCGGTTGGACACACGAAAAACATGGGTATCAACCGCTATAGCAGGTTTGCCAAAGGCGCTACTTAGTACAACATTTGCTGTCTTCCTACCTACTCCAGGTAGGCTCATAAGGGACTCTAAGTCACCTGGTACCTTGCTATTGTATTTATCTACTAAAATATCACAGGTAGCTATAATGTTTTTACTTTTAGTCTTGTAAAAGCCACAGCTTTTCACATGCTGGCCTAGTTCCTCTACGGATAGGGCAGCAAAATCCTCAGGTCTGGGAAATTTCTTGAATAAGGCTGGAGTTACCTTGTTTACCTGATTGTCTGTACACTGGGCAGATAGTATTGTAGCTATAAGTAATTCGAAGGGATTGCTGTGAACCAGTGCTGTTTTTGCTTCTTTATAATTTTCTTCTAGTAACTTTAGTATAGTTGCCAGTTTCTCTTTGTCCATCTTTATATCCCTCAAATATACAATACTATCTGTCAATATTATACCATTAAAGTGCAAGTTGCAATAGATTTACATTTACTTTTTACTTATTTTATATGATTTGAAGGTAGCTTGGCATTAATTTGTGATAAATAGGTCCTAACCTAATTATTTGGTATATATTACACACGGGTTCTGGTTGACATAATATATTCAATATGTTACGATTCTGTTACAGAAATGTTACAACCACTAAAAAATTATAGAAAGGTGCGAACATAATATGAAGAAGATAAAGTCTATCCTATTAATCCTTGTAATGACGCTTGCACTAGTAATTGCACCAAGTCTTAGTGCATCTGCAGCAAGCAGTAATTTGTCATATAAACTAATCTACTGTCTACCCCAGGACCAGGTTAACAGTGATTATATTAGCCAAATACTAAATAGGCTCTATACTGCCCTAGGCAAGGGCCAGGGCTGGTTTGAGATACCAGTGGAGAATATGCCCCAACCTACCCAAAATCCAGGTCCTGAGCCAACACCGGCTCCAACAGAGGAACCTGTCCCAACACAGGTTCCTAGTCCTGAACCAACTAAAGCCCCTGTTCCAACTCAGGCACCTAGCCCTGAACCAACCAAGGCTCCTGTTCCAACTCAGGCTCCTAGCCCCAAGCCAAGCCAGCTTCCTAGTCCTCAGCCTACTGGTAACCCCTCAACTGCCTATCAGTTAAGTAGCGATGAGCAAAGGATGGTAAACCTAGTTAACAGTGAAAGGCAAAAGGCAGGTCTAGCCCCCCTTAAGGTTGACTTAGATCTATCAAGGGTTGCCAGGATAAAGTCACAGGATATGAGAGATAATAATTACTTCTCCCATACATCCCCAACCTATGGCTCACCCTTTGATATGATGAGAAGCTTTGGTATTTCATATAGGACAGCAGGTGAAAATATAGCCTTGCACAGTAGTGTGGAAAGCGCTCATAATGGATTGATGAACTCAGACGGGCACAGGGCCAATATCCTAAGTCCTAACTTCACCCATATAGGAATTGGTATAGTTGATGGTAGATATTATACTCAAATGTTTATAGGTAAATAAAGCAAACCATATGTAAAAAGCCAGCGTAAAAGCTGGCTTTTTTTATACAGGGATTCTTGTTATACGCATGGTAGAGCCTGATTTTTCAATATGAAAAAAACCTATAATATCAACCATAGATTTTTTATAAAGACTTATCACCCTCTGAGTGACAAAGGGGGAAAACCTAATAGATATACCACAGCCTAAGCTTAGTTCTCTTGGGGTCGAAATAAGTTGGGTACTTATGCCTTCATTCCTAATTAACTGATTTAAGTGAAAGGCATGCTGCCTTGATCTGAGTGCAACTATATCAAAAATCTCTGAATAGGGCATTTCATTCTCTCCTTTTGTTCTATCACTTCTATTAATTTAATATATATATTTATCAGCCAACTTGCTACACAAAGGAGAGTATATATACATGATTTACCTTGATAATGCAGCAACCACATGGCCCAAGCCATGGCAGATTAGCCAGGCTATGGTCGAATGTATCGAAAAGTATGGAGCAAACCCAGGAAGGTCTGGTCATAAATTATCCCTGCAGGCAGGCTCAATCCTCCTATATACCCGGGAGCTACTCTGCTCTCTCTTTAATGTTCAGGATCCCTTTGAGTTTATTCACACCCAAAACTGTACAGACTCCCTCAATATTGCTATAAAGGGCCTTTTAAGAGCCAATGACCATGTAATCACTAGCTCCATGGAGCATAATTCCGTTGTTCGCCCCCTAATGGAGCTAAAAAAGCAGGGGCTAGAAATAAGCTTTGTTAAATGTAGCAATGAGGGCATCCTAGACCCTGACGATATAAGAAAAGAAATCAAAAGTAATACCAGACTTATTGTTACTAGCCATGCTTCAAATGTAACAGGGACCCTCCTACCCATATCCGATATTGCAAGCATTGCCAAAGACCATGGGATAAGCTATCTAGTTGATGCTGCCCAAACTGCTGGTTCTATACCGATTGACCTATCAAGTCTATCAGTTGATCTTATGGCTATGCCTGGTCACAAGGGGCTACTAGGTCCCCAGGGTACCGGTATCCTATTTATTAGGAAGGGTACCAGCCTAAAGCAACTTAGAGAAGGTGGGACAGGCAGCGAATCTGAAAGCCTAGACCATCCTCAGACAAGACCGGATAAATACGAGGCCGGGACCCTAAATACGCCAGGAATTGCAGGCTTAGGTGCAGGTATAAAGTATATATTAGATAATGGGCAAGATTGTCTACACTCCAAGGTTAAAGGCCTTGAAAAACTCCTTATCTGTGCCTTGTCACAACTAAGGAATGTAAAAATATATGGACCTAGAGATATGGCTTGTAGGTCTGGCATTGTCTCTATAAACATAGGCCAAATGCCATCTACAGAGCTAGCAGATATCCTAGACCAAAAGTATGATATAGCAGTCAGAGGAGGCCTTCATTGTGCTCCTATGGCCCACAGGACAATCGGCTCCCTACAACAGGGTACAGTTAGGTTAAGCCTAGGTCCTTTTAACACCATAGACCAGATCAAATACACTGTTAGGGCTATAGAGGAAATCAGTAGAATGTAAATCCTTAGCTTATATGATAGTGTCTAGCCACTTTGTAGGCTTTATCTAGGCTAGTATCAATAGTCAAATTTTGAGTGTATGCTAAAGTCAGGGCTGTGACTAAAAGTTCATCTGCACCGATAAAAGCATGGTCAGTAACTGACAAGCCTATCTCTACAAGGCTTTTGTCCCTCTTGCAAAGATATGCCTTTTTTGTGTCCCAAACCAGCAGGCACTCATTTGATCCTGTTTTTTTTAATATGTCTAGGCTTGTAGCCTCTATGTCCTCTGTTTTTGCAAAAGTATTACTATCTAGTAGCTTTAGCAAAGCCTTATCAATTACTATTGTCTTTAGGCCTTTATACTTTTCTATACTATTATCAGTTTCCATGTTTTTAACTAGACCAATTGTATTTATATCCTTGTGCCTACAGCATTCATTTATAGTGACAATTAGCTCATCACTGATAAGCCCCCTCCCATAATCGCATATGATTATGGTGGATAATTCCTCTGACAAGAGGGTTATTAACTGAATTATAGACTGGAAAACACCAGCTTTTATATGTGGCCCCCTGGATCCCTCTAGTCCCAAAATGGGTTTATCGCATATGCTTATAGTTTTTCTCACACTAGTTGGCCTACTATACAAACCTAAAACTAGCGGTATGCCCTCCGCTCTTAGCATCCTCTTTATTGTTGCACCCTCTTCATCCTTGCCAACCATTCCAGCTAGCAGGATACTGACTCCTAACTTCTTTATCATAAGAGCTATCCTGGCGCTAGCTGCTAATTTGTTTATGTTATCATAGCTAGCTATTACAGGATATGGGCTATCAGTTTGCTCAAGCTTCTCCTTGGCAATTATATGTTGGTTAAGCATTATATCACCAATCACAAGTACCGTTTTCCTTGGTATTTCTCCCAAACATATAGTGTCCTTGTCTTGCTTCATAGATTAAGGCCCCCTATTTCAAAGGTATCTAGGCAAAAAAAGATCTACGCCTTTATATAGGCTGTAGCTTTTGTATAAGGCATAGTAAGCTTTGGGAAAAGGCTGGACAAGAGCCCAGCCTTATTTAACTAAATTGCTAATATCTAATATACCGCTTCCTTGTGCATATTCACTGACCTTCATTTTATAAGTGTTTTTCATAAATTTTTTCTTTATCTCGTCTGGTGTAAGCTTATCATTCATAGACAGCATTAGAGCTGCTGCACCAGATACAATAGGTGTTGATACAGAGGTCCCTGACATGTTCCTATAAGGCTCACTCATTTCCTCTAGCCTAGTCCCCCTGTATTCCTTGTTAGTAGCAAGTGACCTAATATTAACCCCAGGCGCTACAAGATCTGGTTTTATTAGTCGCCTGTTAACAGGTCCTCTACTTGAGAAATCCGCCATCTTGTCATCCTCATATTCTATAGTTCTTTTATCATCTACTGCACCTACTGTAATTACTTTCGAGCTTATACCAGGTGTTGTAATTGTATTTTGCCTAGGCCCTGAATTACCAGCGGCTACTACAACAACAATGCCCTTATCCCAAACCGCATCTACCGCCACCGCAAGAGGATCAAATTTTGTAACACTTCCTGGTTTTGCACCTAAAGATACAGACAAAACCCTTATATTATACTTATCCTTATTATTGACGACCCACTGCATTCCAGCAATAATGTCAGATGAGTCTCCCGACCCATTCTCATCCATAACCTTTACGCCTATCAGGCTAGCATCAGGGGCTATTCCCCTATACTTTCCACCTGATAAGTAGCCATTGCCAGCAGCTACACCAGCTACAAAGGTTCCATGGCCGTTGTCGTCATAGGGTGTTTGTCTATTATTAATAAAATCCTTAAATGCTACTATCCTATTTTTTGGTCTCACTAGGTCCTGGTGTGGGTATATTCCTGTGTCTAGTATTGCTATACCTACACCTTTACCGGTATACCCCGTATCATTTGCTATTCTGGCACCTACCTCCTGGGCGGCTATGTTTAAAAGCGAGGTCATCCTAGCGTCGTCTGATATATACTCGACTAGGTCAGATCTGGCCATTTCCTCAAGTTCGCCACTTTCGACCTCTACTGCGTAGGCATTTATCAGGGGTAGCTCGTGTTTTATCTCAATGCCCTTCTTTTCTAAATAGAGCTTGCATACCTCTACATCATTTTTTTTAGAAAATACTATGGCTTTAATCTTGGAATCCTTAAGCGTTCTAGTCTTTTGCAGTAATCTGCTGTCAATCTTTCCATCGCCCCTATTTCGACCAAACAAAAAGGGCAAAAACAGCATCCCAGCAGGAATTATCAAATATATCCCCCCTAACACCTTACTTGCTATATACTATGTATATAGTGGTATACTTGTTAAAGGATATATCTGAATGCTTTTTCCTTTACTGCTATTAATTGATATATTTTTTTATTATAATTCTTGAATTATCTTATCTAGCTTGCTTTTTTGTGACTTTGTCAGCATAGGTTCTATCGTTTTTGCTAATTGCTTAAACCTTTCAGGTGTCATTCCGCCTTGACCAGACCTTATCATCTCTACTATATCCTCAATAGCCTCATCCTCAGTCTTGCCTCTCATGCTGTCTGCTAGCTCTGACATCTTCTTTAAATCCTGCCTGTCAATATCCAATAGCCTCACTCCTTCAATCTTTAGATCTTATTTTATATACTATTCACCCTAGCTTGCTATTGACACACTAGCTAAGCTCATAAGTTAGCACATAGTAAAGCATTTTGCGTATTATAAATACTGACCACCATATCTATAGGGCTTAGATATTAATATTTAAAGGAGGTCTAAGTTAGTGAAAAGAAAGATATATATGCCTAATAATAGGCCCCATACCTTTATTCCTAGAAGAGACTTGTTCCCAGAAGATAATCTAGATCTTGAAAGAAAAGGCCCCAGCTACCCCAATAGGATATATGACAAGGATTTGCAGGACATAGAGATAGTGAATAAAAAACCTTCAGCCAAGACAAATGCTGATCTTGGCCTTGCTAAAAAAGCTAGTAGTGACCATAAATCAGCTCCTGACTCTACAATACTTATTTTGTTTCTTTTCGGCGGCCTTTATTTATGGCCCCTAGTATACTCTGATAAAAAGGATAAACCCTCTGCTATACAGGCCTCTATATACGATATGGTTGACAATCCAAAGGCTATAAAGTTACTTGAATCCATTTGTCCCTATTTAGAGCCAGACCAGCAGGATACTGTATATACAATTATCGGGATTCAAGATGTCCTAGCTCGCATTCGCGACCTAATGAACCGTAGCTATCAGAAAAAAGCCCATAGTAAAAGCATAGTCGTCCCAAGAAACCCTATAGAAAAAAGAATAGAAATGATGAAGGTACTTAGGCCCTATGTTCCAGATGTAAGCCGAGAAAGTATTTCAAATATAGTATATGTCTATGATACCTATAACAAGCTCAATAAGAATGTGCAATCCTACGCAGCCAAGAGAAAAAAGAGTAAAAAATATAATATATATAGCATAGAAGCCCTTGTTGATTTTGTAGACCTAATAAGCCCCGTACTACCTATGGACTTAAAAGATAAGGCAACAAAAATAATCACTATAGCTAAATTAGCTGAACAAATGGAGGGTGCAGACAGTTTAACTAAAAGGGGTCATCTAGAGCAAAAAAGATTAGCAAAGCCTCTTGACCAGGCAGCAAATGTAGATAAAGATGAAAAAACAAGGGCTGTATCGGCAGAAGAAGACAAAGACCTAAATGATAGAATAGCCCAAGCAGATAGGGTCAAAGAGTCCCTTGCCCCTATGTTAGATGAGGGCCAAAAGGAATCACTAGACCTGATTATGAAAATGGCCCAGCTGTTAGCTAGGCCAGATGAAAAGGATAGGTAGCCCACATACTAGGCGAGTTATATGATAAAAAAGCAGTTACCCTGCTTTTTTATATAATATGGAGGGGCCAAGTCCATGACCCCTTATCCTTTTAAATTTCTTATATGATAATTAGTGCTTTTCATTCTTAGTCTTTGATTGCCTTCTTTACTAGGGGTATAACTACAAGGGCTAGTAGGCCACCGATAGCAGCAGTGACAAGCTGGGGCCAGCTAAAGCTAAGTGATATGGCTGCCTTCATTTTATCAGGCTTGTCAGCTAGGAAAAGGGGTACAGTGATTTTTACAACTGCTAGATATAGGACTACAAACTTTAAGATTGCACCTGAGGCAAGGGCTAATATCTTGTTTTTGTTATACAAGAGGGCAACCACAACAACAATTGCTATATTTCCTAGAGCAATCATTGGAACCATAACTAGGTTTTGTTGAAAACCCTGAAAAAAAGCTATAAAGGGGGCAGCTATTGAGATTATTAGGCCACCTTTTACTCCTACTATAACTGCAGCTACTATAAGAGAGAGGTTTACCAAGGAACCAACTACATACTGACTGACATTAGCTGGCATGGGTATAATGCTACGAAGTGATTGAAATAGTACTGTTAGCGCTAGCAGGACAGCAGTTCTAGTTAGAAAGTTATTTGTCTTGTTCATCATATTACCTCCATAATTTTATTTTGTAAGGGCACTTTTTACTGTAACTCCCTCTAAAAGACCCAACTGGCCAGTAAGGCCACCTATCTGATCTGTTGTACCCTCCACTATTAAGGCTATTACTGATACATCCTCCTGACGGTGGGGTATGCCCATCCTACCTACAACAATATCTGAATGCTTGCTTATGATATTGTGAAGCTTTTCTCCCACCCTGCTAGGTGAATCTACTACTATTCCTACTACTCCTATTCGTTTGTCCATAATATAAACTCCTTTCAATATAATAAAGACCTAGAGTGGGTTTATCTAGCTCTAGGTCCTTTATACTAACCAGGCTTAAAGTAGTAATTACCCCTCTCACTCAGACATATCCTTGTAATCAGGTACATTTATATTTATCTTTTAACTTATTATATAATGCCTATAGAAGCTTAGCAACTAATATTGTTACATCATCTAACCTTGCCCTGTCATTTAATATGGCAAAGTAAGCATCTAGTATATTACTTGCTATATCTTCTGCTCCTAAGTCCTTTGTACCCTTTATAAATTCCGCTAGACTTTGCTCGTTAAAGGTGTCAGGATTCCTTCGGTCTATCTCAGTTAATCCATCTGTATATAGGATAAGACTGTCTCCACTATCTATTTTTATTTCAGTATTTTCATAGGATACATCTACTAACCGACCTAGCTTGCAGATTGGGAGCCCCTGTAGGTCAATTACCCTTACATCCCCATCCTTTTTTAGTATAAGGGGTAGCATATTGTGGCCAGCCGATGAATAGGTCAGAGTCTTGTCCTGGGTATTTATCACTGCATAAAATAGCACTGTGTAAGCTTCCTCTGGAAAGTTCATCTTATTATATCTGTGATAAAGGTTAGTTAGGACCTGCTTAGGTGTAAGGACCCTTATGCTGCCATCCTCGTAAAGCCTTCTGACATGAATATTTTGGTCTATAAATACTGTAATCATGGCAGCTGATACACCATGGCCTGCTACATCACCAATTAGGACACCAAAGTTATTGTCATCTAACCTGTAAACATTATAAAAGTCTCCACCTATCCTATCACAGGGCAGGTACCTAGATGCAAACTCAATGGCTTCTGTATTAGGTAGCCTTTCAGGCAGGAGGGCAGTTTGTATGTTCTTTGCATAGTCTAGATCCTGCAATAGCTTGTCGTTTGCAGCCGCTATTTCCTCAGTCCGTTGCTTTACTAGCTTTTCCAAGTTGTCAGCATAACGGGTCAGCTTTCTTTCGGCTTCATATAGCTCTGAGTATGGCTTTTGAACATTGAGTACAAACAAGGCCTTGAAAAATAGAATGTGGGCCACAATCTTTAGGATATGACCTAGCATGTTATATGTATCATAAACGCTTGTATACATAGTAAAGGCACTTTCACTAAAGATACTGATGATCAAGGCTAGTACAATATAAAGGTAGCCCTTACTTTGCTGGTTTTTAAAATAGGATCTACCAAATACAACCATAGCCGCCGCAAGTACAAAGATAATAAGGTACTCTAAAGCTATTTTAAGCGGGGTAAGGCCCTTGCCCTCAATTATTAACATAGGCAGATAATCTAGGTAATAGGTTACTACATAAATGACAATTGAGGTCCATAATATGGGGAATAAAAGAAAAAGTCTTTTCCTAACACTAGTCTTTTTATTATGGCCAATAACCCCTGCAACCAGAATACCCATAGCCATAGTAAGTCTAGCAGCTATCCATAGGAGTGTTGCCTTTTCTGCAGACGATGGGGTAAATATGGCTGGCATACCTTGATAGGACAGGGTGTGATAAAAATCTAAAAGACCTACAGATAAAAAGACAGATGCTAGGATAATCTCCCTTAGGGTATATTGCCTATCATGGGCGAAATAACCTATAAGGAATATGCAAAATGACATAATTATGCTAAGTAGCTCTAAAATCAGATGCCAGGATAAAAAGCCCTGCTTGCTAAAGACAGTATAGATTTTGTCTTCAAACTGTCCAGCAGCTGCAAGGATTATAATGGATGATACAAAAACTATACCTATTATTAACATGTCTGTTTTTCTTGTTTTTACATCCATTTACTTTCCTCCATAGAGCCAATTTGCTTAAACCCTCACCTACGCAAAATGTGATATTAAAACTGTAATTGTATTAAAGAAAGAGTGACACAGTATTGCGCTAGCTAGGCCCTTCTTGTGATATAGGTACCCAAAAACAATACCCAGGGGTAGGATCTGTAAAAGCTTAATAAAATCTATTGTCAAAACGCCTACATGGGCAATAGCAAATATAAGACTGGTAATAAAGATATTAAGAATTACCGCCCATTTGTCCCTACCAAACCATCTATAAAAAAGGCCCATGGCAAAATGCCTATACATTATCTCCTCTGTTAGGGGGGCTACAATAGAGGCGCTTAAAAGATTGTACATAAGGGCATTAAAGTCATTGTGTACAGGTGTCATAGCATATACAAGCTCTGTTGGTTCAGCCGGAAATATAGTAAAGACTATATAACTCCAAACAAAGAATAGGGGCAGGGGCAGTATTACTAACTTCCAGTTGATATTGGAAAAAGCCCTCTCGCCTCTTATGTAGGAGCTGCCAGGCAAGCCCCTTAGCATAGCAAAGTGCTGTCCACAACGGATAAATAGGATGAGCAATAGGAAATTAAGTACTGCAGAAACTATGCTTATAATCATGTTAAAATTGCTACTTAAATCGTATAATTCTGATTCTGGAAACTCAATTGCATATCTGACCATCAAAGCTACTACAATGGTAGAAAGGGTGATTATGCTAGAGAGAATTAAGGTCCTCTTGTTTCCTTTTTTAGTATTGACCCTTGCCTCTAAGAAAAAGTATACAATGGCAAGAATAAAAAAGGTTACAGAAATCATTAGGTTAATAAATGTAAGTAGTAGGTTAGTAAAGTCAAATTCGAATAAAGGATTTGGTAGCTCCTCTAAGGCCACAAATAAAGAATTAATACTAGATGTTAACAATTTAAAACCCCCTAAAATATAATACCCCTTTTCCGATATAGGCAAAAAATCTCTTGCTTCTAACTATAATTAAAGGCCCTTATAAAAACTTTGACATTAATAGTTCATCTACCCATTGTCCCTTTACCTTGTATTGTTCTTTTCTAAGGCCTTCATAAACAAAGCCCAGCTTTTCATACAGTTTAATAGCCCTTGTATTTGTAGAGAAAACACTCAAGCAAACTTTGTGATAACCCTTAGTCCTTGCCCAGTCAATACCATACTTTAAGAGTCTTTTTCCTACACCCTGGCCTCTAGCCCGCTTTACTATGTGAACACCAAGATTGCAAAAGCTTGTGGATTTAGGAGAGCTGCCACCTGCAAAAATACACATACCCCCTACAATCTCACCCTCTAGCTGGGCAACCACTATAGTATTCCTATCCCAATTAAGATAGGAGATTATTTTCTCCTGCTCAACTACTGTTCTCGGTGCCCTGTCATGTAGTAGATATATTCCCTCTCGGCTAACCTCATCCCAGGTCCTAACAAAGTCATGGGCATCACAAGGCCGTGCTGGTCTAATTATTAGGTCATTGATTAAAGCATATCCCTTAACCATTTTCTTGTACAAGAAGCCTCCCCCTTAAAGCTCATACCTATATATTGTATTCGCACAGCAAACCCATTATAATTCCATTTTTCTATAAGTAAGGACACCCTTAACTGGTGTCCTTTGCTTTCTCATAATCATTGCTGCTATTAGTCTTCTTCTACAAAATTATTCTCAATGAGCCTGCTTATACGGTAAAGGGCTGAAACCTCATCAGGCCCATCTGCTTGAATTGTTATTTTGTTGCCTTTGAATATCCCAAGGGCCAACACCGATAGCAGGCTCTTTGCATTGCCAATTTTATCACCTTTTATAATCCGTATTTCGGAGTCAAAGGCATCAGCTGCTTTTATAAGCCTTGCAGCAGGTCTAGCGTGTAAACCAGCCTCGTTGTCAATGACAAATTCCTTTTCTATCATGTGTTTCCCTTCTCCTGTTCTTTATTCTAATACAAGCTATATCCAAAAGCATTCTGTCTTAAACAATAAAAATTAAGGGGATAATGACGGGCAATCTTTATATATTAAATCCAAATCACAAAGTTAAAATAAAGCAAATACTTGTCTGAAACTATAATAAAATATTGAATATATTGTACATTATTATTAGGAAAAGGGCAAGATATACTTGACATTTCTTTATTAATTAGTAATAATTATTGATAATACTTATGGTAATGATAAGAAGTAGTAGTTTAAGTCCCTGCCCCAAAGCGAGCCGGTGATGGTGAAAGACCGGCGGTAAACTTATAACGAAGGCGTCTTTGAACCAGTATCTTTAAAGAGGATCTATTGATCAAAAAGGGTGGAACCGCGGAGGCAAAGTCTTTCGTCCCTTTAGGGGATGGAGGATTTTTTTATTGCCGAAATATATCTGCTTTTGACCAGATAGAAAAATACCTATCATTCTAAAAAAAGAAGGAGGCTTTTTATGACAGAGAATAAAATGGAAAAACTTGTCGCACTATGTAAGGGTAGAGGCTTTATATTTGCAGGATCAGAGATATATGGGGGTCTGGCCAACACCTGGGACTATGGCCCATTGGGAGTAGAACTAAAAAACAATGTAAAAAAGGCTTGGTGGAAAAAATTTATACAGGAGAGCCCCTATAATGTTGGTATGGACAGTGCTATCTTAATGAATCCCCAGGTATGGGTAGCCTCTGGCCACGTTTCTGGCTTTAATGATCCACTTATGGACTGCAAGGAATGTAAATCAAGGTTTAGGGCTGACCAGCTAGTTGAGGACTACCTGATGAAAGAGGGCCAAGAAGATGTCTCTATCGACGGTTGGGATAATTCCAAATTAGAAGGCTTTATCAGTGAAAATAAAATTGAGTGTCCCTCCTGCAAAAAGCATAATTTTACGCCAATTAGGCAGTTTAATCTAATGTTTAAAACCTTTCAAGGAGTTACAGAGGACTCCCAGTCAGAGATCTACTTGCGTCCTGAGACTGCCCAGGGTATCTTTGTAAACTTTAGAAATGTACAAAGGTCCAGCAGAAAGAAAATACCCTTTGGTATCGGTCAGATTGGAAAGTCCTTTAGAAATGAGATCACTCCTGGTAACTTTATCTTTAGGACCAGGGAGTTTGAGCAGCTAGAGCTAGAGTTCTTTTGCAAACCTGGCGAAGACCTCGAATGGTTCTACTACTGGAGAGAATTCTGCCAAAACTGGCTCCTATCCTTAAACATAAAAAAGGACCATATAAGGCTAAGAGACCACGGTGAAGAAGAACTATCCCACTATAGCAAGGCTACAACAGATATAGAGTACCTCTTCCCCTTTGGCTGGGGCGAGCTTTGGGGTATCGCTGATAGGACAGATTATGACTTAAAGCAGCACGCTGAGCAGTCAGGTGAGAACTTTACCTATCTTGATCCCACTACAAATGAAAAGTATATCCCCTACTGTGTTGAACCTTCCCTTGGAGTCGATAGGATGGTCCTAGCATTTCTAAGCGAAGCCTATACAGAGGAGGCCTTGCCTAACAATGATAGCAGAGTTGTTTTAAAACTCCATCCAGCCCTTGCGCCCTACAAGGCAGCTGTCCTGCCCTTGAGCAAAAAGCTTAGTGAGCAAGCAAGCGCCATATACCAAGAGCTAGCAAAGGACCTAAATGTTGAGTATGATGAGACAGGCAGCATAGGAAAGAGGTACCGTAGGCAGGATGAAATCGGCACACCCTACTGTGTTACCATTGATTTTGATACAGAAACAGATGGAGCTGTTACAGTCAGGGATAGGGATACAATGGAGCAGGTCAGAATCCCTGTAAGTGAGCTTTCTGGCTACCTAACTGACAAGGTGAAGTTCTAAGACAAGGTTTGTAAATTATAAATATAAGTATAAAGTCAGCCTAATCTAAGCACTGATTGAGCAGGAAAAATCTTAGCAAACTAAAAGAGAGACTACTGTCATTAGCAGTCTCTCTTTTTTATGTATTTATACCTCTTTGATTGCCTCTGTTGGACAACTGTCTATTGCCTCTTGTACTACCTCTTCTAGTTCAGCGGGAACCTCTTCGTCTATAGCCTCTGCCTTGTCATCATCATTCCAAGAGAATACCTCTTCACACAATGAGATGCAAACTCCACAGCTTATGCATAGATCTTGGTCTACTACTACCTTCAATATGATTCCTCCTCCCATATTTATTTATAAGTGATATTCGCCACCTATTGTAAAATCCCTCTAAGTATTTACAAATTATTATTGCCCAAGGCAGCTGTTTCTTAGTCATCTTTGATAAAGGACTTGACCCTTGAGTACAATAACTCATCTAGGTCTGCCTCTATTTCTACTCCCTCGCTTTTATAATCCTCCCTTATTACATAGCCCTGCTCATGTATTTCTGACACAAGACTCCCCTTGTCATAGGGCAAAAGTAGCTTTACCCTTCTAAGGTCTAAGGGTAGATGGTCTTGTATCGCTGCTAAAAGCTCATCTAAGCCTTGACCCATTAATGCTGATATAAAGACCTGAGGCCTTTTCATAGGTAATAGGTCAGCTTCCTTTATTGTATCCATCTTATTATAGACTGTTACTATAGTCTGCTTAGCTCCTAAATTATCTAGTACCCTGTCAACTGTTTGCATTTGCTCTATTAGGTTGGGAGAACCTGCATCTACTACATGGAGGAGTAGGTCTGCCTCTGCCACCTCCTCTAGGGTCGACTGAAAGGCATCCACCAGGTCATGGGGAAGCTTGTTAATAAAGCCTACAGTATCTGTTAAAAGGACCTTTCGACCATCGGGGAGGATTATACCCCTTGACACAGGATCTAATGTTGCAAAAAGCTTGTTTTCAGTAAACATATTAGAGCCTGTTAAAGCATTTAGCAGTGTACTCTTGCCAGTGTTAGTATAGCCCACTAGTGAGCATACTAAGAGTCTATCCCTAGTCCTTTTCTTTCTAAGGGCAGTCCTCCTTCTTTTTACCTTGGAAAGCTCCCTCTCTATCTCATTTATCCGCCTATCTATATGTCTTCTATCGGTTTCGAGCTTTTTCTCACCAGGCCCCCTAGTCCCTATACCACCACCTAGCCTGGAAAGGACAACTCCTAGACCCCTAAGTCTAGGTAGCCTGTACCTTAGCTGGGCTAGCTCTACCTGGAGCTTGCCCTCTCGGGAAACAGCCCTTCCAGCAAATATATCAAGGATAAGAGCTGTCCTGTCAATGACCTTGACCCCTAGTATTTCCTCTAGATTTCTAATCTGTGAGGCCGAAAGCTCGTCATCTGCAATCACTAGGTTGGCAGCTAGGCTTTGACAAAGTAGAGCAAGCTCCTCAGCCATTCCCCTGCCTATATATGTAGCAGGATCTGGCGTTTTTCTATTTTGTAGCTTTTTGCTAACAACCCTTGCACCTGCTGTTTTAGCCAGTTCCTCTAGTTCATCTATAGAGCCTTCCCCTTCACCGCTAACATTGAGTCCTATTAGTACCGCCCTTTCCTCTATATCTATTAGGCTATCTTCACTAAAGTCAAAACCAATAAGTGTATCTCTGTGCCTGATCTCCTTGATAAAAGCATCACTGCAAAAATCCTCTATAATAAGGGGGCCAAAAATATCATACTCCTCCGGGTGATCAGCTGGATTTAGCATCCCTATATAGCCATTGGTAAACTGACCCTCATAGACTCCAATCGCTGCCATTGCATCAAACCGTAGCCTCTTAAGGGCCTGTAGGTCTACCCCTGACAGGAGGCCATTACCACCTGGATGGGTATGGATACACCTTATACCGCTGAGCCTAGTTTTACTCCTACGTAGGCTCATACTTGCTAGAGACACCTGGCCTAGGTCTCCAACAGTAATATCCATCAGTTCACCCCTGCGGTTTATGTAGACAGAGATTTCCCTGTTTATTAGGCTAGTTATTGCACAAAGTTCCTCTATCAGGTCCCTGCTTGCAAAATACTCTCTTTCTAATACAAGGTCATGTAGGTCTTCTATCCTTGATAATATCTGATTTGACAAGCCTGTTATATTCCCATTTATCATTTAATCACCTATCCACTTTAGCTACTAAATTTATATAATTTATGCTTTTTTGTTCTTTTTCTTCTACACATATCATATCCTTTATTAGGGACAAGCTCAAAGTAATTTTTTATTATATGAGTTTTCTATTAAAAAGAAAAGATAATCTACAGTATTCTTGTTTTTATTTAGGACCTTATTACATAAAAATACCTAAATAGTCCTGAATCCAAGTCCCTTCTATGTTATACTAATTTATAACCTTCGATTTATTTCATTTAAAAGGAGGAATTTTTATAGAAAAGAGGTAGATAGATGAGTAATCAAAAGCGTAGTAGACAGATATCCCTCCAAAGAGCTTCTGAATTATCAAAAAAAACTCATGGCTTTTTAAAGGCAAGGACAAGCTTTCCAATTGGGATGGAAATGCAAACTGCCTTTGATAAGGCAAAGAAAAGAATACTCCAGGTACTCAATGGGACAGAAGAAAACTGGGATGATTGGCATTGGCAGCTAGACAATACCATAAAGGATACTGAGACTCTAAGCAAGATACTCAATTTAAGTGATGAAGACAAGTATGTTTTAAATAGGCTGTCTAAAAAATACCGCTGGGCTGTTTCTCCCTATTATGCTTCCTTGATGGATCCAGATGACCACTATGACCCAATTAGGCTCATAGGCCTTCCTTCCATTGCAGAGGAGGTCTATGACCAGGGTGAGGATGACCCCATGGGAGAAGAGTATACCAATCCAGCTGGTGCTATTACAAGGCGCTATCCTGATCGACTTATAATCAATGTCACAAACCAGTGTGCAAATTACTGTAGGCACTGCCAAAGAAGGAGAAATATAGGCCAGGTAGACAAGCATAGGTCAAAACACATATTAGAGGATTCTATAGCCTACATAAGGGATAACAAAGAAATACGTGATGTCCTAATAACAGGTGGAGACGCCTTGATGCTAGAGGACGACATGCTAGATTGGCTTATCGGTAGCATAAGGGCTATAGACCATGTTGAGATTATTAGACTAGGTACACGTACCCTTGTCACACTACCCCAGAGAATAACACCTAAGCTTTGCTCGATACTTGAAAAGTACCATCCTCTATATATTAACACCCATGCCAATCATCCAAAGGAGATCACCCTAGATACTAAAAAGGCTGCTGATCTGCTTTCAGTAAGTGGTATACCCCTTGGCAACCAGATGGTACTACTAAATGGAATAAACAATGACAAATATCTGGTACAATGCCTAAACCACGAGCTACTAAAGGTTCGTATAAGACCTTATTACATCTTCCATCCAAAGCTAGTAAAGGGAACAGGACACTTTCTATGCTCAGTAGACGATGGTATAGAAATAGTCGAACACCTACGTGGACATACTTCTGGTATGGCCATCCCCACCTATATAGTTAATGCTCCAAATGGGGCAGGAAAAACCCCAATACTGCCAAGCTATCTAATATCTAGAGGGCACAATACAATGACCATTCGTACCTGGGAGGGCAAGGTCTTTGAGTACAAGAACCCTCCAACTAGGGATATACATAAATCGATTGAAGAAGCTAGGGATAAACTACTAAAGAAAAAAGGCCTCTTAACTAACTGACTATAAAGCAAAGGGCCACTAATTAGAGGAAAAGATAAAGCAATAAAGAAATGGGCTATAGACTTATTACAAGTCTATAGCCCTTTCTTTTCTAGTATTTATTAAGTATCTACAAAACCTCGCCTAAGGCTGCCTATCATCAATTATTACTGCATTCATCTTTTGCAGTGCCTGGTAAGTATTTTCTCCAACAACACCGTCTACCACCAAACCATAATCCTCTTGAAAACGTATAACAGCGTCCCTGACTGCCTCTGTGTACTCATTTGTTAAGGGCCCTTGATAATAGCCTAACCGCTGTAGTATATCCTGTACGGTCCTTATATCACTGCCAGGCTCTACACCTAAAAAGAGGACCCTACCTGTAAAGACTGAGCCCGTTATTATGACCTCAGTACCTAGCGGAACTATATCATAAAGCTCTATAACGTCCTCGTTAAACATACGAATACAGCCATTGCTAGATGCTGTTCCAATGGAACCAGGTGCATTGGTTCCATGTATTCCATATCCACCCCATGGAACACTTATCCTCATCCATCGGGCTCCAAAGGGTCCACCGGGGTTTTCAACCTTTTGTATTATCCTCCAGTTACCAATAGGGGTCGGGGTCAAAGGCTTTCCAACTGCTACCGGATAGGAATTTATAATTGAATCAGCTTCATATAGTAAGAGCTCTAGCTCATCTATGTCTACAGCTATAGTATATTGGTTGTCAAAAAACTCAAATGATTCTGGGCTAAGACCTATAGCATTCCAGGTCTGTGGCCCTACTACTCCATCTGCTACCAGCCCAAACTCTAACTGAAAATCCCTAACTGCATCAATTGTCTCCCTATCATATATGCCGTTTATCGGCCCCTGGTAATATCCTAGCTCACTTAATCTTTCCTGGACATTTGTTACATCGATACCCTCCATAAAGGGATCCATTAACCTTAAGTACCTGCTTGCATATGACATATAAACCACCTCACCTACATCCTATGCCAGTAGGATAAAAGTGAGCCAGCAAGGGGTTAAATATTTACTTTAATAAGACTATAAAAAGGCCCGCACTGCGGGCCCTTATCTAGTTTAAAATATTTTCTTTGAATCCTTCCATTCATAAAGCTTATTCATTATCTCGCCAAAGCGCTGGAAGTGTACTACCTCTCTCTCCCTTAGCCACCTTAGAGGATCAATTACATCTGGATCATCAGCTAGGTTAATCAAATACTCATAGGTAGCCCTAGCTTTTTGCTCAGCTGCCATATCCTCATAGATATCTGCTATCGGGTCACCCTTAGACTGGATATAGGCTCCTGTAAAGGGTACCCCTGTACCTGTACTGATCCAGCTAGCCCTACCATGGTCAGTATAGTATACTGCAGTAGCTCCATCAGCAGCGATTTCCTCAATAGGTGCATCCTTCATCAATTGGTGGACCATGGCTTGAATCATCTCAAAGTGGGCTAGTTCTTCAGTACCAATGTCATTTAACATGGCCTTGGCCTCAGGTATTGGCATGGATGGCCTTTGGGATAAATATCTTAAGGAAGCAGCTAGCTCTCCATCTGGACCACCAAACTGGTTCAAGATTGCAGCAGCTAGCTTGTAATTTGGTTTTTTAATATTGACTGGATATTGGAGTTTTTTCTCATACAGCCACATTTAGTTACACCCCCTATTAGATTCTCTCTCCCATGGCCAGGGTTCGTTTATCCACTGCCAAGGACTGCGGCTATAGCCAAATCCAAAGTTAATAAGTGGCCCGTACTGTCTCTCATATTCGTTTTTCAGTGCCTTTAGCTGCCGTACTCCATTGTTATAATCACGAAGTGCTTGCTGGTCACCTGGATGGCTATTTAAGAAAAGATTAAGTTCTAAAGTGGTAAATTCAATAGCCCTTATCTGATTCAGTAGTCTATTCCTGGAATTATGCATCAATAGCACCTACCCCCTTTACCTTTTTTGGTATAAGGGCGAACTAGGTCAGGAAACAAGGTTCCCTTTGCTAGGGCTTCTTCTGGACAAAATATCTTTCCATATTTTTGCATCGGTACATAGGCTCTGGCCAGGACCATACTTGGCTCAGGCCGCGGCGTAGGGCATTTATCCCCGGGTCTATCAGGGCAAATAGGCTTGTATCCAGCCATATTATCTTGATAACCGTAATACATAAAGTGAAGACACCCCTTCCCTTCTTGCTCATTATATACTTTCATTGTATTCTCAATAAGAAGAGAAGTGACTAATATGCTATATAAAGTGGTCTTATTGAAAGAAGAAAAAACAGGCCCTTTAAATTCTGGCCTGTAATTTATAAAATAAAATTTTTCATTACTATAAAGTCTTTTTTATTTACTTGTCCAGCTAAAGCCATTTATTAGCGGTATCTTTACTCCTAAATTAGAAGGATTACTGGTAATCCTGACCACTGGAGGCATTTGCCTGCGTTTGTACTCTGCTCTGTCTATCATATTTAGTATAGTTACAAGCACATCCTTCTCATATCCCCTATTAACCATATCGTCTACTGATAGGTTTTGCTCTAGGTACATATCTATAATAGGATCTAGGATCTCATAGGGTGGTAAGCTATCCTCATCTACTTGATCGGGCCTGAGCTCAGCAGATGGGGGTTTTCTAATAGTGTTTTCTGGGATAATCACCCTGTCCCTATTTACATATCTGCTCAGTTCATATACAAGTGTTTTTGGTATATCAGCTAAAATAGCTAGTCCTCCACACATATCCCCATACATGGTGGTATAGCCTACTGAAGCTTCTGATTTGTTGCTAGGACAGATCAGCATATGGCCCTCCCGGTTACTTATATACATAAGTAGGTCGCCCCTGATCCTGGCCTGGATATTTTCCTCAGCTAGGTCCCCAACTGTCCTCTTGTCAGTGTTCATAAGGTTAATGTAACCATTAAATATATCTCCTATGGGCAGTAGTCTAAACTCTATCCCTAGGTTTTTTGCTAATTCTCTAGCATCGTCAATACTGTGCTGAGGCGAATACTTAGAGGGCATATTAACCCCTAGAACATTTTCTCTGCCTAGGGCCTCAGCCGCCAAGCAGGCTGCTAGGGCTGAATCAATACCTCCACTTAAGCCTAGTAGTGCTTTTTTTAAACCAGTTTTTCGCATATAGTCCCTTAAGCCAAGGACTAGGGCCCTGTAGACCCATCCAATATCCTCTCTTGCTTCAGTTATGGCTAGACTATTGTCAAATAGCTCATGGACTATAAGGTCCTCATCAAAGACCTTGCCTGCCTTAACTAGACCCCCCTCTTTATTAAAGACAAGAGAGTTACCACTATAGATGGTCTCACCATTTCCACCAACCTGATTTATATAAATAAAGGGTTTCTTAAGGCCATCCGCTAAACTAGAGCACCTGTTTACTAATTCCTTGTACTCTCCATAAGAGTAGGGCCTATCAGCAATTTCCATTAGGATATCTATCTGTTGCCCTATAGACTCTAGTCCTAGTAAACTAGCCATATTTAAACCTGAACCATAGCTATATTGAGCTAGTATGCCAAGTCTTAGGCCCCTAAAGCTAAGGGTCATAGGCTCTAGTTCAGATCCCCCTGATAGCCTTGATTGCTCCTCGCCAAGGGAGCCTAGCTTCCTTCTGTAGATTGTAGCTGTGACCCTTTCATCCTCTATTAGGCAATAAGCATCATAGACCCTGCCATCTTCGGGCTTCTTTAAGGGTAGGTTTAGTATTAGGCCAATCCCCTTAGTTTGCTTTATAATAGTCTTAAAAGCCTTGTCGCAGGCAGCTAAAAAATCAGGCCTTTTCAGTAGGGTCTCAGGGGCATATCCAGATAGGGCAAGTCGAGGAAAGAGGACTAAATCACATCCCATTTTCCTTGCTCTACTTAGATAGTCAAGTATCTTGTTGGAGTTATCCTTTAGGTCTCCAAGCCTTGTATTGATTTGAGCTATAGCTAGCTTCATTTATTCATTCTCTCCTAACCCTTGTTCTAAAAAGGATAGTACCTGTCCTTCCATGTCTTTTATCTCACATACTCCCTTGTGCTTGATTGGCTTGGAGGCTAGGCCCTTTAAGGGGCCAGGTATTGCTTTGCCTGTTACCTTTTTTAGTATCTCTAAGTGATCTAACTCATCCTCTGAGTCCGGCCTTATCTCCAAGGCATCTAGCACATAGGCAGGAAACTTGTAAGGGCTGGCCGTAGATACTAAAATAGTTGCCAGGTCATCACCTGTTTCCTTTCTGTACTCATCATATACAGACTTGCCAACAGCTGTATGGGTGTCTAGCAGGTAATCATACTCCCTAAAGGTCTCTCTAATAGCCAAGCCTGCTTGATCCATATTGGCATAGCCACCATACATAAGAGCCTGTAGTCTCTTTAAGGCCTCACCGTCAATTGAGTATTTGCCAGTTGTGGCAAGCTCTTGCATGAGCGATAAAACCTTTTTGTCGTCTCGGTCATATAGCTCATATAGGAGACGTTCAAGGTTGCTAGAGATAAGGATATCCATAGATGGAGAGGTTGTTGTGTAAAATCTACGGTTAGTATCATAGACACCTGTATTTATAAAGTCTGTCAATATACTATTGTCATTAGAGGCACATATGAGCCTGCCGATGGGGAGTCCCATAGCCTTTGCATAATATGCTGCTAGGATATTACCAAAGTTGCCTGTAGGGACTACTACATTAAAGCTTTGACTCTCGGTTATAGCACCTGTTTTTAGTAAGTCAAGCCAAGCAGAGAAATAATAAACTATCTGGGGTACTAGCCTACCCCAATTTATAGAATTTGCCGAGGAAAGTCTAAAGCCCTTGTCCTCTAACTGCTTGTTTATGTCGCTAGCAAAGATGGACTTTACTCCAGACTGGGTATCGTCAAAATTGCCCTCAACCCCCATAACCTTTACATTTTCACCCTCCTGGGTAATCATTTGAAGCCTTTGCATATTAGATACTCCCTTGGCAGGGTAAAAGACCATTATGCGGGTCCCTTCTACATCCTTAAAACCCTCTAGGGCTGCCTTTCCTGTATCACCTGATGTGGCTGTTAGGATTACTATTTCCTTGTCTTCATTTGTATTTATAATAGCCCTGGTCATAAGATGGGGTAGTAGCTGGAGGGCCATATCCTTGAAGGCAGCAGTTGGCCCATGCCAAAGCTCTAAAGTATGTAGGTTATCAGCTAGTGGTTCTAAAGGTGCAATATCTGGTGACTGAAAGCTTTTTTCATTATAAGCTGCCTGGACGCTGTTGTTTATATCCTCCTTTTTAAAATCTGTTAGGTATAAATTGAGGATAAACTTTGCCCTCTCTCTATAGTCCGCTCTTACAAGGGAGGCTAGGTCCTTTATCAAAACAGCTGGTATGGTCTGTGGAACAAAAAGACCTCCATCTGGAGATATCCCTTGTTTGATGGCCTCCATTGCTCCTAATACATTTTTCTTTTCTCTTGTACTCTCATATAACATGCCTATTCATTCTCCATTTACTGGGTAGTTTTTTCTTGCTACTCTAATACATTATATCCCAAGGACACCCTGTCTTCAATAAAAAAATAAGTCCACCCAATAAAAGGGGGACCTGATATTATTCTTGCTTTAAAAGGCGGTTTTATTCATTAAAAAAGCCGAGGCTGAATCCTCGGCCTTGTTTACGTTTTTAACTAAGCTATATATTGTTCTAAAAAGGCAGGCACATTGTCAGGATTACCGTTCATAGTTATGATAAAGTTTATTTTAAATTTATCGGACAGCCTTTTTACTTGGAACATGAATTGTTCAATATCACTTAAGTCATCATCTATAATATCCAGCAGTCCGTCAATATATATGTACTCTGTGTCGTAGTCTCTAGAAATCATACCAGCTAAGAATCCGTAAAATACTTTTAGGTCCTTTATCTGAAACTCCTTAACATTAATAAAGCGAATCTGGTGCTTCAGGTCAATCATCCGACGATTTTCTCCGTTTACAAACACAATCTCGCCCTTTGATTCCTTTAGCGCAGCATTCGCCATCTCAATCATCCTTCTGGTTTTTCCGGTCCCCTTTTGACCGATGACAAGCTTTATCAAATCAACCGCCTCCCTATTCATTATTAAAAAGGGTCTTCCTACTATGATTATAGCACAATAAAAAATAGGTTTCCATAGTAGAATTCGCTAAAAAGCAAATCTATATTTGCCAAAGCTTGTCACTTTATTAATCAGCCTTCTTTTTTCCCTGCCTTTTTCTTTGAGCCAGATTTAATATCTTCTTTCTAAGCCTGATACTTTGAGGGGTTATTTCTACTAGTTCATCATCACTTATAAACTCTAGTGCCTGTTCAAGACTCAGCTTTTTTGCAGGTACTAGCCTCATGGCCTCATCAGAGCCTGCAGCCCTAATGTTTGTAACATGCTTCTTTCTGCAAACATTCACCTCTATATCCACACTACGGCTATTTTCCCCAACAATCATGCCTTCATACACCATTGCACCAGGTTCTATAAAAATCTGTCCCCTGTTTTGGGCATTGTAAATACCATAGCTAGTTGCTTCCCCTGACTCAAAGGCTATAATTGAGCCTGTTTCCCTAGTTTCAATATCACCCTTGTACGGCTTGTAGTCGTCAAAGATAGTATTTAGAATCCCTTCTCCCCTAGTATCGGTTAGAAACTCTGACCGGTAGCCAAAAAGGCCCCTAGCAGGGATAGAAAACTCCATGCGAACATGGCCGGCCGTACCAGAAGTCATTTTTACTAACTCACCCTTGCGGGCTCCTAGCTTTTCTATTACAGTACCAGAGTATTCCTCCGGCACCTCTACCGATGCAAGCTCCATAGGCTCGTAGACTTTACCATCTATCTCCTTGTAGATTACACTTGGCTTTGATACCTGAAACTCATAGCCCTGCCTTCGCATGGTTTCTATGAGGATAGACAGGTGGAGCTCCCCCCTGCCAGACACCTTAAAGGCGTCTGTGGAGTCAGTCTCCTCAACTCTTAGACTTACATCAGTGTAAACCTCCTTAAAAAGCCTTTCCCTAAGGTTTCTAGAGGTTACATACTTACCTTCCTTGCCTGCAAAGGGACTAGTGTTTACAGAAAAGGTCATAGAGATTGTAGGAGCAGATATATTAACAAAGGGCAGTGGCTCTGGATGGTCTACATGACAAATAGTATCTCCAATATTTATTCCCTCAACACCCGATACAGCTACTATATCTCCAATTCTTGCTTCATTTACAGGGACCCTTTTTAGGCCCTCAAACTGATAAAGGTTGCTGATCTTTACCCTTAACTCACTGCCGCCTAAGTTGCACAAGAGGGCTTCCTGACCTTGTAATATCCTACCGCGTTCAACCTTGCCTATGGCTATCCTACCGACATACTCATTGTAGTCAATTGTCGATACTAGGATCTGTAATGGCTTGTCCTCCTCGCCAACTGGTGGTGGAATCTGCTCTAGTATAGTATCAAATAGGGGCTGCATATCCTTGCCCTCAACATTTACATCCAAGGAGGCTGTTCCTAGCTTGGCAGAGCTATAAACAAAGGGGCAATCGAGCTGGCTCTCATCTGCCTCTAACTCTATGAAAAGGTCTAATAGGTCATCGATTACCTCCTCTGGCCTAGCTCCTGGCCTATCTATCTTGTTAATAACCACAATAACAGGGTGCTTTAAATCTAGTGCCTTTTTAAGTACAAACTTTGTTTGGGGCATAGGACCTTCAAAGGCATCTACTAATAGCAATACCCCGTCAACCATTTTTAGGACCCTCTCAACCTCACCACTAAAGTCAGCGTGCCCTGGTGTATCTATAATATTGATCTTGTGACCCTTGTACTCTACAGCTGTATTTTTAGATAGGATGGTAATACCCCTCTCCTTCTCTAGGTCATTTGAATCCATAACCCTATCCTCAAGCTCTTGGTTGACACGAAAAACACCACTTTGCCTTAGCATCTGGTCTACTAGTGTGGTCTTCCCATGGTCTACATGGGCAATTATGGCTATATTTCTAATATCCTCTCGTCTTATCACAAAAACTCCTCTTTTCTATAGTCTTAACAAACTATTATAATAGCACAAGAGGAGCTTTGTTACAATACAGGTTCTTGCCATTTTTTTGTATTGTATTCAGACATGCTAGTCATATGTTAACAGAAAATAGATTGTCTAATTAACTTGTGTTTAATTTTTTCAACACAAGGGGCAGTTCAAAGCCTTAGCCCCTCTTCTGCTGCAATGAGCATTTCTTTAGCCTTCTTGCAAAGGCTTTACTAGTGACCATGGGCTCTAGCACAGGGTAGAAAGATTTTAAACTCTGTTCCTTTCTTAGGCTCACTTTCAACTTCAATCCTTCCCCCATGCTCCTCAATAATACGATAGGAGACATTAAGGCCTAGACCTGTTCCGCCTTCCTTGGTGGTAAAAAAGGGCTTGTCAAGCTTGCCTATATCATCTTCTGCTATACCAGCTCCTGTATCTTTTATACTTACAAGCATTTGCCTTTGCTCAGGCAAAAAGCTTGTCTTTATTCTTAAAAGCTGGTTACTTAAGCCTGACATAGCCTCCACACCATTTTTAGCCATATTCAATATGACCTGTTTGATTTGTATTTGCTCACACAGGATATTGCACTCGTCATTACAAAGCTCAAGGTTTATCTTAATATTACTCATAAAGGTTGAAGTCTCAAGTAGGGGCAGCAAAGACTCTAAGAGTTCATTTAACGAAGTTTCTCTGTAAACACTAGATTTAGGACGAGACAGGAGCAAAAAGCCGCCTATGATCCTATTGACCTCATTGGTAGCATAGTCGATTTTTTTAGCTATTTTTTTAACTGGTTCATCCTTTGCAATCCGCTCTAGTAGTTGACTGCCACCCTTTATAGTTGTTAGATAATTCTTTGTTTCATGTACTATACTTGCACCCATTTGCCCTAAAAGGGCTAGTTTTTCCTGCTTTATTACTAGGTCTTCCTGCTTTCTTAGCTCTGTGATATCTGAGCCAACTAGGATAGTTCCGACCTTTTCCCCATCTATACCGAAAATAGATGCCTTTTGATAAAGGAGTATCTTCTTTTCGTCACCGCTACTTAAGATAATCTCTTCAAAGCCCTTTGGCTTGTTGCTTTTATTTTTTACCTTTACTATGTGGTCAGAAAGTAGCCTTTTCCAAAATGACCTAATATTTGACCCAACTAGGTCCTCTTCTTTTATCCCCATTGTCTCACTTAGTTTTTTATTGCATAGGACAATCTTTCCATGGTTGTCGCACATTAGTACAAGACTATTAATAGAATCTAAAATCGTTTTGGTCTGTAGCTCCATATTTTTAAGTCTTTGGTGGGCCTTGGCATCATTGACTATTATAATCTTACCACCATAGACCTGCTTGGCCCTAGTGAGCACATTAAGACTCTTGCCCTCAGCATCCTTTATATGACTTAGCTTGTAGGCTCCATAGTTATCCTCCTGTATTTCTATAAGGTCGCTTGCCTTGTCATCACTATCATCATTTAGGCTGGCCAGTTCCGTTGCTAGCTGGTCAGATATTTCCCTTTTATCAATTTTCAAGATATCCTCTGCCTTGTTATTTATAAATGAAAGCTCTCCTGAACTGTTATAGTAAATAACCCCTTCGGGAAGCATATTTAATATAGCATTTAAAAGCTCTGTGTTTTCACTCATTCGTTTTAAGGGTTGGGATATATATGTAACAATAATAGCACTAAATAGAAAGCAAAAGCCTACAAGCTTGACAATATGACTATAGAGCATAGCAGTATAATCATTGATTGGAAATAGCAAAAAAACCAGTATAGAAAAGTTTGATAAAATCAGAAAGGTAATCAAGGGTGGATTTAAAATAATTACATCTGTATCCTTTCTGAAAAAGGTGGAAACAAGGGTAAAGGTCTGGATTATGGCGATGATTAGGTAAAATTCTAGGTAAAAAACAGGCCATAGCAGCACCAAAATAAAGGTCAGTATAAGAAGGGAAACTATAATGGTCATAAAAACAATGTAAGGATTTTTTAGCTGGTTTTTTCTGGGGTAGTACGCTATCAAAAGCAGGATTATCGCCTTGGTAAGCCGGCCTAAAAACCCGGTTTTATAGCTTAGTACACTAAAGTCACCACTATTTAGATCAAAAGGGGTGAAATAATAGATGTGGAATACCTGAAGTATGGCTACAAGTATAAAGCCTAAACATAGTGGATTTATATAGGGGGCAGATTCTCCATAGGTAAATAGAACAACTATAAAAATACCTAAAGATACAAATACGCACATCGATTCAATAATTAAATGCAGTTCATAGGTATGGTCTAACCATGCATCATTTAAGGGGGTAAGTACTAATAGATATGCTGCCGCTAATGATAATAATGCAGTTACAAAGGGATATAGCTTTATGTCTAGCTGCCTTTTTAATCCTAGTGAAGGAAAGAAATTCATAAACTACCCTGCCTCCCTTTGTCGATTTACTTAGGGGAAAATACCTAATAGTTAGAAAATGGTATCAGCTATACAATTGCATGCATATATATAGTAACAATATGCATTATAACACTAATTCATGTAAATTATAAGCTATTTTTTGTATTTGCGGGGATTTTTTATTCCTGTCGACATGATAAAGATAGGCCTATCCAAAGGGCAGGCCTAGTATTATGAATATGGATATTTATGCATTGCCTTTTTCTATTTGTCTATTAGGCTCATTATTTGCTCAATTATTTCTTCCTTTTTCTTGTCTAGTCCTTTGAAATCCATGGCCTTTACATAATAGGCTTCATTTCTATCATGGGCCTCCATAGCTCTAGCTAGAGCAGCCACTGCCTTATCTATTAATGAATTGTACCGTTTTCTTGCATCCTGCATTAGGTCCTCGTAGGGATAAAGCTTAGTTTTCTGTATACATGTATTTAAGTCAACATCCTCTATAATCTGAACACTTTCTAGCTTTTTTATATCAAAGTGATGAGGTTGGCTAGAGTTTAGTACAGCAGTTGTTAATGAGGGTATAATGACCATATCAAGCTTTTCCGGCTCATAGGGACAATGGAAACGAAGAGTATAAAGGCCCCTTTCTGTAGCCTCATCGGCTATCCGTCCTATTAGGCCCTTTACACCTGTTCCTGGGACCCCCTTTATTGAATATACCCTCATATCCTTGTCAAGAATTGTTTCAAGGTAATCTACAAAGCCTAGGGGAGTGATAGCTGCTGCAAAAAGCTGCCTTGATTGAGGCTCTTGCCTGCCTTCAACCCCTATATCAGAAAATATGCTTTCTAAAAGTATCCTGCTTATTTTGTAATATCGGGACCTGTCAAGTGATTCACTTACATAACTACTATACTCATCATAGGCTTGCTTTGATTCTGTCAAAAGGCTATAGGCTGTCTTAAAAAATCTCTTTGTCTGATCAAAGTTAGCCTGTATTTGCCCCTTGTGGTTTAGAATAAGATCCCCACTAAGATAATCATCTATATTTATTATCTGATCTACTGCTCCTGGCATTTCTGGTTCTATGGCATGGGGTGCGGTTCCATCTAGCAGGCCTACCTTTAACCCTGGTATAACAAGTGCATCTAGGGAATCTGGAGCAGATGAACAATGGTGGTACTCAAGGTCGTAGCCTAGGTCTAGAAACCTTTGGCCTACTGCCCTCATTAGGGTAGACTTACCTGTGCCAGGACCACCCTTTATTATATAGATACGTCTTGCCCCTCTTGTAATGATATTGTTAAAAAAAGAGTAATAGCCCCTGCTAGTATTACTACCTGGAAAAACCCTTATGATTTTATTGTCTAAGCCCACACCTACTCCTCCTTTATCATAGCCTTATATAACTTTATAGTATGTTATACAGGAGAATTTGATTACAAGGTTAGTGAATATAATAACTAGCTGGCTCAAGTGTTTCAAGACCCCTGTACTGGTCTTTTCTAAGCTGGCTTAGAAATATTTGTTTTAGAGGAGCTACAGGTATACCATAGACATAGGCTGCAGATAGGGCGGCCAAAATATCATAGATTAAATAGCTAGCAACATACTTAGCTGGCATATCTCTAAATTCAAGGAGTCTAGTTTCTTTACCAGCCTCTGCGAGGTAAATACCATCCTCAAAGCAATATACTGCCTCCTTACCAGCCTTTATCTGACCCTTAATAATGGGATTTTCTCTGCTAAAGCTAATGGGTAATATCCTGGCCCTTGCCTTATTTGCGAAATCAGGATAATAGGGGTCATCAGCGTTTAGTATGACAGTAGCAGATTCCTTGACAGCCTCCACAAGCAGGCTCTTTATATATATGACCTGGTCAATAGTTTCGATATGCCTCTCACCTAAGTGCTCATCCAAAAGTCCTGTTATAATGGCCATATCTGCCCTAGTATAGGGGAGGCCCTCGGACAAAATCCCTTGACTGTCAAGCTCTAGTATAGCAGTATCTGTATCCTTGCCAGTCCTTAAAGGTCCTGAAGTTTTGCCTAAAACTTTGCCTTTTTCCCTGGCCTTGTCTGTAATTGAATCCTTGCCTATATAGGTAGCAGAAGACTTTTTTATGCAAATCATTCTCTGCCTACTAGATAAAAGCCTAGCTAGTAAATCTGCTAGCCTGCTATTTAGCTCATCCTTTGAAATAGCAATTATATAGGCCGGCTCTATCTGGCCTTTACTAGCTTGATCCTTGTCTATGTGCCTTTTAAGGTCAACCAAGCTAGCCCTAAAGTCAAAATCTTTTTTATCTAGGATACTCCTAATATAGGCCAATACAAAGTCTACCAGCGGCTTTACTAGTTGCTTGTTCTCATAGGCAAATACAATACTATAGACGTCCTCCTGAGACCATCTAGTTTTACCATAGCCTACATCATAGCCGAAAATGGCCTGCATTTCCAAGCAAATGTGTTCTATTATATGGGGGAGGTAGGTTCCTTCAGCCAACCTTTCTAAAAAGCCTCCTGGATAGCCCCTAGAACATTGGTGGTTAGCCAGGCCTGGCAGATCCAATATTAGCCGGTCCTTAAGGCCAACAATATCTATTGAAGATTTATCTATGTAGCTGCCCATTTCAAGCTCTAGCTTGGCAACTGGTTTATGACTATAGATACTCGGGTTCTCAAATATTTTAAGACTTATCAAGCGGAGCATAAGATCCTCCCTATCTATTTACATTAAGCTTATTTTACTTAATTGAAATTTAAATATTCAGGTTCTTAGCTGCCAAGTCTTGGTCTAGTCCTTGTAGTTTATGATTAGCTGGTCTAGGTCTGTTTTAAAGGGTCGGTAGCTAACACCTGCCTTTTCCAGCATCAGCTTTGAAGCCTTTACATTATCACTTTCACTATATTTATCACTTAGATAGACTACCTCCTTGATACCCGATTGAATAATAGCCTTTGTGCATTCATTACAAGGAAATAGGGTGGTATAGATCCTGCTACCCTCTAAGGAGACATTTCGGTTGTTAAGTATTGCATTTAACTCAGCATGGACTACGTATAAATATTTGCTATCTAGGGCTTGTCCCTCTCTATTCCAGGGAAATTCATCATCAGAACAGCCAAGGGGCAAGCCGTTGTAGCCAAGGCTTAGAATACGGTTTGTCTTGCCGTCAACTACACAGGCACCAACCTGGGTTGAGGGGTCCTTGCTCCTAAAGCCCGATAGTATTGCTATACCCATAAAATACTCATCCCATGATATATAATCCTGTCTTTTACTCATTGTGCTACTCCTTTTTATAATAATTTACATAAAAACATAGTACCATTATACCAATAGGCCCCTGTTTAGCAAACTGAAATAATGCGTTTTCCTTTAATACAAAAAAACCACTAATGTAAAAAACCTGCCCTATGGGCAGGTGGATAGTTTTGTTCTTGTTGTAATTTATGTAATTAGACTATTGTAAGCTTATATTGGCCCTACCGATTGACCCTTAATTAGCTCACTTTTTATAACAACAGGACTAATATCAGGCTTGTCCGGATTCTCAATATTGTAGATAAGTAGCCTGGCTGCATGCTCGCCTATCTTTGCCGTATCCTGCTTCATAGTAGTAAGCTTTGGTGTCATTATCTGAGAAAATAAGATACCATCATAACCAGCTACTGAAATATCATCTGGAACTGATAGGCCAGCTGCCTTTATACCCTCTATACAACCAAAGGCAGAAAGATCATCAGGTGTCAAAATACAGGTCGGCCTGTCACTTAGAGCTAATATCTGCTCAGTAGCCCTCCTTGTGGTGTAGGCATTGGTATAATAGCTTTCCTTCATGTACTCTTCTCTTATTGGCATCCCTAGCTCTTCATGAGCCTCCTTGTAGCCTGCTACCCTCTCATAGGTAACATTGTTAGGATTGCCGTGTATGTATGCTATTTTGCGATGGCCTAGGGAATATATATAACGGATTAGCTTTTTAATATCGTTACGGTTATCTGATAGTATTGTTGGGCTACCAGGATATACATGGTCAACACTTATAAAGGGTATATCACTTTTAGTAAGTTCTAATAGCTCTGGATCATTTTCATCTACGCAGACTATGATAACTCCCTCTATGCCCCTAAATTTACAGTTTTGAAGAAGGGAAACTTTTTCTTGGCCAAACCGCCTATTAATAAAGGTTATGTTGTAGCCACTTCTCTCTATTTCATTTTTAAAGCTATTTAATACATGGGAAAAGTGGTAATGGGTTAGACCATTGTTTTGGTCATCTGTAAACAAGATACCAATGTTAAATGTCCTATTAGTCTTTAGGGCTCTAGCGCTGGCATTGGGTATATAACCTAATTTACGAGATATTTCTAGCACCCTAGTCCTGGTTTCTTCGCTGACATCCTTGTATCCGTTTAATGCCTTGCTAACAGTAGCAACTGATAGCTTGCATTCTGCTGCAATATCCCTTATGTTAATCATCGCATTCCTCTCCAGTTTATACTAACAGGCCTGGTCTGTTGTTTGAATATTTGTAATAGCTTTTTTATATAGCTATTTTTACTTTTGTATTTCTATTTGATTAGACTTTATAGTATTCAGGCTAGTATATATCATTTTATACTAGAATAAAAATAAACTCAATACACTAACTGTATTGAGTCATCTATAGTTTGTGAGATAGGTCTGTAAGCCGAGTTCTGTCGTGAATAATCATCTATCTAGGCTTATTGTTGCCAATAAGCTCAAGCGACCTTTCCCGGACGCAGCGGGCAACTGCATTGTGTCCTCTATTAGGTCTTGCTCCAGATGGGGTTTACATAGCCAATCCGGTCACCCGGATGCTGGTGAGCTCTTACCTCACCTTTCCACCCTTACACTCTGGACCCTGTAATTAGCTTGTGCTGGTGGCCTATTAGGCCAACCCTAACTAGCTATTAGCAGTCCTAAATGCGGTATCTCTCTGTTGCACTATCCTTGGAGTCGCCTCCACTGGGTGTTACCCAGCACCCTGCCCTACGGAGCTCGGACTTTCCTCGACTGCTTAAGACAGTCGCGATTATTCAACCTACTCACATATATTAAACTTTGTCTAGCAATTTATAATAACATGGGTCTGCTTTTTAAGTCAAATTGTAGTTTATTCCACTATAGCAACCTGCATTAAGCTATTATCCTAGTCTATCTCCCTCTTATCCCCTGTAATAAAGGAGTCTTCCACAGTTTTCGCACTCAATAATACTTTTTTTCTCCTTGACATTTTGAGCAACAAGGGATGCTAGACTCATATAACAGCCACTACATTGGTCATTTTCAAAGATAGCTATTACTGGACTTCTGTTGATTTTTAAGTTTTTATACTTGGCTAATAGGTTTTTGTCTACCTTTTTACCTATTTCATCCCTTTTAGCCTTTATCTGATCTTGCTTTTGCTTTATAGCTTCGACTTCCTTGTCATAATCCTTTTTGATGCTGGTATAGTCCTTTTTAGCCTTGGCTACCCTAACAAGTATATTATCTAATTTCTTTTGAAAGTCATCTAGGTCAGTGATGAGTTTACTTAGCTCTTCTTGCCTTCTTTGGATCCTGGCTTGTATATTCACACCTTCACTAATTAGCTTTTGTAGCTCGCTTAGGTCAGTTACCTCACCGGCTTCCATCTTTTCTCTTCTTTTATTGATTAGAGCCTGTAGACTCTTGTACTCCTCCATGACTTTTTCGTAATATAGATTCTTTTTCTGTGCATCTGCATCAAGCTTTACAAGTTGCTTGTCTCGGTTTATTAGGTAGTCTCTCAGCTTTAGTAGCTTTTGCCTAAGCTGCGAACTCCTCTTTTGATCCTCGTACTGATCCACCTGTAAATCTAGCTCTTGGTATTGCCACAGTATGTCCAACTGTTCCATATGCATCCTCCTTCTATTATCGGAAAAGCTGTTGACCAGTACTAACAGCTTGCCTTGTATGAAAAAGGAATAAGCTATGCCTATTCCTCTAGTACCCGAACCCTATTGTAGTAATCATTTGCTGGAATAACCTCTACATTATATTGTAAGCTATTTATTAAACTTTGTAAATGCTTAATTAAGCTGGCCACCCCAGGCATTTCGGTCTCATAATGGCCTAAGACTGCCACTGGCATTTGAATATCTAGGCAGGCGACAAGCTCGCTATGCTTCATTTCACCAGTGATAAAAAGGTCAGCTCCCGCTCTTATGGCATCCTCTAAAAAATCTCCTCCTGCTCCAGCGCAGCTAGCTATGGTCTTTACTTTTGACCTTTCATCCCCTATAAAGCTTATACGCTTGGTCTGTAAATCCTTTGCCAACCTTTGCAAATAGGCCTTAAGTTCCATGGCTTGACCTAGCTGGCCTATGCGGCCAAAACTTGCTGGCTCTCCCTTGGTTACAGCCAGTAGTGGCCTTGGATCAACTAGGCCTAAAACCTGGGCCAAGGCGTCATCCATACCACTTCTGGCCCTATCTAAGTTGGTGTGGGCGCTATAGACTGAAATACCAGCCCTAATTAGGGACAAGAGCCTCTTTGCTACGATGTTTTTATCATTAATGGCTGCTAGAGCTTTAAATATTACTGGGTGGTGGCTAATTATCATATTAACGCCTTGGTCTATAGCAAAATCTATCGTATCTAATGTGATATCAAGGCATACCATTATCTTTTTGACAGGTGCAGCATAAGAGCCTACAAGCAGTCCTACATTGTCCCAGGATTCTGCATGTTCCTTGGGGGCTATTTGCTCCATAATCCTTACAATATCCTCTACCCTACAGGTCATTATATACCTCCATGTATTGGGCTAATCTTTCTCTGTAGTCATTAAGGCGTGATTCTATCCCATCCTGCCTAGCCTGGTCAAGGCCTGCTATAATAGCCCTAATCTTTGTTATCTTACCTGAAATATGTTCCTTTAGCAAAGGGTGCTTTTCTTTTATGAGGTTCTTTCCAATTTCAAGGTGTATATCATTTTCAATCTGCCAGTTGCCAGGGATAGCTAGGATTAGCTCGTATATCTTCTTGCCTTCCTTTACTAGGTCCTCCTTAGTAATCGAGTAATTATTTTCTGATAACCATTGTCTTAGCTCTCTTGAGGCTGTCATGGGTTGAAGAACAAGACTATCCACAGCCTGCCCTATCTGCTTATCCTTTTCTAGTATCTGGCTTATCAGTATCCCACCCATACCAGCTATGACTATGGAATTTGCTTCTCCTACTTTTAAAACAGACAGGCCGTCCCCTAATCTAGTCTCTATCCTGTCTTCAAGGCCCATAGCCCTTATTAGGTCCTGTGCCTTGGCCAGGGATCCCCTGCTAACATCGGCTGCAATCCCTCTGTCTACTATCCCCTTTTCAACCAAGTATGCAGGTATATACCCATGGTCAGTACCGATATCCGCTATTACTTTTGTTGGCTCGACCATATTGGCTATTGCCTTTAACCTTCTTTTTATCTTCATAAGCTCTCCTATATATTACTCAAATGAGACGGGCTGTCCTCTAAGTCTTATTTATATTATACACTATATACAAGGAATGTATAAATGGGTCTTGATACTTATTTAGTAATGATCTAGCTATACTGCTACAGTAAATCATGATTAGTATCCTTTGGCCAAGTCTCTTTTTCTAGGCCTTCTAGTAGTTTTTATTTACCCCCCTACTAAACAGGTCTTTATAAAAAAAAGACGCTAATCAAAGCGTCCTTTTTGTATATTTGATGGTGGGCCTTCAGGGACTCGAACCCCGGACTAACCGGTTATGAGCCGGTTGCTCTAACCAACTGAGCTAAAGGCCCAAAATGCAACGTTTATATTATAACTAACAGACCCACTTTAGTCAATAGCTTATTTTAAGAGTTTGTAAAAAAAGCAATTGCTTCTTGGCCAAATGGGCTAGTGAGCAATTGCTTTATTTTTATCTGATAGCTTGTTAAGGCTATGTTTAATAGCTAATTACTCAAGATAGTCCTTGAGTTTTTTACTCCTGCTTGGATGTCTAAGCTTTCTTAAGGCCTTGGCCTCTATTTGCCTTATCCTTTCCCTTGTAACATCGAATACCTTGCCTACTTCTTCTAGGGTACGGGCCCTGCCATCATCTAGGCCAAACCTGAGCCTGAGTACCTTTTCCTCCCTATCAGTCAAGGTATCTAGTACATCCATTAGCTGCTCCTTTAGCAATGTAAAGGCTGCGGCCTCTGAAGGCGCAAGGGCTTCCTCGTCGGGTATAAAATCACCGAGGTGGCTATCCTCCTCTTCACCAATTGGCGTCTCTAAAGAAACAGGCTCCTGGGCAATCTTCATAATCTCCCTTACCTTGTCTTCGGGTATATTCATTTCCTTGGCAATTTCCTCTGGTGTAGGCTCCCTGCCTAGCTCCTGCAATAATTGTCTGGAGACACGTATTAGCTTGTTTATGGTCTCAACCATATGAACAGGTATGCGGATAGTCCTAGCCTGGTCTGCTATAGCCCTTGTAATGGCCTGGCGTATCCACCAGGTTGCGTAGGTAGAAAATTTGAAACCCTTTTCGTAATCAAACTTTTCCACAGCTTTTATAAGACCTAGGTTACCCTCCTGTATAAGGTCTAAAAATAGCATGCCCCTGCCCACATATCTTTTTGCTATAGAAACAACTAGACGTAAGTTGGCCTCTACTAGCTTGCGCTTTGCAGCTTCATCGCCAGCTTCCATCCTTTTTGCTAGCTCTACTTCTTCTTCGGCAGTCAAAAGGGCTACCTTGCCTATCTCCTTTAAATACATCCTCACGGGATCATCTATATTGACACCTTCGGGTACGGATATGGAAAGTTCCTCGTCCTGAGACTCCTCTTCTTGCTCTTCCTCGTCTATAACATCTATACCAAGAGCTTCTAGGCTTTCATATACCTTTTCAATCTGATCAGAGTCGAGCTCAATTTCTTCGAGCATGTCCATAATTTCTTTATATGTTAAGGCTCCTTTAGCTTTTCCCTTCTCAATAAGCTCCTTTATTTTGTCCATTTTGGATTCTCCGTTTTTCACGAACTCCCCTCCTTTCCAGTGTGTCTGCGTCCTACCTCTAAGTTAATCATCTCTAGCTCTTTTATAAGACTCTTGTATCTGTCTGCATCGAAAATTTCGGCTTGTTCAATTTTTGCTAGCTGGTCCTGTATTTCCTGTCTTTTCATATCTAATTGCTTTGCTTTTATGCTGCTTAAGCAGTCTTTTATAAAGGTTTCTATATTATCATACTCCATTTCAATATTAAATATATCCACTAAACGCTTGGCCTTAGCCTCGTCCTCAATGTGACTGAGGATATGTGCTGGATTAACCTCCCGCTTTCTGCTAAGTAAGCCCTTTACAATGCCTGCAAGCTCCCATAAGAGGGTATCCTGTGCCTCTAAATCTTCTAGCCCTGCTATAATTTTTTCTGATATCCTTTCACCCTGGGCTAGCAGATTTATCAGATGCATTTCTGCTTTAATATGGCTTGAATGCAGTATCGTCTTACTCTTTTTACCCCTAGTGTTACTATTATTACCACTAATATTCCTTTTTACTTTTCTTTGCCCTGTAGCTGCCTGATTTTTTTCTATCTGGTCATAAATTACCCTGGCCCTTATGCCTGTCATTTGTTCTATTTTCTGTATATGGGCCTCTCTTTCAATCAGGTTGTCCACCCCTGCTAGTATCTTGGCAGCCTCTGTAGCAAAGTCCACCTTGCCCGCCGGTGTGTCTAGGTCATACTCCTGGGTCAGTAGTTTAAATTTATAATCTATAAGGCCTAGACTCTTGTCCATCAGCTTTTTAAAATACTCAGGTCCATAGGTCCTTAAGACATCATCTGGATCCATCCCTTTGGGAAACTGCATGACCCTGACCCTATAGCCCGTCTCCCTAAGTATGTCTAGTCCCCTTAGTGTAGCCTTTTGACCTGCAGTATCGCCGTCATAGGCCACATATATATTAGAGCTATACCTGCGCATTAGTCTGGCCTGTTCGGCGGTTAGGGCTGTACCAAGGGAGGCCACCGCTTGGGGAAATCCAAACCTGTGTAGGGCTATAACATCCATATAGCCTTCGACTATTATTATTTCCTCTAAGGGCCTAACCTTTTTTGTAAGGTTTAAGCCATAAAGGGTAGCGCTTTTATTGAAAATAGGTCCATCAGAGCTATTGAGGTATTTAGGCAGGGAGTCATCCATAACCCTACCACCAAAGCCAACTACCTGTCCCCTCGGATTTATGATGGGAAACATGATTCGGTTTCTAAACCTATCATAAACACTATTTTTTTCTTTGTTTTCTACCACTAGACCAGCAGCTAAAAGCTTTTCCCTATCATAACCCTTGGCCTCTAGTAGCCCTAAGATGCTGTCCCAGCTATCAGGGGCAAAACCGATGCCAAATATCCTAATGGTCTTTTCATCTAAACCCCGGGAATAAAGGTATTGTAGGGCAGCCTTGCCTTCACTAGAATAGAGCATCTTGTGATAGAACCTGGCGCTCTCCCTATTAATTTCATAAAGAACTTCCCGTGTATCTCTAGATATCCTCTTTTCTCTATTCCCCCCTCTAGGGTCTGCCTTTGGCAGGTCCATACCAGCTCGCTCAGCTAGGAGCTTTACAGCCTCGGGGAAGTCTAGTCTCTCTACGGCCATCACAAAGGTAATAACATTGCCTCCTTCTCCACATCCAAAGCAATGGTAAATCTGTCTTTCGGGAGATACATGAAAGGAGGCTGTTTTTTCATTATGAAATGGACATAAGGCGGTGTATCCTCTACCGCTGGGCTTTAAAGGAAGATACTCTCTAACTATATCAACTATGTCATTCCTTGCAGTAACCTCATCTATAAAATCATCAGGATACCACGGCATTAAACTCACCTGTTCTTTATGTATAATTAGTTCGCCAAATCCATATTTTTTCCTTCTTTTTTTAGGTTTTTTCTAAGCCAACTATTGCTGCCTAAAAATTATCTACTGGCATAATCATTAATCATTCGACATTTTTTTGCTTAATCCTTCATGTAAAAGATAATTAATCATGACCCCTTAATTTTATTCTAAAACCTTCCAGGCACTGGGAATAAATAGGTCACTAAAGGTCCTTATAGCATACCTGTCAGTCATGCCTGCAATAAAGTCACACACCACCTGCTCACTGCCATGCTCATCAATATTTTTAAGGTATTCTTTTGGCATTTTTTCTAGCCTGTTTAGATAGTATTTAAATAAAGTCTCAAGTAAATGCATGGCCTTTTCATCCTCACTTTTAGCCTTGGAATCAAGATATACCCTTTCGAACATAAAGCTTCTTAGTAGCTCTGTGGCCTCCCTTATCTGTGTGCTCATTTTTATTGAGCTTTTGCCCATGCTGTTGCTTATCACATCATTTACCATGGTGTTTATTCGCATTTTATGGCTATGGCCCAAAAGCTCAATGCAGTCCCTTGGCAAGTCATCCATGGTTATAATCTTTGCCCTTAGGGCATCATCTATATCATGGTTTATATAGGCTATCCTATCAGAAATTAAAACCACCTGGCCTTCCAGGGTGCCAGGTTTCCCAGTACTATTGTGATTCTTAATACCATCTCTTACCTCCCAGGTAAGGTTTAAGCCCTTGCCATCCTCTAGCAGGTCTACTACCCTAAGGCTTTGGATATTGTGCTTAAAGCCCTTTGAGCTTATGGAATTAAGTAGCCTCTCACCTGTATGGCCAAAGGGTGTATGACCCAGGTCATGGCCAAGGGCTATAGCCTCCGTAAGGTCTTCATTAAGCCTTAAGGCCCTTGATATAGTCCTAGCTATCTGGGATACTTCTAAGGTATGGGTTAGCCTGTCCCTGTAATGGTCTCCCTCAGGTGAGATGAAAACCTGAGTCTTGTGCTTGAGTCGACGAAAGGATTTGCAATGAATAATCTTGTCCCTGTCACGTTGAAACTCTGTCCTAATTGAGCAGGGCTCTTTTGCCTGTAATCGCCCTTTGCTCTTGCTACTTAGGGCGGCATAAGGAGATAGGTTTTCGGCTTCTAGCCTCTCTATATCCTCTCTAATCATATTAACTCCTCCTATAAGGATAGGACTCGACGCTATTATATATATACAACAAGGGTTTAATAATAACCTTCTTTTTAAGAAATAAAACACATGGTCTAGTACTTAAGCCATGTGTTTTATCTAGCTTTACTTAAATTTTTTTAGTAGTCAAGGATTAAGTCAAGAAAGATCCTTCTTGCTAAGGGCTACTGGAGATATAGCATTTTTTGAAAAGGCCTTAAAGCTAATCGTAAAGTCAAAAGGCTCGCTAGCCTTTAATAGGTATTTATCTAAGGGCCCTGGCCCGCAGCTATTGCTTCCTATCCCATTGTGCCTATAGTCAAGGTTTAGGGTTATATAGTCTCTTTCAAGCAAGTCTATTGTATGCCTTGCCCTTTCAAAATCCTCTTGGCTATAGAGCTGGGCACTGAAATTAAATTTATCCTTTGACCCAGCAAATAGGCCCAGCCCCCTAAGGTCCGTTGCTGATACCCAGCTCACATCCGTCCTGTTGCCGTTTTCTTGGGGAAAAACATAAGGGGTGTAAAGGTCCTTGATATCCTTTCTATAGACAGCAAATCGGCCAGCTTCCTTGCTGTCTATATATGACTCACCAGGCCCTCTGCCATACCAGGAAAAGTCTTGTAGGTCCTTTGGGATCCTCATTTGTAGCCCGATTTTAGCTAGGTTGTCAAATGGAGTTTTCCCCTCTAGATAGCCCCTTGTTCTTAGACTAATATGGCCATTTTTATATATGGTATAGCTATAGTTACAGGAAAAGCCCCAAGAGTGTACAGGGGGTGCTATCCTAGCCCTTACATCTACCCTTAGGCAGTCTCCCTTGAGCTGCCAGCTAAAGCTATCAGTCCGATGGATTAGCTTATTTAGGCCTGCCCTTTCCCATTCCCTTTTTATATACATATCATTATCTCTAGGCGCATGCCAAAAATTTAGCCTAGGGCCACTAAGGACTAGGTCCCTGCCTTGATACTGCCATGACCTTAAGACCCCATAAAGGCAATCAAAGCTTATTTTAAAGTCAGCCCCCTCCACTAGTAAAAACCTATCCTCTTCCCTTACTACTAAGGCTTTTAGACTATCAGAAAAATCTTGTCCTAGTTTTTCATTTGAACCTGGCTTTTGGTCTACAGCTAGCTTTAGCTGGGCCCAGGCTAGCTCATAGCCTTGCTTGGCCCATAATTCATCCCTATTTAGGGTAAAATATATGTTTAGCCAATAGTCTGTGTTGGCTTGGCCCATCTCAGGCAAGTGATAGTCTAGCTTAAGGTCTCTGCTTTCCCCCGGCTTTATATTAGCTAGGTCCAATCTTCCCTTTGAGTATATTTGATCATCATAGGCAATTTCCCAGCTAGCCTGGAAGTGGTCTAGCCCGATAAAGTCATATAGGTTTGTAAGCCTAATCCTGCCTTCTTTTAGATCAATGGGCTCTACCCTGACAGGCTCAATTACCTTTTTATATTCTACAAGGCCCGGGGATGGTGTTCTGTCGGGGAAAACTAGGCCATCGATGATAAAGTTTCCATCATTTGGTGTGTCAGCAAAATCACCACCATAGGCATAGTAAACTCTGCCCTTAGGATCTACTTGCTCTATACCATGGTCTATCCATTCCCATATAAATCCCCCCTGTAGCCTTTTGTGGGCATAGAAAATATCCCAGTAGTCTGCAAGCCCACCAGGCCCGTTACCCATAGCATGGCCGTATTCACACATTATATGGGGATATTTATATTCCTTTTGCCCTAGCTGATCCATTTCCTCATGGCTGGTATACATGGTAGAGTGGACATCACAAGCCTTAAGCTCATAGCTTTCATCCTTAAAGTGGCCTGCTGTCTCGCCCTCATAGTGGACCAGCCTAGTTGGATCATTTTCCTTGATCCACTTGTACATGGCAATATGGTTTTGCCCAAAACCTGACTCATTTCCCAGGGACCATAGTATGATAGAAGGGTGGTTTTTATCCCTCTCTACCATCCTTGAGACCCTATCTATATATGCCTCTTGCCAGCTAGGGTCATCGCTTAAGGTGCTTACACCCTCTCCATATTCAAAGCCATGTGTCTCAAGGTCTGTTTCATCTATTAGGTATAGACCATACTCATCGCACAGGTCATAAAATCTTGGATCATCTGGATAATGGGCGGTTCTTACAGCATTTATATTATGCTGTTTCATCAGGACTACATCCTCTAACATGCTAGTATAGGGTACAGCCCTACCTAGTCTCGGATGGTGTTCATGGCGGTTTACGCCCTTTAGCTTTATGGCCCTGCCATTTACTAGCATAAGGCCATCCTTTAGCTCAACCTGTCGAAAGCCTGTCTTGTGGGGGATAATCTCGACTATATTGCCTGTACCATCCTTTAGTATTAAAAGGGTATGATAAAGGTAGGGGGCCTCGGCTGACCACTTGTGGGGTTTTTCTACTTCCAGTGTGATATTAAGCTTGTTTGTCCCCCTATCTAGGCTTATATCCTTTAGCTCTCCCCTGGTAACCTGCTTTTTGTCCCTATTTAGTAAAATTAGCTCTAAGTCATAGCCCTCTTGTATTTTTTCTTTTAGATTGGCTATCTTGACATCAACATCTAAAAGGGCATTCTCATAAATTTTATCTAGCTTGGTCTTTATGAAAAAATCTGCAATATGTACTCTAGGCCGGGCCAATAGGTAGACATCTCTATATATGCCTGACAACCACCACATATCCTGGTCCTCAAGAAAAGTCCCATCTGACCACTGGTAGACCCTAACTGCTAGCTTGTTCATGCCTGGCCTGATATAGGCTGATATATCAAACTCTGATGGCATCCTGCTAACCTGACTAAAGCCCAGCTCTTGACCATTGACCCACAGATGAAAGGCACTGTCCACTCCCTCAAATCGAAGGACCACCTGCCTGTCTAGCCAGGACTCAGCTACAAAAAACTCCCTTATGTAACATCCGGTTGGGTTTTCAGTGGGTATATTTGGTGGGTCTAGGGGTATCGGATAAACAATATTGGTATAATGGGGATAACCATAGCCCTCCATTTGCCAGTTTGAGGGGACGCTTATAGTATCCCAATTACTAGAATCAAAATCCTCTTTAAAAAAGTCCTCTGGCGTTTCATATGGACTAGGACCATAATAAAAGCTCCAATCCCCATTTAAGAGCTTAAACCATGGCTCAGCCTCCTGCCTTTGGTAGCTAAGGGCTGATTCTAGCCTATCATAGGGTATGTAGTAGGATCGGTCTGGTAGTCGGTTACGACTAAGTAGTCTTGGATTAGTTAAGTCACTTAGCAAGCTACTCATCCTATCTAATTTTTGGTTTTTCTCAGCTACCATTATATCTCCTCCCTAGATGTCTTTATGTCTGTTTTATCACTTTCTACTAGCTTTGACCTTGTCACTTTACAATTATTTTAGCATATAATCCTTAACCATGCTATTGATGGCATAGGTAAGTGGCTAAGTCTTAATTGATCCATATAGCTTGTCCTATATATTATTAAAGCTCTTCTGTATGTTCCTCTTTACCTCTTTGTTGGAACTTACAGTTTAAAGAGCATTAACAAACAAAACTGAGCAATCCCATAATGTAGGATGATAACTTAGTCGCAGCTAGCAGGATAGTAGCATAGAAACATTAGCTTTTTAAGGAAAAACCCTAAACTTTGGCTTATGATTTCCTCCTAAGAAAGGAGAAAAAGCTACCCTCTTTTAGTTGGTTTTCATTTTTAGCCTGGTTTTCATTCTTAGGCTGGTTTTCAATTTTAGGCTGAACTACCTTTTGCTTTTCTTTATTTATCTCCTGTTTCTGGACCTGACCTGCTTGCTTGCTTGAGCCTATAGGTCTTGTATAGTGTGGTGTGATCTTGACCATTTTTGGACTTTGGTTTCCTAGAGCTTGACGGATAGTGTTATAATCGCGGAAACTAGAAAAGTCATTTTTTAATTCCAAGCTCTCTACAAGCTGCTTGGGGCTTGTTTCTTCTTTACTCCTCTTGATCTCAGCCTTAAGTTCACTAATCTCCTTTTGCATCTTTGCCAAGCTATCCTGTACCCAGACTAGGTCCTCTTTCTTTACAAAATCATCATATCCTGTATCAGCTTTCTTGTCCTTGTCTTCATCACTGATAAGCTTGTTATTAATTATTTTTATAAGATTATCCATAATCCTAAGATATTCATCGTTTTTCTTGTGGACTTGCTCAATCTCATTTTTATATTGATTTACTTGCTGTTTTAGGATTTCTAATTGCCTTTCATTTACCTGCTCGTTCACATTTAATAACCCACTTTCAAATAAACTTAATGGTATATTCTATGAAAAGGCATAAATTTTCATGATAATAAATCCTATCTTTTATTGCACAGAAGTAGGGTAAAAACATAGAATGATACTACAAAAAACTATATTTATAGGAGAGTGTTGTTATGAGTTCTGAACCTATCTCTATTAATCAGGAAAGCTTATGTGTAAATATAAATAAGGTATACGATTGGGTTATAGAGGAGTCTTCGGGGTCGACAACAATTGCTGTTGGTAATTTACCAATAGAAATACCAGCAGACGCTACTAACGTTGTTGCTCGATGTATCTTAACTGATAGTGAAGGTACACCCTTGCCTCCAAATACTGAGATTGAAGTAACTGAAGTTGCACCTAGAGAAGACCGACAATTCGATGTAAATGGTATTATTGTAACCCTGCAGCGTGTAATCTTTTCCAAGGTAGTATACGTTGTTTTAGAAGTATCAGGTGTAGATCCTGAGACAGGAACCCTATTCCAAATAACATCTGATCCAGTACCCTTTACATTCCTTGAAACAGAGAATCTATGTGCACCTGCAGGAACTAACCTGGTCGTTAGGATTTCGAACTTTACCTGCCTGTCTGTAATTAACAGAAATATTGATGGGGAAATCACTGGATTCGGTATAGATATATCAGTATGCCAGAGTATTCAAGCAGTAGCACCTGCAACTATTGAGTTTACTGCAAACTTCTGCTCACCCCGTGACCAGCTAACAGATCAGTGTGCAAACCCAATAATGCCACCCCAGTGTCCTGCAATCTTTCCACCTATGTAAAAAGCTACTAAAGTATCTTTAAGGAATAAAGTATAGTATTAAAGCGAGAGGCCAAACAAGTGCCTCTCTTTTTTTCGCCTTTGTTTTTTACTTGTTAGCTGCATAATAGCCATAATAAATTATATGTGTCTTTATTAGGTCTTTCTAAAACAAAAAGGTATTGCCTTTATAGCAATACCTTTTAATCGTTTCTATTGAGTTAGCCTATTTATTACTTCTGGCCTAGGTTTATCTCACCTGTCATTTCATGAATCTTGGCTTGTGCTGCAGCCAGCCTAGCTATTGGTACCCTATATGGTGAGCAGGATACATAGTCTAAGCCTACCATGTGACAGAATTCTATTGAGGATGGATCTCCACCGTGCTCTCCACAGATACCAAGCTTGATATCAGGCCTTGATTTTTTGCCTAGCTCAACAGCAATCTTCATAAGCTTGCCTACACCTGTCTGGTCTAGCCTAGCTGTAGGATCTGCTTCGAATATCTGTGCATCATAGTAGTCTTCTAGGATCTTGCCAGCGTCATCACGGCTTAGGCCATAAGTCATCTGGGTTAGGTCATTTGTACCAAAGGAGAAGAACTCAGCCTCTGTAGCTATATCATCAGCTGTCAAGCAAGCCCTTGGTATCTCTATCATAGTGCCCACCAAGTATTTTAGGTCTACGCCCTTTTCCTTTATAACTGCATCTGCTGTTTTTACGATGGTATCCTTTACATACCTAAGCTCTTTGACCTCACAAATAAGTGGAATCATAATCTCAGGAACTATATCATAGCCTTTTTCCTGTTTAACCTCGACAGCAGCTTCAATAATAGCTCTTGTCTGCATTTCAGCTATCTCTGGATATGTAACAGCCAAGCGGCAACCACGGTGACCAAGCATTGGGTTTAGTTCCTTTAGGCTATCAACCTTGGTCTTTAGCTCATCAAAGGTCAGGCCAAGCTCTGTTGCTAAAGCATCTATGTCCTTGTCCTCATGAGGTAAGAATTCATGTAATGGTGGATCTAAGAGCCTAATGGTAACTGGTCTGCCTTCCATAGCCTCATAGATACCCTTGAAGTCCTCTTTTTGCATAGGAAGTATATGACCTAGGGCCTTTCTCCTGTCCTCCTCGTTGCTAGCAACGATCATTTTACGGAAGGCTGGAATCCTATCAGCTTCAAAGAACATATGCTCAGTTCTGCAAAGGCCAATACCCTCTGCGCCAAACTGTACAGCTTCTTTTGCCTCTACTGGTGAATCAGCATTTGTCCTGATGCTAAGGCTCCTAACCTCATCAGCCCACTGCATAATAGTAGCAAAGTCTCCAGTTAGGGTTGGTTCTTGGGTCTTTATAATCTCACCGTATACAAGGCCAGTGCTACCATCTAGGGATATCATATCCCCTTCTTTAAATACCTTGCCACTGGCTACAAAGCTTTTGTCCTTGTAGTTTATACTAATTTCTGAGCAGCCAGCTACACAGCAGGTACCTATACCACGGGCTACAACAGCTGCATGGGATGTCATACCGCCTCGGGCTGTTAATATACCCTCAGCTGCATACATACCCTCTATATCCTCAGGAGATGTTTCCTCCCTAACTAATATAACCTTTTGACCGGCATCGACTGCAGCCTTTGCAGTAGCGGCTGTAAAGTATACAGCACCAAAGGCAGCACCTGGAGAAGCAGGAAGTCCCTTGGCTACAGGCTTGGCCTTGTCTAGGGCCTCCTGTACAAAGGTGGGGTGTAATAAAGCATCTAGCTGGCTTGGAACAACCTTTAGTAGGGCCTCTTCTTTGCTGATAAGTCCCTCTTTAACAAGGTCAACTGCTATTTTAACTGCAGCAGCAGCGGTCCTCTTACCATTTCTGGTCTGTAGCATATAGAGCTTGCCTTTTTCAATGGTAAACTCCATATCCTGCATATCCTTGTAGTGCTTTTCTAGTTCTTCTGCATATTTTACAAATTCATCGTAAACCTCGGGGTTTGTATCCTTTAGATGTGAAATTGGGTTGGGTGTCCTTATACCTGCAACAACGTCCTCGCCCTGAGCATTCATCAGGTATTCACCATATAATACATTCTCACCAGTGGCAGGGTCACGAGTAAAGGCAACACCAGTACCAGAATCCTCGCCCATATTTCCAAATACCATGGCTTGGATATTTACTGCTGTACCCCAATCACTTGGAATATCATTCATCCTTCTGTATACAATAGCTCTAGGATTGTCCCAGGAACGGAAGACTGCTTCTACTGATGCTATTAGCTGGTCTTTGGGGTCCTGAGGGAAGTCCTCACCCTTTATTTCCTTATACATGTCTTTATAGAGTGCAACGATTTCCTTTAGGTTTTCAGCTGATAGGTCAGAGTCAAGTTCAACACCATTGTCAGCCTTTACCTTGTCAAGTATCTTGTCAAAGTTTTCCTTGTCAATGCCCATTACGACATCTGAGAACATCTGGATAAATCTACGGTAGCTATCATAGGCAAACTTTTCGTTGTTGGTCCCTTTGGCAAGGCCCTTTACAGCAACATCGTTTAGTCCTAAGTTTAAGATAGTGTCCATCATACCAGGCATAGAAGCCCTCGAACCAGACCTAATGGAGACCAAGAAGGGATTGTCTAAATCGCCAAATTTCTTGCCTACTATCTGTTCTGTCTTTTCCATGGCATCGTAGATCTGCTCTACTACCTCATCTGCTATTTTCTGTCCATCTTGATAATAACGTGTGCAGGCCTCAGTTGTAACAGTAAAGCCCTGGGGTACTGGTAGCCCTAAATTGGTCATCTCTGCTAGGTTGGCCCCCTTGCCTCCTAGTAGTTCTCTCATCTTTGCATTACCTTCTTTAAAAAGGTATACGTATTTATGCGACATCAAATTTCCTCCAATCCTTTGATATTTAGTAATATATCTAATAAGCTAGCCATAGCTTAGATGCAAGTTAATCTTTTCCTCTGTTTTCCTGATTTATTTAATTTAGTTGGTAAAGATTCCATGATATATAATATAGAATTTTATCGAAAAGTCAAGCATGCTGTGTCAAGAATCTATCTATAAAATCCCTTGATGGATACTCTTTTTCTAATTTCTCTCTTATGTAGGCAGGCATAAGCTTGTTTAGCTGATCCCTAACCCCTGCCATTAGCTTTTGCTTGGCCAGCTGGCCTATGTCCATATCTAAAATTATAGCCATTGCATTTAGTGTAACAGGATCAAGCAAAAGGTCTCCAGCTTGTCCATTACAATTACCGCAAACAAGGCCGCCTGCTAAACTAAAACTATTAGACCCACCTACATCTTGTTCACAAACAACACACCTATCTAGTAATGGCCGATATCCCAAACAGTCCAATAGCTTTAGCTCGTATATTAGGACTATATCTAGTGGATTAGACTGACCAAAGGACATAAGTGACAGTGCCTTTAGCAGTAAGGTAAAAAGCTGAGGATTGCCTTCACCGGAGCTTATAGCATCCTCTGTTATATGAAGGAGATAGGATGCTAGGGATAATCTTTCCAGATCATTTCTTAGGTCAAAATATGAATTTATAACTTCTGCTTGAGTTAAAATATAGATGTCCCTATACTGTTTTAAAACAATATCACCATAGCAAAAGGGTTGTGATATAGATAAAAACCTAGATTTAGGCTTCCTACAACCCTTGGCTAGTACAGAAAGTTTGCCATGGCTAGGCGAAAAAACTGTCAGCATCCTGTCTGACTCTTTTATATTTGTATGTCTTAAAACTACCCCCTGCGTATGGACTAGTCCCATTGTATCCCTTCCTTGAATCTATCTAGCTGGGTTTTTTCCTTTGTTCCTTGTCATCAGACTCTAGGTCTTGAATCGTGTTTTCATCAAAGTCTAATCCCTGACCAACTACTGCCTTGTAAAGCAGATAAGCACAAACCTGACCACTTTCCTTAAAATAATCCCACAGTAAGTTCTCCATAATAATTCCTCCCCTGTTTGTGGACCTTTATCAAGTTTATATTTATCCTGCCCCCTTGGCTTAAGACTATGACATGAAATTTTATCCCTTATTTACGTAAATCATATCCAAGATCGTTTAAAACTCTTTGATTGTTTCTCCAGTCTTTTTTAACTTTTACAAACAAGTCTAGGTATACCCTGCTTGCAAGTAGACCCTCTATGTCTTGCCTTGCCCTGCTTCCTATGTTTTTCAGCATACTTCCCCTCTTGCCTATAACAATACCCTTGTGAGACTCCTTTTCACAGATAATAGCAGCCCTCACATCGATTAGATCACTATCTGCCCTTTCCTCAATTGCTTCAATCTCAACCCCTATACCATGAGGAACCTCCTCCATTAAGAGCTGTAATGCCTTTTCTCTTATTAGTTCACCTATAATTACCCTCTCTGGCTGGTCGGTAACCATGTCATCTGGATAATATTTGGGACCTGGCTCTAGGTATGAGCAAATTACTTGCTCTAGTTGTCCTAAATTCATTTGAGTTGCAGCAGAAATCTCTATCATTGAAGCAAAACTAGCGCTTTTATACAGGGCCTCTAACTCTTCTTTGGCCTTTTCCCTGTCTGCTATATCCATCTTGTTTGCTACAAGAACTACTGGTGCCCTGCTATCCTTTAGTGACTCAGTAATCATCCTATCACCGGTGCCAATTCCTGCTGCAGCGTCTACTAAAAAGAGGATCAGGTCCATATCATCTAGAGAACTTTTTGCAGCCTTTACCATGTATTGGCCCAGCTTATTCTTGGGCTTGTGGATGCCTGGAGTATCAACAAATACAATTTGATAGCTGTCCCTTGTAAGTACAGCCTGTATCCTGTTACGGGTAGTTTGGGGCTTATCTGATATAATAGCTACCTTTTGCCCTGTCATACTATTTACCAATGTAGACTTACCAACATTTGGTCTACCTATAACTGCAACAAAACCTGAACGAAAATCTGTCAAGGAAATCACCCTAAAAGATAAAGTAGTAGTCTTTACAGTCCCTCTCCAAGGACTTGGGAAACTTTTTGCAAAAAGACTATTGTTATAAGGCTATTGTTTATAGTTCAGCCTCAAAGGCTGATGGCATAAGCTCCTCTAGCCTGTAAACCCTATACTTGCCCTTTGAATCACTGACTATAATAACAGGTACCTTAAACTCTGCTAAGACCTGCCGGCAAATCCCACAGGGATATATAGTCTTTTCTAGGTCGGACCCTACAGCTATAGCCTTAAAGCTGGTCCTGCCCTCTGCTATAGCAGAAAATATGGCTGTCCTCTCCGCACAATTAGTTGCACCATAGCTGATGTTCTCAACATTTACACCTGTATAGATCCTGCCATCCTCAGTTAAAAGGGCTGCCCCCACCCTTAGGCCTGAATAGGGGGCATAGGCTCTCTCTCTAGCCTCAAGTGCCCTTGTTACAAGAAAATCATAATCCATGCCACCACTCCCTTTTCCTATATCCTAAATAGCTGAAATAGGAAAATTGTTATAATAAAACCTAAGGTTGCCCCAGCTAGGATCTCCCATAGGGTATGGACCTTGGCCTCTAGCCGGCTATGCATAACTATTAGGGTTAATACGCTCGCCAGTATGGCTATGGTGACATCACCACTTAAAAGGATAATAGAGGTTAAAAGGGAAGCGGATAGGGCACTGTGTCCACTAGGCATACCTCCCCGCAAAAAGGTACCCTTATCAGTTAAGGCCTTTACCACTATCACAATTAGGGTAACAGCGACAAGACTAATGGCCGTAACATGTATAGGCAGCTCAGGTATCCTTTTTATTGTAGCCAGGCTAATATCACTTAGCTTGTCATGAAATATAAGATAGCCAACAATGACTGCGTTTATTGCTGTTACCAGCACAGCTCCTGCGGCTACGTTTTTTGCGATCTTGGCCAAGGGATGGTAGTCACTACAGGCTAGGTCTACAGCTGCTTCAATGGCAGTATTTATCAGTTCTGCTGCGATAACCAAGCTAATAGTTAGAAAAAGTACGACAGTCTCAATGCGGGATAAATGGGTTACGCCAGCTAAAATAAGGACTAAAATGGCAGCAGTAAAATGAATCCTCATATTACGCTGCGTTTTCAGGCTATGTATGAGACCGTCTATAGCATTGTTAAAGCTGTCTACAAGTTTTTTAATCTTCATATCCTTGTCCTGTAGGGAAAGTCAAGGCCTCACCCTCTCCCCTATGTCCTAGTTAGGTCTAATTTAGCTAATATCTCATCCTGTAGCCTAAACATTTCCCTTTCTCCTTGATCGCCAGCTTCATGATCGTATCCTAAAAGATGAAGCAGGCCATGTACCATTAAAAAGCCAAGCTCTCTTTCTATACTATGGCCATATTCTTCAGCTTGACTTATGGCCCTTTCGGTTGATATTACTATATCGCCTAGCAAAAGATCACCAGTATCCTTGTTTCTGTCTCCCTCTAAGGAGTCTATTTCCCCTGGCTCTATGCCAGGGCTTAGCATGGGAAAGGACAAGACATCAGTAGCCTCATCTATGCCACGATGCTGCCTGTTTAGGCCCTTGATAAAATCATCCTCAACTAGTAATAGACTTATCTCCACATCCCTATCATAGCCTAAATGATCTAGGCTAGTTGTTAATATGGATTTGAAGAATTCTGTTAGGTTACTACTTATTTTTGACTGTCTGTCCTCAATTAATAGATTCATTTGTCCTTCCTAGTCCTTTCGTCCAAAGCCTTTATGTCGGGATACTCAATCCTTTCGTGAAAGATACCACTTATTACCTTTGTAAAGCTAGTAGCTGCTGTGTCTAGGTCTTTGATTGTAAGGGCAGCATTGTCTAGCTGTCCGTCAAGGAGCTTGTCCCTAATTAGCTTGCGGATCTGCTCTTCGATCTTTTCAGCATTGCGGTCTGACATAGCACGGACAGCGGCCTCCACTGTATCTGCCAGCATAACAAGGGCTACTTCCTTGCTTGTAGGCTTGGGCCCTGTGTACCTAAAGTCCTCAATCTCAATATCACTGTTGTTCTCCTTGGCCTTGTGAAAGAAATAGGCAACTGGTGTGGTCCCATGGTGCTGGCTTATAAAATCCTGTATTACCACTGGTATCTTGTACTTTTTAGCCAGCTCTATACCATCCTTTGTATGGGAGGTTATAATCTTTTTGCTAAGTACAGGGTTAAGCTTGTCATGGGGATTTTCTGAATATAGTTGGTTTTCCTTAAAGTAGTATGGCCTTACCAGCTTGCCAACATCGTGGTAGTAGGCCCCTACCCTGGCCATCAGGCCGTTTGCCCCAATGGCATCAGCCGCACTCTCTGCCAGGTTAGCAACAATAATACTGTGGTGATAAGTACCAGGAGTCTCCATTAGCAGCCTCTTTAATAAGGGTTGGTTGGGATTGGCCAACTCCATAAGTCTTAAGGGGGTAATAATATTAAATAGGTTTTCCCAGATAGGCAGTGTCCCTATGGTAAGAACTGAGGCTAGCATACCACTCATAAGGCCATAAAATGAGCTGTTTAGTGGTCTATTCCAACCACCAGATGAAAGCATTTCTGAGGATAGTATGGCCATTATACTTACCAAGGATACAGCTATACCAGCCCAGACAATTACATACCTATGCTGTCTTGCTTGAACAAACATTATACCCACCATACCCCCTGCTAGGGTCATAAGTAGTGCATATATCTGCATACCAAGCATATAGCTTATAAGAACAGCAAGTACCATATTAATTACCATGGCTATTCTAGGCTTGGTTAAAATAGCAAGTAGCATGCCGGCCATAGCAGCAGGTACTAGGTAGGGGTTTAAGAGGCTAGTAACATAAGAAAGTCCCAGACTTAGAATCAAAATCAGGCCTATCATCAAGAGGATGATAGGATTGTCCAAGAGCTCTTTTTCAAAGTAAAAGATATATAATACGATAATACCAAGGCATATGAAAACAGCCACAAAAACACCAAAGATCAAAGAGAAGTCTACCTTGTCCTTTAAAAGACCTAGCTCAGATAGCATCTCCATTTGAGCCTCGGTTATAGGTTGGCCTGCATTTACTATATATTGGCCCTTTATATATATAACCTTTTCAACCTGGCTGGCAGCTAAGTCCTTTGCCTGATTGGTTAAGGTCTGGTCATAAAGGTAATTTGGCTTTAAAACAGAGCTTCCTATGGTGGTTGCTAGCTGTCTTAGGTCACTTGTCAAGGAAAGGACCTGCATGTCAGACGCTAGGCTCTGCTTGGCTTTTTCTATTTCATCTGACTTGATACCTGCACCCTGTATCTTTTTTACTGATTCTTCTAGGCCTGTCTTTAGCCTGTCTAGCTCTTCATCCTTGCAGCTAAGCAGGGTCATTAGGCTGTCCTTTGTAAGTTCTATGGGAAATAGGTCCTGGATCTCACTTAGAAAGAGGTCATCAAAAAGTAGGTCTAGGTCAGGCTCAAGGTCTAGCACATCTTCGACCTGGCCAATGGGCTGCTGGTCATCTGTATTAGGTAGCTGACTAGGGTTAGCTTCTTGTTCCTCTTGGCTTGCTTGCTCCTCTAGCTGGTCCTTTTTCCAATTTTCAATCCTCTTGTTTGCCCTGTATCTGGCAAGGTCTATTTGATTAAAAATATCATCTAGCTGGGCGACAACTCCAGTCATTACTTCTTCGTTAATGGAATACTTGTCCTCTACATTAGCTCTGGCAATTTCAATCCTAGCCTCTGTAGCTAGTCTATCCTCCACATCTCTTGGAGCAGCTATTGGATCTGGAGAAATATCTCCTACCTTTAGCTCATATTTTTCAGGTGAAACAGCAGTAATTAGGATGGCATATATCAAGGCAAAGGTTAAAATACCTATAAGTATGTCCCAGGCAATTTTTCTTGAACTGTTGCTTAAATCAAGAACTTTCTTTCTTGGCTTGTCCCCTCTTAAAGCTGGTTGATTCTTCATTCTTTTACCTCTCCTTTTTGCCTTTCACCAATCCTTTTTCTTCTACTGCCTTCATACCGGTCATAGGCCTCTATAATACGGGTAACTAGAGCATGTCTGACAACATCAGCCTGTTTTAGGTAGACAAAGTCTAGCCCCTTTATATTCTTTAGTATTCTAGTTGTCTCTATAAGACCAGAACGCTTGCCCCTAGGCAGGTCTATCTGGGTCACATCACCTGTAACTACTGCCTTGGACCCAACCCCTATCCTAGTTAAAAACATCTTCATTTGCTCTGGTGTAGTGTTTTGAGCTTCATCTAGGATAATAAAGGAGTCATCTAGGGTACGGCCCCTCATATAGGCCAAGGGGGCAATCTCAATCGTTCCTCGCTCAACCAGCTTTAGATAAGTTTCTGTCCCCATTAGGTCATGTAGGGAATCATATAGGGGCCTTAGATAGGGGTCTACCTTGTTTTGCAGGTCCCCAGGTAAAAAGCCCAATTTCTCTCCTGCCTCTACTGCTGGTCTTGTTAGTATTATCCTGCTGACCTGTTTGTTTTTGTAGGCCCTAACTGCCATAGCAACAGCCAGGTAGGTCTTGCCTGTACCTGCAGGCCCTATGCCAAAGACAATATCATTTTTGCTAATTGCATCTATATATCGTTTTTGACCAATAGTCTTAGGCCTTATCTGCTTACCCCTGTGATTTACGCAAATAATATCAGCCATAAGTTGGTTTATTTTATCCTCCTGCCCCTGCTTAACTAGCTGTATTGTATAGGCAACCTTGGATATATCAAGGCTTTCGCGGTTTTTAATTATCTGTACAAGCTTTTCAATCACCCTATAGGCTAGGTCTACCCGGTCTCTGCTACCAGATATACGGATCTGAGTTTCTCGAGTAACTAGCTTGACCCCTGTTTCCTCCTCCACTAGCCTAATGTTTTCATCAAACTTTCCAAAAAGCTCCATTAAAATCTCAAAGTTCTCTACATTTATAACCTTGTCTACTGTAGCACTATTCAAAAAGTCTAGCCTCCTATTGTATGGTCAAGTCCTCTTGTATTCCTATGTCTTCGATAAGCTCAAGATAGAGCACACCTGTTATCTGCTCACCTTCTATGATATCGTATTTCAACTTTTTGTCAACGACTTTTGTCCCCTTAGCTATTTCCTGCATAAGCCTTTCCTCCGTTGATTTCTCAATATATTTCTTTGCTTCCTCTAGGTTATCAGGCCAGGCCTTAAGTTCGACCTCATAGTATGTATCAATCCTAACTAGGCCTTCTTTTTTAGACACAAGGTCATATTCTTTAAAGGTCATTTCTTCTTTTTTATATGGTAGACTAGCCTTGCCTAGACCAAAGTACTTTTGCTCTATAGTCCTACCTGTCCTGACCCTGTAGACCTCATCTAGTCTGGCAGTTTCCTGAGCCTCATACCAGGTCCTAGCCATTACCCTTCCCATAGCCCTTACATAACGGATACCAATTGTGTCTGGATGCTCAATTATTCCAGAGACTAAGAGCTGACCCTTTCTGACTGTCTGACCAATCTCAACTACTGCTTCTCCCTCTAGAACTATCATGCTATCGATTATCCCATCCTTCTTTGCCAATATATTGGCTGGCCCTTCTCTTTTAACAAAGTCCGGCGCCTCTACTGCTTCCTTTACCCTTAATATGGCCCGACTACCCCTGATCTCTAGGCTAGCCCATGAAAGTTCGGGAGTGGTTATTAAAAGCTGGTTCTCTATTTGTTCTGTATTAATTTTACCCTTAAAGGCCCCAGGCTTTACACCTGATTCATAAAGCTTGCTCAGTATTAGGTCGGGCTTAACATCTTCTGTCCCTTCTAGGTCTACGGTCCATATAAAGGCAGATAGACCATAGATAATCACTAAAAAGACTAGCATACCTGCTATTAACATCTTGCGGTGCTTGTACTTGTAGGTCTTAAAGGGTAGACCTCTCTTTTCAACAATTTTTATCTGGCAATGAAGCTTTCTAACTATCTTTCTAAGCTTTTTAAAACCCTTTATGCTTATACAGGCTTTAAGGGAAGTGTAGCTCTCCCTATCCATACCCCATAGGTAGATACCCTTGCTAACAGTAAGGTTTATAAATTTCTCTAATGATAGGCCCTTGACCCTTATGACTAGGTATCCAACAAAATAATTCCACAAACGTATAAATATCAACTACTATCACCCCTAAAGCTATCCCTTGCAAAAAGGCCAGCCCAGCTGAGCCTTGCTAGCTAAGTAACTCAATTGCCTTTATTGTGCCAGTAACCATAATGTCGTCTTGGCCTATATTTTTAAGCATCATATTGGCCCCTAGGACTCTGATAACACCTATGCTTGAATTTATCCTTATCCGGTCCGGCGTATACTCTATAATCCCCTTGTGGTTTTCTACAAGTATTTGATTGCCTCCAACCATAATTATCTTGGGAAGATCTAATACTATATCCTTTGGTAGGTCAAACATTTCAGAAATTGTAGCCTTAATATCATTTACACGCTTTCTTTGCATTGCTTTAGCCCTCCCCGCTAATAGAATAATATGCCTACAATAAAAAAACTAGAATGGATGTCCATTCTAGTTTTAAGTGCTTTACTGGCTTTTTATCTTCTTCTACTCTTAGGTGGGCCTAAAATTTCAGAGAATATAATCCCTCTTAGGATGTCCTCCTTAGTAAATTCAAAGGATACCCTTGCTGGGACTTGCTCATCGGACTCTACCTCTAGCTGACCTTGAACCCTATTTAGGTTGTAATTTAAATTTGCATATGGATCATGGCCCTTTTGACTATCCTCAGTTGAGTCCATTCCAAGCTGGCCTCTTTCACTGGCTGTCCTTTGGCCATATGTAGTAGCCGATGTGGCCTTTGGCCTACTTACTTGCCCTTGCCAGCTAGGTTCTCTCTTTTGTTCAGTCTTTTGCTCTATAAGCTCCTGGAGAGTATACTGCCTTTGCCCAGCCTGACCGCTTGGCCTGTTTTGCATGGTTTGAACACGGGGCCTAGGCGGTTGGCCATATCGATCTTGAACAGGCCTTTGTGGCTGGCCAAATTGCCCCTGTCCAGGCCTGCCCTGCTGGGTCTTTTGTTCTTCGTTTGCCTTTTTAACAGCATTGAAAATAAAATATATTAAAATCAAAATAGGAATTACAGACATAAGTCAAAACCCTCCTTTTTAAGGGTTATTTGTTTTTATTCTTGTCACTATCATCCTTGCCCATATTGGAGATAGAATCCCTCATCTCAGTATCGGCCATAACATTTCTAATATTGTAGTAGTCCATAGCACCGAGATTACCTTCTCTGAGAGCTGCAGCCATTGCAAGGGGTACCTCTGCCTCTGCTTCAACTACCTTGGCCCTCATCTCTTGAACAGCAGCCTTCATCTCCTGTTCTCTAGCTACAGCCATAGCACGCCTTTCCTCTGCCTTGGCCTGGGAAACTCTCTTGTCTGCCTCTGCTTGATCAGTCTGCAGCTGAGCTCCAATATTTCGGCCAACATCAACATCTGCAATATCTATTGACAATATCTCAAAGGCTGTTCCTGCGTGAAGGCTCTTTCCTAGGACGGTCTGAGAAATCCTATCAGGGTTTTCTAAAACCTCCTCGTGGGTTACGGCAGAACCTATAGTTGTAACAATACCCTCACCTACACGGGCAAGTATGGTTTCTTCACCAGCACCACCGACAAGTCTGTCAATGTTAGCCCTAACTGTAACCTTGGCCTTTGCTATTACCTCAATACCATTTTTGGCTACTGCAGATACCTTGGGTGTCTCTAATACCCTTGGGTTTACACTCATTTGAACTGCCTGCAATACATCACGGCCTGCTAGGTCAATCGCAGCTGCCCTCTCAAACTCTAGGGGTATATTTGCCCTCTGGGCAGCGATCAGAGCATTTACTACCCTATCAACATTACCACCGGCTAAGTAGTGAGCTTCTAGCTTGTCAACAGAGACCATGAGCCCCGCCTTGGTTGCCTTGATTAGGGGGTTGACAATCCTATTTGGTACAACACGTCTTAGCCTCATACCTATTAGGGTAAATATCCCTATCTTGACTCCTGCTGCTAGAGCAGATATCCAGAGTCCAACTGGAATAAAGGTCAGTAGTATCGCAAATACAACAACAGCTGCTATTATGATAACAACAACAATTAGCAGGGTATTCTCCAATTGGTTCGCAAGCATAGTACTTGCTAGGCTTTGTAGCATTAACATTAAAGACATATACTTCACTCCTCTTAATTTAGTTTATTTGTAAAGGCTCTGCCATTTGGTTTTACCTTTAATCACTTTTGTTAACTACTATTATTCTGTTTCCCTCGACCTTAACTACCTCTATTTCACTATCCTTTGAGACAAATTCTCCATCTGTAATAACATCAAAACGATTGCCTTCTATTAGGACTGTTCCTGATGGTCTCAAGGCTGTAAGGGCTTTGCCAGCCTTGCCTAACAGGTCCTCATACTCCTTGGTCCCTACATAGCCCTCAGCTGGTGTCTCAGATGTAGATAGGACCAATCTACGAAATAGCTTTGGACCTCCAAGGACCTTGTATAGGATGGGGGTTAAGATAATTGTCAGAACAATGGCAATACCCAGGCTAGTTAAGCCTTGTACGGGTGATGGGGCTGCAAAAATAACGGCTACTACAAATGAGACAATACCACTTATGCCAAATATGCCAAAGCCGGGTATGGCTGCCTCTACAAGCATTAAGATAATACCTGTTACAAAAAGAAATACTGGCCAAAGCTGGGTAGTCCCTGCTAGGAAGCCACCCCCAAAATATAGGCCAAAGGCTATTATACCAACAGTCCCTGCAAGACCAAAGCCCTGAGTAAATAGCTCAATCACCATAGCTAACATGCCTATGGTTAACAGAACTGATACCACACTAGACTTGGTTAGAAACTGAGCTAGTTTTATCTTAAAGTCAGGCTCGACTGTTTCTAAGCTGGCATTAGACCATCCCATATAGTCTAGGACCTGGTCCTTTGTAGCCAAGATAGCATCAGCATAGCCTAATGCCTCTGCCTGGCTGGCTGTAAGGTTTACCAATTTCCCCGGAGGAAAACCTGGTATAGCAAGGTCCTTGTCTACCATGCCCGCGGCTACCAAGGGATCCTTGTTTCTTTTTTCTGCAGTACTCCTAAATTCAGCGCTAACATAGGCTACATTTTTTTCTGTATAGGGTATGGGCTCTGCATCTCCAAAATGACCACTAGCCGTCATTATGATCTTGTCTGCAGCTATAGCTACAAGGGCTCCAGCAGATGTACCCCGCTTTACATGGGCTACTATAGGTATACTTGAGGCTAGCATTGCATCCTTTATCTGCTGTGCTGAGTCCACCCTACCACCAGGTGTATCAATATATAGGATAATACCCTTTGCCTGCTTTATCTGTGCCCTTTCTAGTTCGTCAATTATGTAGTGCATCATGGCAGGGGTAATTTCACCCTTTAATTCTATGTAGTGAACTAGATCCTGGGCCTGTGCTGGTATAATGCCTATAAATAGGCATAGTAGTAAGGATATAATAAGTAATCGGGACTGAAAATGTCTTGCCTTCATTAAATCATTCCGTTCATCTTTTAAAGTGGTAAAATACTTACTCATATTTATAATTATTCTCCTATTTACCTCTAAAATCCTTCTGTTTTATTGGTCTATCTTTATCTTTATTATGATTCTCGAGTGATCGGAGACCTCAGATGGCATATGATAATAGTCTAGTAAGCTAAGGTCATCAGATAGGTAAAAACGGTCTAGCCTCCCCTTTAGTGGACCATCATATAGGGAATAGGTAGGCTCATCTCCCATATCAAAGGCCTTGGCACCATCAATAAAGGCTGCTTTTATAGTCTCCATTTCAGGGCTATCTGGTCTATTGTTAAAGTCGCCCATCAGAATTGTCCCATGGCCAACTTCTTTTATTATATCATAGATAAAGGGTACCTGTTTCATGCGTTCTTGTGCGCTAAGACCTATATGAGTCACATATACATTTAGGGTAAAACCATCAATATCAATTTGAGCCTCTATAAGACCCCTAGGCTCTAGTTTAACCCTAGGAAGTCTATGGTTTTCTGCCCCTAATATGGGGTATTTGCTTAAAATTGCGTTCCCATACCTTGCTCCTAGTATATTTAAATTGTCACCATAATAGAAGTAGTAGTCAAGCTCATCGGCTATCCTCTTTACCTGGTCCACATAGCTAGTCCTAGGCATATGGCATTCTACCTCTTGCAGTCCTATTATATCTGCCTTTGACTCCTTAAGCTCATTTATAATGGTTTCTAGCATAACTGCCCCATCTTCATCTCTGGCACTGCGCATATTAAAGGATAAGAGGGTTAACTCTTTCACTTCACCTGTTGCCTCAGGCTCCTGCTCTTTAAAGGCTATTGGCTCTTGCTCCTTAATAAGATCCATAATGGGCTCTGCTTCATAGGCTAGTGTGCTATAGATGGTCTTAGGGTTAGGGCTCTCCTCATTTATGAAAAAGGCTTGTATCCCTATTAATGATATACAAAATAACAAGCCATAAAACAAGATTTTTTTTAAGCTCTTGTATACCATCTCTAGACCCCCATAGATATTATGTAAACCTACCTCCTATTATACTATAGCTTTGGCTATATTTCACGAAAATCAGCCCTTTAGGATATATGTATATTTTGTATATTTGTGCATAATAAAAGCCCGACACTAGGTCGGGCCCTTATATATATGATTAATTAAGTTTCTACTGGCTATTTAAAGATTCGGCTTTTTTAAATTTGCTTACGCTTTTATCTTTTTTAAAGGTTCCCATTGCTTTCCCCAATACCCTTCTTGCTGGTAGCTTGTTTTTGTAAATCCCAATTTCTATATATAAACTAAGTTTATAAAAGCTCTTAGGAAGGTATCTAAAAGTGCGCCAGATGAGGATCTAGGTGCAAGTCTTAGCCCTAGTACCTTCTCTTGCGTGCAGCCTCAGACTTCTTTTTTCTCCTTACACTGGGCTTTTCATAATGCTCCCTCCTACGTGCTTCAGCCAACACGCCAGATTTTGAGCATTTTCTTTTAAATCGTCTTAAAGCACTCTCTAATGATTCATTTTCCCCTACTCTAATCTCAGACATTTGCCTTCCCTCCCTCCACCGTCACAATTGCCTTTTAACAAGGCATGAAACTGCGGGAACAAATAGAAACCTTATGTTATTATACTCCTGTAGTTTTTGTCATGTCAACCATTTTCTTAGCCGGCTTATCTAGCTATTATATCTCCCAGCTTTTCTCCACCTAAAATATGGTAGTGAAGGTGTGCCACTTCTTGGCCTGAATCCTCACCACAGTTTACAATAACCCTATAGCCAGACTCCTTTATTCCAAGTTTTTCTGCTAATTCTGCAATTGTAAGAGTCAGATGGCCCATTAGGATAGAATGGTCAACAGCTAGATCATTTAATGATTCTATATGTGCCTTTGGTATCAAGAGGACATGAACTGGGGCCTTGGGCTCTATATCGTAAAAACCCAGTAGTAAGTCATCCTCATAGGCTATCCGAGATGGGATTTCCTTGTTTACAATCCTACAAAACAAACAATTTTCCAAACTTAAAACCTCCTTAACTATTACCCTATACTTTTTTACTATGTGCGAATCCTTTGTTATAGACTATCTACCATGCCCGCTATATATCTATCACCTAGCTTAACTAGCCTTGTAGGTAAAAGCTTGTTTACCAGGCTCTCGTTAGCTTTGGCTACAACCCTAATATAGTGGTCTGTATAGCCTTCATAATAACCCTTGTTTTCTTGGCTTTCACTTTCAAATAGAACTAGTTCTGTCTTTCCTATTAGGGACTCAAGATAGGCCCTCTCCATGGTCTCAGCAAGTTCTATCAGCCTGCGGCTCCGGTCTTCCTTTATGTCATTTGTCAGCTGCTTTGGATAGGTGGCTGCAGGTGTCCCCTGCCTAGGTGAATACTTAAATACATGTATCCTAGAAAAGCCAATATCCTTTACAAAGGCAAGAGTGGATTCAAACTCCTCATCAGTTTCACCTGGAAAACCAGTCATTATATCAGTAGTGATAGCCACATCAGATATGGCCTGCCTAAGCCTGTCTACTATCTGCCTGTACTGGCCTGTAGTATACTTGCGGTTCATCCTCTCTAGGGTAGCATCACAGCCTGACTGCAATGAAATATGATAATGTCTGCACAGCTTGCCCATACCCTTGGCAGCTGAAACAAAGTCCTCCGTCAAAAGGCCAGGCTCTATTGAACCTAGGCGTATCCTGTCAATGCCTTTAATATCATGGATAAGCCCTAAAAGGTCCTTAAGGCCAAAGCCAGGTCCAAGATCCTTGCCATAGGAGGCTATATGGATACCTGTTAGGACGATTTCCTTAAAGCCATTATCAGCTAGCCTATTTACCTCGGCTACCACATCCTCTGGCCTCCTACTCCTGATTGGCCCTCTGGCATAGGGAATAATACAGTAGGAGCAGTACTGGTTACAGCCCTCCTGTATCTTTAATACAGCTCGGGTTTTCCCCTGGTGAAGCTCTATAGGGGTCTCCTCAAAGGACTTGACCTTCATAATGTCTGTAACAGCATTAACAGACCTTTTCTCCTCGTAGGCCTCTTCTACTAAGTCGACTATCCGCGTACGATCATTTGTACCGAGTACAACACTAACACCAGGTATGTCTAGGACCTCTTGGGCCGCCCGCTGGGCGTAGCAGCCAACCACTGCTATAATAGCATCTTTATTGCTTCTATGGGCCCTTCTGATTATTTGCCTAGACTTTTTGTCGCTTAGGCTGGTAACAGTGCATGTGTTTATTATATAAAAATCAGCTGGCTCTTCAAAGTCTACTAGCTTGTAGTTTCTCCTTTGAAATAGCTCCTGCATTGCTTCTGTATCATACTGGTTTGTCTTGCATCCCAGGGTGTAAAAGGCCACCCTCCTTTGGGCTGCTATTTCCATTCCATTTCCTCCATCCGGTACATGATTGCAGCTATGACAGCCATCCCTGCTGTCTCTGTCCTTAGCAGGCGGGGACCAATGGATGCTGACAGCCAGCCATGTTCTTTGGCTAGAGCTAGCTCTTTTTCAGATAGTCCACCCTCTGGTCCTATTATTATTGATATATTACTAGCCTTATCATGCTTGTCTAGTATGGACCGTAGGCTAATTTGCTTTTCTTCCTCCCATAGGATTAGCTTAAGTGACCCCTCACTTGACCCAGGCACTTCTTTACTAACCGCCTCTTTAAAAGTCATAGGCATATGGATACTAGGGATTATGCCCCTACCTGACTGCTTTGCAGCCTCCATGGCTATCCTCTGCCATCGCTGTTGCTTTTTTTTAGCATCCTTGTCCGAGGATAGCTTTACAACAACCCTTTCACTTATAAGGGGTACTATCCTATGGACGCCTAGCTCCACAGTTTTTTGTACAATAAGGTCCATCTTTGTAGACTTGGGCAGGCCTTGATAAAGGACAAGCTTTGTATCAGGCTCGCCAACGGACCTTTCTTTATCTAGGATTTTACATAGTAGATTGTCAGTAGTTATAGACTCAATGGCTGCTCTGTAATCATAGCCCTGACCATCACATAGGGTAAGGATATCTCCTTGCCCTAGCCGCAAAACCCTTTTTATATGATAGGAGTCCTCTTTAGAAAGGCTAGCAATTTGACCTAAGTCATAGGAAGCCCCTACAAAAAATCTAGCCATTGTACCTACTCACCACCATGGCCCACTCACCCATTTTTGCTACTTTTTCTATAATTAGGCCTACAGATTCTATTTGCTCGATGACCTCATCTAGTCTCTCATGGATAATACCAGAAGAAATAAAAAGGCCTCCAGCCTTTATATAGTTAGTGACATACTGGGATAGCTCAATTATTACATCTGCTATTATATTGGCAACTACTATATCATAGCTACCCTCTATTTCATCTAAGAGGTTGCCATGAACTAAGGTCATCCTGTCTAAAACCTTGTTTATCTGTGCATTTTTCCTAGCTATCTCTACAGCATTACCATCAAGATCAATAGCCGTAGCAGCCTTTGCCCCTAGTAGGAGGGCTCCTATTGAAAGTACCCCTGTACCACATCCAATATCTATCAGGCTATGGTCAGGCCTTATATACTGGTCAATAGCCTGCATACAGAGCATTGTTGTCTCATGGGTGCCTGTGCCAAAGGCCATGCCTGGGTCTAAGGTCAAAATTACTTGCCCCTTTTTCTTATTATAGGTCTCCCAGGAGGGCTTAATCACTATCCGGTCAGAAACCTTCATTGGCTTGTAATATTTTTTCCAGGTATTTGACCAGTCTTCCTCTCTGACACTTGTTAATTCAATATCAAGAGAGCCCAAATCAACTCCTAGGTCCCTATTCTTTAACCAATTTATCTTGTCCTTGATTAAGCTGAGCTTTTCTCCTAGAGAGCTATCACTACTCAGGTAGGCCTTTATGACTACTGTTCCGTCACTGGTCCCAACCATTGATTCGTCAATGTAATCCCAAAAAAATTCCTCCTTGGACAGCTGGCTCAGCTCATCAGGGTCCTCTATAACAAGACCTGTTATACCCACCTCGTAAAAGGCCTGGGCTGCAATATCAGCCCCCTCTTGGCTTGTCTTTATGCTTATCTCAGTCCAATCCACTAAACTTCCTCCCAACCGACCGGTTACTATATTTGGTCTAGTATCAGGCTAGGCCTAACTATAGGTCTAGGCTCCAAACACATCCTTCATTTTATCGAAAAAGCTCTTTCTTTGATCATTTCTGTCCCTGGTCATCTCTTCAAACTGCCTCAAGACAGCCTTTTGATCTTCACTTAAGCGTTTTGGTACATCAACATTTACCCTTACATATAGGTCACCCTTGCCACTACCCCGTAGGTGGCTTATACCCTGGTTACGCAAGCGGAAGACAGTACCGGTCTGGGTACCCTCAGGTATTGTATACTTTACTCGGCCATTTAGGCTAGGGATCTCAAGTTCTGCTCCAAGTGTAGCCTGGCCAAAGGTAATAGGCATTTCACAGTGGAGGTCATAGCCATTTCTTTTAAATATTTTGTGGGGCTTGACGCTGATGTAGACATAAAGGTCTCCATGGGGGCCTCCCCTTTCTCCTGGCTCACCTTCACCCCTTAGGGTAATGGCCTGTCCATTATCTATACCAGCAGGTATTGTAACGGAAAGCCTCCTGACCCTCCGTATTTTCTTTCTACCATGACATTTACCACAGGGGTTGGATATAATGGTACCCTCACCGTTACACCTGTCACAGGTACGGACATTTACAAACCGCCCAAAGGCTGTGTTCTGTGCCTCCTGGACCTCCCCCGTACCATTACAAACATTACAGGTCTTGCTATCGGATTTCTTTTTTGCACCTGTTCCCTGGCAATCTGGACAGGTCTCCATCCTGACTACCTCTATTTCCTTTTTAGTGCCAAAGGCAGCCTCCTCAAAGCTAATCCGCAGATCATACCTAAGGTCAGCCCCTGCAACGGGGCCCCTCCTACGGCTTGACCTACTGCCTCCGAAACCGCCACCGAAAAACATATCAAATATATCTCCAAAGCCACCACCAAAGTCAAAGCCTTCAAAGCCTTGACCTGTTGGGCCATCATGTCCAAATTGATCATACTGTGCTCTAGCCTGGGCATTGCTTAAAACCTGATAGGCTTCATTTACTTCTTTAAACTTTGCCTCGGCTTCCTTGTTGTCAGGATTTAGATCGGGGTGGTACTTTTTGGCCAGCCTTCTATAGGCCTTTTTAATATCCTCATCCGATGCATTCCTGTCAAGACCAAGCACTTCATAATAATCTCTTTTTGCCAAATACTTCACCACCTTGTGTTGTAAAAAAATACCTTAAATCTGTGAAAAAGCCAAAGCTTTTGGCCTTGGCTTTCTCATTATATACTAATTACTCTTCATCGTCTACAACTTCGTAATCCGCATCAACTACATTGTCATCCTGCTTGCCATCGCCAGCCGGGCCATCCTGTGGGCCAGCATTTGCCCCTTGTTGCTGAGCTTGTTCTTGATAGATTTTACCGAATATCTCATAGGAGACCTGGGTCAGTTTTTCTGTAGCTGCCTTTATCTGCTCAATGTCATCCCCTTCAAGGGCCTTCTTTGTTGCCTCTAGCTCAGCCTCAATGGCTGCCTTGTCCTGGCTAGAAACCTTGTCACCCATATCCTTTAAGGATTTCTCTGTGCTATATACTAGGGTGTCAGCTTGGTTTCTAATCTCTACTTTCTCCTTGTTTTTCCTGTCCTCTTCTGCATACCTTTCTGCTTCCTTTACTGCCTTATCAATTTCTTCGTCAGTTAGGTTGGTTGATGCAGTTATTGTAACCTTTTGCTCATTACCAGTGCCTAGGTCCTTGGCAGATACATTTACTATACCATTGGCATCTATGTCAAAGGTTACCTCTATCTGGGGTACCCCCCTGGGAGCAGATGGAATACCAGATAGGACAAACCTTCCTATGCTCTTGTTGTAGGCGGCCATCTCCCTCTCACCCTGGAGTACATTTATTTCAACACTGGTCTGGCCATCAGCAGCTGTTGAGAATATCTGGCTCTTTCTTGCAGGGATTGTAGTATTTCTCTCTATAAGCTTGGTAAAGACTCCACCTAGGGTCTCAATACCTAGGGACAAGGGTGTTACGTCAAGAAGTAGTACATCCTTTACGTCTCCACCTAGTACACCTGCCTGTATGGCTGCACCCATGGCTACACACTCATCAGGGTTTATGCCCTTGTGTGGTTCTTTGCCGGTTGCCTTTTTAACAGCCTCCTGTACTGCAGGTATACGAATAGACCCACCTACTAGGATAACCTTGTCTATTTCATCAACACTTAGGCCTGCGTCATCTATGGCTGACCTTAGTGGCTCCATTGTTTTTTCAACTAGGTCTGCTGTTAACTCTTCGAACTTTGCCCTAGTTAGTGTTATATCAAGATGCTTTGGTCCACTTGCATCAGCAGTAATAAAGGGCAGGTTAATGTTTGAAGTAAGCACTCCTGAAAGCTCTATTTTGGCCTTCTCTGCTGCTTCCTTTAAGCGTTGCTTGGCCATATTGTCCTTTAATAGGTCTATACCAGTTTCCTTTTTAAACTCATCTGCTAGATAGTTCATGATTTTTTCATCAAAATCATCGCCACCAAGACGGTTGTTACCCTTGGTTGCAAGTACTTCGAAAACTCCATCCCCTATCTCTAGAATGGATACGTCAAAGGTTCCACCACCTAGGTCATAAACTAGTATCTTGTGGTTATCCTCCTTGTCAAGTCCATAGGCTAATGAGGCCGCTGTAGGCTCATTTATTATCCTAAGTACCTCAAGACCTGCTATCTTGCCTGCGTCCTTGGTGGCCTGACGCTGGCTATCACTAAAGTATGCAGGAACTGTAATAACTGCCTGGTCAACCTTTTCGCCTAGGTAGGCCTCTGCATCCTGCTTTAGCTTTGTCAATAACATGGCTGAAATTTCCTGAGGTGTATATTCCTTGTCATCTATTTTAACCTTGTAGTTAGAACCCATTTCTCTTTTTATGGACATGACAGTCCTATCTGGGTTTGTAATGGCTTGCCTCTTGGCAATCTGGCCTATTAGTCTCTCTCCATCTTTAGTAAAGGCAACAACTGAAGGCGTGGTTCTTGCCCCTTCTGCATTGGTGATAACTGTTGCCTCACCGCCCTCCATTACTGCTACACATGAGTTTGTTGTTCCTAAGTCAATTCCAATTATCTTTCCCATAAGTATATCCTCCTCTTCCAAATAAATAAGCTTGTTGCTATGACTTTTGCATTTTATCTATTGCTGCATTTTATCTATTGCTTTGCTGCATTTAATACTATTTTGCAACACTAACCATACTGTACCTAATAACCCTGTCCTTTGTCCTATAACCCTTTTGTAGTACAGCTACAACTGTATCAGGCTCCTGACCTTCTTCGGCTTCGACCTGCATAACAGCCTCGTGAACATCTGGGTCAAAGGGCTGGTTCAAGGCCTCAATTTCAGTTACACCCTGCTTTTCTAGACAATCCACAAACTGCTTTTGTATCATCTTTACGCCCTGGAGCATGGCTTCATCAGCATCTAGCTCCTTAAAGGAAGCGATTGCCCGGTCAAGATTATCTAGCACTGGTAGAAAGCTTGAAACCACCTGGCAGGTTGCATCTAGATATGTATCTGCTACTAGATTCTTGTTTCGCCTTTTGTAGTTCTCAAAATCTGCCTGCAGACGTTGGGCCATTGATAGGTAGTCTTCCTTTTGCTTTTCTACCTCTTTGAGCTGGTTTTTTAGGTCATCTAGCTCCCTCTCAAGGCTGGCCTTTTTTCCCCTTGTCTTGGTCTTTTGCTTGCCTTCATCGGTAGCAGGTTGATTTTCTTCTAGGTCCTGTGCTAGATCTTCTACTTGTTCTATATCGTCTATGAACTCTTCATTTACGATAGGCTGGTCATCTTTTTTCTGCTTTTTCTCCACTCAATCACCTACTCTTTATATATTTATCTAAAATCGACCTCTTATAATAGACTCTATTTCCCATATAGGCTGGTTAAATATTGACTTAAGGCCTTGGCCATGAAATCCATTGTAGACACAGTCTTTGAATACTCCATCCTAGTGGGTCCTATGATACCTATTGAGCCTAAAACCTTGTCACCTATCCTATAGGTGGCAGATACAATACTATAGTCTCTTAGCTCTGCAAAGGGATTTTCTCTACCTATTGATACTGATACCCCATCAACCTCAGTACTGGTCAACATAGTGTATAAAAGGTCCTTTTCCTCTAGGAGGTTTAAAAAGGTCTTGGCCTTGACTAGGTCCTGGTATTCAGGAAGGTGGAGTATATTTGTAGCCCCCTCAAGATAAATCTCTTTTTCTTCTTTTTGTTTTAGGCTTTGGGCAAGAGCATCCATCAAGGAATCAAATAAAGCCCCACTTCTAAATATGGTCTTTTGAAACTCTTTCAAGTCCTCAAGGTCTATATCGTCAAAGGTCTTGCCAGCATATAGGTCATTTAAAATAATGGATATCTTGTGTAGGCTATCACTATCAATGTCCTCTGGTATGGCAATTAGCGTATCCTTTAGAATACCTGAGCTAGTGGCTATGACCAGTAGGGCTAATTGCCTGTCAACATGCACTAGCTGTATATGTTTAATGACAGTGCTCTTTAGCTGGGGTGCCACAACCATGGAGGTATATTTAGTTATCTCGGATAATATCTTGGCCGTATGATATATTACCTGTTCTACCTGGCTAAGTCTTGTCTTGAAAAACTTTTTAAAATACTCGGCATCTAAGTTTTGTGCGTTTCTGACCTTCATAAGTTTGTCAACGTATAGCCTGTATGCCTTGTCTGATGGCACCCTGCCTGCAGAGGTATGCGGCTGATCTAAGTATCCCATCTCCTCAAGGTCAGCCATCTCATTGCGTATTGTGGCAGAGCTTATGCCTAGATTGTATTTTTTCGCTAAAGTTCTAGAACCAACAGGCTCTGCAGAAAAAATAAAATCATCAATTATAGCCTGAAGGATCTTAACCTTTCTATCATCTAACTGCAAAGCTAGTCACCTCCTGTTGTTAGCACTCTATGCCGGTGAGTGCTAACTAATCTTAAGTTATCATCATATCCGTAATTTGTCAACGGTTTTTTCTAAAATTAAGACTATTGGTCAAGAAAGGTCAGTGCGATCATATTTTGAAGGTCCATCCCTAGTTTAGTAGGCATGAATGCCCTATTATCCTCTTTTATTAGACCCTTGTCCTTTAAGCTTTTAAGCTGCTTTTTAAACCTATCCTCTATAGAAAAACCAAACCGAGCCTTAAAGTCCTCTTTATCTATACCTGCATTAAGTCTAAAGCCAAGCATTAGGGTCTCAAATATCTCGTCTTCTTTGCTGATTTCTTCTCTATATACAGTGATAGCTTGGCTCTTTACCCCTTTTATATATCCCTCAATACTTGCTGTATTGGCCCATCTGATACCAGCATAGTAGGAATGGGCCCCGGAACCTACGCCTATATACTGACCATTTTTCCAGTAGTTTAAATTATGCCTACTTTCGTAGCCGGGCCTTGAGAAATTTGATATCTCGTACTGGTAGAAACCTAGACCATCAAGCAGGTCTATACCCCTGTGATAGAGGTCTCGTTCCTTGCTATCCTCCATCTCCTCTATGATACCCTTGTCCTTTAAGAGCTTGAGCCTAGTACCCTCTTCTATTTTAAGGCTGTAGGTAGATAAGTGGTCTATTCCTGCTGCTACTGCATTGTTTAGGCTCTCTAGCCAGTCCTCAAGAGTCTGGCCAGGTAATGCAAATATCAGGTCGCCACTAATATTTTTATAGCCTAGGTCCTTGGCCCAGCTTGTTGCATTTAAAAAATCCTGGCTACTATGGCCCCTACCTAAAAGCCTTAAGTGCCTATCCTGCCACGCCTGTAGGCCAAGACTCAGCCTGTTATAGCCTCCAGCTAATAGGATCCTTAGCTTTTCCTTGTCGACAGTCTCAGGATTGCACTCGATTGTAATCTCTGCATCATCTGTAATAGTAAAGCTAGCTTTTATAAAGCTCAGCAGGTCCACTAGGTCTTTTCCACTAAAAAGGGTGGGAGTTCCCCCACCCACAAATATTGTATTGATAAGAATATGGTCATTGTCTAGCTTATAGGACCTCAACTCTGTTTTAAGGGCATCTAGGTAAGGACCCATTAAAGCCCCCTTATTTGCATAGGATGCAAAGTCACAGTAATGACACTTTGTCTTGCAAAAAGGAAGGTGTATATATAGGCCTATTCCCTTTCTTTCCCTTGCCTCCATAATCAAAACTCCCTATCTAATCCATCTTTAGTACAGCCATAAAGGCCTCCTGCGGAACCTCAACAGAACCTATCTGCCTCATCCGCTTTTTCCCTTCCTTTTGCTTTTCTAAGAGCTTTTTCTTTCTAGTTATGTCTCCACCATAGCATTTTGCTAAAACATCTTTGCGAAGGGCCTTTACGGTCTCTCTGGCTATTATCTTGCTACCGACAGCTGCCTGTATGGGGATCTCAAACATTTGCCTGGGTATTAGCTCTTTGAGCTTTTCAGCGATTAGCCTACCCCTCTTGTAGGCATTATCCTTGTGGACAATGAGAGAAAGGGCATCTACTACATCCCCATTTAGTAGTATGTCTAGTTTTACTAAGTCTGTGGTCTCATAACCTATTAGCTCATAGTCAAAGGAAGCATAGCCCCTAGTCCTTGACTTTATGGCATCAAAAAAGTCATAGATTATCTCATTTAAGGGTAGGTCATAGGTCATTAGTACCCTTGTTTCCTCGATATATTCCATGGTTTTATATACCCCTCGTCTGTCCTGGCACAGCTCCATTATTGGGCCTACATAATCAGATGGGGTCATAATCTGAGCCCTGACCATAGGCTCTTGCATATGTTCAATCTCATCTACTGCTGGCAAATTGGTTGGATTGGTGATTTCCAGTAGGTCTCCATTTGTCTTTTTGACCTTGTAGATAACAGATGGTGCTGTAGTAACAAGATCAAGGTCATACTCCCTCTCTAGCCTTTCCTGGACAATCTCCATATGTAAAAGGCCTAAAAATCCACATCTAAAGCCAAAGCCTAGAGCAATAGAAGTCTCTGGCTCATAGGACAGGGAGGCATCATTTATCTGTAGCTTTTCTAGGGCCTCCCTCAGGTCATTGTACTTGGCTCCATCTGCTGGATAAATACCACAATAGACCATGGGGTTAACCTTTTTGTAGCCAGGCAGGGGCTTGTCTGTAGGGTTCTTGGCATTTGTAATAGTATCGCCCACCTGGGTATCACTTACATTTTTAATGCTAGCTGCTAGATAGCCAACATCACCAGCCACTAGCTCCTGAGCTGATGTTAGCATTGGGCTAAAGGTACCCACATCTGTAACCTCAAACTCCTTGCCAGTTGCCATCATCTTTATCTTGTCACCGGGCTTTACCCTACCTTCCATTATCCTGATGTAGGCGATTACTCCACGGTAATTGTCATAGACCGAGTCAAATATCAGGGCCTTTAAGGGGGCATCTTCGTCACCGGATGGTGGTGGAATATTTTCAACTATACTTTTTAAAACCTCGTCAATACCAATCCCACTTTTTGCAGAAACCAAGGGGGCCTTCTCAGCATCAAGGCCTATAATATCCTCAATTTCACGTTTAACAAGGTCTGGCTGGGCACTTTCTAAGTCTATCTTATTTATTACAGGTATAAGCTCTAAATCATGCTCCATAGCAAGGTAGACATTTGCCAGGGTCTGTGCCTCTATACCCTGGGAAGCATCTACAACTAAAAGGGCTCCCTCACAGGCAGCAAGGCTCCTTGATACCTCATAGTTAAAATCCACATGGCCTGGTGTATCAATAAGGTTAAAGGTATACTCCTCCCCCTGCTCATCTACATATTTAAGTCTTACTGCTGTCGCCTTTATGGTTATGCCCCTTTCCTTTTCAAGGTCCATGGTATCTAAAAGCTGGTTTTCCATCTCCCTTTGGCTTATGGCACCAGTCCTTTCCATCAGTCGATCAGCGAGGGTAGACTTTCCATGATCAATATGTGCTATTATGCAAAAATTTCTTGTCCTGTCCTGCCTTTTTCCTAGCATATAGTAATATTGCCTCCTTGCAATTATATGTTTTCTAAAATCTTTTAAATGAGTATATCATATCTATAATAAAGAATTGCATAAAAAAAAGCAATAAGTATCTACCTAGACTAGTTGCTTGCGGCTAGACACCTATTGTCTTTTAACTTGAATCTTATCCCTTATCTTGCCCTTTTCCTTACCAGCTAAAAAGCTTTTTCTTTATTAACCTTCTTTATTATAGGAGGGCATCTAACTATTCAAATATTTGACTTAGGGCCTCTGCTAGATACTTGGTCGCCCTCTCGGCCTCCTTTTGAGTTGTATAGGTACTGCCTACCTCAATTAGGATGGCCTTTGTTGATACATGCTGGTTATACCTGCCCCTTTTATAGTAAACATCCTTGGCTAGGCCAGGGTAGAGCTCATTTATCCTGTTAGTCAGTGTCATAGCAAACTTTGCATTTTCCTGCCAGTCTGGCTTGCTATTAAAGCCACCAACCACGCCCTCTCCTGAACCTATTACAACAAAAAGCTTTGCTACCCTCTCCCCATTTATAATAACTACCTCGTCATCAGGATTTTTCCTTGAATCTTTCCCATAGGAGTTTCTATGTAGATCGATAAAAACCTGCAGAGAATCATGGTCCTTTATCCGTTTTTCTAAGGTCTTTAAGGATTTTGAATATGAAGCATTATAATCATTACCCTCATGGTCTGTAGTATCATGTATGGTCGGTATACCCATAGAAATAAGGTGGTCTGTAAATACCCTCCCTACATCTACTACTGTATGGTTAAAATCGTTTGACCTAAAGGCTTCTCTGGCTACCTCTTTATAGGGGTTTACTGGATCCTGCTTGTATGCCTCCCTAGAATGGGTATGGTAGATAAGGACCTGTGCCCCCTTGCCCTTCATATCTATGGGCTTGTTATCCGGCTCTAGACCCTCAATGATTATTTTGATCTCATCGGATACCTCACCATAATTGACCTCTTCCCTCTCATACCTATCAATTAAGGCCCGGTCAGGTAAATTACTAACAGCCTCTACAGCATGGCTGCCACCCCCATCTAGATTAGACAGGTAGGGGATTTGCTGGCTGACTATCCCTTTAGGATCCGCAAAGTTTGGAAAGACTAGCCTTAAAAAGCCTGACAGGATGCCAGTACCTTTAAGGTCTTCCCCCCTGGCCAGCATAGGTATACTCCTTATAAGTATTGATTTATAGTGGGGGTTAAGGCCACTAACATCTGATAAATCAGCAATATCTTCTATGCCATCTGGCTTAGGAGCCAAGGGCTTTGTAAAGATAAGATTTAAGGTTAAAATTAGTATAGCAATAGCTAGTATACTAGCTATGATATTAAAAGCTATATTAGATGAAAAAGTCACCCTTGGTCGCCTGCGCATCTGTCACCATTCCCCCTGATAAGAGTATCCCTTTAAATATCTTATTCAAAAGGGCAGGATCCTATGATATAGCTTTGCTTTCTTTATAAAAAAGACCTTTGTAATCTAAAAAAACTCTTGCCGGCCAAGGTCAATGCAAAAATCTATTTATGTCCTCAAGACTAAGACCCCGATGGATAGCTAGGTTTATCCCGTTGCCAATAATGCGGCAAACATCGTCTATCAAGATATCAACCTCTTTAGGGGTTACTACTAGGTCGCCAAGGCCCTCGGCCAAAACCTCATTTATCACCCTATCAATATGGTCCTGGTCCATTGTGTTTATTAGCCTTTCCATTTCGCTACCAGGCTTTATATTTTCACTTAGCTCTTCTATTACCATCTCTATGGCATCTCTACCGATGGTATATGCATAGACCACTGTAGGTATACCTATTGCTAGGGTTGGTACACCTAGAGTCTCCTTGTTAAGGCCCATCCTCTTGTTGCCGATACCTGAGCCAGGATTGATCCCTGTATCGGCTATTTGAATGGTTGTCCCTATACGCTGGGTCCTACGGGATGCCAAGGCATCAACTGCTATGACCAGATCCGGCTTTATCTTTTCCACAAGTCCCTGTATAACCTCTCCTGTTTCTACTCCAGTAATGCCAAGTACACCAGGACTAATTGCAGACACTGGTCTCATCCTGTCATCTACCTGGTCGGGAACAAATTCAAAGATATGCCTGGTAACCATTATCTTATCTACTACCTTGGGTCCTACTGCATCAGGGGTAACATTCCAGTTTCCAAGCCCGACTATTAGGATTGTACTATTATCCTCAAGGTCTACTAGCCTTTGGATCTCCTCAGCTAACTGTTTTGACACCCTCTCCTCATATTCGGGGTCTCTGTCCTTTATGCCTGGCACTTCTAGGGTGATATAGTTACCTACTGGCTTGCCAATCCTCTGCTCCCCATCAGCAGAGGTAACCTCTACCCTGGTAATCTTTATATCCTTGAGACTGACACTGTCTACCACAACTCCTGGCAGTTCTTGACTACTTCCCTGCTGGGCCATTTCCCTAGATTCCATTGCCAGGTCTGTTCTTATAGTTAACTTTTCTGCCATTTAGTCCAACAACCATCCTTTCATTTGCCATTTTACTTCATTTATTTATAATAGCCTCAATAAAATCTTTTATTCTTTTCAATTTTCCTTGCCAATCTAAAGTATCCATGGTAAAATATTAAACGTTGATTTTTATCGGGGAGGTGAAGAATTTGCCAAATATTAAGTCAGCTGAAAAAAGAATGAAGGTTACACAGGCTAAGACCCTAAAGAATAAGATGAGAAAGTCCGCTCTTAAAACAGCCATTAAAAAGTATGAGGCTGCATTACTTAACAATGATCTAGAGGCTGCAAAAAATATGTATCCAGACATCGTTAAAAAGATTGACCAGGCATCTGCAAAGGGTACTATCCACAAGAATGCTGCTAATCGTAAAAAGGCAAAATTGGCTCTTCGATTGAACGCAGCCGGGCAAGAATAAGGTTTAATTTAAGGATTATTAATTATAGCAGATTTATATTAGCTCATAAAATGAAAGCTTCCCTTTATTAAAGGAGAAGCTTCTTTTGCTTTATAGGTGTTTAATTGCTGTCTGACCTGACAATCTCAGGTCTATCCTTTTTTTAGCTTGACAGGCTCATATTTTGACTACACAGCCTTACTATTAGTAGCTCTAGGCCTAATCGGACTTCGATCTTGCCTGCTTTTGAATTTTGGTCAAGGTCAGAGCAGGCTCTTATAGCTGACTTTAGCTGGCTTGTAGTAAAACTTCGGGCCTGCTGGCTACATTTTTTCACAACATAGGGATGGACCTTTCTCCTATCTATAGCAGACAGCCTGTCAACTATAAGGTTAGGTGTAAGGCCAAGACTACTATACTCCTTGCAAAGCAGCATGTTCCTAAACTGCTTGTACAGCATGGTAATTATAAGGTGGATATTTGCGTTATTATCAAGAAACTTGTCAAGTAGCTTTAAAGCTTGCTTTTCCTGCCTGCCAGCTATGGCGTCAATTAGCTGAAAGACAGTATATTCAGCAGTAGGGGCAACCATTTGCTCAATCATTTCCCTAGTTATAAGAGGCTTGTCCCCAGTGTAGGAAACTAGCTTGCTTAGCTCATTTCTTATATGCTCTAGGACATTACCTGCCCTATCTAAAAAAAAGTCCAGGTCCTCCTTGGATATTTGCTTGTTACTATTTCTAAACTCCCTGCTGGTCCACTTTCTAAGGTCAACTCTATCTAGCAGATGAAATTCTGCTACCATCCCATACTTTGCTATAGCCTTGTAAAGGTTTTTCCTTTTGTCTATTGCGCCATCGGTAAAAAACACAAGACAGGTGCTAGCCGGTAACCTAGCCAAATAACTCTCTAGTTCCTTGCTGTCACTTGAACCTCGGCTTGTAAGACTAGGGTGGTTTTTTATAACAAGCAGCCTCCTGTCAGCCATAAGGGGGAGGGTTTCACTAGCATTTATAATATCAGAATCTGCTACGTTTGCCCCCTCTAGGACATGGTAGTTTAGGTCCATAAGACCAGGCCCAAGTAGCTTTTCCTTTAGCTGGTCTAAGGCCTCTGCCTTTACATAGTCCTCTTCCCCGTAAAAAAGGTACAATGAACCTATCCTATCTTGCTTTATTTGATTGAAAACCTCCATATAGGACAATCGGTTCTCCTCCTTTTTAGTAAGTATCAAGTAAACAGAAAAGCTTAGCTAGCTATACCTAGCCTTGAGAATCTGGTCCGGGTTCAATTTGACTAGTAAAGTAATTAAAAAGATCCTCTGCACTAGCATCATTAAAAGCCCTAACCAACAGGTCTGACAAAAGATAGGTCCAGTTTTCTGGCCTGATCCCTGTTTTTAAAGGTTGGCCTGTTTCCATTAGTGTTGATAGAGTGCTGGATATATTTATGGCCTCTTGCCAAGACTTATCCTCATAGAGGATAGCCCTAGCTGGCATCTGGCCGCTTTCCATTGCCATACGCCTTTGATTATTGTTGGCTGAAAGGTAACCTATGATAGCCTTTACCCCTGTCTCTTGAATAGTTTGGCTACTTGTAGCCATGACCCAACCACTGCTAAGGCCAGCCTGGTCAAGGTCTTCACTCGCCATGGGAATGGGACATGTGCCTGCCCTACCCACTAGTAGAGACTCTGGCCTATCAATTAGCCTACTGGCATAGGACCAGTTTAACATAAATAGACTATTACCCGACTCAAATACGGTCCTTGTGTCGTCTATACTCATAGATAATACATCCTTTGATAGGGTACCCTCTTCTATCATGCTGGTAAGGAGCTTTAGAGCTGCCAATAGATTGGCCTCATTGTAGACTATAGGTTCTTTTGAAAAGTCCGGGAGTGCATTATAGGAAATAAGTAGGCTGGCCATAAAGCTTGCCCTGGTATGCAGGTTATTGGCTGGGAATATCAATCCGTAGCTTAGACTATAATTATTTATGCCCTCCCATGCTGTCTTGGCTAACTGGTTTAGGCTATTAGGACTTGAGTCCAAAAGGTCTGTCCTATAGTATAAAAGAGGCATGTCCTGCCAAAGGGGTATGCCGTATTTGTCCCCTTGCCAGGTAACCGCATCAACCATACCAGGAAAATAGTAATTTTCAAGCTCTGCAAGCTCCTGGTCCCCTAGCTTCATCAGTAGGCCCTTGGCAGCTAGTTCTGCTAGCCAGGTATCATGTACTATCAAAAGGTCTGGCTGCCTTTGCAAGGCAGCGAGCATGGCAGTATAGGCCCTAAAATATCCATCACGGTCTCCTGCTACCTCTACAGCATTTATGATTAGGTCCCCACGCAGGTCCTCAATCTCAGTCATCATTCTTTGGATACCGCCACTACCATCTCTGGGGTATATAAGGTTAACTCTTGATTTTTCTACTACAATGTCAGTCCCACTACTGTCCTTGCAGGCTGACAAGCTAAAGACTAGTATAAAAAGCAAGAGGGCTATAGTTTTAAATTTTCCTTTTGTTCTGCTCACCCGAATAACCCCTCGTTTATTGATTAATTATCTTAAAGTAGTTTTTTAACTTAAATACCACTAGATAAATCCAATAGCCATTAAAGGCCATAAATAAAAACAATAGCCATAGTCATAACTTAAGGCCTGTGGCCTAGGCTCGAATCCAAGGCCTACACCCCTGTTGACCCAAAGCCCCCTTGGCCCCTTTCACTAGTAGAAAGATCACTACACTCTACTAACCTAGGTTTTATAACCTCATTTATAACCATTTGAGCTATCTTCATACCCTCTTCTACCTTAAAGACCTGCCTTCCATGGTTAATTAATATTACACCTATCTCTCCCCTGTAGCCTTCGTCAATAGTACCAGGAGTGTTTAAAACTGTTATCTGATGCTTTAAGGCAAGGCCACTCCTGGGCCTAACCTGAGCCTCTGTCCCCCTTGGTAGCTCAATGGCTATCCCTGTAGCCACAAGGGCAGATTCACCAGGATTTATTAAAAGCTCCTGTGCAGAAAACAGGTCCATACCCGCATCCCCTGGATGGGCATACTCGGGTAGCTTGGCATTCTCTCTTAGTTTTTTTATTTTTACTAGCATTTTTTTCTCCCCTATTTAAGCCATCATATATAATTTATCATCTCTAGTATGTGAAAACAAGACTAGTACAAGACATGCAATAATGCCTAACCGGTCCATTTAATGCGAATTTTTAGTCTCTTATTTAGCTTTTAGCTATAAAAACAATCTAGCCAAACTTCTTTTCTTTTAATCCCAAGTTTAGCTAGTATAAAGGAATAAAGCTGTATTAGGCCAATATCCCCTGTATAAGTATTACAATACTAAGCTATATATATATCCTCCCCTAGTGGTCCATCTCCCCATATCCTCTGTCTCCTGCGTCCTCCTTTTGTGTCCCATCTCCTGTGTCTAGCCTATTGCCTTTATCACAATCAACGGGGCCATCTTCTCCATCTAGCCCGTCTCCCGCCTTCTCCTTTTTGCTGCTAGATAGCCTTTCCATTATAAGGTCACCCTCTGGAGTAAAGAGGATAAATATTGCCATTGCTATTGCCCCTACTGTGATATATGAATCGGCAACATTAAAGACTGCAAAGTTAATCAAACGAAAATCAAACATATCCCTAACATAACCAAAGGCAAGCTGGTCTATCAGGTTGCCTAGGGCACCGGCTAATATAGCAAGTAGACATAGACGCAGGACCCTGTGCCATCTGTCCTGGTATCTTATTATTAGGTACAAGATTAAGAGGCTGGCTATTATCCTTGAGCTGACTAATAGTATAAAGCTATCAGACAGCATACCAAATGCAGCTCCCTTGTTGTGCACACTAGTTAGGTGAAAAACCCCCTCCCAAATAGGGTAGCTAGTCCCTAAGGGCATAAGATAGGCATCGACTAGTAGCTTTGTGACCTGATCTATGGCCAGAAGTACAATAACAATTATAGTTGATGTAAATAGGCCCCTTAATCTTTTTTTATCCATCATTTCCTCCACTAGGCTTGGCTAATTTTTGTAACTAGTATAACATAAAAGGCCTTATAAAGCACTAAAAAGAGGAGTCCGGCCTTGTGAGATCTCATTTTAAATTAGCCTGCTTAAAATGAGACCTTTGGTCCGAACTCCCCACCTTATAAAAGCTTAACTTGTCATATCTACAGTTAGTCTATTACCTATAGATTTAGGGTAGCTAGCTATGCCTTAGTAATTTTCTGCCCTTACTTCAAAGAAACTTTGCTCATACTTGCAAACAGGGCATACCTTAAGAGCCTTTTTACCCATAACTAGGTGGCCACAGTTTCTGCATTCCCACATGGTCTCTTCTGATTTTTCAAAGACCTTTTGCATTTCTACATTATTAAGGAGCTTGCGGTATCTCTCCTCATGTGCCTTTTCTATTGCTGCAACCATCCTAAACTGGGCTGCCAGAGTAGTAAAGCCTTCCTCCTCTGCATCCTGGGCAAAGCGTTCGTACATATCAGTCCACTCATAGTTTTCACCTTCGGCAGCACTTAGGAGGTTTGCTGCTGTATCTCCTAGCTCTCCTAAAGCCTTGAACCAAAGTTTTGCATGCTCTAATTCATTGTGGGCTGTCCCTTCAAAGATCGCTGCTATCTGCTCATAGCCCTCTTCTCTAGCCACGTTTGCAAAGTATGTATACTTGCTCCTTGCCATAGCCTCTCCTGCAAAGGCCTCTAATAGATTTTTTTCTGTTTTTGTACCCTTTAAGTTCATTTTTTCTTCTCCTTGTCCTATATTTTTATTTTCTCCCAAGCTCTCTAATAGCTTTTCTACTGAGTTCTTGGGGAAATCCTCAGCCTCTTCATTTTCTAGAAGCGACTGTAAAAAGTCCTTTGTGTTTTCACTTTGAGGTAGCATATAACCTGCTTCTCTAATGATGTCTTCGCCCATAAGTAGGTTTGACATCTCTACTGCCTTAGCCAGCTTGCCAGGTAAAGCAGCTGCTATATTTGCCTGGTCAGCCTTGCTGGTGACTAGTTGCTTTAATGTATCCTCTACAGCCTGAGTCTTTGGCTGCTGGGCTGGATACTTTTTAGGTACCATTGATATTGCACCGGATGGGCAAGCATCTGCACAGTCTCCACAGCCTATACACTTATCAACATCAATAATACTATCCTCTGTATCAGTAGCTCCTGTCGGGCATACATACAGACACAGACAGTCCTTTGTACACAAGCGCACATTTCTTACTGCATATTTGTCAGCCAATTGCATTACCCTCCTTTACCTGTTCAAACTTCCAATTTGGTACCTTGCATACAGGGCATACCTCTGGCAGGTCATCCCCTATGTAGATAAAACCACATATAGTGCAGACATATACACCAGTGTTTTCAAGCATCTTGTCTCCTAGCTTTGCATACCGGGTTAGAAGTGACTTTAGTATCTTGGTAACCTTTATACTCCAGGTCAAGGCCCTAAGTGCCCCCCTGTCCTCATCAGCCCTTGCTACTTGGTTTGCAAGGGGGAATCCCTCTTCTAAGTCCTTGTCAATTAGGGCTATGAGCTTCTCAAAGCTAGGTTCTAAAGCAGGTCCTGCCTTTGCAGCAAAGTAGTCAGCTAGCTCTGTAAACAAGGCTGCCTCTTCTTTTTTGTACTGCTTTTCACAACCGCGGGCTAAGTTTCTACAAAGAATACTAGTCTCTAAAGCGCTTAGCTGCCTGTCATCTGAATGAACCTGACTGGCTACCTTTGGCTCCTTGCTAATAACCTTTGCTACTACTGGCTCACCCTGTCTCTCGAAATCCGATTTGACAGCACCACAAAGGGGACATTCCCAATCATCAGGTACATCTTCCCATTTTGTGCCAGGTGCTATGCCTGCCTCTGGGTAACCCTTTGCCTCGTCATAAACGAAGCCACAAATAGTGCAAACATATTTAGCCAATCTATCAAGCCTCCTTCATTTATATTTATATTTTAGAAAGGCATCTAGAACAGACACCCTTAAAATATACATCCCTATCCCTTATTTTAAAGTCCTCTAAATCCTTGCTCTTGATTAGGTTTACATCTATTTGAAAGTCATATATCTGATTACAGCTGTCACAGCAAAAATGGCCATGGGGATCAAGGTTTATATCATAGCAGCTTTCCCTTCCCTTAAAAGGGATTTCCCTGACTAAACCGGCATTTATAAGTATTTTTAATGTGTTATATATAGTTGTCTTTGATAGGGTTGGTATTTGCTTAACAAGACCTAAGTATATCTGCTCGACAGTTGGATGAATTTGATTTTTATACAGAAAATCTAGAACCTTGAGCCTTTGATATGAAAGGTTAATACCCTTTTCCTTTAGTTGTTCAAGTATCTGATCATAAGTAAGTAGCATCCTTATCCTGCTCCATTAAAATTTTATTATTGTATTGATTTTAACTTTGTAATGATTACAAATATATTATATAGTAAATCCCATATAAATCAAGCTTTTATTATATATTTTTATACTTTTATATAGATATGACCAGGCAGTGAGCAAAATATCTAGGCAGCATATAATATATCCGACCCGATATAAAAACATCCAAGGAGCATTTAAAATATCTGAACCATAAGCTAAGTGCCTAAGTGGCACGCAAAATATCTGACCTGTTAGCGAAGTATCTAGGTAACTCATAAAATATCTGACCTGTAAGCATAGAATCCTAGTAGCACATAAAATATCCGACCTATAAGCATAGAATCCTAGTAGCACATAAAATATCCGACCTATAAGCAAAGTACCCAAGCCTATATTGGCCTGGGTACCTTTTTTCCTAATATATACTACTATATGAGTATCAAGTTTTCTATTCTAGCTATTATATTAAAGCTCAAGTATTTTAGCACGAGTCTTTAAGCGTAAATCCTAAAAGACAAAAGTTTTAGCTTATATACTTAAAAAAATATACCTGCTTACTTTTCTCCTAGCTTAAACTTGTCATGGACTACCTGTACTGCCTTTTCCACTTTGTCATCGGCAATAATACAAGACACCTTTATTTCAGATGTAGAAATCATTTTTATATTAATTCCTGCCTGGGCTAATGCCTCAAACATAGTGGCGGCTACACCTGGATGGTTTACCATGCCCGCACCTACGATGGAAACCTTGGCTACATCACTTGAAAAGCTTACAGTTTTGGCCCCAATAGAATCTAGGTTATCGTTTATAACCTTGATAGAATCTGATAGCTGGGACCTTTGGACTGTAAAAGAAATATCCTTTGTATCATCCATACCACTGCTTTGAACTATAACATCAACATTTATATTAGCGTCAGCTAGATATTTAAATATCTTGTGGGCTATGCCTGGAATATCCCTAACCCCAATAACCGTTATCCTAGCTACATCCTTATCATAGGTAACACCCTTTATAACTGTTTTCTCCATACCTGTTGACTCCTTTATCATAGTACCCTCGTTATTGTTTTTGCTAGACCTAACAACTAGCCTTACCTTGTAGTTGTCCGCAAGCTCAACTGACCTATTCATTAATACCTTGGCACCTAAACTAGCCAGCTCAAGCATCTCGGCATAGGTTACCTCGTCTAACTTTCTTGCGTTCTTGACTATCCTTGGGTCTGCTGTATAGACCCCATCTACATCAGTATATATCTCGCAATAGTCAGCCTTTAAGGCTGCTGCAAGGGCAACTGCTGAGGTATCTGAACCACCCCTACCTAGGGTAGTCACATCCTCCTTCTGATCTATACCCTGAAAGCCTGCTACAATAACAATCTTGCCTTGCTTTAGCTCCTCTTCTATCCTATCAACACATATACTTTCTATCCTTGCACTACCGTGGCTGGCATCTGTCCTAATATCTACCTGCCTAGCCGTAAGGGAAACAGCTTTATAGCCTAGGCTTTCTAAGGCCATAGCCATAAGAGCTATAGAAATTTGCTCTCCCGTTGACAGGAGCCTGTCTAGCTCCCTCTTTGATGGGTTATCGTTTATTTCCTTGGCCTTGGCAATTAGCTTGTCTGTTGTATCTCCCTGTGCAGATAGGACTACTACAAGTTGGTCTCCGCCTTTTTGTCTTTCTCCTATCCTTTTTGCTACCTTCATCATACTTGCGGCATCTGCTATAGAGCTACCGCCATACTTTTGCACTACTAACCCCAAAATGTTTTCCCTCCAAATCTAGTTTAGACCTTTTATAAGGATATTCTTATAAGGTTTAGAATGTCAACTACAGAATTTAATTTTTTAAGCCTATCTTCTATTTTTTCTAGGTCTGCCTCTGTTATAGGACCGGTTATAACTACTAACTGGTCAGATAGGCTCCTGTCCCTGGATATATAAAGGTCAAGGCTAGGCATATGCTGACTTATCTCATTTTTTAAGGCAGCCTGGTCTTTTGTCTTTAGCCTAATATAGTACTTGTAAAGTAGGTTACCAGTATCTAATAGGGTTGCACAGGCTTCATTGTCAACGATTGTTTCACTAGAGTTTTTTGGATGCTTTGCTGCCTCTATAATGTCACCTACAACTGCACTGGCAGTAGGTAGCTTTCCTGCACCTCTACCATAGAACATAACATCTCCTATGGCATCGCCCTTGACTAAAATAGCGTTAAATACATCTTCTACATCTGCCAAGGGATGAGTCTCAGGCAAAAGCATGGGACTTACCATGGCTGATATGCCCTCTTCTGACCTTTGGGCCTGAGCAATAAGCTTTATGACATAGCCTAGTTCTTTTGCATATGCCATATCCTCTTTTGAGATGCTAGAGATTCCCTGGGTCTTTATTTCCTTTGATGAGACCTGCTGTTCAAAGGCAACCGAGCAAAGAATTGCAATCTTTCTTTGTGCATCTATGCCATCAATATCAGAGGAAGGATCCCTTTCAGCATAGCCATTTGCTTGGGCATCTGATAGGGCCTGGTCAAAGTCCTTGCCCTTGTTTTTCATCTCTGAAAGTATATAGTTTGTTGTTCCATTTAAGATGCCTGTAATTTCGCTTATATTATTACCAGCCAGACACTGCTTTAAGGGCCTAATAATAGGTATACCGCCACCGACACTGGCTTCAAAAAGATAGTCTACCTGGTTTTTATGGGCAAGACTGACTAGCTCAGCCCCATGCTCGGCCACAAGCTCCTTGTTGGAGGTTACAACAAACTTGCCAGCCTCCAAGGCACGTTTTGTAAACTCATAGGCTGGCTCTATGCCCCCCATAACCTCTACTACTATGCTTATCTCAGGATCATTTAATATGTCATCTGCATTCTTTGTAAATAAACCACTATAGGCTAGATTGGGAAAATCTCTTAAGTCAAGAATCCTTTTTACAAGCACTTCCTTGCCTGCTCTTTTCCCTATGCTTTCTTTATTTTTAAGCAGGACTTCCACAACACCTGACCCTACTACTCCATGTCCTAAGACTCCTACAAAAACCATTGCTATATCCTCCTGAAAGTCATTCCTGTCCTATTACTTCGATCCTTTGTACGCCCTTTATTTCATTTAGGTCTCGGATTAATCTCTCCTGGTCATACTCCATCTGCCTTGTATCAACAGAAATAGTTACGTTGGCTACCCCGTGTATAGGGATATTTTGGTTTATGGTAAGTATATTGCCCTTGTGAAGGGCTATCTCGTTTAAAATATTAGATAAAAGACCCGGTAAATCCAAGAGGGTAAGGGAAAGGGTTATGATTTTCCCCCGGTTTGCCTCTGAAAAGGAAAACACTGAATCCCTATACTTGTAAAAGGCACTTCGGCTTATACCAACCTTTTTGACAGCCTCATTTACTGTCCCTGCCTCCCCAGTTGCTAAAAGCTTTTTAGCCTTCATAACATTATGGAATACCCCAGGCAGTACCTCACGGTTTACAATATAAAATACATTTTCCTTAGTCACTGTGATAAACCCCTTTTGTGTTTGACACATAGACATTTGTATCTGTATGATGGAATTTTACCACGGTAATTGACCACTTACAAGGCCTTAAATGGGCCGTTTTTTTAAAATAATATGGCTTTATCTGTACCATAGTCTGTTTTACTCCCTTTTACTTACCAATTCCTTTTTTTATTAGTCTTTCCTTTGCAATAAGTCCTAAAGGTCAGTCTACTGATTTGTCTTATTTTTGTACTTGCCCTTGCCTAAATTTAGACTTTCACTTGCTTATTTATTGCCTATACTTTGACTAGATAACTTTGGCTCTTACCTTGATTTTTGACTTTGGCTTACTTATTTATATTTGTTGCCTATAGTTTTGCCCTTTACCTGTGGCCTTTGCTATAACTTAACTTTGTCTATACTCTTATAGCCATCCTTATCCATGTAAGGTTTTTTCAAATTTTTTCAATGAATAAATTTCCTAAGTACCAGCAAAATATAGGCAGGAGGTGTGATTGGATATGAATCTATCACAAAAGGAAAAATTTCTTTTACAGGACCAACTATCACATGAGGAGCTTTGTATTCAAAAGTATAACAACTATGCAGCCCAGGCACAGGACCCTGAGCTAAAGCAATTGTTCCAAAACTACGCCAAGAAGGAACAAGAACACTACAATACCATACAGCAAATGCTAAGAGGCCAGGTTCCCAATATACAACAGGCCCAAAATCAACAAGGACAGCAAGGACAGCAAGGGCAACAAGGGCAACAAGCACAGCAAAATCAAGCAGGAGGTCAGGCCGGCCAGCAAGGAATGCAGGCTATGCAAAATCAGTCAGATGAGATATTATGTAGCGATATGCTGTCCACTGAAAAGTATGTGTCAGGCACATATGACACAACAATATTTGAATTCCAAGATACCAATGCAAGAAAAGTCCTAAACCATATACAAAAGGAAGAGCAAGAACATGGTGAGGGCATCTTTAATTACATGAAAAAGAAGGGAATGTACCAGATACAATAATGGCTTTTAGAATCCTAATAGCCAGGTAAAACTAGACAGATAGAAAGCAAATAAGGCCTGCTAAATGAACAGCTGGCCTTATTTCTATATATAGTCCCCTCTTTTTTCAATTTACAACTCAAGGCTAAATCCTTGGTCTTTGTATAGCTTTATAAAGGTTTTTAAAGGCTTTTATCTAGCCCACAAAGCTAGTTAAAAGACCCTCTTTACTACTTTTCTAGGTCTACAACCGTCCCTATAAATATAGGTAGGCTAGTAGTCTTATCTACAATTGCATAAACAAAGGGTCTATCTAGTCTGACATATTTACCTTCTATATAGGCTTCATCAGACATTACCACCTTGGTTACAGCTCCGGCCTTGGTTCCAAGCTCGTCTACAGATATAAAGCTTTTGTGAAATACCTCCTCACAAAATATGTTTCCTCGTGTTGATTGTCCTAGTTTGGAGAAATCAGCAAGACTCGGTTCAAATGCATTGGGCATGCCAAGGTCTATTAGGGCATCATTCATCTTTATTTCATATTCATAGGAAAACTTCGGCAGGCTCGCATATACCAAATTAGGCTCAGCTCCCTTTATTGTTGCCATTAAAGTCTCTCCTGTCAGGCTATCTATGTAGTCATCAAGGGGAATATCCTCATTAGGCAGCAGGGCAACAAAGCTATAGTGGCCTCCATGATAGGGCTTTATAAAGCCGGTAGCTTTGCCATCATCAAGATACCAGTCCTCTTCTGAGTTCATTAGGTCTACTGCCTGTTTTTCCCCACTAATAGCCTGAAATTCGCTGCTAATGATCTGATCTTTGTTATAAACTACAGACCACTCAGCATCAAAGGCTATAGCATTTAAAAGATACATAATGTGGTCACTACCAATATCCTCTAGGATCTGGTCAATCATCCCATCTGTCTTATCCTCAACCCACTTATTAATATCCTTTACAGTCTGACCATCAAAGGCAGCCTTGAAAATATCTGCCCCATAAAAGTTTGCATTAGTCTGCAAAAAGTCTTCTTCTATTGTTAACCTGCCCTCATCATCCCGGAACCATATTGAATTGGCTATTGATAGCTTGGCCTTATCACTTGATGGAAGGCCCTTTACATAGCTATATAGGTAGCTGTTTAGGTCCTCTATAGCTGTCCCCATGCCTAATACATCCTCCATTTGCTCTAAGGTAAGGGTATCTGCCCCATTTGCCGTCATGGCTAGGGCCAATAAGACAGATAGGGGTGATACTAGGGAATTTTCCTCCATATCAATCGACCTTTTGAATAGGTCTGTAGAGAATTCATATGTGTTTTTTATAAAGTCATCCTCTATTTCTTTTGTCTCCTGCTCTTGGGCCTTTATAGAGTCCATTAGGCTCTCAGCCTCTGGATAAGAGATAGCACAGGATGCAAGACCTATTATTGATACTAATAGTAATACAAGACTTAAGGATACAGCTATAAGTCTCTTTTTCCTTTTATAAGATTTCATACTACTTTGCCTCCCCTTTTTGCCCTAAGATTTATTGGCTCATTGAACTCATTGAATAAGATCGATCATAAAGAATGAACCTTGGTCTGGTCTGCTTACCCTTTTAGTTGCATCCTGCTACGGTCAGGCTTAGGCGGCCGGGTCCATAAGGCTACCTATAAAAATGGGTAGCTTGGTCTTGTTATCTACTATCGCAAAGACAAAGGGCCGGTCTAGTATTATAAAGACCTGATCCTCTGGACCTGCTGAGGTTAGCTTTACCCCCACCTTTGTGACAGCTGCTGCCTTGGTACCCTTTTCATCAAGAGAAATAAAGGTCTTGTGCAGGACCTGGTCTATATATATATTATCTACTCCTAGCTCAGCCATCCTAGTGAAATCTGCCTCATGAGCTGAGAATGCATCCTTTATACCCATTTCATATAATATATCCTTTAGCATTAGGTCGTAATCATACTCAAACTTTGGTATATAGGCCTTTACCTTTGCCTGTTTTGCATTCTCTAGCATAGCTACAAAGATCTCTCCTGTCAAAGACTCAATATACTCGTCAATAGACATATCTTCTGAGGGTAAAAGGGCTACAAAGCTATAATGGTCATTGTGATAGGGCTTTATAAATCCAATAGCCTTTTCGTCTTCAATCAACATATCTTCATCTGATATCATAAACTCCACTTCAACCTGGCTTGTATCTGACCTAGTGAAGCTACGGTCTATTATATCATTTTTTGAATACTGGTTTTTCCATTTCCCATCGAATACAATAGCGTTAATAATAAACATTATATCCTCAGGGCTTATATCATCGACTATTTTGTCTATCATACCATCTGTCTTGCCAGCTACCCACCGATTAATGTCACTGACTGTCTCTTGGTTAAAGGGTGACTTGTAAATCTGCGCCCTATAGTAGTCAGCATTTCTTTGCAGGAAGTCTTCTTTGACCTTGAGCCCTTCATCATCCCTTATCCATATAGAATTAGCTATAGAAAGCTTTGATTTGTTTTCACTTGGAAGATCCTTAATATAGGAGTAAAGGTAGCTGTTAAGATTGTCTAGGCCCATATCCTTTGCAAGGGTATCCTCCATTTGCTCTAAGGTAGCCTTATCTGCACCATTGGCTGTCATCGCCAGGGCAATCATGACCGAAAGGGGAGATACTAAAGAGTTTTTTTCACTGTCATAGGCCCTTTTAAAGAGGTCAAATGAAAAATCAGCTGTACTTTTAATAAAGCCCTTGTCTATACTTGTGCTTTCCTTTTCTTTGGCTTTGATATCCTCTGATAGGTCCTGTGCTATTATCCCCTTCATAGGATTTGAGCAGGCAGGTATGACTAAAATCACTATAGCTACAAGGGCCAAGCATAGGCACCTGGCTAGGATCTTCTTTTTAAAGCTAACTCTCATAATAATCACTCTCTCTGTCACTTATTCCTTTTACCTATATAGACGGACCTTAGTTAAAAAAAGTTTCAAGCTAATGGTCAGTTTTTCCTTTCTTAAGGGTAGGTTTTTTCTCGGCTTATATCCTTAGTAGCAATTGTTTTAAAAAACATAGCAATTGTTTAAACAAACTAGCAATTATTTTAACAAACTAGCAATTATTTTAAACAAGATCTACCCGACCAAATGTTAAAAGGCTTGGGTTATAGACCCAAGCCCTAATCACTTCTTTATGAAGCCATTGTCTTTCTGTATTTGATTTTACGCATCTTCATATATACGCTAGGTAGCTTATGGATAATAAAGGTTTTTATCTTGGTCCTTACCCATACATACTTGTCATGGACAAAAACAAGGAACTTCTTTGGTACTAGCTTGCCTGTAACCCTGTAGTCCAGCCATTTTTCATATGGCTTGCCCAACCAACTAGGCATTTTATAGGCCCATTTATATCTCTTTACAAAGTGACCAAAATAGGCAGCTATATATAGAACTTCGTGCTCAGGAAATTGCTCCTGTACAAGGGGTACCCTAGTATCTGGTGAAATTTCATCGGGCACAAAGCCAGCCTCCATAGCTATATCATGTAGCTCTGTGCCTGGATATGGATAAAATATATTTGGGATCATCCTATCAGATTCCATTTTTGCATTTAGCTTTATAGTTTTCAATGCCTTATGGATATCCTCATAGGGCAGGCCTATAATATTGTAGGTCAGCTGTTCAATCCCATATTTCTTAAACCATTTACTGCAATTTATCAGCATCTCGTCCGTATGAAAACGCTTTAGTAGCTTGTATCTGGTCTCCTGATCTCCACTTTCTAGGCCCATGTCTATTGTGTAAAAACCTGCTTCTTTCATTCTACGTACTGTATCCTCTGTTAGTATGTCAAATCTGATATTGCCAGTACAGGGCAGGTTGATTTCCTTTTTGTATAGCTCAATAAATTCGTCAAACCATTTAGGGAACATATTGAAAATGGCATCACGGAAATTAATAACCTTGATCTGGGGATATTTTTCTAATAGGGTCTTTAAATAGAGTATAGCGTTTTCTGGAGAACGGAAACGAGCATATAGCTTTTTATTAGGGTAGACATTTCTAAATTGTGAGTTACCGCAATATGTACAGCTATATAGGCAGCCCCTACTCATCATTACTATAGCTGTGCCAACCTTAACAGACTCTAGGTTTTCATAATCAAAAAGATCAAAGTCCGGTATAGGTAGCCTCTCAAGGTCAGCAAATAGTGGCCTTATTGGATTTTTCTTTATAGCTCCATCCTCAAGCTTAAAATAAATGCTCTCAGTATTAGTAAAGTCTTCACCTGCACACATCAAATTGCATAGGTCTAGCATGGCATATTCGCCGTCACCTATTGTTACTGCGTCAACCCCATCTACAGCTAAAACCTCGTCTGGAGCTAGTGTACAATGATAACCCCCACTTATAATGAAAACATCGGGGTAAGTCTCCCTAGTCCACTTTATGTATTTTTTTGCATCGGGCAAGGCTGTTGTCCTAATTGAAAAGCCAATTATGTCAAATTCGCCTTTTGCCTTTAGCTTGCTCTTAAAGTCCTCTTCACTGTGGATATATAATAGATGAAGTAGGTCGACATCATGCCCCTCCTGCTTTAGTACAGCAGATATAGAAGCTAGCCCCTCGCTATAGTTGCCTCCCCCACTTCTTTTTGTAATGTTCCTGTCCGTATAGTCAGGGTAAATCAATAGTACCCTAGCCTTTTTCTCAGATGTATTCATTTGCTTTTATGACCTCCATTAGCACTTACTAGTTTGCATTTGAATTAATGTATGCAGTGATACACAGTATTTAATAGATTATATCCGAAAAAGATCTGCTTTAAGCAGTCCTGAGCCTATTTATTTGATTTTAATAAGATAGCTATAAAAATAGCAGAAAATCAAGTATCTTGGATATAGGTATGTACCATTATAATTATCTAACTTATAGGCTTATTAGTCAAGCAGGTATTTTTATCTAGCTGTCCTGCTGCTAGCTTTAGAAATAGACAATATACTATGGCCTGTATTGACTTTAGAGCCTGCTATTCTCCTACTAGCAAGTTTTGATATAAGATAAGGCTAGGCCTTTAAAAAGCAGTTACTTAAATAGGCCCATAGCTATACTATATAATCAGTTAGCAAAATTAGCCTATAGTCATACTATAGAACCAATTACCAAAATAGGTCCACAGCCAATACTATAGAACCAATTATCAAAATAGGCCCACAGCCAATACTATATAATTAGTCTATAAAGCTTGTAATCTCCTCTATTGGCTTTCGCTTAGGAGCTATTGGCTCATCTGCAGGGTAACCTAGGGCTATTATAGCTACTGGCCGGATAGACTCATCTAGCTCTAAAATATCAACTAATGCCTCTTCATCAAAGGCCCCTATCCAACAGGACCCTAGGCCAAGAGCTTTTGCAGACAGGAGTATATTTTGAATAGCAGCCGCTGTATCCTGGTAGCAATATAGGTTGCGCCCTCTCTCCTTATACCGCCTCTCCGCCTCTGGTATATCTACGCATACTACAATTGCTAATGGTGCCTTGGTAAACCATTCCCGGTCATATGCCCTTTCGCCTAGCCTTGCTAATAGCTCCTTATTCTTTACAACGTAAAAATGCCAGGGCTGGCAGTTGCCTGCACTAGGGGCAAAACGCGCAGCCTCTAAAAGCTCAAGTATTAGGTCCTTTGAGACCTCCTTGTCAACAAAGTTACGAATAGACCTTCTTGATTTGACTAAATCTTTAAAATCCAATTCCTAATACCTCCCATTTATATAGTAGCTAAACTTAACTGCCAGTTTAGTAAATAGATATAGCTGACTTTTAATTAATCTATACATAGATCCCTTATTTAGGATCCATTTTTGGCTGCCTCACATGATTGCATCTAAAAAAGTTAAGGGGTCTTATGTAGGCTTTTAGCCTTGATAACTACTTATTCTATCAAGCCCCCATGGAAGAGACACTCATACGTCATTTCACCCTTGAAAAGGATCTCCTCCCTACCATGGTACCACTCAAAATCGCCATTTACAATGCATCTGTATACATAGTCACCATTGCTATAGTAGAGGGGGCCACGATAGGGGTCTTCTTTTGTAACTAGGCTCAGGCACTGCCTCAGAAAATCATTGGAAAAGTCATTACTTATAACCCTGCCTACATAGTTCATAGCCCATATAGGTGTGTCTTGATACCAAACAGCCTCTTGGCCTGCAAAGCTTTTTCCACCTAAATAGCTATCAATATACTTTAAACTACCCTCTGCATAATGTAGGTCATGAGAATTGGGCCTTGATGATTCAGACTCAGGTCCCCTGCCTGCATAGGTGGAGCCCTTAGCTCTAAGTAAAAAAACAATTAATTCTTTTCTAGATATTTCCTTTGATATAGTAGCCATAGCAATCTCCTTTATGATGTTTAATCTTATTGCCCATTAAAAGGGAGATATTGTCTTAATATTACCACTAAATATATTCCTTGAGAATAGTTTTATAGGATCTTCTTTTAAAAGTTAGACAAAGGGTATTGCATAAATTGCTAATTGCTTGTATTGATATTTGTAAGTAATAGCTTTATGTTATATAATGAAAAAAGTTACTTTAGATAAGCTCAAATCAAGGAGGTTTAACATGAATAATCAAAATGCCATCGACAAAGCAAAAGAGCATTTGGGCAAACTTATAGAGCAACAGTTTGCTCGTATAGAAAAGATGAAGGCTCAAACAGACTTTATTGACTACTCTAGCCTAAAGCCTATAGTTATAGGAGTCGTAGGCGGAGACGGTATTGGACCTTTTATAACTGCCCAAGCCCAGAGAGTACTTGAGTTTCTATTAAAGGATGAGGTGGAAAAGGGCAAGGTTGTATTTAAGGTTATAGATGGACTGACCATAGAGAATAGGGCAAAGCAAATGAAGGCTATACCAGATGACGTCCTGGCAGAACTTAAAAAGTGCCATGTCATACTAAAGGGTCCTACCACCACTCCAAGAGCTGGTGACCCATGGCCAAACATTGAAAGTGCCAATGTGGCTATGAGAAAAGAGCTTGATCTATTTGCAAATGTTAGGCCTGTCCGTGTACCAGAAGAAGGGATTGACTGGACATTCTATAGGGAAAATACCGAGGGTGCCTATGCACTGGGCTCTGATGGTATACATGTAAACGATGACCTGGCTATAGACTTTACAGTAGCAACCCATGAGGGGTCATACCGCATTATTAAAGCTGCCTTTGATTATGCCAGTAAATCAGGCAAAAACAAGGTTACTGTTGTTACCAAGGCAAATGTTGTAAAGACAACAGACGGAAAATTCCTTGATATCGCCAGAGAGGTAGCCAAGGACTATCCAGAGGTTGAATGGGACGATTGGTATATAGATATTATGACAGCAAAGCTAATTGATAAAAACAGGCGAACCCAGTTTAAGGTTATGGTCTTGCCTAACCTTTATGGAGATATCCTAACTGATGAAGCAGCAGAGTTCCAAGGTGGAGTTGGAACAGCTGGTAGTGCCAATATTGGAAAGTCATATGCTATGTTTGAAGCTATCCATGGTTCTGCCCCAAGGATGGTAGATGAGGGTCGTGCCCAATATGCAGATCCCAGTAGTATAATTAGGGCTGCAGGTATGTTGATGGATCACATCGGTTACAGACAGGAAGCAGAAAAACTCCAAATGGCCTTAGACATTTGTAGCCAGTATGAAAAGAAGCTTGTCATGACAGGTCGTGATACCGGTGCTAGTAGTAGTGAGTTTGCTGACTACCTTATGGAAACCCTGTCCGATAAAGACCTTGAGGTAAAGTATAAAAGCTACGCAAAATAAGTATGACAGACTAATATAAAAAGCTCCATCATCACCTTTCATAAGGGTTTGATGGAGCTTTCTTTTTTCTCTTTTTCTGTTGTAGGCTTTACCATTTTCTACGACCTGAATTGTGGGTCTGCGGGTCCAGGTATTTCTTGCCTTTGCGTAAAAGGCCTTTTCCTTTTTCTTGTTAGGGTTTCTAGCCATATAAGCCACCTCCTATTTTTATTCTAGACTAATTATAGCACAAGCAATAGAAGGTTAGTCAAATACAAAATAACTTTTCTGTCTCTATAAAAATAATAAGCCAAATAATCAAATCAGTGATTAATTGGCTTATTAACAGTTTAAAAATTTTGCCCTAAACATATCTCTATTCTTTTATACTGCCTAGAGCTACACCCTCGATAATGTATCTTGAAAGTAGGAAGTACATTATAAATATTGGAAGTACCGTCAGGCTCAATCCCAGGTAGATAGAACCATATTCCGTTTTATATATGTCACCCCTTAACAAGCTTACCATGATTGGCATTGTATATTTCTCTCTACTTGATAGTAGAATCAAAGGTGTAAACAGGTTGTTCCAGCTTGCGACAAAGGCAAATATCGCCTGAGTAGCTAAGGCCGGCCTTGCTATCGGTACAACTATCCTGTTAAATGTATAAAATTCACTAGCACCATCAATTCTTGCCGAGTCTACTATATCTAGGTTTAATGCTCCAAGCAGGAACTGCCTCATAAAGAAGACTGATGATGGAGCAGCTATCCCAGGTAGTATAAGGGGTAAGAAGCTGTTTGTCCAGCTGAGCTTATACATAAACTGATAAAACCCTATACTCGATACCTGAGCAGGTACCATAAGCACTGCCATTATAAAGGTGAAAAATGGTTGTCGCATCTTCCAATGATATGCAGTCAGTGCATATGCAGTAAGCAAGGAAAAATAAACTGTACATAGGGTCGCGCCTACTGAAACTATCATAGAGTTTTTAAATCCTATCCATGCATCAAAGCTCTTGCCCTCAAAGACCTTGAAATTGTATGCTAGGTTATTTGATGGTATAAGGGAAATCGCCCTTGCTTGAATCTCAGTTGTGCTCCTTGTTGCATTTACAAACATGACCCAAAAGGGTAATATGCTCAAAAGAGCTAGTACTATACAAACAATATACTTAATTGTTAGTGTTGTATAGCGGGATGTTCTTGCTTTTCTATTCATATCACTGACCTCCCTTCGGCGCTAGATTCTTTTGCTCTAGCCTTTGTTGTTTCCTTCGCATTCTTTCTTCCTTTTTTAGCCTAGCTGCATCCTTATCACGCAGGATAAAGAATAGTACACCTGAAAGAACAGCTGCAATCAAAGCCATTATTACACTGGCCGCTGCCGCCCTATTGTATAGATACCTGCCCCTAAATGCCTGTCTATAGATGAATACACTAGTAGTCATTGTAGCATTATCGGGTCCTGAGTTTGTTACTAATAAATAGGGAATATCAAACATCTGTAAACCGCCTATCATACTAGTAACCAAAACGTATAGGATAATAGTCCTTAGGCAGGGAATTGTGATTCGGAAAAAGGATTGAACAGCACTTGCTCCGTCTATCTCTGCCGATTCGTATAAAGATGGGTTTATACCCAATACTCCTGCTATTAATACGATCATAGTATTACCATACCACATCCAGAACTGTATAAAGGCAACTACTCCCCTGGCTGTTGTTTTATCCCTAAAAAACTCTATAGGTGTATCTGATAAATTAAGAGCTAAAAATAAGTCGTTTATAACACCTTTTGGATAGGAAAACAATGCACTAAACAAGAGAGCTATTGTTGCAGCAGTCATAATGTTAGGCATGTAAAATAAGACCTTGAATGCACCTTGACCTCTAAGCTTTCTACGTTGGTTGGTAAACCAGGCAGTTAGCATTAAGGCAATTGTTATCTGTGGTATAAAGTTGGCTGTCCACAATATAACAGTGTTCTTGAAAGAGGTTTTAAAGGTATCATTTGTTAGAATACTTTTAAAGTTATCAAATGGATTGCTAGTTAAAAAGTTTATATCTGTTGCTGCCACACCTTGTAAGTCAGTAAAGCCAATTAATAGAGTATAGACAATTGGGTATAAGGTAAATAGTAGAAAGGTAAGCACAAAAGGTATAGAAAATATATATCCATACTTAGCATAGCTAACGCCTTTATGCCTTTTGGCTACATTACCATTAACTTGTGGCTTATTTGTCATTCAAAATCACCTCCGTTAACAACTTTTAAAGCTTTTTATATAAATATAGGGCTGACGGAAAGACCATCCGCCCGCCCTATACTATTACTTCGGTAAATTATTCAGCGTCTATATCTAACTCGTCTTTAACCTGTTTCTTGAAGTCTTCGATAGCTTGCTCTCTAGACTTGCTACCAGCTACATACTCGTTTACCTGCTCACGCCAGAAGCTGTTGATATCCTCGTCAAACTCTGTCATGTTCTTACCACTTGCGTTTTCACCTGCTGGAACAAATATTTCGAACATATCCTGTCCACCTAAGAAATCAAGCTTACCGTCGGATCTTTCCATAACAGCTGCGGAAGCAACTGCGTCCTTACCGCCACCTTCTGAGAAAGTACCATTAGCCCACATGTACTGTAGTCCTGTATCGGAGCTATCAAGTGTGATCCACTGGATTATCTTACCGACTGTTTGTTTTATCTTGGTGTCCTTGTTACCAAGTACCCAGGTGCCGCCCCAGAAGAAGCCCTCTGGAGGTACGCATATAGCCCAGTCACCGAATGTACCCATTTCGCCTTCATCTGGGTCATATCCGGAGTGGTCTAAAATAACATAGTTGATTAACCATGCAGGGCCGAAGAAACCAAATACTTTTTTCTCACCGGCATCCTTCATGTCAGCATACCATGCTTCTGTCCAGTCTGCTGTATCATTGTGATAACCATTGTCTTTAAGCTGCTTGGAAAGGTCTAAGAAAGCTTCACGTTTTTTGTCGATATGTAGCTTGTCATCTACTATCCAACCCTTTTCAGAGCTGTTCTCGACTGCGTGCCATAAGTCTCCGTCACCAGATATTATAGCATAGCCTTTTGCTTTGAGCTCTTCTGCAGCATCAAAGAACTTATCCATACCAGGACCGACCTTTTTCTCGATCTCTTTTGGATCATCTGTTCCCCATACGTCCTTGGCTATGGAACGACGATAGATGAACGCACCGCCAGTTGCCTGGTAGCCTAGACCAACTACGTTTTTATCGCTTGGTCTTGTACCGATATCAACTGTGTACTGAGCAATCTTTGCCTCTTTGATTAAGTTCTCTACGTCTATTCCTAGATCTTTGTAAGGAGCAGCGTAGCTAGAAGCACCACCCTGAGTATACTTTAGTACGAATGCAGCCTCAGCGGCGTAAATGTCAGGTGCGCTTGAGCCACCACTTTGTAGTGCTGTGTCTAGTGCTGGTTGATATGCACCTGTGTCAGTAGCTCTAATAGTCTCGTTGATTGTGAGATTGAAGTCACTGTTTAATTCAGCATACTTTTTGAGCATACTTGGTACCTCATCAGTAAATGAATAAACATTTAATGATGATACGTTAGGATCGTCCTCAACCTTGGCTGGTCCAGAACTCTTGTCGCAGCCTGTTAATGCTAAACCTAATACTAATATGGCTACAACGATAATTGAAAAAATACGTTTCTTCATGGTTTCCCTCCTCATATTTTTGTGAAATATATACAATAAAACTTGTATACTATAATGGATTATATACTTGATATTATGAACACTCTGCTTATATATTGCTATTTATTTCTCATTTATTGCTTGTTCTTTTTATATTTATATACATTTTATAGCTACTTAATGCCTTTATTATGGCGATTACCTATATTTTATGATAGCTAATATTATTTTTATTATGCGTGTACTCTTTTATACATTCGCTTATACTCAGTGGGTGTACAGTTTCTTTTTTGTTTAAATATCCTATTGAAAGTTGCTAAGCTCCCAAAGCCTGCCTTCATAGCAACCTGCATAATAGATAGGTCTGTTTCGATTAATAGCTTTTCTGCCTGCATGATCCTACGGTTTATCAGATAATCATACCAGGACATATCCATTGTCTGCTTGAAAAGTCTTGTAAAGTGAAATTTGCTAAATCCCGCAATGTTAGCAATATCATCTATTTTAATGGTCTCTGTGTAGTGTTCATCGATATACTTGCACACATTAATAAGCATTCCTATGTATACTTGCTGTTTTTGATCCTTGCCAGATAAAAAGCCCTTGTCTTTGTTAATGCATTCTCGGCCAAGCATTGTTAAAAAGGATAAGAGTTTGCTATATATAGTTGCATTTCTAAGAGGCCTATTGGCAAAGTACTCATCGGTAATATCTAATATCCATTCTGCAAGCTTTTCTTGTATATTTGGCATGGTCTCCTGTGTGATACAGGCACATGGGTATAGGTTTTGTATGATTGAATTAATTCCGCTAACATTTTTAAAAACTGAATAGTCGAACTGCATTATTATCCGGTATCCATCTGAAGGAGCATATAGCTCATGCAAGGTCCCAGATGGTATGAGAATTATGTCTTTCTCCTTGAGCTTATATGTGACTTCGTCTATTACAACCTTGTAGGTGTTTTCAACAGGCATAACTATCTCTACATCTGTATGCCAATGCTGGGGGTAATCTTCCTTTTCCTTGTTTTTATGAATTTTGATCCTAAAATCACCCCGATAGTTTACCGTTTCATGGTTCCCATCTAAAGTCTCGATCACGGGTACTTCCTCCCAAGTAAGTATCACTTTATATAAATAAAGAAGCTAAAATACCAGTCTACATATTTATGTATATATATTGTGTAGCTTCTCCATTATACTTGAATAATAGGCTATCCCTAAGAATCAAGAAAATTAAGATATTAAGTTATATATTAGTCTCACATACCTTTCTTTTACCTATGGTCTATAAGCTCAAGTAGTCCTTATTAATATGTGATAACACTTGTATAATAACATTGTATCCCACTAAAGTCAATGGTTGTAGCTAAAAGTCTTACTCTAGGGCAGCTAATCATCAGTGCCTATCTAATAAGCAGCTATATAAAAAAACTATATTAAAAACTCTTATATATAGTATACTTACGAATAAATAAAAGACTTATGCCTATTAGCCTTGTTCTTGGGACCCTACAAATGGTAGAATAAGCACATTAGATATTAGCTTGAATTGACATCTATATATTGTTCAATTACTAGCAAAAGAAAGGATTGATTTAAATGTGGGTTTTATATGCGCTCTTATCTGCTGTATTCGCAGCCCTAGTATCAATTCTTGCAAAACTAGGATTAAAAGGAGTCAACTCCAATTTGGCTACAGCTATTAGGACCTTTGTAGTTCTCCTCCTAGCATGGGGTATTGTGTTTTTTACAGGTAAACACAAGGAGATAGTAAGCCTAACAAGCAAGAACTGGCAGTTCTTAATCCTATCAGGCCTTGCAACTGGAGCATCCTGGCTTTTCTATTACAAGGCACTACAGATGGGCGAAGTATCCAAGGTTGCTCCAATTGACAAGCTGAGCGTTGTATTTACAATAATAATGGCCTTTTTATTCCTAGGTGAGCAAGCTGATGCAAAGTCTCTTATTGGAGGACTACTCATTGCAGCCGGCACCCTAGTACTAGTCCTATAGTTAGCAAGACCTAAAAACCTACTTTAGTTCATGTAAAGTTATATCATAGAGGCCTAGCTCATGCACTAGCCCCTTTCTTTTTTCTGCCCTTTAACACAAGGACGGTTAAAGCTACTATTAGGAGTAAAGCACCGGCTATTGAACCAAAGAATAAGTATTTATTGTTATAGTACCTAACCCATAGGTCCTTGGTTACATAAAAGCCATTGATCTCAGATATAGCTTTATTACCGGCGGCATCTGTAGCCACTATTTTTACACTATGTGGCCGTGTACTGTCTCCACCTATGTCAAAAGTAAAGTCTCTTTTTTCTGCAATTATCTTTTCTATATCTTCTGCCTTCCAGTTCATGTGCTCAACATCATTTAGATATACAACTACATTCTCAAGCTTAAGATTGTCGTTTACACTCATAAGCACAGTTAAGAAGTCTAGCGGGTATGTGACTCCTTTTTCTAGATTGGTCACAATTATATTGGGGCTGGTTTTGTCAACACCAAAGCTAATATCCATCGCCTTGGTGTCAAGGGTGTTTTGTGAAACATTTCCCGCTGCATCCTCTGTATATACTGCTATTCGATATACACCATCTTCGGCAAAATTTTTACCTAGTATAGTATATGAGTATTGGTACCAACCTCCATCGCCGCGAGAAATATCTACCCTGTAATCTGTCCCTTCTACAAGTGTGATGGTCTGATTATTTTTAAAGAGCGTGATCTTAAGTCCTTCTAACCTATCAGCATTTACCTCTGTAATAACAATGTCCTCAGAACTCACTACAAATGACCCGTTTATTTCCTTAACTCTACTGTCTAGAGCATAGCTTGAACCCATCCTATTAATTGAAAAGCATAAGTCCTGAGCCACTAAATCTGAGTCTATAATCATCAATTCATTACATAGGTTTCTAGCCTTATCGTAGACCTGGCAGGTTAATGTATAAATACCATCTAATTCGAGGTTGTCAACAATATATGTGTATTTTTTACCATCTACTATGGTATTTATAGTTCCCTCTTGTGTAATATCTACAGTTTCAAAATTACCATTTTCATTTCTAATAGTAGCAATTAAGGAAGGTGTAAAGGAAGCACCATCAAGATTTTGATCCTCGACAGTAACTACAAACCCAACAGTATCACCCCTGTTGGCTGACTCATCCTTGATGCCATTGACAGAAATACTTGGCTTTGTAGTATCGATGATAAGCTTGTTTGACACATACTCAGTCATTTTGTTACCTGATCTATCTGTATAGTTGATTGTGACAAAATAGCTACCGTCCTCTTCAATAGTAAAGCTACCAGTATGGATATCAATGCTTTCATCTAGCCAAGTAGGTTTTACCTGGTATGGACTAGCCCCATCCTTTGATACCATAACTTTAACATCGTCGCTAAAGAAATTGGCTTCATTTATTGTAATAGTTGCCTTGATTGCTCCACTATAGTATGAAAGATCATTTAATTTTTGTACTGGACTATTGTAGGATACACTTGCTGTTGGTGTAATATTATCAACTACCAGCCTCCTCTTGCCTATGAAATCTGTACTATTATCTGAGCGATCAATTGCTGTGAACTCTAGTGTACCATTAAATTGGTTATTAGCCCTTAAAGCAGACTCTGGTATCTGAAACATTACACTTGCCTTTTTACCATCATCTGAATATTTAATGGCTGAATTTGCTATTGCCTTATCAATTATTTGGCCATTGACCTTGGATACACCACTGGAATTTTTGTAGCTATAGCGAAAGCCAAAGTAAGGCAGGGCTATCATTAGGGGCTTTACTCGGAGCTGTGCTTCTAGCTTAAAATATACCCGTGCATTTTTCATTGAATAGCTTGTATCGTTGGTTAGTCCTCGCAAATTAGCCTGGATAACTTCTGCCATTCGCTGGTACATTGATTCTGCAGCACTGCTTTTTAAGCCGAGATAGACAAAGGCAGTTAGATAGTCGCTATAAAATAAGCCCTTCATTTCTTTTGGTTCATCAGGTACATTGTCAAGCCCACTTAGAAAAGAGCCTATATCATTCATATTGGGAACCTTTATCCACCAGTCCTCATAGTGTTCCAAAGTTAAATAGAGCATCGACCTCAGATACACCATTTCTCATTTCATCTACTGTCGTTTGCATTTCTTTGTACAGAGTGCTATCACCCGTGTAAGCAACCTCTTCCCATGCTTCTCTAATAATCATGCCAGCATTGGTGAGAAGGGCAAGCTTTGATACAAGGTCGGAAAAATCACTAAGCATTTCTTCAGATCGTTTGGTAATTTCCTTTTCTGTTACAGTACCAAAGTAATAATAAGCAACTGCTGCAAACATTAACATTACAAATAATGCCGCCACACTATCAGCTAGTCCATACATGGGAAAGGCCAGTACAGTTAAGGTGAAGGCAAAGGTGACTTTCTGTGAATGTATCACCCTAAGATAGTAATCTGCATACTTTTCACCATGGAGTACACTAATTTCTTTTCTTAGCTTTCTATCGTGCTTTGACTTATATTGGTATCCTATTGCCTCCATAAATGCATACCCAACGAAGTATATCTCCTTTAGGGGATAGCTTTTCTCTTCAATAGGATCAAATAAACCTGCATGTTTTAAGCCGATTATGTAAAATATCATCCAAACAAGTAGAAGAGCAAATCCAATACCATAAATTACAAAGTCTAGTTTGTCAAATATATACAGCATTTGATTCCCCCCTATACCTTTATATCCAAAACAATCTTGCCAATGATGTAGGATACAACAAATAGGACAATAGCAATAGTTGTCGAGATAACTCCTGTAATTGTTGTAAAGTTCGATGCAAAGTCAGGACTCATCATTTTTATCATGCCTATGAGAACAATAGGCATTACTATCATTATTTTTTGCTCTGTCTTATTGGCAGTTACTACCGTTTCTATATCTTCGGTTATTTCCATTTTGTCACTAAGAATACTATGGGTACTACGGATAGTATCCTTGATATTACCTCCCTTACGGTAGCAGATCCTAAACACATTTGCGAAACTTACTATGTCCTCTATGCCACTTCTTTTACCAAAATCCTCTAGTAGGTCCTCAATATCGACATTGTTAGCCATTCCAGATAGGATAACCTCAAGCTCGTTTAGAATATATGTACCTTCATCATATTGTACCTTTAGGTCCCCATATACAGTATGAAAAGAGTCGACTACGTTTTTACCTGCACCTAATGATGTATTAAAGGCCTCTAGCATATCTCTAAACTGTGTTCTAAGTCTCTTGCTTTTGTCAAGCGAAAAGTGTACCACCCTGCTAACTTAATTGTGTACCACTAAAAGAAAAAATAAATACACCTTTTAAATTATGAGTAGCAGCTATTTTTAAGAATAACTTCCATTTTGAAACTA